>Ga0075435_100000072_pt1 | contig 51797 bp, 32 predicted proteins | sample RhiMethybrSRZTD4_FD_75302 | JGI IMG/M metagenome (GOLD analysis project Ga0075435, IMG submission 75302) | Populus rhizosphere microbial communities from Tennessee, USA - Rhizosphere MetaG P. TD hybrid SRZTD4 | ecosystem: Host-associated > Plants > Roots > Rhizosphere > Soil | place: USA...
CTCGTTATCGCTGCAGATGGACAGCCCCATCGACGCGGAGCGGATCTTCCACGCCCTCGCCGAACACGGCCAGATCGTCGCGCCGCTCGAGAAAACATTTTGGGCGGAGCGATTCGGTATGGTGGTCGATCGCTTTGGCGTGCAGTGGATGATCAATTGTGCAGGATCGGACCAGCCTGCCGCCTGACGCTTAGCGTTCGGATTTCGAATACAGATACAGATCGCCGGCGAGCAGGTGCGCGTGTAGCCGGTATGGACCGCCGCCGGTCCAGTCGAAGGAGCGGAACAGCCCTCCCTTGTAGATCTGAAACGCGGACGCCTTGAGGTCGCCGGCCCAGAGCCCGGCGTCGACCTTGTTGTAGTCCTCGGCGCGGCCGACATCGATGCGCAGATCGCCGGCGCGCAGCTCGACGTCCTTGTTGCCGCGAATCCCTTCGATCGTGAGATCGCCGGCCGTGAGCCGGACGTAGAGGTCGGACTGGTTCGGCACCTGGATCGTGAATGTCAGATGGTTGTTGCTCGGGCCGTTGGTCGTGATGCGCAGGTCGCGGTCGCGCACCTCGGCGCGAGCCTCCACTTTGGCCAGCTTGTCGGCGTCGCGTACGCTCCAGTCGAGCCGGACCCGGTTCTCCGGGCTGCCGGTCACGTGGTAGTCCCCGGCGACGAGATCCATCGTCACGCGGCCGTTCGAGGGAAAGGGCCGCTCGAGCGAGCTCGAGGTCCGGGTGTCCTGGGCCGACACCGCACCGGTAGCGAGTGCCGCACCGACGATCGCCGCTGCAAGCCACGCGCGCATGAGTCCTCCTGTGTCGGTCGCCTACGGCGTGGTGAGACGAATTCCGCGGCGCTGCGGTTCCTTTTCAAGCACGCGCGGCGCGGATAGGTGGGATGATCGCCAGCCAGTGAAACGCATTCTCGTGACCGGCGCGACCGGCAACATCGGCCGTGAAGTGGTGGCTCAACTGAGCGCCGCCGGCTGTGAGGTGCGCGCGATGAGCCGGAGCCCGGACATCGCAGACCTGCCGCAAGGTGTCGAGGCCGTGCGCGGTGATCTGTGTCAGCCCGACACGCTGGATGCCTGCCTCGATGGCGTCGAGACCGTGTTTCTCGTGTGGCAGCTGCCGCTGGCGTCCTTCGCGCCGGCGCTGCAGCGCATCGCCTCGCACGCGGAGTCGGTCGTCCTGCTGACGTCGCCGCACCGGACGCCGCATCCGTTCTACCAGCAGCCCAACGCGTTGCGTGCTGTGCATGCCGGCGTCGAGCAGCTGATCGAACAATCACGGCTGCGCTGGACGTTCCTCCGTCCGAGTCCCTTCGCACTCAACTCCGTCTTCTGGTGGGGGCCGCAGATTCGGCGCGGCAACGTCGTCCGCTGGAACTACGGTACGGCGGCGACGGCGCCGATTCACGAGCACGATATCGCCGCCGTTGCCCTTCGCACGCTCTGCGACGACGGACACGCCGCGATGGAATACGTGCTGACCGGACCAGAGTCGCTGACCCAGCGCGAGCAGGTGGAGATCATTGGCGACGTCATCGGCCGCCCGCTGCAGTACGAGGAACTCTCGCCAGCGGAGGCGCGGCAGTCCATGAGCGCGGCGATGTCGCCCGCGGTCGCCGACATGCTGCTCACGGCCTACGCCGCGGCGACCGACCGGCCGGCGCTCGTGACGAGCACGGTGGCCGACGTCACGGGCGAGCCGGCGCGTTCGTTCAGGCAATGGGTGGCCGACCACGCGGCCGCATTCGTAACGCCCAGCTGACATTGCTGTCGCGGTTGCACACGGCGCCGCTTCGATTCATGATCGATGCGCAGGTCTACTTCGGCGCCAGCACCGTTCGCACGTCACACCATGGATATCATCCGCAGGAACAACGTTCATACCTTCGGCGACGGTGGCGGCGCTCCGATCGTCTTCGCGCACGGCTTCGGCTGCGACCAGAACATGTGGCGCTTCGTTGCGCCGGCCTTCGCGGCTGCCCACCGGGTCGTCCTGTTCGATCACGTCGGGGCGGGACAGTCGGACAGCTCCGCGTACGACAGGCGCAAATATGCAACGCTCGACGGCTATGCGACCGACGTGCTGGAGATTTGCCACGCGCTCGAGCTCTCTCGCGTGATTCTGGTCGGGCACTCGGTGAGCGCGATGATCGGCGTGCTCGCCGCCAAACGCGAGCCCGGGCTGTTCACCGCGCTCGTCCTGGTCGGGCCGTCGCCCCGCTACATCAACGACGACGGCTATCACGGCGGCTTCTCGACGCAGGACATCGAAGGTCTGCTGACCTCGCTCGACAGCAACTACCTCGGGTGGTCGAGCACGATGGCGCCGGTGATCATGGGCAACGCGGATCGGCCCGAGCTCGGCGCCGAGCTGACCAACAGTTTCTGCCGCACCGATCCGGAGATTGCCGCGCACTTTGCCCGCGTCACCTTCTTCTCCGACAACCGCCGCGACCTGGCAGCCGTCCGCACGCCGGTGCTGGTGCTGCAGTGCGCTGACGACGTGATCGCACCGCAGGCTGTCGGCGAGTACGTTCACGCGCAGATGCCGGCGAGCCGGCTCGTGATGATGAAAGCGACCGGCCACTGCCCGAACCTCAGCGCGCCACAGGAAACCATCGAGGCGATCCAGACGTTCATCCGATCGTTGCCATGAGCCACCCGGACGACGCTCCGCGCGTCGACGCCGCGCTGCTCGATGAACGCGCGGAGGACTTGTACGAAGACGCGCCGTGCGGCTACGTATCGACGCTGCCGGACGGCACGATCGTCAGGGTGAACCGGACGCTGCTCGAGTGGGTGGGCTCGTCACGCGAGTCGATCCTCTCCACGAAGATCCAGGCGCTGCTGACAATCGGCTCGCGCATCTATTACGAGACCCACTACGCGCCGCTGCTCCGGATGCAGGGCTTCGTCAACGAAATCGCATTCGACCTGGTGAGCCGCGATGGCCGCATCCTGCCGGTGCTGCTGAACGCGCGCGAGCGGCGCGACCGCGACGAATCGCCGCTCTTCAACAGAATCACGCTCTTCGACGCCACCGATCGGCGGCGCTACGAGCGCGAGTTGCTCCTCGCCAGGCGCAAGGCCGAGCAGGCCGCCAAGGACAAGGCGGCGCTGCTGGCGATGCTCAGCCACGACATTCGCAATCCGCTGAACGCGCTCATGGGGGTGGTGCAGATGCTCGAAGGCGGTGAGCTGTCCGAGCAACAGCGCCGTCTCGTTCGGCTGCTGAAGTCATCGTCGGACAACATGCTCGCCCTGCTGACCCACGTCCTCGAATTGAGCAAGGCGGAATCGAGCGGCTTCGCGCTCGTCGAAACGCCGTTTGCACTCAGCGACATCGTCGACGACGTGATCTCCACGTTTCAGACGACGGCGCGCGGCAAGGGCGTCATGCTGCGCTCGTCGGTCGACGCGCGCGTGCCGCCGTTCGTCATCGGCGACCCGGTCGCGATCCGCCAGGTGTTGACCAACCTGGTCGGCAACGCGATCAAGTTCACCGATCGCGGCAGCGTCGAGCTGACCGTCGTCGCCCGCGAACTGGCGACCGATGCGGTGACCCTGGCGTTCGCGGTTGCCGATACCGGCATTGGGATGGCGCCGGATGTCCTCGACCGGATCTTCAACGAGTTCACGCAGGCAAGCTACGAAACGGCCATGCGCTTCGGCGGCAGTGGGTTGGGGCTCGCCATCACGCGCAAGCTGCTGGCGCTCTATGGCACCGCCGTGAACGTCAAGAGCGCCCCCGGCGAAGGCTCGACCTTCTCCTTCGATTTACGCCTGCCGGTGCCGCCGCAGTCGTCGGTGGTTGAGCCGCGCTGACGCGGTTCACCCGGCGGCGGAAACTTCGGCGAGCTCGCGGTAGCGGCGCGGCGTGATCCCGAGCAGCCGGACGAAGGCGCGGCGCATCACGTCGACGCTGCCGAACCCGGCGGTCGCGGCGACGCGCTTCAGGCCGCCGTCGCTCCGTTCGAGCAGGCGGCGCGCCGCCTCGACGCGCGTCTGCAAGACGTACTGAGACGGCGTGGTGCCGACTTCGCGCGTGAATACCCGCTCGAAGTTGCGGACGCTCATCGCCATCCGTCCGGCGAGCTCCTCGACCGACAATCGCCGCTCGAGATGCTCGGCGATCCAGATTTGCAGCTCGCGAATCGATGCCATCTCCGACGCTTGCGAAGCGAGCGAGACGCTGACCTGCGGCTGCCCTCCGGGCCGACGCAGGAACAGGACCAGCTCGCGTGCCGCTTCGTGCGCCAGTGCCGCGCCGCAATCTTCCTCCGCCCAGGCCAGCGCGAGATCGATCCCGGCCGAGATGCCCGCCGACGTGTAGATGTTGCCGTCCTTCACCCACAGCGGGTCGTGTTCGACGCGGACCGCGGGGTGGCGCGCCGCAAGTTCGCGGCCGAAGCGCCAGTGCGTCGTCGCCCGTCGGCCGTTGAGGAGTCCCGCTTCGGCGAGCAGGAATACGCCGACGCAGACCGCGCCGAGCCGGCGGACCTTCGCGGCCATTTTCGTCAGCCATGCCGAGAGTCCCGCGTCGCGAACCGATCGCGATCCGATGCCGCAGACGACGAGCACCGAATCGCAGCCGCCTTCAACCTTGCTGAAGTGATGTCGCGCCATGAACGTCAACACGCCGCCTTCGCCGTCGACCGTCATCCGCTCGCCCTGTGTCACCACCTCGATGCTGTAAATGGTTCTGCCCGCCAGGCGGTTGATCGAATTGAACACCTGGAGCGGGCCGACCAGATCGAGTTCGTCGACTGGAGGGACAATCACGACGACGATGCGGCGGCTGGCAGCGTGTCGCCGCAGGCGCGGTCTGCTGGACGGCGAGGGCATGGGTGCGATCACTATCCGGCCGATCGCCTCGCCGCCGCAAGGCGTAACGGCGGCGCTGGCGGATTTGGGCGGATCTCTGTCGCAAATCGACCGACCGCCCTTCGCTACGATGCAGCGCAATGCCCCGTTGTGGCGCGCGTGCCGCTGCGTTGTTGATCGTCCTTGCATCGTCCACGCGCGTCGGCGCGCAAGACACCTCCGACTCGCCGCCGCGGACCGGCGATGCGCCGTATGCGCGCATCGCCATCCTGCGCCCGCACGACGGCGACACGGTCGATTTTGAAGCGGGATATATTCGCCATCTCGCGTGGCATCAGCAGGCCAGGGACACATGGGCGTGGTACGGCTGGACGATCACCTTTGGCGAACGCCAGCGCTGGTTCGTGTATGCGTCGTTCGGACATTCGGCGGCAAGCTTCGATGCGCCGGTCGCGCCAGCCGACGATGAACGAGACAACATCCTCAACGTTCTGCCGCACGCGCAGTTTCTCGGCAACGCGCTCTACGAATTCCTGCCGGCGCTGTCGCGCGGCGCCGCCGCGCCGACGCCAACAGTTCGCCTCGAGCTGACAACCGTGGACGTCGCTGTTGGCGCGGAACAGCGGTTCGAGGCGGCGGTGCGGGGCGCACAGTCGTCGCTCCAGACCGAGACGCTCTGGTATCGGATGATCGCTGGCGGAGGCGGACCGCGCTACGTCAGGCTGCGGCCGCAGCCGACGCTCGCGTCGATCCTCGGCGACAGCAGCGGCCGACCGCTTCCGGAGCAGACCAATGCACTGGTCGTGAAGAGCACCGTCGAAATCCTGACGCTACGTCCGACGATGAGCCTCGGCATTGCGCCGGCGCACGCACGGTAGTGCAGGCCTTCAGGCCTGCCCGACAGCTGCCGCCGCGCCGAAGGGCTACGTGACGTGGTCAAGCGGATTCGGAGGGCTTGATGATCGAGACACCCGCACAGTACACGCAGCGCATCCTTCACTATGTCGACGGCCGCGAGCCAACCGCCGTTCAAGCGGCAACAGCTGCGGCGCTCGAACAGTTGACGGACGGCGTGTCGCCGGCCGACTTGCGCAAGCGGCCGTCGCCGGATCGATGGTCGATCGGCGAGATCGTCGCGCACCTCGCGGACGCGGAAATCGTCATCGGCTATCGGCTGCGGCTGATGCTCGGCTCGCCGGGTACATCAATCGTGGCGTACGACCAGGAGCGCTGGGCGAGCAGCGGCCACTACGACCTTCGCGACCCGCGCAAATCGGTCGAGCTGTTCCGCGTGCTGCGCGACGCGAACCTCGCGCTGCTCGAGTCGCTTGACGCCGAACAGTGGGCGCACTACGGCGTGCACTCCGAGCGCGGGCCGGAATCGGTTGAAGACGTCGCGCGCATGACCGCCGGGCACGATCTCAATCACCTGCGGCAGATCGAACAGATCGTGCTCAGCGTTTGAACAGCGCGTCGAGCCCTTTCTTTATCGCTTTCTGGCCTTCCTCGTTGGCGCGGTTGACCACCGCGCGCTTCGCGGCGTCGGCGACATCGATCCGGACGTGCGGCGCGGCCGCCGAACCGGTCACTGTGACCGGCAGTGTGACGCGGCCGCCCTCCTGTGTGTAGCGGACCAGATCGCGCCCGGCCTGCCGCGAGAGGGCTTCCGAGAGCTGCGCGCGACCAGCCAGATTGAGGCTGCTGCCGTCGAGACGCAGCGTGCCGGCTGCGCCGAGGAGGAGATCCGGCGACTCGAAGCGCAGATCGGTCGTGCTCGCCGATCCGCCGCCGATCGTCAGCGTGGTGCCAAGCCTGCTGAATCGCTCATCTGCGTGTCCGCCGCCGCCACCCGCATCGGCGCGGCCCGACGTCGCGACCACGATGCTGCGAACCAAGCCAAGGTTGTGGACAAAGCCGTTGACGATGTCGAGGCGTGCGCTGCCGTGCGCCGATTGCCGGAGCGACGCCGCGGTGAGCCCGCGACCCGCGATATTCAGCCGGCCGGACAGCGTGCCGGAGATCGTGCCGGGGCTGCCGGCAAGGCGTGTGGCGGCGGCGACGTCGACGCCGGCAAGCGTCGCGCGCAGCGCGATGTCCGGCGTGTCGCTGAGGCGGAACACGAGCGATCCGTTGTAGTGCCCACCGAAGACGCCGAAGTCGACCGGGTCGAGCCGCATCGCCTCGTTCGTAAGACGCGCTTGACCTGCGAGCTTGTCGAGAACGAGCGTGCCGATTGTCGCGCGTTCGGCCGCGAGCGCCATCCCGATGTTCATCGCCGTCGCTGCAAGCGGTCGTGCGCTCGAACCGCTTCGATGTGAGGTGCCCGATGGCGGCGCCGCCGGCTTCATGCCGCTGTCGGTGACGAAGTCGTTCGCAAAGGCGAGCAGGCGATCGATATTGAGTACACCAGCCGTGATCGAGAGATCGCCGGTTGGCCCGGAGAGATCCGTCAGCTGCCCGCTGATGTCAATCGTGGCGTTGTCGGTCCGCAGCCGCACCTTCCGGATCGTGGCGCCGCGCCCTTGCGGCACGATGTCGATGTCGCCGGTCACCGTGCGGCCGCCGCTGACCAGTTCGACGTTGCGCAGCACGACGGCGTCCACCGACACGAGCTCGACCGGCGCGCTGCCCGATGCTGAAGGCGCCGCGCCGCTGAATGCGAACGGCAGCAGCGGCAGCGCGATGCGCGCGTCGGCCAGCTCGAGACGTGCATGTTCGATCCGTCGCGACAGCAGCGCGCCAAGGCTGGCGCCGACGTGCAGCGTCCGAACGCGGATGCGTGCCGGCTCGCCGATCGCCACATCTTTCAGGTTGACCGTCACGCGCGGATAGAGGCCGGCGCCGATGCCGCCGATCGTGACCGGCTGTCCAAGGGCACTCGACAACTGCGACGCAAGCGCGCGCCGGACGATGTCGTCGGTGAAGACCGCTCTCACCCACAGGAACAGGCCGGCTGCGAGCGCGGCGACGACGAGGCACGCGCCGACGAGCACTTTTCTGGGCATACGCACTCCGAGGTGCAGCCCGGGGGAGTGCATCGATTGTACCGCCGGCTGTTGGCGATGCCGTTGCGCGAAACTGCACGGGCCGATCGACGATCCTTGTGTCTACAATCTGCCGTGCCGTCCGGACTTCGGTTCGCGTTTTCCCAGTTCGAGCTCGACGTTCCACGTCGTCGCTTGACAGCGGCCGGTCAGCCGCTCGCCGTGTCCGATCGTCAGCTCGACATCCTGGCGCTGCTGGTCGCGCGCGCCGGCCAGATTGTCTCGAAGGACGACCTGCTGCAGGCCGGCTGGAAAGACGTTGCCGTGGGCGACAACAGTCTCGAGCAGGCGATTTCAAGTTTGCGGCGCGTCCTCGGCGCCCGCTCCGATGGCGCCGGCTATATCGAGACGGTGCCGCGACGCGGATATCGGTTCGCTGTCGCGGTCACGCCGATCGTAACCCGCGAAAGCGACGAGACACTCGACGCGCTGCTCGCGCCACATCGCGCCTTCGTCGAAGGGCGTGCGCTGCTCGAATCGCTCGAGGCCGACCGCGTGCGGCGCGCGCGCACGGTGTTCGAAGAGGCGCTGCACAGCGCCCCCGACTACGCCTCGGCCCACATCGGCCTCGCCAACGCCTGCGCGATGCAGTTCGAAATGACGCGCGCCGATCCGGCGCCGGACGAAGCGGCGCTGGCGCTGGCGAACCGCCACGCGCGCGAGGCGTGCCGCCTTGAACCGCAGGCGGCGGAGGCATGGGCGACGCTGGGCTTCGTCCTCGAGCGCGGTGGCGAGCAGCTCGACGCCCGCGCCGCGTCGAAGCGCGCCGTCGCGCTCGAGCCCGACAACTGGCGCCACCATTTCCGGCTCGCCTACGTCAGCTGGGGCGAAGAGCGCCTGCGCGCAGCGCACCAGACGCTTGCGCTGTTGCCGCACTTTCCGCTCGCGCACTGGCTCGCCGCCACGGTGTATGTCGCGCGACAGGTGTTCGACGAAGCCGAACGCGAACTCGATGCCGGGCTCGCCTCCCAGGCCGGCGACCCGACCACGGGCGCGCGGTTCAACCCCGTCGCGCTGTACTGGCTACGCGGGCTGATTCGGCTGTCTCGCGGTGACGGCAGCGGTGCGTTCGACGACTTCGAACGCGAGCTCGCATCGGAGCATGCGGGACAGCTGTACGCGCGCGAGTGCGCGGCCAACACGTGGTACGCGATTGGTGCGCTGCAGCTGCGGCGCGGGCGCAAGGAGGAGGCGTGCGCCGCCTTCACCCGCGCCACTGCCCGCATCGCCGCGCACCCGATGGCCCACGTTGCGCTCGCCGCCGCCGGCGTACTCGACCACGTATCATCACCCGCTGTCGCGTCGGTCGGAGGCGGCCGCAGTATCCCTCTCGTCGAAGCGGCAATGGCGCAGGCAGCGGAACGGGTCCTTGCCGGCGATCACGACAGCGCGGGCGGCATGCTTGCCGAGGCCCTTGCGAACGCGCCGCCCGGTAATGCGGGGTGGACCGTCCCGATCGAACCGCTGCTCCAGGTTGCGGGCAATCCCGCCGCGTGGACACTGGCGCTCGCTCGCCTCCGCAATCGCGCCGCGTGATCTCACAACCGTAGCGCCGCCCTTCAGGCTGCCAGCGGCCGTGGGCAGGCCTAAAAGGCCTGCGCTACCAGAGGCCTGGTCGAATTCAGGACTTTTCAGCGCGTCCAACAGGACTTCCTGAACGCCCGGAACGAGGATGGCGGTGACGAAGCGCGAGGACGCTTCGCATGCCGCGCACCGCGGCCTCAGGAGGAAACGCCATGCAGCAATCATTTATCTGGTCGTCGCACGCGACCCGTGTCGTCCGTCACCTCGCCGCAGGATGCCTGCTCATGCTGCTTGCGTGTGCGCCGGCCGCAAGCCAGACGTTGCCGCCGATCGCCAAAACCGCCGATCTCTCAGGACCGCGCTTCGGCCTTACGTTGTTGAGCGACGGTGTCGTTCAGGAACTGGCGACACGCGAGATCGACGTCACGCCGCACATCTCGCAGTTTGGCTGGCAATTCGAGCGGCAGTTCTTCGCCAAAGGCGGCCCGGTGACGATGGTGACCGAGTGGGTCGCGCTGATTGGCGGTCTGGAGCAAAGCGTCGCGCTTCCGAGCCTGAGCTGGATGGTCGGCGTGCGGACGCACGACGGCGCCGAGTTCGGCATCGGGCCGAACATCACGCCGGCAGGAACGGCGCTGGTGCTGGCGACCGGGATGACGTTTCGCGCCGGGGCGCTGAACGTGCCGGTGAACGTCGCAGTCGTGCCGTCAAAAGTCGGCACCCGCGTCAGCGTGCTCACAGGTTTCAGCGTGAGATCGAGGTGATCCGCGCCACCGTCTCTGTGCGGACGCGTGGTAGCGCAGGCCTTCAGGCCTGCCGTTCCGGCCGCGCGGAGGCAGCCCTGAAGGCCTGCGCTACGTAGCGTCAACGCTGAGACCGCGAAGTTTCGCAGAGCACGCAGAGAAATTCTTTTGTACAAGAAATCTTTGCGGGCTCTGCGTTCTCCGCGGTTTCCGGGCTCCTCGCTACTTGATGTACCAGTGTCCCGCGATCGCCGCGCTCAGGCGGTCGGCTTCGAATCCGACGAACGGCGTGGGCACGCGCCGATAGCCGAGGTCGACGCTGAGGCCGAGTTGCGGCACGCTCGCGAAGGTGAACTCGGTACCGCCGAACAGCCGCAGTCCGAGACCGCTGTCCGACACCGGCTCGACGCCGGTCGCGGTCGGGAACCGCAGTGTCTCGCGACGGACGCTCAACGCCGCGCCGACGTACGGCCGCAGCCAAACGTAGTCGGTCACGTGATCGAGCAGCCCATACACGACGCCGGGCTCGATCTGCATCGATGTGACGCGATTGCCGGCGAGGTCGCTGCTCATCGCATCGCGCGTCAGCGCCAGCTGGAAGCCGAGGCGATCGTCGCGCCACGCGCGCGCGCTCGCGCCGATTGTGCTCATCGGGCCGACCAGGCCGCCGACACCGAGCAGATGGCTTTCCGGTGTCTTGTTGACCGCCGGCCGCGCGACGGCGCGGGTCGGCACTGCCGTGCGCGCCGGCGGGACCGGCGCGGGCGCCGCGGTGGTGGACGAAGCGCGTGGCGACATGCTGGTCGCCGGCGCCGCCCCGCTCGCGGGACCGAGCTGTCCCATCGTGACGTGGACGTAGCCGACGCCGTCGGGTGCGCCGGGCCACGCGACCTTCACCCAGCTGCCAAGATTCCTCGACACCGGCAGGACCGCGCCGCGCGACGCGTGTCCGACGATGGGCGTGACGTTGCTCGGCGACTTGTAGACGTCAGCGGACGGCGCGGTCACGGTCAGCACAGTGTCCTGTGCGTGGACGAGCGCCGGCGTGAGTGCGAGCGTGAGGACGACGGCCGCGATGCGGCGGATCATCTGCATCCCTCCTGAAGAATGTGTGCAACAGCGACGATTGCGCGCATTCGGCGTCCGCGCCGGCCACCGACGGGCAGCACGAAACTGGTTCAACACTGACGGTTCTGACGCGGCCGCCGAGTGAAACGGCGAAAAATGCACGCAGATCGCGAGTGCTGGAAACCGGTAGCAAAGAGCCTTCCGGAGACCCTCGGCTGAAGCCTTCGCGCTCCTGCGTCATGGGAACGGCCGCCCTGAAAGGGCGGCCGTACGTTGATTACGTGTCGGACGGAATTTGATGAACCGCGTTACTCTGAGCGGAGCGCGGTGACCGGATCGATGCGCGCGGCACGCCGCGCCGGAAGGAACGCGGCCGCCGCCGCAACGGCGATGAGGAGTGCGGCGACGGTGGCGAGCGTCGCCGGATCGCGCGCCGACACGCCGACGAGCAGGCTCTGCAGCAGCGATCCGGCAGCGAGCGCGAGCACGCTGCCGATCGCGACGCCCGCGACGTCGTTGCCAAGGCTGTCGCGAACCACCTGCCGCGCGACCGCTGCCGGCGGCGCGCCGATCGCGAGACGAACGCCGATCGCCCGCGTGCGGCCACCGACCAGCACCGCAAGCCGTCCGTACATGCCATCGCGGAAGGGCAGCGGCCGCCACAGCACCGCCGTCGCGAGACCAAACGCCGTCGTCGCTGCGGCGATTGAGAGCGACAACGTCGTCGTGACGGCGACGGCGAACGCCGGATGACGCCTTGCGTAGCGAAGCGCCCCTCGCAGATCGTTGCGCACGTCGAACATGTCGCCTCCCTTGCGGTGCCGATTGCACACGCACGCGCATTGTCAGACGTGCGCGACTGCTTCTGCGTTGGTTCGCGGTTCCTTTACACCGACGATGGTTCGGCATATAACACGACGGGCCAGAACCATGCGCATTCTTCTTGCTTTTGTCGTCGCGATTCTCACGCTGCAGCCGACAGCGGCACAACCGACGCCGGATCTCTCCGGCGCGCTGCGCTGGCGGAACATCGGTCCGTTTCGCGGCGGACGCGTCACTGCCGTCGCCGGCGTCGCCTCGCAGCCGCTGGTCTACTACATGGGCGCGACCGGTGGCGGCGTCTGGAAAACCGACGACGCCGGACTGACGTGGAGCAACGTCTCCGACGGCTTCTTCCGCAGCGGCTCGGTCGGCGCCGTCGCCGTCTCCCAGTCCGATCCGAACATCGTCTACGTCGGCATGGGCGAGGGCTGCCTGCGCGGGAATCTGTCAGCGGGCGACGGCGTCTACAAGTCGACTGACGCGGGCAAGACGTGGACGCACGTCGGCCTCGCCGACAGCAGTCAGATAGGCCGCCTGCAGGTTCATCCGACGAACCCGTCGCTTGTTTACGTCGCGGCGATCGGCCATCCGTACGGCGCCAACGCCGAGCGCGGCGTGTTTCGATCGAAGGACGGCGGCCAGACGTGGCAGAAGGTGCTCTATGTGAACGACAAAACCGGCGCTGCAGACATCGCGATGGATGCCACCAATCCGCAGGTCCTCTATGCGACGACGTGGCAGGTGCTGCGGACGCCGTGGGACATCTACAGCACCGGACCCGGATCCGCCCTCTACAAATCAACTGACGGCGGCGACACCTGGTCGAAGCTCACGACCGGGCTGCCGTCTGGCAACCTCGGAAAGATCGGCGTCGCGGTGTCGCCGGCCAACCCGCAGCGCGTGTGGGCGACCGTCGAAGCCGAATCGAAAGGCGGGATCTACCGGTCCGACGATGCGGGCCGCACGTGGCAGCTGTTGAACGACGACTTCAACATGACCGCGCGTCAGTACTACTACGGCCATATCTTCGCCGACCCGGTCGACGCGAACACGATCTACACGTTCTGCGCGAAGTACTTCTACAAGTCGACCGACGGCGGCAAGACCTACACGAACGTGCAGACGCCGCACAGCGATTATCACGATCTGTGGATCGATCCGAAGGATCCGAAGCGGATGGTCAACGGCAGCGACGGCGGCGCCTCGGTGACCTTTAACGGCGGCCGCACGTGGAGCTCGATGGACAATCAGCCGACGGCGCAGTTCTACGCGGTGATTACCGATCACGGCGCGCCGTACCGGATTTACGGATCACAGCAGGACAACACGACGGTGTCGATCGCCAGCCGGACCGGTGGCGCGGGCATCACCGAAACCGACTGGCATCCGGTGGGTGGCGGCGAGAGCGGCTATCTGGCGCCGACGCCGTCGAACCCGCCGGTGATTTTCGGCGGCAGCTATTTCGGGCTGATGACGCGCTACGACGAGCGCATCGGTGAAAGCCAGAACGTCACCGTGTGGCCCGACTACAACGGCGGCCGTACCGCGGCCGACGTGAAGTACCGCTTTCAGTGGACCTACCCGATCATCGTTTCCCCGCACGACGGCGCCACGGTATATGCGGGCGCGCAGGTCGTGTTCCGGTCGAAAAACGGCGGCCGCAGCTGGGAGCCGATCAGCCCGGACCTGACGCGCAACGACACCGCGAAGCAGAAGGGCGGCCGGCTCGAGGAGTACTACTCCACGATCTTCACGATCGCCGAATCGCCAAAGCAGCAGGGCGTCATCTGGACCGGCTCCGACGATGGCGTCATTCAGGTGACCAGGAACGGCGGCGGCGATTGGCAGAACGTCACGCCGCCGGCGATCCAGCCGTACACACGCATCAACATCATCGAACCGTCGCCGCACGACGCGGGCACGGCGTTCGCCGCCGTGAACCGGTATCAGCTCGACGACTTCCACCCCTACATCTACAAGACGACCGACTACGGCAAGACGTGGCAGGCGATCGCGAATGGGATTGCCGAGCGCAGCTTCGTGCGGACGGTGCGCGAGGATCCGAAGCGCCCGAATCTGCTCTATGCCGGCACGGAGACCGGCGTGTATTTTTCGGTCGATGGCGGAAACCGCTGGCAGTCGCTGCAGCTGAACCTGCCGATCGTGCCGATCACCGACCTGACAGTGAAGGACAACGATCTGATCGCGTCGACGCAGGGCCGCGCGTTCTGGGTGCTCGACGACGTCACGCCGCTGCACGATCTGGCCGACATGCCGGTCGCAACGGCGGCAGCGACGGCAACCGCACACCTCGTCGCGCCGCGCGACGCGGTCCGGGCGCGCCGCGCCGGCTTTGGCCGTGCGCCAGCGGGCGCCGGTCAGAACCCGCCGGCCGGCGCGGTGATCACCTACTGGCTCGGACGCGACCAGGACGTGACGCTCGAGATCGCCGACGCCAAAGGCGAGGTGGTGAAGACGGCGACCAGCCGCGATCGCAACGGGCCGCCTGGGGCGCGCGGCATGCATCGCTTCATCTGGGACATGCGCTACCCCGATGCGCACGGGATCGACGGCGGCACGTTCCTCGCCGGCGGCAACCTGCGCGGACCGATCGCGCTGCCCGGCACCTACCAGGTGCGCCTGAAGGCTGGTGCCGACTCGCAGACGCAGCCGCTGCGCATCGTCGCCGACTCGCGATCGCAGGCGACTCCGGCGGAACTGCAGGAGCAGTTCGACCTGCTGATCATGATCCGCGACAAGGTGTCGGCGATCCACGACGCCGTCAACGACATCGTGCGGATGCGCAAGGCGCTGGCGTCGAGGAAGGACGCGGCGGCGCAGCGTCAGGACGCGGCGCTCGAGGCGGTGCAGAAGGAGTTGGTCGAGCTGCGCTTCGTCGGCTACGACGACCAGATGCTCGTGTTCGACCTGAAGCTGAACAACCGGATGGCGGCGCTGCAGGGCTATGTCTCGCAAGGCGACTACGCGCCGACCGAACAGCAGTACAGCGTGTTCCGCTCCGTCTCGTCGCTCGTCGACACGGCGCTGGCGAAGTACGCGGCGCTCAAGTCCCAGGCGCCGTCGCCGTAAATCGCGTCGTTACGTGATCGGCATTGCGGGAGTAACGCGCGAACGCAAAGACCGCAAAGAGCGCAAAGAAACGCGGGGAAGATCGTTAATGCCGTCGTGATCGCTCGACTCGGGGTTCACGAACAGCGCCGCTGATCGTGGAGCTGCTCGCGCGTGCCGCACGCCGCCGCTTCGCGCCGGGCCGCGGTGATCGGCCGGCGGAGCCGGCCGACGTGCGGCACGCGCACTCCTGCTGCGTGCCTTTGCGCGCTTTGCGGTCTTTGCGTTCCTGCTCTGATGTCACGAAGAGATCCACACCCATGAATCGCAGAACGTTCCTCAAGGAATCCACTGCCGCCGGCATCGCCGCGGCGGGCGTGCTTCGCGGCGCCGCGCCGGCATCGGTCGAGGCCCAGCGCCAGGACGGACGCGCGATCGTGCTGGAGCCGGCGCCGCTCTACGAACTGTCGCCGTACCTCTACATGCAGTTCATGGAACCGCTCGGCGCGACGGACGGTTCAGTCGAAGCGGCATGGGATCACGGGCGCGACGCGTGGCGCGACGACGTCGTCGAGGTCACGCGGGAACTCGGGCCGACGATGATGCGGTGGGGCGGCATCTTTGCGGATTTCTACCGCTGGCGCGAAGGCGTCGGACCGCGCGACTCGCGCCGGCCGATGCTGAACCTGTTGTGGGGCGGTATCGAATCGAATCAAGTGGGTACCGCCGAGTTCGTCGATCTCTGTCGCCGGGTGGGCGCGGAGCCGCTCATCTGCGTCAACTTCGAGTCCGACGGCCGCAAGCAGTACATGAACGCGAAGGGCATCGTCCGCACCGGCGACGCGAAGGAAGCTGCCGCGTGGGTGGCCTACTGCAACGATCCCGGGAATGCTGAGCGGAAGGCGCACGGTCAGGCCACACCGTTCGGCGTTCGACACTGGCAGATCGGCAACGAAACCTCCTACGACAAGAATGGCTTCGACGTCGAAACCGCTTCGCAGAAAACCGTGGCGTTTGCCAGGGCGATGCGTGCGGCCGATCCGGAGATTCAGCTGATCGCGTGGGGCGATAGTGGGTGGGCGCCGCGCATGGCGGAGGTGGCTGGCGAGCACGTGCAGTACCTGGCGTTCCATCACATGTTCGATCCGGATTCGCCGCGGCAGCCGGTGCTGCGCGGCGAGGTGTATCGTCGTGATCCCGATGCGGCCTGGGCGCAGCTGATGACCGCATGGCAGGCCACGGACACCAAGATCCGAACGGTTCGCGACAATCTCGGCACACGGCGCATTCCGCTGGCGCTCACCGAGTGCCACTTCGTGATTCCCGGCCGCGATCGTGGCGACGTGCTCGCCTCGTGGGCGGCCGGCGTGTCCTACGCACGCATTCTCAACAACCACCAGCGGCACGGTGATGTGCTGAAGATTGCGACCGCGGCCGATTTCTGCGGCACCCGATGGCAGAACAACGCGGTGATCATTCCGATGCCGAAGGGCAACAACCGCGCCTACCTGCAGCCAGTCGCCCGCGTGATGCAGCTGTATCGCCGCCACATCGGCAGCCACGCGATCAAGATGACCGCTGCGCCCGATGGCCTCGATGTCGTGGCCAGTCGCCGCGCCGACACGCTGTACCTTCACGTCGCGAATACACGACGCACGAGATCGGTGACTGCCACGATTCAGGCTGGCGAACACGCGATCCGCAGCGGACGCGTGTTCGAGATCACCGCCGACCCGGCGGTGGAGCTGTCGTATCTGAATAGCGGCGAGGTGATGAAAACGGTGGAGAAGCCGTTCACCCGCGACGGCGCGTGGGAATTTCCAGCGGCGTCGGTGTCCGCGCTCGAACTCGAGATCGGCGCGCCGTGAAATTCGTTGCGTTGCAGCCGGTTGCGGGACTAGAGCTGGAACGCAAAGGCCGCAAAGAGCGCAAAGAAACGCAGAGAAGACTGTGTGGCTGCGGAGCTGATGGCTGGGGGTTTCGAGCCGCGCTGACGATAGGCAGTCGCTGGCGCGCGTCGCACGCCGCCGCTTCGCGGCGGACGCGGTCCTACGAACGCACAGAAATGCGACCGCTCGTGCCTGGCTTTGCGGTCGTATTTCTGTGCGTTCGTCGGGCCGCGTCGATCGGCCGGCGGAGCCGGCCGCCGTGCGACGCGCGCTCTCCTCTGCGTGCCTTTGCGCTCTTTGCGTTCCTGCTATGCTGTCGCGAACTACCCGGTTGCTACGGCGTTTTGGGTGTATCCGCGGATTTCAGGTACCGATCGAACCACTCCAGGATGCGGCGGTTGACGTCGAGCGCGTCGGCGCGCGAGTGCCGCGACAGGCTGTGGTCGCCGTTCGCGTAGGCGACGAACTCCGCCGTCTTCCCAAGCTGCCGCAGTGCGTAGAACATCATCTCGCCCTCGCCGAAGAGGATCGTCAGATCCTTCTCGCCGTGGAGGATCAGCACCGGCGTGGCGACCTTGTCGAGGTGAAAGAAGGCGGACTGCGAGAGATAGCGCTCCGGATACTCGAACGGGCTGCCGCCCATCCGCGCCTGGCCGGTCTCGATGTTCCGCGAATCGCGGTCGCGGCCGCTCGCCCAGTTGCGAAACAGCTCCGGCGGCGTCGCGCCCGACACGGCCGCGGCGAAGATAGTCGTCCGCGTGATCAGGTTCGAGGTCGCGTAGGCGCCGAAGCTGTGGCCCCACAGCCCGAAGCGACCGTTCGTGAAGCCCATCGCACGGACGGCGTTCACCGCCGGAATCACGCACTTCTCGTACGAGTCGGCCGTCTGACCCACCTTGATCTTGACGTTCGGCATCACCATCGCGTAGCCGTGGCTGATGAACATCTGGTCGCGCGCGTCGAAGCGGTGGATCGCCGGCGTCATCTTCTCGTAGACCCAGGTGATCACCGGCGCCTTATCACCCGCCCGCAGCCCCGCGGGCTTGTAGAGCAGCGCGCCGAGCCGGTCGCCGTCGGCGTTGTAGTACCAGAACATCTCCGGCGTACTGAACGCAAAGCGCGCGAGCTGCGGATTCAGATCGGTGATCCGCGTGCGGCGGCCGGCAGCGTCGACAAACCACAGATCGTCCGGGTGCGTCGCATCCTCGATCGGCACGACCAGGCCGCGGCTGGTGGTGGCGAAGCGCCCGTACGACGCCTGACCCTGAGCGACCCGCTGCAGCTTCTGGTCGTCGGGCGTGTACTTGTAGAGCGACTCGTCGTAGGTCGAGTTGTTTACCGCGCGGAAGTACACGGCCGATCCGTCAGGCGCCCACACCGCGTCGCTGATCTGATCGTCGAAGCCGCTGGTGACGTTGCGCGCCGCGCCGTCGGCCGAGACGACATAGAGATCCATGAACGGCTGCGCGATCGTGTACATACCCGGCCGCACCGGTTCGATTTCGGGATCCGACACGCTCGGATCGGCGACGAGCGTCGCGAAGCGCGCGCCGTTGGGCGACCAGATCGGTTCGCTGGCCGCGAGCGTGAACGATTCGCGCCACGGTGTTGCCGGCCCACCCTCGATCGCGACGCTCATCAACCGTCCGTCGCTCGCGAACAGCAGATGCGTCCCGTCGGGCGCCCACGTAAAACGACCGCGGTCGGCGAGCTTGCGCGGCGTTGCCGGCCGCGCGCCGGCGATCGACAGGACGAACGCGTCGTTCTGCTCTTTGCCGATGACGCCGAGCGTGGCCGGATCGGGCGATACCAACAAGACGTCGCGTCCGGTCGGGGAGAGACGGAAGGAGCGCAGCACAACCGGTTCGCCGGCAAGCGGCGTCGCCTTGCCGCTGCTCGCATCGATCGATGTCAACATCGCCCGGCGCTCGTCGGTGAAGAACTGATCGCCGGGAATCCGCGCGTCGGTATTCTTGACGACGCGAACGCGATACGTCGGCGGCTGCCGATCGGGAAGCGGCGCGGCGACGATGAGCGAGGTACCCGACGGATGCCACTGGGGCGCGAGGTAGGCGCGCGCCGTGAACGCGTCGCCAACCGGCGTCGTCACGTCGCGGTCCGCGTCCCAGACGACGACGCGTCCGCCGGACGATTCCTCGCGGACGAACGCGAGCCGGTGGCCGTCGGGCGACCAGACCGGGAACGAACTGTGCGTTGCTCCACTCGTCAACGCTCGCGGTGCGCCGGCGCGATCGCTGCCGAGTGGCTGGACCATGACATGGCCAGTCGGCCGCGGTTCCTGGATGTTCCACTCGTCGCTGCCGTCGGCGACGACGTACGCGACCCAGCGTCCGTCGGCCGAAACGGCCAGCGGTTGCCCACCGGCGAACGCGCGGACGGCGAGCATATCCTCGGTGGTGAACACGGGAGCGGACTGCGCGAACGCCGTCGTTGCGCAGGACAGCGTGAGTGTGGTCGCCAACAGTGAAATGCGTCGATGCATGTAGACCTCGATGCGGAAGACCGCGAAAGCTTCAGCTGAGCGGCGAACGCTCGCCTGAAGGCTTCGCGCTCGGTCTGACGCTACGACCGGAGTTGTACACTAGCCCGGCATGCGCGCGGTCGCGCTCTTTTCTTACCTGGTTCTCGCGTGCGCGGCGTGTTCGAGCGGCCACAACGCCGCGGTCCGCGATCGCGGACCGCGTCCGCCAATCGTTCTGATCACGATCGACACGCTCAGGGCCGATCGGCTCGGGTCGTACGGCTCGACGCGCGGGCTCACGCCCTCGCTCGACGCCTTCGCACGCGAGGCGACGCGGTTCACCGCAGCGATCAGCCAGGTGCCGCTCACCCTGCCGTCGCACGCGACCATCCTCACCGGCCTGCACCCGGTGGATCACGGCGTGCGCACCAACGACGGGTTCCGTCTGTCGCCAACCGCGCCGACCCTCGCTGCCGCCGTGAAGGCCGCAGGCTACGCGACCGGCGGGTTCGTCGGCGGCTATCCGCTGCGCCGATCGTCGGGCCTGTCACGCGGCTTCGACCGCTACGACGACGAGTTCCTGGCCTCGCCTGGCGCAATCGAGCGGTCGGCCGACGCGGTGCTGCAATCGGCCGAGGCGTGGATCGACACCAACGCCGCGCAGCCGTTCTTCGCGTGGATTCATCTGTTCGATCCGCACTCGCCGTACACGCCACCGCCGCCGTTCGCCGCCGCGTACAGCGACAGCCCGTACGACGGCGAAGTCGCGTATACCGACGCGGCTGTCGGTCGCTTTCTCGATCACCTTCGGCAGCGCGATCTGTTCGCGGCCGCGACGATCGTCATCGTCGCCGACCACGGCGAATCGCTTGGCGAGCACGGCGAGCGAACCCACGGCACCTTTCTCTACGATTCGACGATTCGCGTGCCGTTGTTGATAAAACGGAGCGCGAAGCCTTCAGCCGAGCGATCAGCTGATGCGGGCACGCCCGACGCTCGGCTAAAGCCTTCGCGCTTCGTCGACGTGCCGGTCGAGACCGCCGATCTCGCGCCGACGATCGCCGCGGTCGCTGGCACGACGCTCGATCGCACCGACGGCCAAAGCGTGTTGCCGCTGATCGACGGCGCGCCGGGCGATCCTGATCGAGCGGCGTATGCGGAGTCGTACTACCAGAACGTCCTGCTCGGATGGAGCCCGCTCCGCGCGGTGCGGACCGCGCGCTGGAAGCTGGTTGAGGCGCCACGGTCCGAGCTCTACGACCTCGAACACGATCCGGGCGAGCTGCAGAACCGGCTGGAGGAGCGCGCCGCACTCGCCAGCGGCTTGCAGCGAGCGCTGCACGCGCTCGACTCCCGAGGCCGCACGACGGGCGAGACGCCCGCGGCCGCGGTTAGCGAATCGGCCGAGCGGCTGCGCAGCCTCGGCTATGCCTCGGGGTCGACGGTGCCGACGGCTGCGAGCGGCGCAATCGATCCGAAGGATCGGATCGCCGTCTGGGCCGCCATCGAGGACGGCATCGATCTCACGGGACACGACGCTGCATCGGCCGAGCAGAAGTTCACGCGGGCGCTGCAGCTCGACCCGGGCAACGGCCTGGCGCTCAAGTATCTCGGCGACCTGCGCTATCGCGCTGGCCGCCTGCATGACGCACGCGATCTGTACCGACGCGCGCTCGACGCCGGGTTCCGTCACGCCGATGTTCATGTGAACCTCGCGGCGATCGCGGAGCGCGACGGACACCTGGACGAAGCGCGCGATGTCCTGTCGAGCGCGGTCCGCCTGAATCCGTCCGATGCCGACGCGTGGAACCGCCTCGGGCTCGTCGAGGCGCGCCGCAATGATCTCGACGCGGCGCGGCGCGCATTCACCCAGGCGATCGCAACCGCCGCCGATCGCGCCGAGCCGTACTACAACCTTGGCGTCGTCGAGCGTCGCGGCGGAAACGAAACGGCGGCGCAGGCGCGGCTGCAGGACGCGATTGCCAGGAATCCCACCTACCCAGAAGCGCACTACGAGCTTGGCACCGGCTTCCTGCTCCAGCACCAGCCGGACCGCGCGCTCGCAGCGTATCGCGCTGCCCTGGCGAGCCGGCCGGATTATGCGGAGGCGTTGTTCGGCGCCGCGCGAGCCGAACTCGATCTCGGCAAGTCAGCCGACGCGCGGCGCGATTACGAAAATTTCGTGAAAGTGGCTCCGCCGGCGTATCGTCAGCAGATTGCGGCCGCGCAGGCCGCGCTCAAGAGCCTGCCAATCACGAAGTAATTATCAGAAGCGGTAGCGCACGGCCACCTGCGCCTGGCGCTGATCGCGGACCGTGAGGATGGTTCCGAACGCCGCCGGCGGCGCAGCCGGGTTCAGGCCGACGATGTTGTTCACGGTCGCGACGTTCAACCGGTTGAGCAGGTTGAACACGTCGAAGCGCAGCTCGACGCGGTGCGACGCGGCGAGCTTCAGGTCGTAGGCGACGCTCGCATCGAGCGTGACGGTCGGCGGATAGCGGAACGAGTTCCTCGTCAGGCTCGCCGGACGGTCACCGAAGCTGCCGTTCGACGTGAAGCCGTCGCCGTTGGAATCCTGGCCGACGACGCCCGTGTACGGGAACCCGGAACGCGCGAACAGCACGGAGCCCACGCGCAGGCCGAGCGGCGCCTCGTACATCCCGCTCAGCACGAACACGTGCGGCGTGTCGGTGTCGCTCGGTCCCCATTGATACCCGCGATCGCCGCCGATGTCCGTCAGCCCCGGCACGAACGAGTTGGCCAGCCGGAAGTTGTCGACGTCCCCGCGCGCGTGGCCGTAGGTATAGCTGGTCTGCAGCTCGTAGCGGCGCGACAGCCGTTTCGTGAGTCCAAGCTTCACGCCGTTGTACTCGGTGTGACCGCCATTGAACTGCAAGTAGAGATTGCGGAATCCGGTGAAGTCGATGCCGTACGGTCCGCCGGTGCGGTTGGGCACGCCCAGCGGCCGCAGCAGATCGGCTTGCGCCGCGGTACGCGTCTGGCCCGGCCCAAGCGGAAAGTACGGCGGCGCGTTGATGTCCCACGTGACCAGCATGTCGTAACCGTAGACGCGCGTGTAATCGGCCGACGCCGCCCAATCGCGTCCGAGTTCGTGCTGAACGCCGACGTTGGTGTTGAAGAAGTGCGGTGCGATGCGCTGGAAGTCGTTGCCGATGCCGAGGGGAAAGTCGGAGCCCTGGAAGATCGGCACGTAGACGTTGGCGCGCGGAACGGTCGCGCCGCCGGAGGGAAACGCGCTCAGACGATTCGGGAACGTCGGGAACAACGGATCGCCCTGGCGCAGGTCGATCGTCGTCTGGCCGACCGGGCCGGTGTTCGACTCGCGGTTGATCGCCGACGATTCGAGCGTGTCGTAGAAGATGCCGGTGTTGCCGCGCACCACCGTGCGCGTGCTGCCGCCGACGTTCCAGGCGAACCCCACGCGCGGCGCGATGTTGTTGTTGTCGCCCTGGAACAGCGAGTCCTTGTCCCAGCGAACGCCGAGGTTGAGCGTCACGTCGTGGGTGATCTGCCAGTCGTCCTGCGCGAACACCCCGGCCGTGTAGTCCTTGAAATTGAGCCCGGAGGTGCCGAAAGTCTGCGTGAACTGGAACGGAAACGTCGCCGAGTCGCTCGCATTGAACGGAAATTTCGTCCCCTGCGCGAACGTGTAGGTGCCGGCGAAATTGTTGAAGAACGTGACGAATCGCCACGAGCCGATCACGTCGACGCCGGTCTTCAACTGGTGCGCGCCGCGGACCACCGAGAAATGATCGACCCACTGCGCGCGCTTCTCGACCAGGTTCTGCGGGAAGCCGGGATTCGTCCCGAGGTTGCCGACGCCGGTGTAGGTGACCGTGACTGGCGCGTTGCTGAAGTCGGGCGTCCGCGATTCGGCGCCGCTCGAAGCCGTCAGCGGCGAGAAGAAGTCGACGACGTCGAAGGTGTAGCGGAAGCGGGCCTCGTTCACCTTGTTCGAGCCGAAGTTGCTGACCAGCGACGAGACGAAGGCGTCGGTGCGTCCCTCGGTGTTCGACCGCCGATCGTACGTATTCAGCCCGCCAACGCCCTGTCCCTCCTGCTTGTTGCGATTGAAGCTGTAGCGCGCGTCGAACGCGTTGCGATCGTTGAACCGATGATTGAGCTTGAGAAATCCCTGCCGCTGCGTCTGCGGCGCCGGAAACGTCCCCGGCGCGAGTACTGACGTCACGACGACCACATCGTCGATGCTGGTGTCTTCGTAGTTGAGGAAATAGTGCGTCCGGTCCTTCTTGATCGGGCCGCCGATCGTGCCGCCGTACTGCTGCCGCTTTTGCGTCGTCTTCTGTCCGGTCAGCAGATTGGCGGCCACGAAGTCGCTCGGCCGCCAGAATCCGTAGCCGCTGCCCGACAGCGTGTTCGTGCCCGACTTGGTGACGACGCTGATCGTGCCGGCGCCGGTTTGCCCGGTTTCGGCCTTGAAGCCATTGGTGATCACCTGCAGTTCTTTGATCACGTCGATGGCGAGCCCGTTGCCGCCGCCGAACTCGCCGTTCAGCGTGCGGATCTCGCGCCCGGTCATCGACACGCCGTCGGCGACGAAGTTCGCCATGCGCGTGCCCTGCCCGTTCACCGAGATGTTGCTGCTGCTGGTCGAGCCGGTCGGCACGACGCTGCCAGACGTTTGCAGCAGCGACAGGAAGTTGCGGCCGTTGGTCGGCAGGTTCTCGACCTGCTTGGTGTCGAGAATGGTCGACAGCTCGCTTTCGCGCGTCCTGATCAGCGGCGCCGAGGCCTGCACCGTGACCGCTTCCTGAATCGTCCCGACGCCCATCCGGAAATCGATTTCAGGTTTCGTATTGGCCTGGAACTCGAGGCCCTCGCGATTCTGCGGCGCGAAGCCTTGCAGCTCCACCGACAGCGTCCACCTGCCCGTCGGGTTCAGCGCCGTGAACGTGTAGCGACCCTGTTCGTCGGTGACCGCCGAACGAACGAATCCGGTGTCGACGTTCTTCAGCGTGACCGTGACGCCCGGCAGCACCCCGCCGGTTCCATCCACGACCGTGCCGGACAGGTCGAATCGTGTCACGTCGGCGCGGGCGCTGGACACGGCTGCGAGCACAACGAGGCCGATCGACGCGAGCAGGCGGAAAAGCGTGCGGGGCATGGCGCGGACTATAGGGGCCGACGACACCAAGGTCAAGGAGATCGGCTATCCTCGCCGCCGAGGAGCGCGCCCATGACCTGGCAGCCCTGGATCGGCCACGCAAGCATGAAGGCACGGAAACTGGTTGTGTACCGCCCATGCTTCGTGTCTTCGTGTCTTCGTGGCGGCACGACGTCCAGCGATCGACTGCGATGGACGATCGCGTTCGCGGCGGCCGTCGCCGCTTCGCTTGCACTGGCCTGCGCCGCGCCCGATGCGAGCGTCAGCGCCGCGAAACAGGCCGCCGCACCGGCGATTCCGCCGCAAACGCCGCCGCCGTCGAACGAAGCGCTGCTCGCGCGCGCCAGGCAGTTCGAGCTCGACACGCCGTACGAGCCGCCGCCCGGCGACCCGCTCGAGCACCACACGTCCGGCTACGCCAAGACGATGTGCTCGGCGGTGTTCATCACCGGCCTCGATCCGGACGTCGCGGCGGAAAGCGTCGGCTACTTCACCGCTCCGTACGAGGAGCGGACGAAAGTCGGCAAGCCGGTGGTCGATCGCGAGAAGAAGGAAGTGCGCATCACGCTGCCGAACGGCGTCGTGGTGGTCGCCCGCCATTTCGGATCGCAGGGCTGCATCGCGCTTCCGCGCGGCCGCGACGACGTGTTCTTCAAGCCTGTGGACGTGCCGCGCCATCTTCCCGACGCCAAGGCGACGCCGTGGCCGATGGGCGACGAGCCAGGGTCCGAACCGTTGCCCGCCGCGATCGACGCCGACAAGGTAAAGCGCGCGATCGACGCAGCATTCGATCCGCCTGAAGCGCTCACGTCAGCGGTGGTCGTGACCTACCGCGGCCGCCTGATCGGCGAGCGCTACATGCCCGGGATCTCGATCACGACGCCGCTCGAGAGCTGGTCGATGGGCAAGAGCGTCACCGCGACGCTGATGGGCGTGCTGATCAAGCAGGGTGTCTACCGCCTCGATCAGCCGGCGCCGATTCCGGAGTGGCAGCAGGCCGGCGATCCGCGTCGGAAGATCCGTATCGAGGATCTGCTGCACATGTCGAGCGGAATCCGCATCAAGGCGCCAGACGAGCCCGAATACGACCCGAAAACCTATCCGGATCACCTGTTCCTCTATACCGGCCGCGTCAACTCGTTCAAGTACGCGGCGACTCGTCCGCCGCAGTGGCCGCCGAACACAGTCGGCCGCTACCGCAACAGCGACCCGGTGCTCGTCAACTACCTGGTGCGGCTGGCGGTCGAGAAACGCGGCGACGAGTACCTGTCGTTTCCGCAGCGCGCGCTGTTCGACAAGATTGGCGTGCGATCGATGGTGATGGAGACCGATCCGTACGGCAACTTCCTGACGCAGGGCTACGAGCTGATGTCGGGACGCGACTGGGCGCGCCTCGGCAATCTCTACCTGCAGGACGGCGTCTGGAACGGCGAGCGCCTTCTCCCGGAAGGATTCACGAAGTTCGTCAGCACGGTGGCGCCGGCGTGGGCGGCCGACGGGCGTCCGGTCTACGGCGGCTTTTTCTGGATCAACGGCGACAACGCGTTTCCGGTGCCGCGCGAGGCGTACTACATGGCGGGTGCCGGCGGTCAGACGGTGCTGATCGTCCCGTCGCATCAGCTCGTGGTGGTGCGGATCGGTCACTACAAAGGCGAGCGTCCGGGCACTGCATCGTTCCGCAAGGCGCTGGCGATACTCATGGGCGCCGTGCGGTGACGGGGCAGACCGGGTTCGGCGTTCGGCGTTCGGCGTTCGGGGTTCTCGTTCTGAGTTCTCGTTCTAGGTTCCTGAGTTCCGGTAGGATCGTTCTTGGGCGAACCTAGAACTCGAGAACCGAGAACCTTAGAACCTAGAACCTAGAACGCCGAACGCCGAACGCCGAACCCTTCTGATGCGCACCTTCCTTCTCGCGCTGCTCGCGTTTGCCATCCCGGGCGCGGTCTGCGCTCAGCCGCTGAGCGTGCTTCACATCAAAGTGGTGCTCGTCGACGCCGACGGCAAACCGGCGCCGATTCCGCGCCATACGCTGCTCATCAGCGACAACCCGGCGACGATTACGCCGCGCGAAGTGGTCACCGGTCCGGATGGCAGCGTGGAGGTTCGACTGCGCGCAGGGAATTACACCGTCGAGTCCGACCACCCGCTCGTGTTCCAGGGCAAGTCGTATCAGTGGACGCGGACGCTGGACATCGCCGCCGGCCGCGACGCGGTCCTGGAGCTGACGGCGAAGAACGCCGAGGTGGAGAACGTTGCGGCGACATCTGCCGTCGAAACCGATCCGTGGGTGGTGCTGCCGCAGTGGGACGACAGCGTCTTCGCACTGTGGACGCCGACGGCCCGGGCGTCGGGATTCGTCATCGACGCGAAGGGACTGATTGCGACGAGCCAGCGCGCCGTCGGCACCGCGACCGCGATCGAGGTGCAAGTCACGCCGGCGATCAAGGTGGCGGCGACCGTCCTCGCCGCCGATGCTGCGCGCGATGTCGCCGTGCTCTGGATCGATCCGGCGGCGGTCGCGTCGATTCGCCCGATCCCGCTGGCGTGCACGCAACCGGCGCCGACGGTCGCGAGCGGTGAGGATATTTTCACGATCGGCGTGCCGATGCGGCAGCCGAAGGGCTTGACACCGGGAACGCTGACCAGCGTCGACGCGAAGGGCATCGTTGCCGACATGCGGCTCTCACGCGGCAGCGCCGGGGGACCAGCGTTCACACCCGGCGGCGCCGTGGTCGGGCTCTCGTCGCTCTTCGACGAGAAGGCGGACCGCAGCCGCTCCGGGTCGCCGATCGTTCGCGTCGCGGAGGTCTGTACCGTGGTCGCGGCCGCGGAGAAAAAGGTGGAGGGCGCCGCGCCGCCGAGCGGGTCGCACCTGCCGGTGGAGCCAGCGTGGCCATTGCCGGAAGACGCGTTCAAAGAGGCGGCACAGCATCGCGCCGGCGGCCTGGGACCGTATCAGATGACGTCGACGAATTTCGACGTCTCGATCATCACGCCGGTGATGACCTACGGCACGCGGTATCAAGCGGAAATCGCCGCACGGTCGCGGAGCGGCGGCGGGTCGCGCCCCCCGGCGTCGCAACCGGTCCTCGTCCGGCCAACCATGGACTTCGGCAACTGGTCGGAATACGTCGACGACTATCCACCGGTGCTGCTGGTCCGCATCACGCCGAAGATGGTCGAAGGCTTCTGGACGACAGTGGCGCGCGGCGCCGCGCAGACACAAGGCGTTGCGATTCCGGCGATGAAGCACTTTGCGACCGGGTTCCTGCGGATGCGCGCGATGTGCGGCGACGCGGAGGTGATGCCAATCCACCCATTCAAGCTCGAACATCGCGTGTCGGCCACCGACAGCGTCTACGAAGGGCTCTACGTATTCGATCCCGGCGCCTTTGGTCCGCAGTGCGCATCCGTAAAGTTCGTGCTGTATGCCGAGAAGGAGCCGGAGAAAGCCGACACACGCGTCGTCGATTCGCGCCTGCTGCAGCAGATCACCGACGACTTCGCGCTGTATCGCGTGTCGAATCGCTGACTTGTGGGGCCGTAGTCATCGACAACTTCGACGGGCGATCGTTGCGGGTGTGTCGGCTGCTGTCGCTGCCGGATGCGTCGCCCGGCATCCCGAGTCCGGTCCTTCCATCGACGAAGCCGCGCGCAGCTACGTGCGGCTGGCGCTCGCGCTCGGCGACCGCGACGCGGATTCGCTGGACAGCTACCACGGACCGCCGGCGTGGCAAGCCGAGGTGCAGCGCGAGCACCTGACGCTCGCGGAGATTCGCGTCCGCGCTGTCGCGCTTGCGAACGCGTTGCGCGCCAATGACGATGCTGCGACAACCGACGCCGGGATGCGGCGTCGATTCCTGACCTCGCAGCTTTCCGCAATCAGTGCGCGGATCGACATCCTGCAGGGCGCGCGTCCATCGTTCGCGAACGAGACGCGGACGTTGTTCGGCCTCGAGAGCGGTGACCCGGCTGCGGCAGCGGCAGGCACGGACGTGCATCCGGCGCGGCAATCGATCGCTGCCGTCCGCGTCGCGCTCGATCGCCTGTTGCCCGGACGAGGCGATCTCGCGGCGCGATATGCGGCGTTCGACCGGCAGTTTCTGGTTCAGGGCGATCGACTGCCGGCGGTGTTGTCGCGGGCGATCGAGGGGTGCCGCGCGGCGACGCGCGCGCATCTCGACCTGCCGGCCGGCGAGCGCGTGAACGTCGAGTACGTGCACGATCTGCCGTGGAGCGCGTTCACGCGCTACGAGGGGCGGTTCGTCAGCCGCGTGCAGGTGAACGCGGCGATGCCGCTGACGGTCGATCGGGCGCTGGATCTCGCCTGCCACGAAGCCTACCCTGGCCATCACACGATCGCGGCGCTGCTCGATGCGCGGTTTGGCGACGCGCGTCCGGAGTTCGTCGTGCAGCCGCTATTCAGCATGCAATCGGCGTTGCACGAGGCGGCCTCGTCGCTGGCGCCGGCGCTGGCGTTTCCGGACGCGGCGCGGACCGTTTTCGAACGGGACGAGCTGTTTCCTCTTGCCGGCCTCGATCCGGCAACGGCGGCGCGGCACGTGGCCGCCGGCCGGCTGGTGGATCGGCTGCACACGATCGAGGCAGACGTTGCGCGCAAATATCTCGACGGCGTCCTTGACTTTCCGCGGGCGGCGGCCGTGCTCGAACGCGAGGCGCTGATGCCGTCGGCCGACGCGACGCTGAAGTTCCTCAACCAGTTCCGCAGCTACGCGGCCACCTACACCATCGGCCGCGACCTCCTCGAACGCGTCGTGGACGCGGATTGGGCGTCATACCGTCGCGTTGTCACCGCTCCAGAGCAGCGGCTACCCGCGGCGCCGAAGTAATCCTGTTTGTCACCCGGCGTCTCCCGGGTTGACGCGCGCCGCGCGGCCACCTAGAGTTCTCCCACACGTCCGGCGCACAGGGAGCCGCCACGAAGACACGAAGATACGAAAACGGCTTTGTAAAAGATGTTCTTCGTGCCTTCGTGGCGTCGTGGCGGATGTGAGAGGCCGCTTACCTGATCGCCGGCATCGGCCGGGCTCTCACGAGCCGGAACTTGAAGGAGCACAACAGATGCGCTGCTGGATCGCGGCTTTCACGCTTGCGGTGATTTGCACCGGGTGTTCGCGCGGACCATCCACGTCCGCTGCCGCGGCACCTGCACCTGCACCTGCCCAGCCGAAGCTCGGCATCCGTCCGGCCGGCGACACGGAAATTCAGCCGGACCTCAGCAAGATTCAATCGGAGGACCTCAAGAAGGTCTTCGCCTACATCGACGAGCACATCGACGACCACGTCGTGAACCTGCAGAAGTGGATTCGCCAGCCGAGCATCTCGAACAGCGGCGAAGGCATTCCCGAGAGCGCCGAGATGGTGAAGGGCTTCTTCGAACAGCTTGGCTGCCAGGAGTCGCGCGTCTACGACGTCGGCATCACCGAGTGGGGCGCGCCGGGCAACCCGGTCGTCTACGCGCGCTGCGACGAAGGCGCGCCGAAGACGGTGGCGATCTACTGGCAGTACGACACGATGCCGATCACGCAGCCGGACGTCTGGAAAGCGCCGCCGTTCGAGGCGCGCATCGTCGAGCAGCCGCCGTACAAGAAGGTGCTGATCGGCCGCGGCGCCACCAACTCGAAGGGACCGGAGATGGCGCAGTTCAATGCGCTGATGGCGATCAAGGCGGTGACCGGCAAGCTGCCGGTGAACGTCGTGTTCGTCGCCGAAGGCGACGAAGAGCGCATGGACGTCGGCGTCCGGAAGTTCGTGAAGGATCATCCCGACCTGTTCAAGAACGTCGACGCGCTGATCGGCGAATCGGGCCAGCAGTCGCCGAGCGGCGGCGGCAGCGTCGGCGGCGGATCAGAAGGCTGCGTCTACATCGAGCTGACGACCAGCGGCAAGTCGTGGGGCCGCGGCCCGGTGCAGTCCGACATCCATGGCTCGAACAAGCGCTCGGTGGACAGCCCGGCGTGGCGCCACATCCAGATGCTGGCGTCGCTCGTCTCGAAGGACGGCAACACGCCGCTCATCAAAGGCTTCCTCGACGGCGCCGAACCGCTGTCGATGCGCGAGACCGAGCAGCTCAAATCGGCTGCCGCGAAGGCCGACATGAAGGTCGCCGCCGAGAACCTCGGCGTCGCGCGCTTCATCGCCGACGATCCGTTCACGATGCTGAAGATGGGCCGCTACGGTACGTCGTTCAACATGGACGGGATCTGGGGCGGCAACATGTACGCCGGCGGTGCCGGCGCGATCCTGCCGAACAAGATCACCTCGAAGCACAACATGCGCTACATCCCGAAGATGAACGGGCTCGAGATGGTCAAGCGCATCCGCGAGCAGCTCGATCGCAACGGCTACCAGGACGTCGAGATGAAAGTGATCGGCGACGTGCCGTGGTCGAAGATGGCCTACGACACCGACATCGCCCGGGCGATGACGCAGATGTACGACCAGTTCAACATCCCGCACGGCGAGCCGGCCCAGTACGCGACGATTCTCGGCGGCTACTGGCCGTCGTACCTGTTCTCCAACCAGGAGGTCGGCCAGCGGGTGGCGCCGGTGTCGATGCCGATCGCGATGGGCGGCGCCGGCCACGGCGGCGGCGCGCACGCGGCCAACGAGTTCTACGTGATCGAAGGCGCCGGCAAGGTCTACGGCATGGCCGGCGCCGAGAAAGCGCAGGCGGCGATCTTCTACAACTTCGCCGGAATCAACGGCGGCTCTGCCGCAAAGAAGACGAATTAGGATTCGGCGGCTCCACACCTGCTATATGGCTGATGGCTGATTCGGCGCTGATCTCGGTTCACGATCTCGAAAAAACCTACGCCATGGAGGGCGCACCGGTGCGCGCCCTTCGTGGCGTGACCCTGGCAATCGCGCGGGGCGAATTCGTCGCCGTTGTCGGTCCGTCCGGATCCGGCAAGTCGACGTTCATGCACATCCTCGGCTGCCTCGATCGGCCGACGAGCGGCACCTACCATCTCGACGGCCGCGATGTCTCGCGGTTGTCCGACGACGAGCTCTCGACAATCCGCAACCGGCAGATCGGGTTCGTGTTCCAGGGGTTCAACCTGCTGTCGCGGACGTCGGCGGTGGAGAATGTCGAGTTGCCGCTGCTCTACGCGCACCATGCGAAGGTCGCACCGGCCGATCGCCGCGCCCGCGCGCTGCGCGCGCTCGCCGCCGTCGGCCTCGCCGACCGCGCCGGCCATCATCCGAACCAGCTCTCCGGCGGCCAGCAGCAGCGCGTCGCCATCGCGCGCGCGCTGCTCAACGATCCGGCGATCCTTCTCGCCGATGAGCCGACCGGCAATCTCGACAGTCGCACGAGCGTCGAGATCATGGAGATCTTCCAGCGGCTCAACGCGGAGCGAGGCATTACAATCGTACTCATCACCCACGAACCGCAGGTCGCCGAGTACGGATCGCGCATCATCCGTTTCACCGACGGCGGCGTGGTCAGCGATCAGATGAATGCTTGTCATCGGGCCGCGGCCGCGGAGCTGGGACAATTAAGAATTAGGAATTAAGAATTAGGAATTCATACTCCGTTCGTTGCAGGTTGAAGAAGCAGCTAGATCGAAGGCATGAACGAATTCTTAATTCGTAATTCTTAATTGCAGGAGTCCCGACGGTGTCTTCGTTCAGAACGACCTTCACGATTGCCCTTCGCGCGCTGCGGCGCAACCGGCTGCAGACCTCGCTGACGATCGTCGGGATGACGATCGGCGTGGCGGCGGTGCTGGCGATGATTGCGATCGGCACGGGCGCGGAAGCAGCGATCGGCGATCAGATCCGCGCAGCGGGAATGAACTTGATCGTGGTCACCGCCGGCAACTACAAGGTGAAGTCCACCGACGATTTTGGCGGCGGCGCCGTCGAACCGTCGGCTGCGCTCGCCCCGCGCGACGACTTCCGTAGGGCGACCCTTCCAGGGTCGCCGTCGTGGCGCGGCGAGGCTGAAAGCCTCGCCCTCCGCCTGTTCTCGATCGTCGAGCCGACCTTGCTTGCTCATCCCGAAGACGATCCGATGGAGAAGCACGATCATCCGACGGCGCGCCAGCGGCTGGGTGACAGCGAAGCCGGGCTCGGCTCGGCGGCCACGCTCACCGCCGACGACGCCGATGCGATTCGCGGCATCAGCGGCGTCCAGTACGTCGCCGAAGGATTGCATCAAAACGTGCACGTCGCCACCGACAGCAAGCGCTGGTTCACGCGTCTGCATGGAACCGACCTGCAGCTGCCGCTGATCCGCCGCGCCTGGACGTTCCGCAGCGGGCGCTTCTTCAACAGCAGCGAGCAGTCGCGCGCCGATCAGGTGGTCGTGCTCGGCACGGTCGCCGCCGAGCGGCTGTTCGGCGACGAGAATCCCGTCGGCCGCGACGTCTCGATCTGGAAGCAGCCGTTCCGCGTCGTCGGCGTGGTGACGACGACAAGCTGGATGGTGGCGCCGGCACCGGGCGACGATCAGTTCGACGCGGTCTACATGCCGTTCCGGACGGTTCACCGTCTGCTGAATCTCGCCAAGCTGAACGACATCACGATCACCGCCGCGTCCACCGGCGAGGTGTCGCGCATCATGAGCGACGTGACGAAGCTGCTGCGCGCGCGCCACGGCATCAGCGACGAGAAGCCGGACGACTTCACCGTGACGACCCAGGCGCGCCAGGCGCTCGCCAAGGGCGGCATGCGGCCCGACGTCGCGCGCGCGGTGGTCGGCAACGTGTCGGGACTCGAGAAAGTGACGCTCGAGCAGCTGGGCAAGACCCTCGACCGGGCGACGCGGACGATGACCGCGCTGCTCGCCGGCATCGCCTCGGTGTCGCTGGTCGTCGGCGGCATCGGGATCATGAACATCATGCTGCTGTCGGTGACGGAGCGGACGCGCGAGATCGGCGTGCGGCGCGCCGTCGGCGCGCGCGCCCGCGACGTGCGATCGCAATTCCTGTTCGAGGCCGTCGCGCTGAGCGTCACCGGTGGGCTCGCCGGCATCGCTCTCGGCCTGGTCGCCGCCGGCGGGCTGTCCCGCTACTTACGCTGGTCGACGACAATCTCGCCGGGCGCAGTCCTCATCGCCGTCGGCATCGCCGCCGCGGTCGGCATCTTCTTCGGCTGGTACCCGGCGCGGCAGGCGGCGCGCCTCGATCCGATCCAGTCCCTCCGGTACGAATAGCGGATGCTTCGCACGAGCATTCGCCTGGCGATCCGCGGCCTTGGCCGCAACACGATGCGCACCATCCTGACGATGCTCGGGATGATCATCGGTGTCGCGGCGGTGATGACGATGGTCGCGCTGGGCAACGGCGCGCAGGCCAACGTCGAGCAGGACGTCCGCTCGGCGGGCACCAACCTGGTTCACGTCAACGCCGGCAACTACACGCGCGGCGGCGAGGAGTCGCGGATCGCGACCGGCCTCGGCGCGGCGACGACGCTGACGGCGGCCGACGCCGACGCGATTGCCGCGAACGTGTCGGGGATCAAAAGCATCGCGCCTGGCGTGAAGCTGCGTGGCTGGATGACCTCGGGCGCACATCGCTTCTACGGCCAGGTGGTTGGCACCGACGTGCCATTCGCGTCGATGTTCGACTGGCGCTTCAGCGAGGGGCGCTGGTTCACAGCGGCCGACGTCGCCGCTCGCCGCCGCGTCGTCGTCCTCGGGAGGACGACGCGCGATCAGATTTTCGGATCGGCCGCGAAGGCGGTCGGCCAGCCGGTCGTCATCCACGGCCAGCCGTTCACGGTCAGCGGGATCACCGACACCACCGACCCCGACCAGATCGAGATGGCGTTCGTGCCGTACACCGCGCTGCAGGATGCGCTCGGCATCACCTACCTGCATACGATCACCATCGAAGCCGCGCAGGCCGGCGAGGCGTCGCGCATCGCCGCCGACACGACGGCGCTGCTGCGCTCGCGGCATTCGGCGCACATCAACGACGCCGTCGAGAAACTGCGGCAGGCCGGGATCACCGGCAACCAGATGCCGCAGGGGGGCTTCGGCGCCGGCGGCGCGCCGGACGACTTCACGGTCAAGACGCAGTCGTCGGAGGCGCTCACCAAGGGGTTGTACACATCGGTGGCGGCGTTCGTGCTCGCCAACATGCCGAAGCTCGACGAAGTGAACCTGGCCGAGATGAATGCCACGCTGCAGCGCGCGAGCACGACGATGACCGCGCTGCTGGCCGGCATCGCGGCCATCTCGCTGGTCGTCGGCGGCGTCGGCATCATGAACATCATGCTGGTGGCGGTGAAGGAGCGGACGCGTGAGATCGGGGTCAGGCGCGCGGTTGGCGCACGGCGCCGCGACGTCCTGCTGCAGTTCCTCGTCGAGGCGCTGACCTTGAGCGCCGTCGGCGGCGCCATCGGAATTGCACTCGGATTCGTCGCCGCGTTTACGCTGACGATCCTGCTGGAGTGGCCGACGAGGATGACTCCGGGCGCGATTGCGCTCGCGTTCGGCATCTCCGCCGCGATTGGCATCTTTTTCGGCTTCTACCCGGCGCGCCGCGCCTCGCGGCTGGATCCGATCGATGCGCTGCGGACGGAATGACGCCGGTGTAGCGCGGCGGCGTCCCGCCTGCGCTGGCGAACAGAACGCGCCAGCTTCGCCGAGGCTCGCCAAAGCGCCGGACGCGCGAAGGCCGCAGCCGAGCGTGCGCTCGCCTGAAGGCTTCGCCCTCGGTCTGACGGTCGTCGCCGCGATCGCGTGTGCATCCTGTAATCGCACGCCACCTGCGCAACCCGCCGTCGTGCAGGCGACGCCGGCGGCGGCGTCGACCGCCGGATCGGTGCCGCACGGCGACCACAACCCGCATCATGGCGGCATCGTGATGATGAAAGGCGAGGACCTGCACTACGAAGTCGTGCTCGATCCTGCCGGCCGCGGCCATCATCTTTACTTCACCGACGCGTTGCGCGAAGACCTCCCGGCCTCGGTCGCATCCGACGTCGTCCTGACGATCCACCGGCCGAAGACCGTCGACGAACGAATTCCGCTGCAGATTGATGAAACAGGAGAGAGCTGGATCGGCAGCGGCCATGCTGTGGCCGACCCGGCGGCGGCCACGGTGCGCGTGGCGTTCTCGATCCGGCAGGAACCGTACTGGATCGATCTACCGTTCACGGCGGCCAAGTGAGCATGACCTGCCTGGTCGATGGAGCGCGAAGCCTTCAGGCGAGCGAGCGCTCGGCTACAGCCGTCGCGCTCCGTCTATCGCTGGTGATCGCACTGCTCGTCGCCGCGTGCAGCCGGCCGCCGGCACAAAAGCCGCCGGCCGAAGTGCGGACGCCCAACCCCGACGTTGGCGTCGACACGCTTGCGGCGCGCGCCAGGGCGCAGACCGACGCCGCCGATCGGATCGGCGTCTTCCACCAGTTTCACTTCACCGATCGCCTCAAGGGGAGCGGCATCACTTTCGTTCACCACATCGTCGACGATGCCGGCGTGCACTACAAAGCGGTGCACTACGACCACGGCACCGGCGTCGCGGTCGCGGACGTCGACGGCGACGGGTTGTACGACGTCTACTTCGTCAATCAGCGCGGCGGCAACGAGCTGTGGAAGAACGCCGGCGGCGGCCGCTTCGCGAACGTCACGCAGGACGCCGGCATCGCGGTCGCCGGCCGGATCAGCGTGACGGCATCGTTCGCCGATATCGATAACGACGGCGATCAGGATCTCTTCGTCACGACGGTGCGCGGCGGCAACGTGCTGTTCGAGAACGACGGCAAGGGCCATTTCCGGGACATCTCTAAGGACGCTGGCGTCGATCTCACGGCGCATTCCTCTGGCGCGATGTTCTTCGACTACGACGGCGACGGCCTCGTCGATCTGCTCGTCTGCAACGTCGGGCGATACACCTCGGATGCCAAGGGGCCCGACGGCGCCTACGTCGGGCTTGCCGACGCGTTTCTCGGCCACACGCATCCGGATCGTTTCGAATACCCGGTCCTCTACAAGAACCTCGGACACAACCGATTCAAGGACGTGACGGCTGACGTCGGCCTGCATCCAGCGGGGTGGGGTGGCGACGCGTCCTTTGCCGACTTGAACGGCGACGGCCGCCCCGATGTCTTCCTCCTGAACATGCAGGGGCACGGCCACTTCTTCGAGAATACCGGCGGACGCAGCTTCACTGACAAGACCGCGCAGTACTTCCCGCGAACGCCATGGGGTGCGATGGGGCTCAAGTTCTTCGACTTCGACAACGACGGGCGGCCCGATCTCTTCATCACCGACATGCATTCCGACATGTTCGAGACGCTGCCGCCCGATCGCGAGAAGGCGAAGGCGCCGGTCCATCCGCCGGATCAGATCCTCGGCGGCCCGGCCGACACGTTCATCTTCGGCAACACCTTGTTCCACAACGTCGGCGGCGGAAAATTCGAGGAGATCTCCGATCGCGCCGGGGCGGAAAACTACTGGCCGTGGGGGCCGAGCGTCGGCGACGTCAACGCCGACGGCTGGGACGATATCTTCGTCGCCTCGAGCATGAACTATCCGCACCGCTACGGCATCAACTCGATGCTGCTCAACGACAAGGGCGAGAAATTCCGCGACGCCGAGTTCGTCCTCGGCATCGAGCCGCGCGCCGGCGGCCGGACGCACACGCCATGGTTCGAGCTCGATTGCCTGCAGAAGGATCTCGGCGCCGAACTGTGTCGCGGTCAGTCGGGGCCGATCACTGTCATGGCGCCGCTTGGCAGCCGGTCCGCGGCGATCTTCGATCTCGACGGCGACGGCGATCTCGACATCGTCACCAATGAGTTCAATTCGGCGCCGCAGATCCTGGTCAGCGATCTGGCCCAGCGACGGCCGATTCACTGGATCGCGATTGCGCTCGCCGGTACGACATCGAACCGCAACGGCCTCGGTGCCACCGTGCGCGTCGGCGCCGGCGGCCGCGTCTACACGAAGTACAACGACGGCAAGTCGGGCTACCTGTCACAAAGCGCGCTGCCGCTGTACTTCGGTCTCGGCGACGCCGACAAGATCGATCGCATCGAGGTTGACTGGCCGTCGGGGAAGAAACAGGTCGCGACGCAGCAACTCGAGATCAACCGGGTGAGGCAGGTGGTGGAACCTCGTTGACCGGCGCGTGCCGTCCGTAGCGCAGGACTTCAGGCCTGCAAATGGCCGCGCGGGCAGCCCTGAAGGGCTGCGCTACGGTAATTGTGAAACCCGATCACTCGGCGCGGAGCGCGATCGCCGGATCCGTGCGCGCCGCGCCGCGCGCCGGCAGCGCGGCGGCAGCCAGCGCGAGGACGACAAAGAGCAGCGGCGCTGCCGTCAACGTCAGCAGATCCGCCGGCGCGACATCGAACAGGATCGCTCGCATCAACGGCGTGAGCAGCACGGCGATCACGATGCCGGCGCCGACGCCGGCGGCAATCGGCAGCGCGCCGTCCCTGATCGTCTCGTATGCGACGCGAGCCGGCGTTGCGCCGAGCACCAGTCGCACGCCGATCTCGCGCCGCCGCACGGTCACCGCGTAGGCGAGCATGGCATACAGCCCGACGCATGCGATCGCCACCGTCACCGTCGCGAACACGGCGAGCAGCGCCAGGTTGGTTCGCCACGGCGCCTCCATGGCCGCGAGCACGTCCGGCATTACATCGATTCGAACCGGATGGTTGTCGTTCAGCGCCCGCAAGCGCTCGTGAATGCGCGCCACCGCGGCACCGTCGAGCCGCTCGGTCCGGACGACGAAGTCGTTGACCCGATCGGGCGATTGGGCGAATGGCGCGTAGATCGTCAGGCCGCGCGCCGCCAGGCTGCGGTAGCGGATGTCGTCGACCACGCCGACGACTGTCCACGTGACGCGCGCGGGCGGATCGATCGGATCGAGCCAGCTGACGCGCAGCCGTTTTCCGATTGCCGACGTGCCGGGCCAGGCGCGATCGGCGAACGCTCGGCTGACGATCGCCACCGGCATCGTCCCGGCGCGATCGGCGTCGTCGAACAACCGGCCGGCAAGCAACCGCGTCTGCATCGTCTGAAAGTAGGACGGCGTGATCGTCTCTGTGTTGACGTAGGGATTCCTCCCCGCCGTGGCTTCGTCTTCGCCCTCGAGTTGGTACGGCGAATCGACGCCAATCGGGCCGCGCAACGGCCGCAGTGAAACGCCGCTCGCCGACTGGACACCGCGAATGCGCCGCACTTCCTCGAGCGCACGATCGAGCAGACGCCGCCGCGCGCTGTCGGTCATGTGCTCGGATGGCATCGACATCTCGATCGCCACCAGGCCCGAGACGTTGAATCCGAGGTCGAGATGCCTGAGGCGCTCGACGCTGCGCAGCAGCAGGCCGGCGGCAATCAGCATGACGACAGCAGCCGCGAGCTCGCCGCCGATCAGGACGCGCCGGACGCCGTCGCGGAGGGCGCTGCCGACGACCGCACGGCCGCTCCGCTTCAGCACCGCCTCGACGTCGCCGCCGATTCTGAAGGCCGGGACGATTGAAGTGGCGCACAACGTCGCCGCAGCCGCCGCGCCGGCAAAGAGCAGCGCCCGCCGATCGAGCGCGGCGTCGGCGAGCCGCGGCATCCCGGCCGGAAGCGTCATGATGAACACCGGCAGCAGTGCGTGGGCCGCGATCGTCGCGGCTGCGGCCGCGACGATGGTCAAGAGCGCCGCTTCGGTTACGAGCTGCCATGCCAGCGTTGCGCGCGAGGCGCCCAGCGCGACACGGACCGCGAGCTCGTGGGCGCGGAAGGTGGAACGGATGACCAGCAAGCCGGCGACGTTGGCGCAGGCGACGGCGAGCAGCACCGCGACCGCGGCGAACAGGACGAGCAACGCAGTGCGCGCTGAACCGAGCAGATCGTCGACGAGCGGCTGCACCCGCGCCTCCGGCGTGCGCTGGCGTGCCGTCAGCTGCGCGCGCCGGGAGATCACGCGGTCAAGATCGAGCTGCACGGCGTCGAGCGTTGCGCCCGCCTTCATCCGCCCGACGACGAACAGCACCGCGACGTCGCCGCCGTCCGGCGGCAGGTTCGGAATGCTCTTCGCAATCGCCCCGAGTTCGGGCACGACCGCCGTCCACAGGTCGGCATCGAGCGCATAGCGAAACGCCGCCGGCATGACGCCGACGACGGTGAATGGGGTGTCGCTCAGAACGATCGTCCGGCCGACGACCGCCGGATCACCGGCGAACTGACGGCGCCAGAAACCGTCGCTCAGCACCACGACCCGCGGCGACTCCAGGCGGTCGTCGGCGGGCTCGAGCGCACGGCCCACTGCCGCCCCGACGCCGAGCAGATCGAAGTAGTGCCCCGACACGACGCGATAGCGGACGTCGATCGATTCGTGGCCGGAACGGAGATGCCAGGTCCAATTCGACGATCCGACCGCGGCGAGATCGTCGAAGGTCGTCGACTGCTCCCGCCACGCGGCGAACTCGCGGTAGGAAATTTCGGAACGCGGCGCGATCAGGTTTTCACCGGCAATCACCAGCCGATCGGCGTGTGCGAAGGGAAACGGCCGAAGGAGGACCGCGTCGGCGACGGCGAACAGGATCACGTTCGCGGCGATGCCGAGGCCGAGCACGGCGATCGAGAGTGCGCTGAATCGCGGCGCGCGGCGAAGCGCACGGGCGGCGGCGACGACATCGTCGACCGATGGCATCGACTGCGACGATACCACCGACGAGGGCGAATTCGCATATCACCGCGAGGCGGCCGATCGCCGTACGGTAGTCACCCGGTCGGCCGATTGGTCGCCGAACGATTGGCTGTTCCCATCCGGCCACCTCACTGTGACCTCGTGCGCGGTCGTTTCTGCGCCGAGACCGACGTGGACGCGCGGATCGTTGCTCGCCAGGTAGCTGTACGCGGCGCGCACGTCGCGGCGGATGGTCCTGCCGCCCACCTTCATGGTTACCTGCGCGCCGATGGCATCGCGGCCGTGCTCGTCGACGACGCGCAAGGTCAGCCAGTGGCCGCGCGCCTTGACGATGTTGTGGAGCAGATACGGACGGCCGTCGCGGTTGACGACGACGATGTCGACGCCGCCGTCGTTGTCGATGTCGCCGAAGGCGGCCGCGCGGCTGGTTGCGAAGAGCGGCTCGCTGGTGCCGCCGCGCGGGAGCACTTCTGTGAACCGCGGCCCGGCCAGGCCGCGGAACAGCAGGCTAGGTTCCGCGTAGGGATCGGGCGAGTAGCGCTCCGACTGCATCCCGACGCGACCGTTCGCCTCGAATAGATCGAGGTAGCCGTCGTTGTCGAAATCGACGAACGCCATTCCGAAGCGCGTAAACGGCCGGCTCGAAGTGCGCAGGCCGACGGCGGCGGTGTCGTCATTGAAGAAGGTGCCGCGATTACGAAAGAACGAATCGGCCTCGCCGTCGAGATTCACCACCAGCAGATCGAGGTCGCCGTCGTCGTCCGCGTCCACCGCGTCGACGCCCATGCCCGACTTCGCCGTGCCATCCTGGTCGAGCGCGGTTCCGGCCGCCAGCGCCGACTCCTGGAAGCGGCCGCCGCCCTGGTTCAGCCAGAGGTGATTCGGCGTGCGGTCGTTGGCGACGAAGAGGTCGATGCGCCCGTCGCCATTGAAATCACCCGCGACGACGCCCAGCCCGTTGCCGACGGCGCCGGCGATGCCGGCGCGCGCAGAGACGTCGGTGAAGGTCCCGTCGCCGTTGTTGTGATACAGCGTGGACGCCGAGGGCAGATCGTAGCTGGCCGGACTGCAGTAGTCGGGCATGCCGGTCAGGCTGTAGCACTCGATTTCCGCCGCCGGCTGCCAATTGAGGTAGCGGGTGACGAACAGATCGAGCCAGCCATCGGCGTCGTAGTCGAGAAACGCCGCGCTGGTGCTCCAGCCGTTGCTCGCGACGCCGGCTTTGGCGGTGACGTCGACGAACCGGCCGCGGCCGTCGTTGCGCAGCAGCACGTTGGCACCGAAATTCGTGACGTAGAGATCGGTGAAGCCGTCGTTGTCGAAATCGCCGGCTGTGACGCCCATGCCGTAGCCGCCCGCGCCGGCGCCGCTACTCTCGGTCACGTCTTCGAAGGTACCGTTACCGCGATTGCGGTAGAGCCGGTTGCCGCTGGACGCCCGGCTGAAGCCTTCGCGCTCCGACCGCCCGCGCCGCGAGGCATCCTGGCGCTCCGCGGAAAGCCTGCCGCTTTGCACGAGGTACAAATCGAGCAAGCCGTCGTTGTCGAAGTCGAAGAGCGCCGCGCCGCCGCCCATGATCTCCGGCAGGAGATGTTTCGTGGTGTGGCCAGAGGTGTGGACGAAGGTGATGCCGGCGCGCGCCGCGATCTCCTCGAACCACGCACTGCCAACCGCATCGGCAGGACGCGCGCCGCGATCGGCGCGGCAACCGGCCAGTGCCGATGCGAGTGCGATCGAGACGAGGATCGCGACTGTTCGCGTTCGCCTCATCGTGCGGGCGGCGCCGCGCCGCTCTGCAGCGAGCGTAGGCGATCCGCCGTCGCCTTCACGGCCGGCCGATCCGGCTGCAGGCGCTGTGCGTTTCGGAGCGCCGCGGCGGCGGCGGCGACGTCGCGGCGGGTCATCTGCGAGTTCGCAATACCGATCCAGGCGTCGACGCTGGTTGGATCGACCCGGGTCGCGCGTTCGAACGAGGCGAGCGCATCATCGGGCCTGCCATCGTTGGTCTCGACCATCGCCTTCCACACCAGCGCCCGCGCGTTGCGCGGGTCGAGCTGCACCGAGCGCTCGAAGGCCTGCACGGCGTCGCGCGTCTGGCCGTCGCGCCACTGAACCAGGCCAAGCGTCTCGTAGGCGGGCGCGTACGACGCATTTACCGTGAGTGCCCGCTGCACGGCGGCGCGCGCTTTCGCAAGGTCGCCGAGGTGCATGTAGCCGGTCGCGAGATCGACATGCGCCTCGAAGCGATCCGGCTGGCGCGCGACCACCTGCTCGAGCAGCGAGACCCCGTCGGCGTCGCGGCCGGCAGCGACGTAGACCTGTCCGAGATGCGCCATCAGTACCAGGTCCTCAGGCCTGTCGCGCCGCAACTGCTCGAGGATCGCGATCGCCTCACGAAAGCGGCCGGCGACGATGTACGCGGTCGCGTCTTTGAGCAAAGCGGCATACCCGCGCCGATACGCAGCCATCTCGTCGGTCCACGGATCGGTCCATTGCGCTTCGCCTTTGGCGCCGACCTGCGCCGCCGCCGCCGCCTGGTCGGCCTTGCCCAGGCGTCGGTACGCCGTGCCGAGCAACTGCAGGGTGTAGCCGTCCTCCGGCGCAGCGGCCGCGAGCCGTTCGAGCAGGCCGGCAGCGCGCTCGTTCTCGTCGCGCTGGAGGTAGACCCGCGCCAGGCCGATCCATCCGGCGCGATCGGCGGAATCGATATCGGTGGCGCGGCTGAACGCCCGCTCCGCGTCTTCGGTCTGATTCTGATCGAGCAGCCAGAGGCCGAGCCGCCACTGCGCCGGTGCGTAGGTCGGATTCAACTCGATCGCTCTCCGCATGTCGCGAACCGCATCGTCGCTCTGTCCGAGACGCGATTCGACGACCGCGAGATGGAACGGCCATTTCGGTTCGGCCGGTTGCATCGCCGCGGCGTTCGCGTAGGCGTCGCGCGCGGCGCCGGCGAGACCATTGGCTTCGCACACCATCCCGAACCGGCCCCACCGCGCGCCGTCGCGCGGCTCCTGCACGACCGCCTCGCGTGCCTGCCGGACGATGTCAGCGATTTCGGGCGCGAGCGGACCAAGGTCGGCGAGCGCGGGGGGCGCAGGCGCCTTGTCGCGAAGCGTGCGAAAGGCAATTACGCCAGCGGAGAGTAGTGCGATCGCGACCACGGCGGCAATCCACAGGAATCGACCGGCACGAGAAGACGACAGTATGGGCCCGCGTTCAGCGTGCCCACGGCCGCCCTTAAACGGCGGCGCTACGTCAAATTTTGAGGCCTTAGCGCGCTGCGGGGCGGATTGGCGGGATCTGGACACGGAAACCCATGAGACCCTCGGCCGGGAGCGCGAAGGCTTCAGCCGAGCGTTCAGCGTGTGGCCTGATCGCTCGGCTGAAGCCTTCGCACTCCGTCAACCGATTACCAGTCGAACTTCGCGCCGAAGCGCCAGAGACGCGGCGGCACGATCGTCGTCGGGTTCAGGAATGTCGCGCCCGAGCCCCAGTTGATGTTTGCCGCCGGGTTCGCGTTCGTCAGGTTGTAGCCGTCGACGAAGAGTGACAGCGTGCGGCTCTTGGCGACGCGCAGCAGTTTCTCCACGCGCGTATCGACGAGGATGATGTTGTCCTGCTGCCGTGTGCCGAACGGCTCGGCAAGGATTCGCTGCGAGCCGTAGTTCATCGTCGCGAGGAAGGTGCGGCCGTACGGCTGGCCGGACTGCATCCGGATCGCCGGGGTGAGCCTGAGGCCCCACTTCGCGTCGATCGTACCGTTGACCTTCGCCGACCACAGGCCGAACACGTAGCGGCCGTCCTCGGTGTTGATCTTGTCGTTCGGGTTGGCCACGTCCTGGCGGACGCGCAGGTTCTGGCCGAAGTAATTGATCGAGTTGTCGTGATTCCACCGGTACGCGTACGACGCGTTGACCGACCAGCGGTTGCTCATCCGCTTGTTGGCGGTGAACTCGATGTTGTAGAAGTCGTCCTTGCCGGGCGTGTTGTGCAGGAAGTTCACCGTCGGCAGCGCCAGGTTCGCCGGGTTCAGGTTGAAGGCCTGAACCGTCGGCGCGTTGGCCGCGAAGGTGCCGTCCGGTTCGGGCACACGAACCGTGATCGGCTGGTCGAAGGCGCTGACCGGCCGGTTCAAGTTGTCGCTCTGATACAGCTGATCGATCCGCCGCCACACGAACCCGGCGTGCACACCGAAGTTGGGTAACAACTCGCGTTCGACGAACGTCGCGAACTCGCGCGTGCGCTGATCCTGCAGGTTCGGATCGAGCTGTGTGCTGGCCGTGCCGCCAAACGACGATGTCGGCGTTGCGCCCTGTTCGCCCGGCTGCCACACCTTGTCATTGTTGGAATCGGTCCATCGGTAGCGCCGATACCAGTCGGGAGCGTTCGGGTTGACGTTGGAATCGATCGACGTCGTTCCCGGATTCCACCAGTACGAGGCGTAGTTCGCTTTCAGGACCGTCTTGCCGTTGCCGGTGAGATCGTAGGTGAGCCCGAGCCGCGGCGCGGTGAGGTTCCAGGTGATCAGGTTATCGACTGCCGGGAAGTTCACCTGCGTCGGATTGAACGGGCCGACGGGAGGCCCGACCTGCTCTGGCAGGTACGACTGATAGCGGTCGAAGACGACGCCCAGCGTGAACGTGAGACGCGAGCCGACGCGCCACACGTCGGACCCGTACAGCCCGACTGTCCGCAGGCCGTTCAGCGACGCCGAGGGTGTCTGGAACAGCAGCACTTCCGACGGTGTCCCGTTGTTCAAGACCATCAGCACGTCGTTGGGCACCTGGCCCAGGCCAGCCTGGCCGCGAAGATCGTCATAGCGCTCGTTGAAGAACTCGCCGCCGACCTTGAAGTTGTGGTTCCCGCCCCACCCATCCTTGAAGTAGCTCAGCGATCCGAGAACCTGGTTGCGGGTAATATCGCGGAACCAGCCGTCCTGGTTGCCGCCGCTGACGATGTTCGTGCTGAGGTCCTCGTACGCCGGCGCTTGCGTGTATCGAGTGTTGGGCCACAGATAGTGGAACTGGCCGCCGTGGACCTCGAAGAACATTTTGTCGTTGACGACGTCGTCCCAGCCAACCTTGTAGGTGTGCGCCCAGTACGACTGGTTCCACGTCGAGTCGGCGCTGTTATGGACAGCGGCGGTCGCGTTGATGAGGAACGTGTCGAGCCGGTTCGGCTGCTGCTTCTTGCCCCACTGCGCGAAGCCGACCAGCTTGTTGTTCGAGTTGATCGCGTAGGTCGCCTTGCCGGTGATGTTCTGGAGGTGCGTCTCGAACGGCTGCACGGGGAAGTTCGGCAGCAGGCTCTGCGCGTCCTGGTCGCGCAGCGAGCCGTACCACCACAGCTTGTCCTTCTTCACGTAGCCGCCAACGTCGCCGTTCAAATCGTGGTAGCTGTGTAGCCGGTTCAAGTCGGTCGGTCCGAGACCGCCGCCGCCCTTCACGCCGAGCGCGATCTGCGCGTCGTCGATGTTGCGCGACTGGATGTTCTCGTTCTCATAGTCGGCGTACAGCTTGCCGTGATACGAGTTGCCGCCCGATTTAGCGATGAACTGCGACATCACGCCGGCCCACGGCATGTCCGGCGTGTTCGCGCCGGTCGTCACCGAGACCTCTTCCATCGATCCGTAGTCGTAGTAGAACCCGGCGGCGTTGGTGCCCTCGGTGTTCACGATCCCTTCGACCATCGGCCGATGCTGGTCGGACTTCGTGTCGTAGGTGGAGTAACCGGTCTGCGTGCCGGCGGCGCTGCCGCCGACGTCGATCCGCTGCATCTGGATCGCCGGCGCGGCCGCGAGGATCGACCAGAAGTCGCGGGCGTTCGGCAGCGACGCCAGCTGTTGCGCGTCGAAGTTGGTCGACGTCTTGGTGGTGGCGACGTCGACGACGGGCGACTGGCCGCTGACGGTGACCGACTCCGACAAGCGCGCGACGCGCAGTTCGACGTTCACCGTCGCGGTGAACCCGAGGCCGACGCGCAGGCCCTCATGAATCTGGGTTTCGAATCCGGATAGCTCGTAGCGCACTGTGTAGTCGCCGGGCGGAATTGCGGAGAACCGATAAATGCCGTCGGCGCCGGTCGTGTCGGTGCGCGTGCCCTGCATCGACGGACTGGTGATCGTGACGGTAACGCCGGGCATGACCGCGCCGCTGGCATCGGTGATCTTGCCGTTGATGGCGCCGGTGGTTGTGCTGACGGTCTGGCCGAGCGCTGCGGCCACAGACCCCAAGACGAGGACGAGAACCAACACGGGAACCTGGCAGTGCAGCCGCCTCATGCGCCTCCTCCGTGACCGAAACACCCAGAGACCGAGAGACCGGACGCCGTCCGTGGACCGAACTATGTGATATTCGGACGGACACTACACAAGATTCGGAGGCAACGCAATTGCTTTTCGCCCCGCTGGAAGCGCTTTCGCGGGGACACGTGCGGGTTCTTGGATGTCGCGCGGACACGCGTCAGCGCGGCTGGATCACCCTGGTCGTCTCATCGATGGCGACGTGGTCCACGTCCTGGGCAGACCCGTCGCCCCACCGGATGTGGACGCGTCCGACCGACGTCCCGTCGCCGAGGCCGATGGTCACCGGCAACTCGGACTGTGACAAATACCCGCGCGCCGGCATGATCGTGCGCCGGACGACATCGTTTCCCACTTGAACTTCCACCACTGAACCGAGCGCGTCGCGGTTGACGCGCGTGCCGGTGAGCGCAAGCCGGATCCAGTGGTGGCCGGTGTGCTGGTCGTTCCGGAGCAGACGCGGCGGCCCGGCGACACCGGTCAGCACAACGTCGAGGTCGCCGTCGCCGTCGATGTCGGCAACCGCGACGCCGCGCGCCACCATCGGGCGCAGCAGGTCGGCCGCACCGGGAGACGACACGAGAACAAACGTCGAACGTGCGGCGCCGCCGGCGTTCCAGAACAGGTGCGGCGGCTGCGCGTACTGCTGGCTCGCCTGGACCTTCTGGATTGCGTCTTCGATGTGACCGTTCGCGGTCAGCAGATCGAGACGGCCGTCGAGGTCGTAGTCGAAGAACAGAACGCCAAAGGTCAGCGCACCGCGGCTCTTTGGTCCGATGCCCGTGACGATCGCCTCGTCGGCGAACTGCAGCGGATCCTGCTGCGAGACATACAGCGCGGTCATCTCGTTGGCGAAGTTTCCGATGGCGATACCGACCGAGCCATCGTTGCGAAAGTCGGCGGCGTCGATGCCCATCGCAGAGCGGCTATTGCCGTAGGCGTCGAAGGCGACGCCCGCACGCGCACCGATCTCCTCGAACCGGCCGTCGTGAACGTTGTGAAACACGAAGTTCTGAACCGTGTCGTTGGCGACGACGAGATCCGGCCAGCCGTCCGCATCGAGATCGATGGCGGCGACGCCAAGCGACTTGGCCATCGGCACGCCGGTGGCCGGGTTCTTCACCTGCACGCCCGCGCCTGCGGAGACATCGGTGAAGCGGCCGGCGCCGTCGTTGCGATACAAGGACGGGAACGTGCCTTCGAAGGTGCGCGGTGGGCCGTAGGCCCGGCCGATGCCGACGAGGCGAAAGTCCTGTTCGAGGTCGATCGCCTTCGACCACCGCACGTAGTTGCAGACGAAGAGATCGAGGTCGCCGTCGCGGTCGTAGTCGAACCAGGCCGCGCAGGTGCTCCACTGATCATTGCGGCCGCCAACCTTCGCCGCGGCAGTGACGTCGGCGAATCGCCCGCCGCTGTTCTTGAACAAATGATTGCCGCCGACGGCGGTGACGAACACGTCGACCCAGCCGTCGTTGTCGTAGTCGGCGGCCGCCGCGCCCATGCCGTAGATGTCGGCGACAAGGCCGGCTTGGACTGTGACGTCCGTGAAATGGCCGCCGCCATCGTTGCGGTAGAGCACGAGGCGCGACGGCGGCGCCGCGTCCCGCGCGCGAGTCGACCAGGGCCACGGACGCGAATCGACAAACAGCAGGTCGGGGCGGCCGTCGTTGTTGTAGTCGAAGAACACCACGCCGCCGCCCATCGTTTCGGGCAGGAGTTTCTGCCCATCGGCGCCGTTCTCGTGCGTGAAGGCGATTCCAGCCTGTTTCGTGATGTCGACGAAGGCGACGTCGGGCGGAGCGGCAGCCGGCGCACCGCCGCGAACTGGCAGCGGCGCTGTCGCCGGCGCCGACGGCCCGCGTCGCAGCCACAGCACGCCGGCGAGTGCGCAGGCCACGCAGGCGGCGACGCCGACTGCGATGCGACGTGTCATCGCAGCGGGTAGATCACGATCGACTGCGCGGCGTGATTGGCCGCCGCGTTGGCGGCGCGATGGACGGCGACGGCGTGGTCGCGAGCGTTGTCGTCGGGTTTGAAGCGGGCGTGCAGCGCGGCATGTTCGGCGCGGCGCGGCGCGTCGCCGAGTTCGCCGTAGATCAGGCTCAGCGCGTAATGGGCGGTGACGTTCTCGGCATCGATCGCCAGCGTCCGTTCGAACTGGTCTGCCGCCTTCTGCAGGAAGTCGCGGCGTGCCGCGGCGCGCGCCGGGCCGCGCTCCACCTTGGCGCGCTCGAACAGCGTCTGCCCGAGCTCGTTGATCACTTCGTAGTCGCGGCTGAAATCGAATCGCCGCGCCGCGCCGGCCGCCGGCCCGGCGGTGAGCGTGCGCGTGAAGTCGTCAATGGCCTGATCGAGGTAGCCGTTCTCCTTGTTGACGAGTCCGCTCAGCCACGCGACGGTCCATGCCGGCGCACCGGTCGCGGCGGCACGATGGAGTGCGTCGCCCGCTTCGTCGACACGCCCTTCCTTGTAGTAGACGCGGGCGAGATTCAGCGGACCGTCGGCGCGGCCCAGCCGCTCGACTTCGGCGAACGCGTCGGCGGCCTGGCGCAGTTCGCCTTTTTCGCTGCCGGTCGATCCTTCGAGCAGCAGGCCGATGCCGTAGTCATTCCAGCGCTCCCATGCGTCCGGGAGCGCCAACGCCTTAGCCGAGCGTTCGTTCTCGACGCCCGACGTCCCTGCAGCCGTTCGCTCGGCTGAAGCCTTCGCGCTCCATACATCGTCGTGCGGCGCGGCGTCAGAGCGGAGCGCGAAGGCTTTAGCCGAGCGTTCATCGATCGGAAACACGACGCGGTCTGAGGCGATTGTCGTGATCGGCAGCGGCGGCGCGTGCGGCCCGAGCGAGTACTCCGTGAAGAGGCGCGTGAACTTGCGGTACTGCAGCTGCACTTCGACCTCGATCGGCGCTGTGACCCTTGCCGGCACGTCGAGCTCGTAGTGGACGACCGCGGCGGCGCTCGGCGGAATCTGGTGGTCGTACAACGGCACGAAGATGTCCTGCACGTTGCGGCGATCGACGCGCCGGCCCTGGCGATCGAGCATGTAGACGCTGATGAAATGCGCCTCGGGATCGACAACGCCGTCCTTGGTGGCGCCGCTTCTGCCGATCACCTGGCCGCCGCTCGTCGCCGTGACCGCCAGCCACAGCTCGTTGGAATCGGCGGTCCCCTGCGTCAGCGGATGGCCGACCTTCAGCGTGCGCACGACTGTTTCGATCAGGTACTTCGCGCCGGGGCGAAGCGGCGGCAGCCACGGCCGAATCGGCGCGCGCAGCACGCCGTCGATTGTCCCGCCGGTCTTCACGCCGAAAATGTCGACGCGCGCCGCGCCGGCGAGAAATGCCTGCGTCGCGTCGAGCGTGCGATCGTCGCGGCGCAGGAACGGCAGCGCGGTGTTGGCCGCGGCGAAGCGGTGATCGTGAATGCTGAGCGCGGTTGCGCCCTCGAACATCCGCGCGCCGAAATCGCCGGACGGAGTCAGCGGCATGTGGCAGGCGGCGCAGGCGCCCGGCGCGGCCGGCGGGTAATAGAAACTGCGCGCGCCATGGCCGGATGCGGCGCTGAGCAGAAAGGGATCGTAGTGGTTCTGCCCGCGCAGGAAGTCCTTGTACTTCGTCACCTCGGCGGGGATGTGCACCTTGTGGCAGGCCGAGCAGAATTCGGCGGTCCGATGCACCGGCTTCAAGTAGGTGCGCTTGTGGAAGGCCGGCTTGGCCTTGATCAACTGCCGGTTGACGTACTGCAGCAGCGCGTTGCCGCTGAAGGCGAACGGGTACTGCTGCGGTTCCTCGATCAAGTAGTCGCCGTTCCCGCGCGTGGTGTTGATGGCGGTGATGCCGTGGCACACCGTGCAGGTGATGCCGGCCTGTCCGGTCGGTTCGATCGGTTCCTCGAGCGAGGCCGTGTCGAATGTGCCGCTCAGCAGCGGGACCGGGTCGTGGCAGCCGGCGCACCAGCGGCTGCCGCGGTTGTTGCCGTCGCGCCGCTGTACGACCGCGCGCGTCTCCTTGACGCTCGCGAGATAGAACGGGTTGTTGAACGAGCTGAAGCGATGCGCGCTGTGGAACCACCCGTCGTACGCGTCCGAGTGGCACCCCTTGCAATACTCGTTCATCGTCAGCGAGCGAAGCGGCAGCAGCCGGCCTTCGTTGGTGCGGACCAATGAGGGCGAGAAAAACCTCTCGCCTTCCTTCGGCTTGCTGCTCTGCGGATGCGGATTCAGCGCGTGAATCGCCAGCAGCGCCGCGGCCGCGACGGCGACGCCGCTGAAGGACGCACGCGCGCGGGCGGGATGGAATCGGCCGCCGCGCTCGCGATGCCAGACGTAGAGGCCTGCTGTCGTCGGCAGCAGCAACGCGTGACACCAGTAGGCGACTGCGCGCAGCCGCGGATCGTGGACCTCGAAGAATCCGAACCGCACGAGCACGATTCCGGTCGTCAACAGCAGGACGCTCGCGCCGCCGAGCGCGTAGCCGGTCATCAATGCGCGCCGGTTGCGGCGGCGCCACGCCGCGCGGACGTGCACGATCACGAAGACGAGAAACGGCAGCACGATGACGAGGCCAAGCGCCAGGTGCGCCAGGAACATGTACTGGTAGAAGTAGTTCTGCAGCGCGCGGCCGGTCGACCACTCGGCGAACGTGATCGCCGCGAGATAGATCGAGTTCGCGGCGACGAGCGCACCGCCGGCCAGGACCACCGCGAGCAGCCGTCGCAGGCGCGGCCCGACGGCGCGCGGGAGCGCGGTGTGGAGCGCGGGCCTTTCAGCCGAGCGATCCGGAGTCGTCATCGCCCGGACTCATATCGCGTGGTGTAGCGGCGCTGCAGCACCGCGGCGGCGTGCGATCGGGTGCCGGGCAGCGGTTCGACGGTGGCGCCGTCTCGTGTGTACAGGTCCATGTCCTTGCACCGGCCGCGCGCGTCGAGCACCGCGGCATGCCGGCAGGATACCCGAACTCGCGCCGGATCACCTGCCAGTGCCCGTCGGCGCCGCGCGCCTCGATCGTCGGCGCGTGATAGTTGGCGAGCGCCTGCCACGCGGCGAACAGCGTCTGCGCGTCCGGATATTCGATCCAGCCGTCGGCGATCAACATCGGATCGCCGCCGACGGCATCGAGCGGCTCGCCGAACTCGAGCGTCAACGATCGGTCGGCGGTGAGGCCGATGTAGCGGCCGTCAACGCCGCCCGGTGGCGCAGCGAGACCATCGCCCTGTCCGAGCGCACGCGTCGTTCGGATCGCGTTCCGCGACGCTGGT
>Ga0075435_100000073_pt1 | contig 51770 bp, 48 predicted proteins | sample RhiMethybrSRZTD4_FD_75302 | JGI IMG/M metagenome (GOLD analysis project Ga0075435, IMG submission 75302) | Populus rhizosphere microbial communities from Tennessee, USA - Rhizosphere MetaG P. TD hybrid SRZTD4 | ecosystem: Host-associated > Plants > Roots > Rhizosphere > Soil | place: USA...
CCCTGCAATCTCCAGCAGGAGGGGAAATTCGTTTGCCAGGACGCCTTGGGCGGGACCCTTCAGAACGGCGGCGCGCACTGCGCCAGCCAGGACACCCTCCCGCTTCCGATCCAGAGCGCTTCGGTCTGCACCTACGTGGATCTCGATTGCGACGTGAACTCGGGGCAGGGAGGACGGGAGCATCTCGTGAACTGGGTCGCTGCGGCGCCCTTGCCCGCGCCCTTCTATGCGGGCGCGGACGGGCACGGAGAAGTGTCGGATTACATGCAGATGTACAAATCGCGCGACGACTCGACCCGGATCTCGGCCTGGTTCTTCCCGGGCGACCACAAGGTCACCCTCAAATGGAACAACTTCGCGGAGCAGGTGCGCGACGCGCAGCGAGGGAACTTGAAGGAGTTCCTGGGCTACCGCATCTATCGTGCTGCCGGGTGGAAACGGCCTCTCGGAACGAACGCGCCGTCCCGCGACCTCTGGTCCCTGCTCGGGGAGTGGCGGGTCAATCCCAAAGGGACGCCCGCTCGGTCGCTGTCCGAGCTGATCGATCCGTCGATCCCGATCATCAACATCAGTCCCACCCTGGTGCGCTGGGATCCGGCCCGACGTTCCGTGCGGAACGACAGCAGCTACGTGGAGACAGACACGCTCTTCGCCGTGGGCCGGTACAGCTACGTGGACACGCACGTGCTGAACGGGTTCCCCTACTTCTATTCCGTCGTGCCCGTCTCGGTCGTGCCGGGAGATTCCGTGCCCGCCGACGTCGTCTTGCAGGGCAACCCGAGCGCCTCGAACGCCCAGGTCGTCTATCCGCGGGGTGATTCGAAGAGCGACCAGAAGAACGTCTTCGTCGTCCCGAACCCCTACAAGGGAGGCGCGGAGTGGGATCTGGTGCCGCGCGAGGAGGACCCCTCCGGCACCAAGGTCTCGTTCATGAACCTGCCGCGGACGAAAGGAACCATCCACATCTATACGATCGCGGGCGATCTGGTGAAGGACATCCCCTTCGACGGGCGTCCCGCGAGCGACCTCTCGTACGGCAAGGACCCGGTGACGGGAGGGGCCGGCTCGGTTCCGTGGAACCTGATCTCGAGGAACGGGCAGAAGATCGTGAGCGGCATCTATCTCTATTCTGTCGACACCGAGCTGGGCAAGCAGGTCGGCAGATTCATCATCATCCGATGAGAACGGCCGGCGTGTCCCAACCGACCCTGGGAGAATCGAGGAGGCATTCCGTGATACGTGCGTGGATCGTTGCCGTCTGCCTGCTGTTTCCGCTCACGGCGGAAGGCGCGCAGATATTCGAAAAGGTGGGGACCCTGGGCGGGCAGTCGCTGAAGATCGGCGTCGGCGCCCGGGCTGCCGCCATGGGTGACGCGTACGTCGCGATCGCGGACGACGCGACGGCGGTCTACTGGAACCCGGCGGGCATCGCCCGGCTTTCGGGCCAGTCCGTGACCCTGAATCACACCGCCTGGCCCGCGGACATCCTGTTCGACCAGGCGGCCTATGTGTTCAACGTCAAGTGGATCCCCGGCATGCTGGGGATCAACGTGCGCGCTCTGACCATGAGCCGGGACATCGTGCGGACGACGTACCTTCCGGACGGGACGGGCGATACGTTCGATGCCGGGGAGTGGGCGTACGGAATCACGTACGCGCGGTCGCTCACCGACAAGTTCTCGGCGGGTCTATCGGCGAACTACGTCCAGACCGGCCTTGCGGACGTGAAGGGGAAGTCCACGACGTTTGACTTCGGAACGCTCTACGACATCGGGATCCTGGGAGCCAAGATCGGCATGTCGATCCAGAACATCGGGAGCGACATGTCCTTCCTGAACGAGAAGGTCAAGATGCCCACGTTCTTCCGGGTGGGCGGCTCGCTCAATGTGCTGAATAGGGGTGACAGCCGGCTGCTCACCTCGGCGGAGTTCACGCATCCCTCGGATAACTCCGAGAAGGTGAACTGGGGAGCCGAGTACGCCTTCCACGACTACCTGTTCCTGCGCGGCGGATACAAATTCAACTACGACACCGAAGGGCTGACGGCGGGCCTCGGGGTGAAGTTTCCGCTCACCCTGAGCAAGGCATCCGTGGCGCGTCTCGACTACGCGTATCAGGATCTGAAGCTGCTCACCGCGGCTCACCGCATTTCGGTGAACGTGAGCTTCTAGGAGCCCGCGCCATGAGGCGCCCCCGGATGCGCGCGCCTCTGCGGCTCCTGGCTGTCTCGGTCCTCGTTCTCGCGGCTTCGCCCGCGTGGGCGGCCGTCGGGACGAACCCCGGCGAGCCCACCGTCTCGGTGGGCGATCTTCGCTACCACGCCCGGGCCGTCGCCTACCGTCACGACGCCGGCGACGCGCGCGCCGAGTTCTTCCTGCGCATCGCCTATCGCGAGATCAAGTTCCTTCCCGTCACCGACCATTACGAGGCGAAGCTCCGCATCACGGTGGAGCTGCAGGGCAAGGGCGGCCGGCGGGCGGGGTACCAGCAGCGCGAGGCCAGGCTCCAGTCCGCGGACGCCGAGGCGACGGTGGACTCGCTCCTGGGCGAGATCTACACGGTGGGTCTCGTCGCGCCCCGCGGGAGGTATCACTACAAGATCACCGTCGAGGACATGAACGTGGCGCGCCGCGGGCTCGTGTACCAGATGAAGAGCAAGAAGCGCCAGGGGGAGGTCCAGGGGGACCTCGACATGTCCGACTGGCTGTTCCAGAATCCGGCCGTGAGCGGGATCGAGTTCGCCTGGAACGTGCAGGAACGGACGGCGGAGACGCCCTTCGCCAAGGGAACCCTCGAAGTGCAGCCGCATCCGAGCGGCTACTATGGCTACTACAAGGACATGCTCTCCGCGTACTACGAGATCTACGACCTTCCGCCTCCCCCGGGCGGTCGCTCCTACAAGGTGCGCACGATGATCTTCGGAGCCAAGGCCGACACGGTGCTCGAGTCGCTGGACTCCTTGCGGGTCACGGAGGGGGGCGCGTGGCCCCACACGCTCTACGCCGACGTGGCGTCCCTCCCCTCGGGGCATTACCAGCTGCGCATCGACCTCCTCCCGCCGGACGGGGGACAGCCGGCGGCGTCGAGCCAGGCGGAATTCGACGTCCTCTGGGACCCGGACAGCTGGCGCTCGGACGCCCAGGACATGCTCGAGGTGACGGCGCAGACCTTGATGACCCAGGAGAAGGCCTACGCGTTTCGGCAGCTCACCCGGGGGGAGAAGGAAGCCACGCTCACGGATCTCTGGCGCGCGATCGATCCAACGCCCGACACGGCGGAGAACGAGCTCAAGCGGGACTTCAAGAAGCGCGTGGAGTACGCGAACACGCACTACAGTGTGTTCGAACAGGGGATGTTCAGCGATCGCGGACGGATCTGGATCCAGTTCGGGGAGCCGGACGAGATCACGATCGAGCGGCTCCCGGTCTCGGACAAGACCCTCGGCGTCGTCGTGGAGGGACAAATCCCCAAGTCTTCGAAGGATCTCCTCACGAAGCCCGACCAGGGAGTGGTCGACACGCGCCCCTACGAGATCTGGACCTACCACCTGCGGGGCCATGAGATGGTTCCGCGCCACCGCATGAACGAGATCAGCGCGGGGATGAAGTTCGTGTTCGTGGACGAGCAGGGCTACGGGGAATACACGCTCCGGTATTCGTCCGTCAGCGGCGTCCGGTAACAGCCCGACCGGAGCGAGCCTTCCCGCGATTGTCGTTGACAGCGCCGCTGCGCAAGTCCTACCCTTGCTGCCCCTAAGTTGCCCATCGACAAAGGTTTGTCTCGATGCATTCGGAGGGCGCACGATGCGGCTTGGCTTGCTCACCGGCGGCGGAGACTGTCCCGGGCTGAACGCGGTCATCCGCGCGGTCGTGCATCGGTGCATCAAAGCCTACGGGGGCTCCGTCGTGGGGTTCCGGCATGGGTGGCGGGGCATCCTCCAGTCGGAGGTCGAGGACCTGGATCTGAAGAAGGTCTCGGGAATCCTCCCGCGAGGCGGGACGATCCTCGGCACCTCGCGCACGAATCCCTACAAGGAGCCGGGGGGTGAAGCGAGGATCCGCCAGGAGCTGACCGGCCGTGGGATCGAAGCCCTGATCACGGTGGGCGGGGAGGACACGCTCGGCGTCGCGGCGAAGCTCCATGACGCCGGGATTCCCCTGGTGGGAGTGCCCAAGACGATCGACAACGACGTGAACGGCACCGATCACACGTTCGGGTTCGACACGGCGCTCTCCATCGCCACCGAGGCGATCGATCGCCTGCACACGACCGCCGAGTCCCACGATCGCGTGATCGTCGTGGAGGTGATGGGGCGCCACGCGGGATGGATCGCGCTCGAGTCCGGAGTGGCCGGCGGCGCGGACATGATCCTCATTCCGGAGTACCCGGTCTCGGTGGCGGAGGTCTGCGACGCGGTCCGGCGCCGCCACGATCGCGGCAAGAATTTCAGTATCATCGTGGTCGCGGAGGGGGCGAGACTGCTCGACCAGAACGCACCGGTCCAGGTCCAGAGCGAGCGAACCGACGCGTTCGGCCACGCCCGTCTGGGCGGCATCGGCGCAACCCTCGCGGAGCGGATCGAGCAGGGCACCGGCTTCGAATGCCGCTACAGCGTTCTCGGCCACATCCAGCGCGGCGGCACCCCGTCGGCGTTCGATCGGTTTCTGGCTTCACGGTTCGGCGTCGCGGCGGTCGACCTCGCGCACCGGAAGGGATTCGGGCGCATGGTCGCGGCGCGGGGAACCAAGATCGTGGACGTGCCCCTGCGCGAAGCGTTGGGCTCGCTCAAGACCGTGGATTCGGAGTCCTACGAGTTGGCGAAGGCGTTCTTTTCCTAAGGGGGATCTGCGTGCGCGTCGGAATCAACGGGTTCGGCCGGATCGGAAGGCTGGTGCTCCGTGCGGCGCTCCACCGAAACGAGAAGATCGAGTTCGCCGCGGTCAACGACATCACCGACGCCGCGACGCTCGCCCATCTCTTGACCTACGATTCGGTGCACGGCGTCTGGCCGGAGCGGTTCGTCGCGCGCGACTCGAGCCTGTGCGTGGGGAAGCACGCGATCCGCGTACTGTCGGAAGCGAATCCCTCCAAGCTGCCCTGGAAGGACCTGGGCGTGGACGTGGTGCTGGAGTGCACGGGGAAGTTCACGGAGCGGGACAAGGCCGCGGTCCATCTGGGAGCCGGCGCGACGCGGGTGCTGGTCTCGGCGCCCGCGAAAGGCGCGGACGCGACCTTCGTGATGGGGGTGAACGAGAAGACCTACGATCCGGCCAAGCACCAGATCGTCTCCATCGCGTCCTGCACCACGAACTGCCTCGCGCCGGTGCTCTCCGTGCTCGATCGCTCGTTCGGGATCGAGCGCGGCCTGATGACCACGGTCCACGGCTACACCAGCGATCAGCGGTTGCAGGACGCCCCGCACAAGGATCTTCGCCGCGCGCGGGCGGCGGGGGTCTCCATGATCCCCACCAGCACGGGCGCCGCCAAGGCCATCGGCCTGGTGCTCCCCTCGCTGCAGGGGAAGCTCGACGGCATCGCGATGCGGGTGCCGATCGTCGACGGCTCGGTCATCGACCTCACCGCGATCACCTCCAAGCCGGTCAACGTCGCCTCGGTCAACGCGGCGATGAAGGAGGCCTCGGAGGGGCCGCTGCGCGGCATCCTCCAGTACATGGAAGATCCGATCGTCTCCTGCGACGTCGTGGGCAACCCCCATTCGGCCGTCTTCGACGCGCCTCTGACGATGGTCTCGGGGGACCGGGTGGCGAAGGTGTTCGCCTGGTACGACAACGAGTGGGGATTCTCGAACCGCATGGTCGACGCCCTGCTCCTCCTGGGACGAGGATCGTGATGGCGTTCCGCACCCTCCGCGCGCTCGACTGCGCCCGGAAGCGCGTCTTCGTGCGCGTGGACTTCAACGTGCCGCTCTCCAAGGAGGGCACGGTGGCGGACGATTCGCGGATCGTCGCGTCGCTGCCGACGCTCCGCTATCTGATCGAGAAGGGCGCCCGGCTCGTCGTGGCCTCCCACCTCGGCCGGCCGAAGGGGAAGCGCGACCCGAAGCAGGGCCTGAGGCCGGTGCGCGAGCGGCTGGAGCGGTGCCTCCGGAAGCCGGTCGCGTTCTCGGAGACGATCGTGGGCCCGGAGGCGGAGCGGCAGGCGGCGGCGCTGGGCGACGGCGACGTGCTCCTTCTCGAGAACCTTCGCTTCGATCCCAGGGAGGAGGCGAACGATCCGGGGTTCAGCCGTGAGCTGGCGGCCCTGGCCGAGCAGTACGTGAACGACGCGTTCGGCGCCGCGCATCGAGCGCACGCCTCCACCGTCGGGATCACGTCGCACCTCACGGACTGCGCCGCGGGCTTTCTCCTGGAGCGCGAGCTCCATGCCCTGGGAAGGCTCCTCCAATCGCCCGAGCGGCCGTTCGTGACGATCCTGGGAGGCTCCAAGATCTCGGGGAAGATCGACGTGCTCCGGAACCTCCTGCCGCGCGTGGACCGGCTCGCCGTGGGCGGCGCGATGATGTTCACCTTCTACCGCGCCAAGGGCCTCGAGACCGGCCGTTCCCTCGTCGAGGAAGACAAGGTCGATCTCGCCCGGGAGCTCCTGGCACGGCCCGAGGCGTCCGGGAAGCTCCTCCTTCCCGAGGACTGCCGCGTCGCCGCCGATACGAGCGGACGGGACCCGGGGCGCGTCGTGCCCGCGGACAAGATCCCGCCTGGACTCGTCGGCGTCGATCTGGGGACGGCGTCCCTCGAGCAGGTGCGCGGAGCGCTGGAGGAGGCCCGGACCGTTTTCTGGAACGGCCCCATGGGAATCTTCGAGGTTCCCGCCTACGCCGAGGGGACCCTCGAGACCGCGAAGGCCGTGGCGCAGGCCACGGGCCGCGGCGCCTTCACCGTGGTGGGCGGGGGGGATTCCCTGTCCGCGATCCATCAGGCCGGGCTCGAGAATCAGATCAGCCATCTCTCGACCGGCGGCGGAGCGTCGCTGGAATTCCTCGAGGGACGCACGCTCCCCGGCGTCGCGGCGCTCGAGGCGACCGCGGAGGCGGCCTCGTGACGCGCATCCTCGCCGGAAACTGGAAGATGAATCTCACGCTCGCGGAGGCTCGAGCTCTTCTGCGATCGGTGGGGGACGGAGATCTCAATGCCGATGCCCTCCTCACCGTGGTATTCCCGCCCATGAGCGCGCTCGCGGTGCTCGCCGCCGAGCGGCGAACGTCCGATCCTCGGATCGGAGCGCAGAGCTGCCACGCGGATCCCAAGGGCGCGATGACCGGCGAGGTCTCCCCGGAGATGGCGCGCGACGCGGGCGCCGAGTTCGCGCTCGTCGGGCACTCCGAGCGGCGGAGGCTCTTCTGCGAGAGCGACCAGATCGTGCAGGCCAAGCTGAAGGGCGTCCTGCGCGCCGGCCTCAAGCCGCTGCTCTGCATCGGCGAGACCCTGGCGGAGCGCGAGCGCAGGGAAACGCGCGACGTGCTGAGCCGCCAGCTCACGCGAGCCCTCGATGGATTGCCGCCACGGGCCCCGCTCTGGGTGGCCTACGAGCCGGTCTGGGCGATCGGAACGGGGGTCGTCGCCACGGTGGACGAGGTGGCCGAGGCGCACGCGTGGGTCCTCGAGGAGCTGAGCCGCATGGGCCGTGGGAGCGCCGCGGGGCATCCTCCGGTTCTCTACGGCGGAAGCGTGGACCCCAAGAACGCCTCCGCGCTGGCCGCCCTCCCCGACGTGGACGGATTCCTCGTGGGGGGCGCCTCGCTCCAGGCGGATTCCTTCCTGGCCATCGGGGGGGCCCTCCTCAAGAGCGAGCGCCGGGCGACGCCGGTCGATTGACCCACCCGAAACCCGCATGCTAAGCTGGGGGTCTCGACCCCTCACCGACGAAGAACGGAGGCATTTCAGGATGTCTGGATTCGTGATCGGCTTGATCACCATGGTGCACGTCGCGGGTTGCATCGCCTTGATGGCGGCCATCTTGCTCCAATCGGGCAAGGGAGGCGGACTCGCCGGGACGTTCGGCGCGGGCTCGAGCCAGACCCTGTTCGGCGGCCGGGGGGCCGCCACGTTCCTGAGCCGCGCCACGACCGTGCTCGCGGTGACGTTCTTCGTGACCTCGCTGACGCTCGGCCTCGAGGCATCCCGCTCCGGGGGCGGCTCGCGTCGCAGCCTGATTCAAGAAGAGGCGCGCCGGCGCGGCCAGCAACGCGAGGGGACGACGACGCCGGGAGCCGGGGGCGCTCCTCAACCGGGCGTACCGCAGCAGGGCGCCGCGCCGCAGCAGGGGCCCGCGCCGGGACCGACCAATGGAGGTCCGACCTCTCCCGTGACCGGCGTGCCGAGCCCGGCTCCGGCGGAGCCGACGCCGACGCAGCAGGCCCCGGCTCCGGGGAACGGTGGAGCGCAAGAGCCCGCGACCGGCGGCAAGTGATCCGATTTCAGCCCGGGTGGTGGAACTTGGTAGACACGTACGTTTGAGGGGCGTATGGGTAACCCCGTGCGAGTTCAAATCTCGCCCCGGGCACCATTCATGGGTCCTTTCCCTTCGGGGAGAGGACCCTTGTTCTTGCTCAGCCCCGCTGGGGCGCTCGTCCCTGGGGGATAGGGCTCGACTCCGTTCCGGTGCGAGCCTCGCCACCCGGCCGGTCGGACGTCGGCTCGGGGATGAGCCCGACGAGCCGGATACAGAAGCGGTCCTCGGCGCGCAGCTCGTTCTTGGCGCCGCAATGCGGGCATCGAACGTACGAGCGCCGGGGATCATCGCGCAGATGAAAGATCTGAATCGGCCCGAAGAGCCTCGCGCAACGGAGGCACTCCACGGCCGGGTTGCTCACCAGCTCTTCCATGTCGGGCATCTTGGATTCTCCTCCTCCGGTCTCCTCGCGTCAGGCCTTCACGGCGCCATTGTACGGAGCGCGATGCGCGGCGTCCAGAGGCCCGCGCGATGAGCCCGGACGAGCCGCCTCAACCCGAGCCGGCCTACGATCCGGCCCGGGCAGCCTCGTACTGGAGCGGGGCGAGGCACGAGCGGGGGGACGAGCTGGCCGCCGTCCTGAGCCTGGGCGAGCCCCCGGCCGTGAACGAAGCCTACGACGCCTGGGAGACGGGGCTCCTGCTCCGCGCGACGGAGGGGCGATCGTTCCGCCGCGTTCTCGATCTGGGAACCGGCGTGGGGCGCGTCGCGTTGCGGCTCTCCGGCCACGTCACGCGGCTCGTGGCGGCCGACCTCGCGACGGGGATGCTCGAGCGCCTGAGACGAAACACGCGCGCGGCGTCGATCCGGAATCTAGACGCGGTGAGGCTCCGCTCGGACCGGCTTCCGTTTCCGGATCGAGCCTTCGATCTCGTAGCCTGCCTCGGGCTCCTGGAGCATCTCCCGCCCTCCGCGCGGCGATCCACGCTGCTCGAGTGCGCGCGGATCCTCCTACCGGGGGGCCTCCTGGCGGTCGTCCTGAACAACTCCGAGAGCCGTCTCCTGCGCGACCCTACCGACAATCCACTCCGGGTTGGGCATCAGGAGAAGAGCGGCTATTACTGCGCGATCGTCGGGCGGGAGGCGCTTCTTCGCGAGACGGAGGACGCCTTCGAGGATCGGATCATGGGATCGAATCTCTTCTATTCGCTCCAGCGCCACGCGGCCCGTCAGCTCCCGGAATCCTCCCGGCGCTCCGCCGGGCTCAGGCCCTTCTTCCTCCGCGCCGCGGTCTGGGACCTGGCGCTCCGTCCCACGGGCCCCCTCGCCGAGACCGCCGCGGATCATCACCTCCACGTCCTGGTGCGCCGGTGAAGCGAGATCCCACCATCCTCGTCACCGGAGGCGCCGGCTACATCGGCTCGGTGCTCGTCCCCATGCTGCTCCAGGCCGGGCGCCCCGTGCGCGTGCTCGATCGCATGCTGCACGGCGCGCACGGCCTCGAGGACCTGTCCCACGAGGCCAACCTGACCGTCATGCGCCGCGACCTCCGGGATCCACGCGTGCACGAGGACGCGCTCGAGGACGTGGACACGGTGATCCACCTGGCCGCGATCGTGGGCGACAAGGCGTGCGCCCAGGACGAGGAGCTCGCGGTCCAGACGAACTGGAGCGCGACCGTCGCGCTGGCCCGCCGCGCGCGGGCGTCGGGCGTGCGCCGGTTCGTCTTCGCGTCGACGTGCAGCGTCTACGGCGAGGGGCGCGACGAGACTCTCGACGAGGAATCTCCGGCCAAGCCCCTCTCCCTCTACGCGGAGACGAGGTGGCACGCGGAGCAGGGGATTCTCGAGATCCCGCGCGACTCGGGATTCGAGCCCCTGATCCTCCGCTTCGGAACCGTCTACGGGCTTTCGCCGCGGATGCGGTTCGACCTGGCGGTGAATTTCCTCGCGCAGCAGGCGGTCCGCGAGGGGCGTGTGTCCATCTTCGGAGGCTCCCAGTGGCGGCCCTTCGTGCACGTCCACGACATCGCGCGCGGCATCCTTCTCGGGCTCGAAGCTCCGCTGCCCGGGACCGCCACGCCCATCCTGAACCTCGGCGACAACCTCGAGAACTACCAGCTCCGAGATCTCAAGGAGGAGCTGGAGACCCATGTGCCTGGAGTCCGGGTGCTGATCCAGCCCGAGAAGGAGGACCGGCGGACGTACCGCGTTCGGTTCGACCGGATCGAGCAGGAGTGGGGATTCCGCGCCACGCGCCGCGTGGGCGACGGCATCGAGGAAGTGGCGCGCGCGGTGCGCACGGGCGTGATCGCCGATCCGCGCGAGCGGCGGTACTACAACGCCTGACCGGGAATCTGGTTGCGGGCGGTGCGCTTCATCCGGTAGCGTGAACGCAATGCCCCGACTCGAAATGACCGTCCAGGAGCTGCAAGAGCGCGCTCTCTTCGTGCGGCGCGACATCGTGGCGCTCCTCGCCCGATCGCAGTCCGGCCACAGCGGCGGCCCGCTTTCCACGACCGACTTCGGCACGGTGCTCTTCTTCCACGAGATGAGCGTGAATCCGCGGCGCCTCGACGATCCGTCACGCGATCTCTGGCATTTCTCCATCGGCCACGTCACGCCGGTTATCTATTCCCTCATGGCCGAGCGCGGCTACTTCCCGCTCGTGGATCTGCTGGGGTTCCGCCAGATGCAAGGGCACCTGCAGGGACATCCCAGCAAGCACGACACGCCGGGTATCGAGGTCAGCTCGGGATCCCTCGGGCAGGGGCTCTCCGTGGCGTGCGGCATGGCGCTGGGCTCCCGGCTGGACGGGGTGGGCCGCCGGATCTACTGCATCATGGGAGACGGAGAGCAGCAGGAGGGCCAGATCTGGGAAGCCGCGATGTTCGCGGCGCACTACAAGCTCGACAATCTGTGCGCGGTCATCGACTACAACCGGAAGCAGATCGACGGGGACGTGCAGGACGTGATGGGCATAGCACCCCTCGCCGACAAGTGGCGCGGGTTCAACTGGAACGTCATCGACGTGGACGGGCACGACATCCCGAAGCTCCTCCTGGCCTTCGAGTCGGCGCGCGCGTCGAAGGGCAAGCCGTCGGTGATCCTGGCGCACACGGTGATGGGGAAGGGCGTCTCGTTCATGGAGGACGACTACAAATGGCACGGCGTGCCGCCGAGCCGCGAGCAGGCCGATCAGGCGCTCCGCGAGATGGGCACGAGCCTCGAGGAATGGACCACGCGCCTCGAGCGCCACACCCAGCCCGAAGTCGCGCCCGGCCTGGAGCGCGCGTCATGAGCGGAAGCCCGGTCGCCCCCAGCGCCCCCGCGGTGGGGCCGAACCTCGCGAAGCCGGAGATGAAGCGGACCCGCGAAGGGTTCGGGCACGGCCTCCTCGATCTGGGGCAGAAGCGGAAGGACGTCGTGGTTCTGGTGGGCGATCTCTCCGGCTCCACCAACGTCTCCTTCTTCGCGGAGAAGTTTCCGGACCGCTTCATCCAGGTCGGCGTGGCGGAGCAGAACATGATGTGCGTGGCGGCGGGCCTCGCGGCCGTCGGGAAGATCCCGTTCCTGGCCACGTACGGCGCGTTCGCGTCCTGCCGGAGCCTGGACCAGATGCGGGTGACCGTCGCGTATACGGACCTGCCCGTGAAGATCGGAGGCGCCCACGGCGGGATCAGCGTCGGCCCGGACGGAGCGACGCACCAGGCGATGGAAGAGATCGCGATCGTGCGCTCGATCCCGAACATGAAGATGATCGTTCCCTGCGACTACTGGGAGACGCGCAAGGCGACCGTCGCCTTAGCCGACGATCCCCATCCCAACTACATCCGCTTCGGCCGGGAGCCGGTGCCGGTGGTGACCGGGCCCGACACCCCCTTCGCGATCGGGAAGGCGAACCTCCTCCGCGAGGGCCACGATCTCGCGATCCTCGCCTGCGGGGTCATGGTCTACGAGGCGCTCGTGGCCGCCCAGGAGCTGGAAGCGCGCGGGATCTCGGCACGCGTGCTGAACGTGCACACGCTGAAGCCGCTGGATCACGAGGCGATCGCGCGCGCGGCCCGCGAGTGCGGCGCGATCGTGACGGCGGAAGAGCACCAGGTGCACGGAGGGCTCGGGGGTGCCGTCGCCGAGGCGGTGGTTCAGTCGCATCCCTGCCCCATGGAGCTCGTGGCCGTGCATGACCGCTTCGGGAGGTCGGGAAAGCAGGACGAGCTGATGACCGCGTTCGGCATCAAGTCGCCGGACGTGGTGCGCGCCGCCGAGCGGGCCCTGGCCCGCAAGCGCGCGCGCTGATGCCGCGGTTCCGGCGCCTCCTGTTCCTCGCCGCCGCGATCCTCCTGGGTCCGGCCGGCCGATCGGACGCCGCGCCGCCCCCTCCGGTTCCGGTTTCCTTCTCCTCCGCGCCCGCCGCGTTCGCCATCGTCGCCGTCGACTCCGTCCGCCGCGAATGGGGCATCGCCGCGGTCTCCCGCTGGATCGCCGTGGGCGCGCGCTCCCTCGACGGGCGGGCCGAGGTCGGGGCGTGGTGCGCGCTCGACCTTCCGGATCCGCGCGAGGCGGCCCGCGGGCTCGATCTCCTGGGACGCGGGGTCCCGGCGACGGCCGTCGTGGAGAGCGTGCTCACCGGGGATCCGCGCCGCGAGGAGCGGCAGTTCTCGCTCGTGGATCGAAGCGGAGCCGTGGCGGCGTTCACGGGGACGCGCTGTCCGCGCTGGTCGGGAGAGCGTGTCGGCAAGGGCTACGTGTGCCAGGGCATGGGCCTCCGGGACGTGACGCCCCTCGTCGCGATGGGGGGAGCCTTCCAGAGCGGAGGCGGGAGCCTGGCGGATCGGCTCCTCGCGGCCGTCGAGGCCGCCGAGGCGGTCTTTCCCGTGCGGGAGGAGGTCGAGTCCGCCGCGATTCTCGTGGTCCGCGAGGGAGGCGGCTTGAACGGCTGGTCGGACCGGCTCGTGGATCTACGGGTCGACCTGGATCAGGACGCGGTCCAGGAGCTGAAGAAGATCTACGCGGCCCACGCGGCGACCTTCCTGCCCGCCGCGTTCGCCCGGTTCGGGGACGATGCGAAGCGTCGCGGAGACACGATCTCGGCGGAGCGGGAATACGCCCGCGCCGAGAGCGGCTTCCGGGCGGCGATCGCCCTCCGGCCCAAGGACCCGGACGCGCGGAACGAGCTGGCCTGGTTCCTGGCCACGCACGATCGCGAGCTTCCCGACGCGGTCGGGGAGGCGAGGACCGCGGTCTCGCTCCGGCCGCGCGATCCCATCCTCTACGACACGCTGGCCGAAGCCGAGTATCGCTCCGGCTCCCTGAACCGGGCGATCGACGCCATGGAGCGAGCGGTCAAGTACTCGGGAGGGGAAGCGCGCTACGCGGACCGGTTGAGCCGCTGGATCCGCGAGCGCGCCGCGCTCGAAGGGAAGGCGGTGAAGCCCTAGCCGGTGAAGGAGCCGGGCTCGGGGCGAGCGCTCCCCACGAGGCCGTCGAGCGAGCGGAAGCCGAGCGGCTCGGTGGAGCGAAAGGGCTCCCCGTAGAGCACGCCGATCTGGCTGCCGAAATGCCGCGCGCGGGCCTCGATGCGGCCGAGGAACGATGGATCGTTGAGCGGCGTCGGACGCGACGCATCGCCGCGGCCCACCTGTGTCCGGTGCGCGAGGATCGCCCGCTTCTTCTCTTCCCAGGCCGGCGTGATGTCGACCACGAACGTTGGGTCGAAGGCGATCCGCGAGGCGAAGTGATAGCGCCCTTCGGCGCGATGCGGCGCTCCGCCGTCGGGATCGAATTGCCGGAGCCCCGCGAGATACCAGGCGCGATCCACGATGCGGGACGCCTCCACGTGATCGGGGTGCCGGTCCAGCGGCGCGTGCGTGAGGAGGATCGAGGGACGGAGGGCGCGCAGGATCCGGACGACGCTCCGGGTCTGGTCGGGATCCAGCGCGTGCACGGCGCCGTCCGGAAGGCCCGCGTTCTTCCGCGTGCCGATCCCCAGCGCCCGTGCGGCTTCCGCGGCCTCCGCGGCACGCTCTTCCGGCGTGCCGTTCGTGGACAGCTCGCCGCGGGTGAGATCCAGGATTCCCACCGTGTAACCCGCGCGCGCCGCCACCGCGAGCGTCCCGCCGCAGCTGATCTCCACGTCGTCCGGATGCGCGCCGATCGCGAGGATCTGGAGCGGGGCGTTCGGGGTCTCGGGCATCCGCGGACTATCGGTTGTAGGAAGGCTCGTGGTGGAAGCGGTGCTGGGTCCGGATCGTGCGGATCGTTCCCGTGTGGAGGCGCATCACCATCGAGTGGGTGTCGGCGCCGCCCGCGTGGAAACGGACGCCGGGGAGGAGATCGCCGTCCGTGACGCCGGTCGTGGCGAAGACGATGTGATCTCCACGCGCCAGGTCCCGCTCCGTGTACACCTTCGCGTGGTCCTCGATCCCCATCTTCCTCGCGCGGTCCCGCTCTTCGTCGCTCCGAAAGAGGAGCTTTCCCTGGATCGCGCCGCCCAGACAGCGGAGCGCGGCGGCCGCCAGGACCCCCTCGGGAGCACCGCCGATCCCGAGCAGGGCGTCGACGCCGGTCGAGTCGATCGCGGTGGCGATCGCCGCCGCGACGTCGCCGTCGGGAATGAGATGGATGCGCGCGCCGGTTCGGCGGATGCGCTGGATCAGGGCCTCGTGCCGTGGGCGGTCCAGCACGACCACGGTCAGGTCCTCCAGCTCATACCCCTTGGCCTCGGCGATCGCCTTGAGGTTCTCTTCCACCGAACGGTTCAGGTCGATGACGGACGCGGCCGTGGGGCCGACCGCGATCTTTTCCATGTACGTGTCGGGAGCGTGGAGGAGGCTGCCGCGCTCGGCGAGCGCGATCACGGACAGGGCGTTGGGACGCCCGTAGGCCACCGAGTTCGTGCACTCGAGTGGATCGAGCGCGATGTCCACCTCGGGGCCCTTGCCCGACCCGACGCTCTCGCCGATATAGAGCATCGGGGCCTCGTCGCGCTCTCCCTCGCCGATCACGACCATGCCCTGGATGTCGACGATGTCGAAGACGCGGCGCATGGCGGTCACCGCCGCCTGGTCGGCGGCGTTCTTGTCGCCGCGTCCCATCCACCGGGCGCAGGACAGGGCCGCCGCCTCGGTGACGCGCACCAGCTCCAGGCCGAGATTATGATCCATCGTGTCTCGTCAGCGGCTCGGGGCTTCGCCGAACGCGCTCGCGTCGATCTCTTCCCAGTCGTTCAGGGCATCGGACCAGCGGTAGAGGCGAATGCGGCTCGTGGTCTCCGTGTCCGAGTAGACGTACTCGACGTAGGAGCCGCCGCCGGCGCGGTTCGAGTAGTGGAGCTTCTTGTCCACGACGAGGGGGCGGGTCGTGCGGGCCAGCTTCATCCGTCCCATGGGGCTCCGCCAGATCACCGACTCGACGACGGCGTGGGTCTCCTCGTCCTCGATCTCGTCGAATTCGAGGCCGCCGAATTGACGATCGAGCTTCTTGAGGACCTCTTCCCAGCGCTGATCGTTCATGGGTCTCCCGCCGGTCGGTTGACTTGCGCCCGGAGCCTCGTATAGTAACACACCCTGTGCGCCGCACAACCGCTCCAAGGGCACGACCCTCCGGGGGTTCCTTCTCGGGCCGCTCCGCGCTCGTCGTCGGCGGATCGCGCGGCCTGGGGCGCGCCGTCGCGCTCGCTCTGGCCCGTGAGGGCGCGCGTGTCCTGGCCGTGGGGCGCGACGCCCGCGTGCTGGAGGAGCTCCGGGCCATCGCCCGCGCGCGGGGGGTAGCGCTCGACACGCTTCGCTCCGACGCCTCGAGCCGTCGCCAGGTCCACGCGGCGTTCCGGCGCGCCGCGCGCGCCATCGGCGGGCCCGACCTCCTGGTTCACGCGGTGGGGGATTACTGGGAGGGGCCGCTCTCCCGTCTCACCGGCGAGCGATGGGAAAGCCTCGTCCGGTCGAACGTGACGAGCGCCATCCACACGATCCAGGAAGCGCTTCCCGGCATGCGCCGCCGCCGCTACGGACGTATCGTGCTGTTCGGCGTCGCCGGCGGGGATTCGGCGCGATCGGCCCCGCGGGCCCACGCCTATCGAGCGGCCAAGGTCGCGCTCCTGACCCTGGCCCGGAGCGTGGCCCACGAGGAAGCGAGGAATGGGATCACCGTGAACATGATCCTGCCCGGGGTGATCCGGACGCCGGGCTTGCCGCGTGGGGCGGCGGCGCTCGCCGGGCGCATCCCCGCCCGCCGCCTGGGCACGCCTCAGGAGATCGCCCGCGCCGCGCTGTTCCTCCTCGCGGACGAGTCGGGCTACATCACCGGGTCCACGCTGACCGTTTCCGGCGGCTACCTGCTCTGACCGGTCCTCACGGTCCGTCACATCTCGTTGACACAAGATTTTCAACATGTTAGCCTGGCCGTAATCGTTCCCTTGTCGTAGGACCAACAGAGGCAACATTGCGCGCATCCACGCCGAAGGCCTGGGTGCTTCGGAGCCCGGCAGCTCCGGAGCGGGCCCAGGAGCTTGCCGTTCAGCTCGGCATCTCGCACACCTTCGCCACGCTCCTGGCCAACCGCGGCTTCTCCTCCTCCTCCGACGTTCAGGATTTCCTCGAGCCCAACCTGGACAGGCTCTTGGACGCCTTCACGATGCGGGACATGGACCTCGCCACGGCCCGGATCTGGAAGGCGATCGACGAGCGCGAGCCGATCCTGGTCTACGGCGACTACGACGTCGACGGGATCACCGCCACGAGCCTCCTGACCTCCGCGATCGGCCGCCTGGGCGGCCGCGTTTCGTACTTCATTCCCGACCGGATCCGGGACGGCTACGGATTCTCCGTCCGCGGCGTGGACGTGGCGAAGAAGCGCCGCACCCGCCTGGTCATCACCGCCGATTGCGGCATCACGGCGACCACGGAGGTCCGCCTGGCGAAGCAGCACGGGATCGACGTGATCGTCACCGACCACCACGAGCCCCTGGGCGTGCTCCCCGACGCGGATGCGGTGCTGAATCCCAAGCGGCGCGATTGCCCCTACGAGTTCAAGGAGCTGGCCGGGGTCGGGGTGGTGCTGAAGCTCGTCCAGGGTCTCGCGAAATACCGGCCGGGCTCCTTGCCCCAGGATTTCGTCTTCGACCATCTCGATTTCGTGGCGCTCGGGACGATCGCCGACGTCGTGCCGCTGCGCGGCGAGAATCGGATCTTCGCGAAGCTCGGCCTGGACCGGATCCAGAACTCGACCAAGCCGGGGATCGTGGCGCTGAAGGAAGTGGCGGGGCTCCGGGCGAAGCGCGTCGAGAGCGGACATGTCGCCTACATCCTCGCCCCGCGGATCAACGCGGCCGGGCGGCTCGGGAACGCGGAGAGCGGCGTTCGGCTCCTCCTCTCGACGGAGCCGAACGAAGCGCTGACCATCGCGGAAAGCCTCGAAGAAGACAACACCATGCGGAAGAAGATCGACGAGTCCACGCTCGAGGAGGCGCTCGATCAGCTCCAGGCGCTCGGACCGGAGCTCCCGCCCGCCATCGTCCTCTGGTCCGACCGGTGGCATCCGGGCGTGCTCGGGATCGTGGCGTCGCGGCTGATGGAGCGGTACCACCGGCCGACCATCCTCATCGCCGCCGACCACGACGAGGGCAAGGGCTCGGGGCGGAGCATCCCGGGCTTCGACGTCTGCCAGGCGCTTCAGGAGTGCCGCGACCACCTGATCGGCTTCGGGGGACACAGCTACGCGGCGGGGCTCACCATCCGCGCCGACCGGCTGCAGGCGTTCCGCGAGCAGCTCTGCGGCGTGGTGGCGTCGCGGCTCACGCCCGACGATTACGTGCCCAAGCTCGCCATCGACGGACCGCTGCTCCTCGAGGAATGCAACGAGGCGCTCGTCCACTTCCTGGATCGCCTCTCGCCGTTCGGCATCGGCAACACGGAGCCGCTGTTCGTCGCGGAGAACATCCAGATCGCGGGCGCGCCGAGCGTGGTGAGCCGGAATCACCTCAAGCTGAACGTCCGCCAGAACGGCCGCGAGCTGGAGTGCATCGGGTTCGGCATGGGGCACCTGGCCGGACCGATCCAGACCGAGCCCGGGCGGGTCTGCATCGCCTTCGTTCCCACGATCAACGTCTGGCAGAATCGGTCGCGGCTCCAGCTCAAGCTCCGCGACGTCCAGATCCGCTAGCCATGCCTCCGGTCCCCGCCTTGACCCTGGGGCCGCTGCTCCAAACCCTCGAGCGATCCAAGGCGCGCGCCGACCGCGACCGGCTGATCCAGGCGTTCGAGTTCGCGGCCCAGGCGCACGGGTCCCAGCTCCGGCTCACCGGCGAGCCCTATGTGACGCACTGCGTCGCGGTAGCCGTCATTCTGGCCGACCTCCTGGGCCCCCGGGCCGACGAGACCATCCTCACCGCCGCGCTCCTCCACGATGTGGTCGAGGACACGGACGTGAGCTTGAGCGAGGTCGAGACGCGCTTCGGAAGCGAGGTCTCGCTCCTGGTGGACGGCGTGACGAAGATCGGAGGGCTCCACTTCGACCGGCCGGAGTGGGAGCAGGCGGAGAACTTCCGGAAGATGCTCCTCTCGATGGCGAAGGACCTCCGCGTCATCCTGATCAAGCTCGCGGACCGTCTCCACAACATGCGGACCCTGCACTCGCTCGATCCGACCCGGGCCACGCGGATCGCGCGCGAGACGCGGGAGATCTACGCCCCGCTCGCGCACCGCCTGGGGATCGCGCGGTTCAAGTGGGAGCTGGAGGATCTCTGCCTCAAGTACCTCGATCCGGACGCCTTCGACGATCTCCGCCGCCGCGTGCAGCTCAAGCGAGAGGAGCGGGAGGGGATGATCCAGGAGGTGATGCGCCCCCTGATCGAGCGCCTCGTGGAGCTCGAGATCAAGGCCGAGGTGATCGGGCGCCCCAAGCACCTGGATTCGATCTATCGCAAGATGGAGGCGCAGAACCGCAAGTTCGAGGAGATCTTCGATCTCCTGGGCGTCCGTGTCGTCACGGGGGACAAGGTGGACTGCTACCGCGTGCTGGGGGTGATCCACGACCTCTACACGCCGGTGCACGATCGCTTCAAGGACTACATCGCCACACCGAAGAGCAACATGTACCAGTCGCTCCACACCACGGTCGTCGTCCCCGGCGGGACGATGGTGGAATTCCAGATCCGCACGATGGAGATGCACCAGACGGCCGAGCTGGGGGTAGCCGCGCACTACCGGTACAAGGAAGGCGGAGGGGGGCCCGATCCCGAGCTCCAGGCCAAGCTCCAGCCTGTCTTGCGCAACGTGGAGTGGCAGTCGACGACGAGCGATCCCGACGAGTTCATGGATTTCTTCAAGACCTCGCTCTACCAGGACGAGGTCTTCGTGTTCACGCCGCGCGGCGATCTGCGCCGCCTTCCGAGCGGCGCGACGCCGATCGATTTCGCGTACCTCGTCCACACCGAGGTGGGTCATCGCTGCGTGGGCGCGAAGGTGAACGGCCGGATCGTGCCGCTGCGCTACGAGCTCCGGAGCGGCGACACGGTGCAGATCGTGACCTCCCCCCTGGGGAAGCCGAACCGCGACTGGCTCAAGCTCGTCAAGAGCCCGAACGCGCGGAGCAAGATCCGCCACTGGCTCAAGGCCTCCGAGCAGGCCGACTCGGTCTCCCTGGGAAAGGAGATGCTCGAGCGCGAGATGCGCCGGCGCCGTCTCTCCGCGCCTCCGGGGATGCCGCTCGATCAGCTGGCGCAGGCGCTCGGATACGGCGACGTGGATCAGCTCATGGGCGCTCTGGGCCGAGGCAGCCTCTCGATCTCCCAGGTGCTCCAGCGGTGGTTCCCGCAGGGCGTCGGCCCCGTGCAGCGGATCAAGGAAGCGTCCCTGGACACGCTGCGCGCGATCACGCGGCGTCCCGGCCGCGGCGTCCGGATCCAGGGCGTGGACAATCTCATGATCAACTATGCCAAGTGCTGCCAGCCGGTGCCCGGAGATCCGGTCGTCGGCATCGTGACGCGCGGCCGGGGGGTGACCGTGCACCGCACCGACTGCCCGAATACCTTCGACGACCGCGTGGCGCCGGAGCGCCGGCTCCTCGTGGACTGGGACGCGGCGCCCGAGGATTCCTTCGTCGTGAAGCTCTCGGTCTACGGCGTGGACCGGAAGAGCCTCCTCGCGGACATCGCGAAGGCGATCGCGACGACCAACACGAACATCCGCACGGCGGGCATCAAGGCGCGCGACCGCAACGCGCAGGGCGCGTTCGTGGTCGAGGTCCGCGACCTGAGCCATCTCCGGATCGTCATGCGTGCGATGGAGCGCGTGGAAGGGGTGCAAGCGGTCGAGCGGGAGGAGATCTTCGGGAAGCCGCCCCACACAGGAGAAGCGGACCAGGCCTCGTGAGGGCGCTCCTCCAGCGGGTGAGCCGCGCGGCGGTGCGCGTGGAGGGAGAGGAGGTCGCCCGCATCGGGACCGGTCTTCTCGTGCTCCTCGGCGTGGCGGCCGCGGATCCGCCTGGCGCGGCGGAGCGGCTGGCGCAACGATGCGCCGAGTTTCGCATCTTCGAGGACGAGCGAGGTAGAATGAATCGCTCGGTGCTCGAGATCGGGGGCGAAGCGCTGGTCGTGCCCCAGTTCACCCTGATGGCCGACACGCGGAGCGGCCGGCGCCCGAGCTTCGATCCCGCGGCCCCTCCGGATCGCGCGGAAGGGGCGTTCCAGGCCTTCTGCGAGGCGCTGACCGGTCTCGGGGTTCCCACCGGGAGGGGCCGCTTCGGCGCGTCCATGGAAGTCGAGCTTCTCAACATGGGTCCGGCGACCTTCCTCCTCGAGTCCCCGGGACCCTGAGCCGAACGCATGCGAACGAACCTGCTCAATCCATTTGGACCGCGCATCGTCCTCGCCTCCCGCTCGGAGCGCCGGCGCGAGCTCCTCACGCTCGTGGGAGCCCACTTCGACTGCTTCCCGGTGGAGGTGGACGAGTCGCCGCTTCCGGACGAGCGCGCGGAGCCGCACGTGCTCCGGCTCGCGGAAGCCAAAGCCCGCGCCGCCCTGGAGCGGGGGGGAGCGCGCCCGCTCGAGGATCACGCGGTGTATCTGGGCGCGGACACCGTCGTCACGATCGATCGCGAGATCCTGGGCAAACCGGTGCAGGCGGAGAACGCGGTCCGGATGCTCCGTCGGCTCTCGGGTCGCGTGCACGAGGTCTGGACCGGGCTCTCGCTCGTTCATCCCCAGGACGGGCGCGCGGTCACGCAGGCGGTGCGGAGCATCGTGAAGTTCGCGCCGCTCGACGCGCCGGAGATCGAGCGCTACGTGGCGACGGGGGAGCCCCTGGACAAGGCCGGGGGCTACGCCGTCCAGGGGCACGGCGCGCTCTACGTCGAAGCGATCGAGGGCTCGTATTCCAACGTCGTGGGGCTACCCCTCTCGCATCTGAAGCAGGCCCTGAAGCTTCTAAGCGGTTGCCAGCCCGAGGGTTCGAGACATCCTCGTTGACAAGATCGGCGTAGGCGACGTAATCTACAGGGCTTACACCATCCGTACACACAAGGAGGTTCGGTTCATGGGCACGTACTCGGTACGCGCCTCGGAGATCACGCAGGACTGGTACGTCGTCGATGCCGAGGGGCAGATCCTGGGCCGTCTCGCGAGCGAGATCGCGGGTGTGCTCAAGGGCAAGAGAAAGCCCACGTACTCCACGCACCTGGACGTCGGGGACCACGTGGTCGTGGTCAACGCGGAGAAGGTGCGGGTGACGGGGCGCAAGCGTGACGAGAAGATCTACTTCCGGCATTCGCTCTATCCGGGCGGCCACAAGCTGACCCGGTTCCGCGACGTGCAGGCCGAGAAGCCCGAGGAGATCATCCGTCTCGCGGTGAAGGGAATGCTCCCCAAGAACAAGCTGGGGCGCGCGATGATCAAAAAGCTCAAGGTCTACGCCGGGCCGGAGCATCCGCACGCCGCACAGGCTCCGCGGCCGCTCCAGACCCCCGGCGCCACGTCGTAAGGGAGGTTCGTGGAACACATGGCTGATTTCATGGGAACGGGCCGCCGCAAGACCTCGATCGCCCGGGTTCGCCTGAAGCAGGGCACGGGCAAGCGCACGGTCAACGGACGCGACCTCGACACGTATTTCTCGCGGCTGGCGCTGAGCCGGATCGCGATCCAGCCGCTGGTCTCGAGCAACAACGCGGACAAGTACGACCTCGTCGCGAACGTCCGCGGGGGGGGCCTGACCGGGCAGGCGGGCGCGATCTCGCTGGGGGCGGCGCGCGCGCTGCTTCGGGTGGATCCGACGCTGCGCGGGGCATTCGGCAAGGAAGGGCTCCTGACGCGCGACGCGCGCATGAAGGAGCGGAAGAAGTACGGGCAGGCCGCGGCTCGCAAGAGGTTCCAGTTCTCGAAGCGGTAGTCGAAACGCGGGCTCCGGGCGATGCTGGGGAGCCCGCCATCACACACGCTCCGGATGACGGCAAGACGGTCTCCCTCGCGGGAGTTCTTGCGGAGAGAAGGAGCGGAGGCGGAAGACCGGAGGATCCATTGGCTGAAATCGGAATGAAGGAGCTTCTCGAAGCGGGGGTCCACTTCGGGCACCAGACCCGACGATGGAACCCCAAGATGAAGAAATTCATCTTCATCGAGCGGAACGGCATCTACATCATTGATCTTCAGAAGACCCTCAAGGCCCTCGCCGACGCCCGAACCATGCTGGAAGGCGTGGCGCGGCGGTCCGGGGCCGTGCTCTTCGTCGGAACGAAGAAGCAGGCGAAGGACGCGATCCAGGACGAGGCCGAGCGCTGCGGCATGCCCTACGTCAACGAGCGCTGGCTGGGGGGCATGCTGACCAACTTCAAGACCATCAAGTCGAACATCCGCCGCTTCAAGGACATCGAGAAGATGGCCCAGGACGGCACCCTCGAGAAGCTCTCCAAGAAAGAGCAATCCCAGATCGAGAAGGAACGCACGCGACTCGCGAAGATCTTCACCGGCATCAAAGAGATGTCCCAGCTCCCGGCCGCCATTTTCGTGATCGACACCAAGAAGGAGCGGATCGCGGTCGCCGAGACCAATCGTCTCGGCATTCCCGTGATCGGCGTCGTCGACACGAACTGCGACCCGGACGTCGTGGACTATCCCTTGCCCGGGAACGACGACGCGATCCGCTCGATCCGCCTCTTCGCCCGCTTCGTGAGCGACACGCTCCTGAGCGCCCGCCAGGAGGCCCAAGAGGGAGCCGACGTGGCACCGCCTCCGGAACCGCCGCGCCCCGAAGGGGACGTGCCTTCGCTTCCGGATGCCGTCGCGAGCGCGTAAGCCTCTCGCTTCACCGAAACCCGAATGAGATCAGGAAGGAGCACCCGATGACGATCACCGCCTCGCTCGTGAAGGATCTTCGCGAGCGGACGGGCGTGGGCATGATGGAGTGCAAGAAGGCCCTCGCCGAAACCCAGGGAGACATCGAGAAGGCGATCGAGGTGCTGCGCAAGCAGGGCCTCTCGAGGGCCTCGGAGAAATCCGGCCGGGCCGCCAAGCAGGGCCTCGTCTACAGCTACATCCATCCCGGCGATCAGCTCGGGGTGCTGCTGGAGCTGGACTGCGAGACCGACTTCGTGGCGCGCACGGAAGATTTCCGCGAGCTGGCGAAGAGCCTGGCCATGCAGGTGGCCGCCACCCAGGCGCAGGCCGTGGACCGCGCGAGCGTGGACCCGGAGCTCATCGCGAAGGAGCGGGAGATCCTCCTCACGCAGGCCCGGAGCACCGGGAAGCCCGAGGCGATCCTGGCCAAGATCGTGGACGGCAAGATCGAGAAGTACTACGAGGAGATCTGCCTCCTGGAGCAGCCGACCATCCGGGATCCCGATCGCAAGGTGAAGGATCTCCTGGACCAGGCGATCGCCAAGCTGGGCGAGAACATCGTGGTCCGGCGCTTCGCCAAGTTCCGCATCGGAGACAATTGACGCCGTGACTCCTCCGCGTCGCGTGCTCCTCAAACTGAGCGGGGAGGTTCTGGCCGGCGACCAGGGCCACGGGATCGACGCGAACGCCCTGGGCAGGCTGGCGGGTGAGATCCAGGAGGGCGTGGGCGGCGGCACCGAGCTCGGCATCGTGATCGGCGGGGGCAACGTCATCCGCGGCACGGCCGCGATCGGCGACGGCGTGGACCGGGCGGCCGCGGACTCCATGGGCATGCTCGCGACCGTGATCAACGCCATCGCATTGCAAGATTCCCTGGAGCGGCGGGGGCTCACGACCCGGGTCCTGAGCGCGATCGAGATGCGCACACTGGCCGAGCCCTACATCCGCAGGCGGGCCGTGCGCCATCTGGAAAAGGGGCGGGTGGTGATCCTGGCCGCCGGAACGGGCCATCCCTATTTCACGACCGACACGGCCGCCGTGCTTCGCGCGGTCGAGATCGGCGCGGACGTCCTCCTCAAGGCCACCAAGGTCGACGGCGTGTTCTCGGAAGACCCGATGCGCAATCCCGCGGCGGTGCGGTACGATTCGCTGAGCTATCCGGAAGCCATCGATCGCCGCCTGCAAGTGATGGACATGACCGCCTTCACGATGGGTATGGACAACCGGCTTCCGATCGTCGTGTTCAACGTCACCGTCCCCGGGAATCTCGCCCGCGCGCTGCGTGGGGAGGCGGTGGGAACCCGCGTCCTCGTGGAGGTCTAGGATGGACCCGAGGGTCAAGAACTCCGAAGAGCGTATGAAGAAGGCGGTGGAGACGATCCGGCACGAAGTGGCGACGATCCGGACCAACAGGGCGACCACCTCGCTCCTGGACGGGATCAAGGTGGAGTACTACGGGAGTCCGGTGCCATTGCAACAGGTAGCCAGCGTGAGCGTGCCGGAGCCCCGCCTCATCACCATCCAGCCCTGGGAGCGATCCGTGCTGCCCGAGATCGTGAAGGCGATCCAGCGTTCGGATCTCGGCTTGAACCCGACGGACGACGGGGCGGTGGTGCGTCTGGTGCTTCCGACCCTGACCGAGGAGCGCCGCAAGGACCTCGTGAAGCATCTGGGCAAGATCATCGAGGACGGCCGCGTGCGGGTCCGCACCGTCCGCCACGAGACGAACAACGAACTGAAAAAGCTGGAAAGGGAGCACAAAATCTCCGAAGATGACTCCAAGAAGGCCCAGGCCGAGATCCAGAAGCTGACCGACCGCTACATCGCGTCGCTGGATGAACTCTTTGGGAAGAAACAGGCCGAAGTCATGGAGGTTTGACCCCCTGGATCCTCGCCCCGCCGGGCTCGATCGGCTGACGGTCGCCGCGGGAGGCAGTTCGATCGAGAACGGGCTCAAGGACCGGACGTCCGCGGGCCCTTTTTCTTTGCCGTCCGCCAGAGCCCGATGAGCACCCTGAAAGCCGCGCCGATGACCCTACCGACGAAAGCCGCGCCGACGCTGGAGCAGGTGTTGAAGCGTCCGACGCCCGCGCACATCGCGATCATCATGGATGGCAACGGGCGCTGGGCGGAGCGCCGGGGTCTGCCACGCCTCATGGGGCATCGCGCGGGACGTCGGGCGGTCCGGGAAGTGGTGGAAGGGGCGGTGGAGCTCCAGATCCGGGTGCTCACGCTCTATACCTTCTCGCTCGAGAACTGGGACCGGGGCGCCCGCGAGGTGAGCGGGCTCATGCGCATCCTCGAGCAGGTGCTGCGCGAGGAGCGCGAGGAGCTGAAGAAGAACAACGTCCGGCTGCGCACCATCGGACGCGTGGACCTCCTGCCGGCGAAGAGCCGCCAGATCCTCGAGGACACCCGCGCCTACCTCGAGGGGAACGATGGGCTGATCCTGGTCCTCGCGCTCTCCTACGGCGGGCGCGCCGAGATCGTGGATGCCGTGCGTCGCATCCTCACGCAGGCCCGGGGCAACGGCGTCTCGCCCGATCGGGTGGACGAGGAGTTCTTCGCGCGGATGCTCGACACCGACGGGCTGCCCGACCCCGATCTCCTCATCCGCACCAGCGGGGAGCTCCGCGTCTCCAACTTCCTCCTCTGGCAGCTCGCGTACGCGGAGTTCTGGGTGACCGACGTCCTGTGGCCCGACTTCCGGCGCAAGCACCTGTATCAGGCCGTCTATGACTTCCAACGCAGAAGTCGGCGCTTTGGCCGAACGCGCTGAGTCGCGGAGCTCGGAAGAAGCGCTGCAGAAAGCGCCCGCACGGGATCCTTCGTTCGCGCTGAGGGTCTTCAGCGCCGTCGTCTTCCTGCCGCTCCTGGTCCTGATGGCGCGCGTCGGGGGCCTGCTCTTCCTCGGCTTCACGCTGCTCTTCATCGCGCTCGCCCTTCGCGAGTTCTACCTCATGATGACCTCCAAGGGCCTGGCGCCTCACTGGAAGTCGGGGTTCCTGGCGGCGCTTCTCTTCCCGGTCGGGTTCTACGCGCGGCTCCGGGCGCAGCGCACCGAAGAGTGGCATCTGGCGGGGCTCCTCACCGTGCTCCTCATCGCGATGCTCCTCGCGGAGCTTCGCCGCGGCGCCAGCAAGCAGACGCTCGTGAATACCTCTTCCACGCTCCTCGGCGCGCTCTACATCGGATGGCTGGGTGCGCACGTCGCCGCCCTGCGCGAGCTCCCGTGGATCCTGGGCGTCGACTACCGCGAAGGCATGTCCTTCGCGCTCCTCCCCTTTTTCCTCGCCTGGACGTGCGACACGGCGGCGTATCTCGTGGGACGCGCCTGGGGCAGGCATCCCCTGGCGCGCGCGGTGAGCCCGCAGAAATCCGTGGAGGGTGCCGTCGGAGGGCTCGTGGCCGCGATCGCCGCCGCGGCCGTGGCCCGCGGATGGTTCGCGCCGTACCTCACCTGGGGCGGCGCGCTCCTGCTCGGCCTCCTGGTGGGCGTCTTCGCGCAGCTCGGAGACCTCGTGGAGTCGCTCTTGAAGCGCGACGCCGAGACCAAGGAATCCTCGAGCCTGATCCCGGGCCACGGGGGGGTGCTCGACCGGTTCGACAGCCTCCTCTTCGCCGCGCCGCTCGTGTACTACTTCCTCCTGTGGGAGGTGTTCGGACGATGAAGAGGATCGCGCTCCTCGGGGCCACGGGCTCGATCGGATCGGCGGCTCTCACGCTGGCCCGCGCCCACCCCGACCGGATCCGGCTCGTCTCGCTCGCCGCGCGGAGCAACGACGCGGCCCTGATCCGCGCCGCGGAGGAATTCCACGTGCGCCGCATCGCGCTGGTGGATCCGGAGGCGGCCCGCCGGGCGCGCGCGTCCTCCTGGCGGGGCGAAGTCCTCGAGGGGGAGAAGGCGCTCGTCACGCTCGCGGAGGAAGACGGCGTCGACGTCGTGGTGAACGCGGTGGTCGGCGGGATCGGGCTCCACCCGACCGTCGCCGCCCTCACGCGCGGGAAGCGGGTCGCGCTCGCGAACAAGGAATCGGTGGTCCTGGCGGGGGAGCTCCTGACCGCGATCGCCAGGCGCTCGGGCGGCGTCCTGATGCCCGTGGACTCGGAGCACAGCGGCGTGTTCCAGTGCCTCCAGGGCCGCCCGGTCGCGGACGTGCGCCGCGTCACGCTCACGGCCTCGGGCGGGCCCTTCCTGCGACGGGACCCGAAGACGATCCTGGACGCGACGCCCGAGGAGGTGCTCCGGCATCCCACCTGGTCCATGGGGGAGCGCATCACCGTCGACTGCGCCACGCTGATCAACAAGGGATTCGAGGTCATCGAGGCCCGCTGGCTCTTCGGCCTGACACCGGAACAGGTCGACGTCGTCATCCATCCGCAGTCCATCGTCCACGCCTTCGTGGAGTTCGTGGACGGCTCGGTCGTGGCGCAGCTCTCGATGCCCGACATGCGGCTTCCCTTGCTCTACGCGCTCAGCGATCCGGAGCGCTGGGAGTCCGATCTTCCCCGGCTCCCGATCCCGGATCTCACCGCGCTCTCCTTCGAGCGCCCCGACCCGGCGCGCTGTCTTGGCTTGACGCTCGCGCGACGCGCTCTCGAGGCCGGCGGAACGGCCCCGGCGGTCCTGAACGCGGCCGATGAAGAGGCCGTGCGGCTCTTCCTGGGGCGAAAGATCCGCTTCGGGGATCTCATGCCACTCGTCGAGGAGGTGCTGTCCGCGCACCGGCCGGGGACCGGGCCGCTGACCCTCGACGGGATCGTCGAGTCCGACGCCTGGGCCCGGGGACGTCTTCACGAGGCCGCGGCCCCGATGACGCGAGGATGAGCACCCAGGTACCGACCCCCGAGGAGCTTCTCCGGATCGTGGATCGATTCCGCCGCCGCAGGGTGGCGGTGATCGGGGACCTCGTCCTCGACGAATACTGGGTCGGTCGATCTTCGCGAATCTCCCGCGAGGCGCCGGTGCTGATCCTCGAGCACGAGGGAGATCGGCACGTGCCGGGCGGCGCGGCGAACGCCGCGATGAACGTGCGCGCGCTCGGAGGCGCTCCCCTCGTGGTGGGAAGGCTCGGAGGCGATCCCGCCGGCCGGGCGCTCCACCGCGCCCTCCGATCGAACGGGCTCTCCGGCGCGTGGCTCTTCCGCGATCCTCGTGGGGGCACGATCGTGAAGACCCGGATCCTCGCGGGATCGAGCCATGCCGCCCGCCAGCAGATCGTCCGACTCGACCGCGGGCACAAGACGCCGCTCTCCCGGGAGGCGGAGCGCAGGCTCGCGGGCGCCGCGCGCCGCGCGATGCGTCGGGCCCAGGCGGTGCTCCTCTCCGATTACGGATATGGGGTGCTCAGCCGGTCGCTGCGACGGGCCGCCATCGGCGACGCGCGCCGCGCCAAGATCCCCGTCGTGGTCGACTCGCGCTATGACCTCGCCCACTATCGGGGCGCGACCCTCCTCACGCCGAACGAGCACGAGGTCCTGGAATCGATGCATCTCCCCTCGCTCCGCGCGCCCGTGCTCCGACGCGCGGGGGAATCCCTGGTGTCGAACGGAGGGGCCCGGGCGGTCTGGATCACGCGGGGAAGCGACGGCATGCTCCTCTTCGAGCGGGGCGCGCGTCCGCTGGGGCTCTCCATCGTCGGCTCCTCCGACGTCGCGGACGTGACGGGCGCCGGAGACGCGGTCTCCGCGACCGCCGCGCTCGCGCTGGCGGCCGGCGCGACGCAGGTCCAGGCCGCGGTGCTCGCCACCTATGCGGCCTCCGTCGTGGTCATGAAGCGGGGGACCGCGACGGTCAGCAGCGAAGAGCTCCGACACGCGATTCGCGTCGAGAGACCGCCCCGGATCCTCCGGTGAGGGCGCCCTCGGAGAAGATCGTCACGGCCGCGGCGCTGGAATCGCGGCTCCGGGACGCGCCCGCGGAGCGGAAGGGCCTGGTGCTCGCGAACGGCATCTTCGATCTCTTCCACGTGGGACACGTCCGCTATCTGGAGGGCGCGAAGCGCGCGGGCACGACGCTCCTGGTCGCCCTGAACTCGGACGAATCGGCGCGGCGGCTCAAGGGGGAGGGGCGCCCTCTCCTCCCGCTCGAGGAGCGCATGGAGCTCGTGGCGTCGCTCCAGTGCGTGGACTGGGTCACCTCCTTCGAGGAAGACTCGGTCGAGTCCCTGCTCCGAAGCCTCCTTCCGGACTCGCACGCGAAGGGCACGGACTACACGGTGGAGAGCGTTCCGGAGCGCGCGGTCGCGGCTTCGCTCGGGATCCGCACGGTCATCGTCGGAGATCCCAAGAGGCACGCGACGAGCCATCTGATCCAGCGCATCCAGCGCCGGGACACGCCTCAGGCGGAGGGGAAGCCGCGTGGATGAGCCACGCCGCGTCCTCGTCACGAGGCTCCGGCGCATCGGGGACGCGATCCTCTCGCTCCCGGTCCTCGACGCGCTGCGGGAATCGTTCCCGGACTGCGCGATCGACTTCCTCGCCGAGGAAGGCCCGGCGCAGGCCGCGATCGGGCACCCGGCGGTGGATCGGGTGCTCGTGCTGGACCGGACCCTGGCCTCGGTCCTCCCCGCGTCGCCGCGCATGCTCTGGCGCCTCCGCTCGCGCGCCTACGACTGGGTGATCGACCTCTACGGCAATCCGCGAAGCGCCGCGCTCGCCGCCTGGACGGGCGCCCGGGTTCGGGTCGGCCCCGCGCGGCGGGGAAGGCGGAGGCTCTACACGCACCCGGTTCCCCCTTCTCGGGAGCCTCGCTCCGCCGTGGAGCACCATCTTCGCGCGCTGGAGGTCCTGGGCCTCGAGCCTCGGGCGCGCGCCCCGCGCATCGTGCTCACGGAAGGGGAGCGCGCCGAGGGTCGGGCCCGGCTCGAGGCTCTGCTTCCGGCGACCGGCGCGCCGCGCGTCGGGATCCATCCGGGGAATCGCTGGCCCGCGAAGCGCTGGCCCGAGGAGCGATTCGCGGCGCTCACCCGCGCCGTCCCACGCCTCGGGGCGAGCGCGCTCGTGCTCGCGGGACCGGGGGAGGAGGATCTCGCGCGGCGCGTGGCGGCCGGAGCGCGCGGCGGCGAGGACGCGCCGATCCTGACCGGACTCAAGCTCCGCGAATCGTGGAGCGTGCTCGCGGCGCTGGACGCGCTGGTCACGGTGGACGGAAGCCCGATCCACGCAGGTCCAGCCGTCGGGACGCCGACGGTGGGGATCCTGGGTCCCACCGAGCCGGAGATCTGGTTTCCCTACGCGGCGGGAGACGGACATCAGCTCCTCGTGCGGGAGATCTGGTGCCGGCCGTGCCACCGCCACGAGTGCGCCCGGATGGATTGTCTGGACTGGATCGGCGTGGGGGACGTCCTCGGGGCTCTGGCACGGGCGCTCGCGCATGGCGGAGGCGCGCGTGCCATCGCTTGATCTCGGGCGCGTTCGTCGCGCGCTCGTCCTGCGCCATCGCGCGGCCGGGGACCTCCTGCTCACCACGCCCGCCCTGCGAGCGCTCCGGGCGGGGCTGCCGCGGGCCACGATCCACGTGCTCGTCTCGCGTGGAACCGAGGGTCTCCTGCGCGGCAATCCGGACGTCGACCGGATCCTGACCCTGGACCGGCGCTCGGTCTTCGGTCAGGCCGCCCGCTACGCCTCTCTCGCGCGGGGAGGGTACGACCTCGTCCTGGACATGGTCTCCAATCCCCGGAGCGCCTTCATGGCCGCGCTCACCCGCGCCCCGATCCGCGTGGGGTACGACATTCCCGGCCGAAGGGGCGCGTACACCGTGCGCGTCCCGCGCGAGCCCCGAGGCCCGGACGGCCCGATCGTTCGATACGCGCCGGAGGCGCCGCTCGATCTTCTCCGCGCCATCGGGATCGAGCCGCGCGGGCTCACGCTCACCCTTCACGTGGCGCCCGAGGCACGGGCCCGGATCGACGCCTGGATGCGAGGATGCGGGCTCGGGGCGCGCCCCCTCGCCGGCTGCCTTCCGTCCGGCACCTGGCCGTCCAAGACCTGGATTCCGGAGCGCTTCGCCGCGACCATGGACTCCCTTCACGACGCCGCGGACGTGCTCTGGCTCTGGGGGCCCGGAGAGGAAGGGCTGGCCGAGGCATGCCGCTCCCGGATGGAACACCCGTCGACCCTCGCCCCGCCGACCGGCTGGGAGGATATGGCGGCGCTGATCCAGCGATGCGCCCTCCTCGTGAGCAACGATTCCGGACCCAAGCATCTGGCGGTCGCCCTCGGCGTGCCGACGGTGACCGTGTTCGGGCCCACGCACCCGGGCGCCTGGCAGCCGCCCACGGGGCCGCACGTCGCGATCGAGGCGCGCGGTCTCGACTGCCTCCATTGCAATCAAACGAAGTGCCCGCTCCCCGGAGAGCGGCACATGCGCTGCATGAGCGACCTCTCCGCCGCGAGGGTGGCCGAAGCCTGCCGCGCGCGCCTCCTGGCGCGGGCCGGGAGCGCCGTGTGAGGGAGCCCCTGAGCGCGCTCGTCACCACGAAGAACGAGGAGCGCACGATCCGCGCCTGCCTCGAATCGATCCGGTGGGCCGACGAGGTCGTGGTCGTGGATTCCGGAAGCACGGACGGCACCGTCGCGATCGCGCGCTCCATCGCGGACCGCGTGCTGGAGCACGAGTACGAGAGCCCCGCCGCCCAGAAGAACTGGGCGCTGCGGGAGCTTCGTCATTCCTGGACGCTCATCCTGGACGCCGACGAGCGCGTGACGCCCGAGCTCAAGCGGGAGATCGAATCGGTCCTCGCGGATCCGTCGCGGAGCGACGGCTACTGGATCGGGCGCGAGAACTGGTTCTACGGGAAGCCGATCCGTTCCGCAGGGTGGCAGCGCGACCGGGTGCTCCGGCTCTTCGACCGCACCAAGGGCGCCTATCGTCCGGTGCTCGTGCACGAGGAGGTGGAGCTCCGGGGCCGCGCGGACCGCCTCCGCGCGAAGCTCCGGCACGAGCCCTACCGCGACCTCGACCAGTACTTCGAGAAGTGGAGCCGCTACTCGCGCTGGTCCGCGGAGGAGCTTCGCGGCCGCGGCATCCGCGCGTCCGGCCTTCGTCTCCTCCTCCGTCCGTGGCTCCGGTTCACGCGCATGTATCTCCTCGAGGGGGGATTCCGCGAGGGACGGCGCGGGATCGTGCTCTGCTGGCTCGCGGCGTTTTCGGTGTTCACCAAGTACGCCCGCCGCTGGGAAGCCGAGATCCGGGACGAGGGTCGGTGAGGATCGCCCTGTTCGGCGCGTACGATCCATCCTATCCGCGCACGCGCGTGCTCCAGGAGGGTCTGGAAGCCCGCGGCGCGGAGGTCGTCCCGATCCGCGCTCCCGCGGACGCCCCCGCCGGAATCCGAGAAATCCGGCTCTGCGCCGAATGGATCCGGAGCGCGCGCAAGCTCGACGCGGTGCTCGTGCCCTCCTTCGGACATCGCGACATTCCCCTCGCGGGCCTTCTCGGACGCGCCACGGATTCCCCGGTGATCTTCGATCCTCTGGTCTCGCGCTGGGACACCCAGGTGGGGGACCTGGGGAGACTCCGCGGCGGCAGCTGGAGCGCCCGCCGCGTCCGCGCCAGCGACCGTCTCGCCATGGGGCTCGCGGACCTCGTGCTCTGCGACACCTGGGAACACGGGGATTTCTATTCCACGGAGTTCGGGATCGCGCGGAAGAAGCTGAGCCGCGTGCCGGTCGGGGCCGACCGGTTCGCGTTCGAGCTCGGCGCGCGCCGGACGCCTCGGCCGCGGACGGGACCCCTGGACGTGGTGTACATCGGGGGATACCTGCCGCTCCATGGTCTTCCCGCGATCGTGGACGCGGCGACGGAGCTCCTTCGACGCCACGGACCGCGGTTCGCGACGTTCACCCTCGTGGGGGGCGGCATGATGCTGCCGCTCGTCTCCCGGGACGTGGCCGCGCGCGGCCTGAGCAACGTGCGGCTCCTGCCGCGGATGCCCTACGAGGAGGCGATGACACGGCTCGCGCGCGCGGACATCGGGCTCGGGATCTTCGGCACGAGCGCGAAGTCGGGACGGGTCGTGCCCCACAAGGTGTTCCAGTCGATGGCGCTGGGCGTGCCCACCATCACGCGCCGCTCCGCGGCGGTCGCCGAGTTCTTCCGGGACGAGGAGCATCTGATCCTCGTGCCCGCGGGCGACGGTCCGGCGCTCGCGCGCGCGATCGAGGCGCTGGCACAGGATCCCGTGCGCCTGGAGCGGATCGGCGCGCGGGGCCGCGCGGCCGCCCAGGAGCAGGCATCGCCGTCCCGGATCGGTGATCTTCTGGTCGAGGCCGTGGAGCGCACGCGCGAGGCGACCGCCCCCGGCGCGCGCCGTTGATCCGGGTCCTCCACGTCGATTCCGAGCGGCCCTGGCGCGGCGGACAGAATCAGATCCTCCTCCTGATGCGACGCCAGCGCGCGCGCGGACACGACCCGCACCTCGCCGTCCCTCGCGATGCCGCGCTTCACGAGCGCGCGGCCCGCGAAGGGTTCCCGGTCCACGCGGTCCCCATGCGGGGCGCGTGGGACGTTCCCTCGGCGCTCCGGATCGCGGGTCTTCTGCGCTCCATCCGCCCCGCCGTCGTGCACTGGCACGCGGCGCGCGCGCACGCCCTCGGCGCCCTCGCCTCGCTCCTCATGCCGGGGCCCGCGCGGGTCCTCTCGCGACGGGTTCAGTTTCCCGTGAGGCGTTCCCTGGGAAGCAAGCTCCTCTACGCGCTCCCCATCGATCGTGTGGCCGCGATCTCCGGGGCGGTGCGCGACGCGCTCGTGCGGAGCGGCGTGGACGCCGCGAAGATCGAGATCGTGCCGAGCGGGATCGATCTCACGGCGCCGGCGGATTCCCCGGACCGAACGGTGCTGCGCCGGGGCCTGGGAAGCGAGGACGGGCATGTCGTCGCGTTGACGGTCTCGGCGCTCGCTCCGGGCAAGGGGCACCACGATCTGCTCCGCGCCGCGGCGCTTGCGGTCGAGACCGCGCCGCGCCTTCGCCTCTGGATCGCCGGGGAGGGCCCGCTCCGGAGCGATCTGGAAGCCGAGTCGCGGGCGCTCGGTCTCGCGGGTCGGGTTCAGTTCCTGGGCTTCCGTACCGATATTCACCCGCTGCTCGGTGCCGCCGATTTCTTCTGCCTGGCCACGGAATCCGAGGGACTGGGAAGCTCCATTCTCGAGGCGATGGCGGCCGGGCTCCCGGTGGTGGCGACGCGCGTCGGCGGCGTTCCCGAGGTGGTCGAAGACGGCCGCACCGGGGTGCTCGTCCCCGCGTCGGATCCGGCGGCCCTCGCAAGAGCGATGGCGCGAATGGTGGGGGACGGGGGTTTGAGGAGGGAGATGGGGGAGAAAGCCCGGCAACGGGCGGCCCTCTTCAGCGCCGACCGCACCGCCGAGGGCACGGATCGGGTCTACCGGGAGGCGCTCCGGAGGAGGGGCCGGACGATGGGGCCGGGGCTCGATTGACCCTGTAAATTCAACCTGTTAGAGTCGCCACCATGCACGATTTCTGGTCCATCGCGCTGTACGGGGCCCTGGTCCTGGGGGCGCTGGTGTTCTTCCACGAGCTCGGCCATTTCCTGGTGGCCAAGTGGCTGGGCGTCCGCGTCCTGTCCTTTTCGATCGGGATGGGCCCCCGCCTGTTCGGGTTCCAGAGGGGAGGAACCGATTACCGGATTTCCATCCTCCCGCTGGGCGGGTTCGTCCGGATGGCCGGCGACAGCCCCGACGCGGCCGACCGCCAGGGGAAATCCTACGAGTTCCTCGAGAAGCCCTGGTGGGCCCGCGCCCTGATCACCGCGGCGGGTCCTTTCGCGAACCTGCTCCTCGCCTTCCTGATCAACATCGCGGTCTACCTGATCGGGGTGCGAACCCCGGATTTCCCCTCCACCGTGGGGCACGTCGCCCCGCGATCGATCGTCATGACCGTCGGCCTGCGCGAATGGGACCGCATCGAGTCCCTGGACGGCCGTCCCGCCGGCACGATGCGCCAGCTCGCGACCGCGGTGGACCGCGTGGTCCGGGACAGCGACAAGCGCAGCGACGCCGTCCCGCTCACGGTGACTCGCCAGGGGAAGAAGGTCGAGCTCCGGCTCCCGCGGCAGGCCGCGGCGAAATTCGCGGAGGAGCTGGACTGGAACACGGGCACCGTGATCGGACGCGTGTTCCTGGGGCTCCCCGCCTACCAGGCGGGCCTGCGCGAGGGGGACGAGATCCTCAAGGTCGATGGAGCGCGCGTCGAGAACTGGACGGATCTCTCCACCCACATCCGCCGGAGTCCCGACACGCCGCTCCTGCTCACGGTGCGCCGCGGCCCGAAGGTCTTCCCGATCACGGTGAAGACCACGACCGACAGCGTGATCGGAATCTCCCTTCCCGAGACGATCACGAGCGTGGAGCGGTTCGCGCTCCCGGAAGCGATCTCGCTCGGCCTCCGCCAGACCCTCTACGCCGCGGGTCAGATCTACCAGGGTCTCTGGAGCTTCGTGACGAATCCGATCAAGCTGAGCTCGACCGTGGCCGGCCCCATCGCCATCGCGCAGGTCGCGCGCGACCAGGCGAAGAGCGGCCTCGATCAGCTGCTGTCCTTCGCGTCCTTCATCAGCGTGGCCCTGATGGCGATGAATCTCCTGCCAATCCCGATCCTGGACGGCGGACACGTGCTCTTCGCCGTGCTGGAGGGGATCCGCCGGCGGCCACTCTCCTTCAAGACCCAGGCGGCGTTCCAGCGCGTCGGTCTCGCGGTGCTGGGCGGGCTCGTCATCTTCTCCTTCGCGAACGATCTCACCCGGGTGTCGCAGCGAAAGCGTGCCGAAGCCGACATCGACCGACGGCTGAACCACAACGCGCCCGCCGAGTCCCTTTCGTCTCCGGCCGGGCGTTGATACCGCCGGAGTGAGGCGGCGCGACACCACGATGCGCGGTGGGTTCGTCGCCTCGGTTCTGGTCGCACTCGCGCTGGGCTCGGCCGGGCTCTGGGCCACGCCCTCGACGGCTCAAAAGAGCGCGGAGTTCGAGAAGAGCCGCGAGGTCCGCCGGGTCGAGATCTACGGCAACAAGGCCTTCTCCTCGCGACGGCTTCGAGGGCTCATCCGCACGCGAGGCGGATCCTTCTGGCGTCCCTGGCGCCACTCCCCCTACCGCTCCGACTTCATCCGCTTCGACCGCGTCGCTCTCCAGTCCTACTACCGGAGACGTGGCTACCTCGCCGCCCAGGTGGACAGCGTTCGGACGGACGCGGTCCCGAAGAGCGAGGAGAAGGTGGACGTGAAGTTCTTCCTCACCGAGGGCCCGCTCGCGCGGCTGAGCGCGATCGCGCTCGAGGGCACATCGCCGCTTTCCGAAGCCGAGGTCCGGAAGGTCCTGAAGCAGAAGCCCGGTGATCCCGCCGACATCGCGAAGATGGAGCTGGATCGCCAGGCCATCGAGGATCACTACGCGAATCTCGGCTACGCCGCCGTCGACGTCCGCGACAGCGTGGCGGTGGAGAGCACGCAGGTCCAGGTGACGTATCGAGTCACCCCCGGCGTCGTCGCTCTTCTCGGCAGCGTGGGGGTGGAGGGATTGCGGATCACGAGCGGGCGCGTGGTCACGCGCGAGCTGACGGTGCACAAAGGCGACGTGCTCTCGCGGAAGAAGCTCGCGGACAGCCAGCAGCGGATCTACGACACCGGTCTCTACAGCGACGTGGTGTTCGAGCGGGGCGATATCGACTCCGTGACGCGCGTGGCGGATCTCCACCTCACCGTGCGGGAGCGGAAGATGGCCTGGATCGACGCCGGGCTCGGATACGGGACCCTGGACCAGCTCCGCCTCACCAGCGAGTGGGGGCACCGGAACATCGGGCGCGAAGGGATCCGGCTCGTGGTCACCGGGAGGATGGGCATCCGGCTCACGCCCCCCGACTCGGGACAGTCGAAGTCCATTCTTGGGAATCGCAGGGTGGACGGCTCCCTATCCGAGCCGTGGATCTTCGGCACACGCACCCGGGCGACCGTGGGCGCCTACGCCGAGCAGGTGGTCCAGACTCAAACGGGGAACCGGCGATTCCTCCTGATTCCCCTGCGCGCCTACGGAGCCGCGCTGGCGTTCCGTCGCGATCTCTCGCTGGTGACGCACGGAACCATCTCGTTCGAGCACAGGCACGTCATCTCGGACAGCACGAGCCTGCCCCTGGCGGCGGGGGTCGAGCAGAAGAGCTACACCACCCGCCGGGTAGGGCTCTCGCTGGAGCGCGATACGCGCGTCGATCCGTTCGATCCCAAAGCGGGAAGCGATCTTATCGGGAACACAGTTGTGGCTGGAGGGGTACTCAGGGGTAGCGCCCGGTTCACGAAGTTCAGCGGCTCGGCGACCAAGTACATTCCGTTTCGGCGCCGGCTCACCCTGGCGCTCCGGATCCAGTCCGGCTATGTCAACCCCTTCGGTCACTACGGGGCTCGGAGCGATACCCTCCACGAGCTCGACCTGATTCCCCTCGAGGACCGCTTCGTGACCGGTGGAGCATCGAGCGTGCGTGGCTATTTCGAGAACGAGATTGGGTACCGCCGGGCCATTCCGGACTCCCTGTCCGCCCTGCGGGGAGGGGAGGTTTTGCTTCTGGGCTCGGTCGAGGTGCGTTTCCCGCTGGTGTGGATCCTGGGAGGTGCCGTATTCATGGATGCGGGGAACGTCTGGGAGCGACCCCAGGACATCACGCTGCGGAGAGTCTTGACCGTGGCGGGGCCCGGGGCCGGGTACTCCGACATGAGGTATTCGTTCGGCGCCGGCGTTCGCCTGCGCACCCCCGTGGGGCCGATCCGCTTCGACTACGGCTGGAAGTTACGACGCGCCAAGCCCGAAGAGGCGGACCTGAGCTCCACGAGGGGCACCTTCCACTTCAGCCTGGGGCAGGCATTCTGACATGTTCGGCGGGGAGCTCGAGAGACTCCAAGCGGAGAAGGGGACCGGAGGCAGGCGCGGCCCGGGCTGGCTCCCGCGCGTCGTGTGGGGCGTTTCAGCCACGCTCCTCGTGGTCTGCGTCTGCGCGGGCATCTTCGCGCTCCTCTTCGCTCGGGGCGACCCGGTCGTTTCCAGCCGCATCGTCAAATTCATCAGCACCTCGATCGGGTCCGATTCGACCCGCCTCGAATCCGACCGGATCCACGGCTCGATCTTCGGCGGGGCCGTGCTGGAGCATCCGCGACTGGTGGTCCTCACCAAGGACGGGCCCGTCACCTGGCTGAGCGCCGACCGGCTCCGCGCGGAATACGATACCTACCAGCTGCTCTTCTCGAAGCGACGGGCGCTCCGGATCACGATCGACGCTCCGGTGCTCCCGCTCGTGCATGACAAGCACGGGAATCTGGTCGTGCCGCGGTTCCGCGGATCGAAGCGGAACGCGCTCGACCGGACGGCGACGAAGATCGACGTCACGTTCCACGACGGAACGATCTCGCTCGACCGTGGCGGCGTCCGCTTCGGCAAGATCTCGGGAAGCGCGAGCGCCTTGCTGGAACCCGCCAAGACGACCCTCCGCGTGAGCCGCCTCGCCGGCACGAGCCTCATGCCCGGACGTCCGGGCTCGATCCGCGCCAACGGCGTCGCGACCGTGGCCGAGGGGCGGCTCAAGTTCGACCCGCTCTACCTGACCCTGGATCGCTCCCGCATCCGCTCGGCCATCGACTGGGATCTGGAGCACGCGCGCGTCGTCTCTTCACGGACCGGCCTCAATCCGCTCGACGTGGAGGAGGTCCTGCGCCTCCTCGATCTCAGCCCGATCGCGAAGGGATCCCTGGTCGGCGAGGTCTCCTTCGCGGGCGATCCCACGTCGGGCAGCGCGGTGATGAGGCTCTCCGGCACCGTGGAAGGAGAGCCGGTCGACACGCTCTTCGTCCGGGCCGCGCTCGTGCCCGGGCAGATCCACTTCGACGAGGCGAGGGTGCGCGTGAGGGACGCCGAGGTCGAGGGTCGCGCCGTCGTCGAGACCCGCGGCGTCCTGACGGCCGAGGCCCACGTGAACAATGTGGATCCGGCGCTTCTGCCCTGGTGGCGGCTGCCCGCGAATACGCCGCACGGAAGACTCGCCGGGACGGCGCGGTTCCGCGCGGTGCGCGCGAAGCCGTATCCGGTCGCGGCGCTGTCGGTCGCGCTCGAGCGCGGCGCCCTGGGAAGGCTCGCGATCGAGAGGGGGAGCATCCAGATGAGGCTCGGGCAGCGCGGCGACGTCGCCATCGACACCGCGTGGATCGACACGCCGGGCGCGAGGCTCCGCGGATCCGGGACCGTCGCGCCCGACTCGACCCTGGCCCTCACGTTCGAGGCCGACGTTCGCGACATCGGCGCCATGGACGCGCTCCTGAAGCCGGTGGCGATGGATGCGGGTCAGGGCCGCGTCACGGGCTGGATCCGCGGGCGCTCCGCCTCGCCCGACTACCAGGTGCAAGGCCTCCTCACCTCGGGCCGGCTTTCGAATGGAATGGGATTCGATACCCTTCGCGTCGTTTCGCGCGGCCGCCTCGGAACGTCGATGGCCGCGACCGCCGACCTTTCGGTCGGACGGCTCCGGGCCGGGGAGCGGCCCCTCGGGGATCTCGCCACCTCGGTCACCATCAACGATGCCATCTCCATCGACAAGTTCCGCGAGACCCTGGGGGATACCACCCTGACGTTGCGGGGAACGGTCCGCTTCCAGGGCAAGGCGGCGGAGGCCGCGCTCGATTCCGTCACCCTGGCGGTCGGATCACACGCGTGGAGGAACGTGGGTCCGGTCCAGGCGACCCTGGAGGGCGACCGCCTCGAGGTCAGCCGGCTCTCCCTGGCGACCGATGCGGGCCGCATCGATGTGGGCGGGACGGTCCAGCTCGAGAAGAACGAGGTCGACGCGAGGGCGGCGCTCCAGAACGTGGACCTGAACCATCTCGCGGGGCGCAACGACACGCCCGGCTCCTTGCAGGGGGTCGCCGACGGCGATCTCCTGATCTCCGGCCCCCTCGCGGATCCCGAGATCCAGGCCAGCATTCACGTCGCCCATCCCCGCTACTCCGGAATCGACGGCGACTCGCTGGCCGTCGTCCTCGGGTACACGCCCGGGCAGGTTTCCATCACGGAGCTCCGCTGGGTGCGCGGTGGGGGAGCGGTGACGATCGCGGGCACGATGCGTCCGAGGCTCACGTTCCAGGAGTGGACCCGCGCCCTGGCTCGACGGGATCACGACTGGACCTCGCGAACCGATCTGTCGTTGCAAGTCAACGCCCAGCGATTCGATCTGACCAGCCTCGCCCCGATCGACACGAGCCTCAGCTCGCTCCACGGCCGCACCACCGGAACGGTGCGCGTGACGGGCACCGCGGCACAGCCGGTGCTGACGATCCAGGCGCGGGGATCCGGGTTCGCCTTCCACGGAGTGGAGTCGGACTCCGTCGACTTCGCGGGCGGCTATGCCGGACGGAAGCTCACCCTGGAGCATCTGGATTTCACGAGGGGCCCGTCCGTGAGCCACGTCGAAGGACTCCTGCCCGTGGACCTCTCGCTCTACGGCACGCACCGGACCATTCGGGACGAGCCGGTGTCGCTGAAGCTCCGCATGGCGGACGCCGATTTCGGCGTGGCCGCCCTCTTCGTCCCCGAGCTCGCCACCAGCGCGGGCAAGCTGAACGTCACCGCCGACCTTCGGGGAACCCTGGCGAAGCCTCTCCTCACCGGATCGCTCCGGCTGGTCGACGGCGTGCTGCGCGTCGCGGGACGCGAGGAGGTCCTCGAAGGGCTCGAAGTGGACGCCTCCTTCGATGAGCACCGCGTGAACCTCACGCGCATCGCGGCGCGGGAGGGAAAGCGCGGCAAGCTCACCGGCGCGGGGTGGTGGCAATCGCAGGAGGGGAGGCACTGGGGGAACTACGAGCTTCGTCTCCACGCGACCGAGTTCACGGCCACCGACCGCGAGACCTACCTCTTCCGCTTCACCGGCGACTTTCTCGTGAAGGATGCCTTGAAGCCGGGCGGCGACGAGACCTACCGGATCACGACCGTGGCGCCCGCGCAGCTGATCCGCGGCGAGCTCACCCTGGACCTGAGCCAGCCGCGCGAGGACACCGACGTCCCCGTGCCGTTCCTCTACGAGGTCACGCTCGACGTGCCTCGAAACCTCTGGTACCGGAACCTGGACACCGAGGTTGAGCTCCTGAACGGGCAGCTGACCCTCCAGAACGAAGGCTACCGGGATTTGATCCTCGGATCGCTGGAGGTGAAGGGGAAGTACTACATCTACTCCAATGAATTCCGGATCCTGAACGGCACGATCAATTTCACGAGCCTGGACCGCATCGATCCGGAGATCTCCATCGAGGCGCAGACGACGGTGCCCGGGCAGGGGACGGACGAATTCGGGCGGAAAACGGATACCTATCCCATCTATCAGACCCTGTCCGGCCGCGCCAGCCAGCTCCGCGTGCACCTCCACGACAACGCCCAGAACAACGAGAGCTATCTGTGGAAGGTGCTGACCGTCGGCCAGTTCACGACGATCGGCTCGGAAAACGCGGGCCTCACGACCCAGACCGCCGGCGCTTCTCCGGTCGCGGGTCAAGACGCGACCCTTCCGGTGCGCAACTACCTGTTCCGAAACGCGGAGCGCTGGCTGAGCGACGTGGGGTTCATCGACACGATCGATCTCAAATCGGGCACGGCAACGGCCAACGATCCGAACCGGTCCACGATCGGACTTCTGGGCGTCGGAAAATACGTGACCCCGGAGCTCTATGTTAAGTATTCTCGCGACTTCTCGGGCACCGCCGAGCAACAGCAGAGTCTGAGCGCGGAGTATCGCGTGACGCGGCACCTGCTGCTGCGCGGGGAGCAGATCCGCAACGGCCCGGGCATAACGTCGTCGGTATCCCCCGGACAAGTCGGCGCGGGCAAGCAAGAGTACAACCTCGATCTCAAGGTCAGACTCGAGTACTAGGAGAATCGTGGACCTCAACTCCGTGCAGCGCCAGGCGGTGGAGCATCCGGGCGGCCCCCTCCTGATCCTGGCCGGCGCGGGAAGCGGCAAGACGCGGGTCCTGACCGGCCGCATCGCGCATCTCGTGCGGGATCGCGGCATGCCGCAGGGATCGATCCTCGCCTTCACCTTCACCAACAAGGCCGCGCGGGAGATGCGGGCGCGCGCGCAGGCGCTCCTGGGCCGCGAGGATCTGGGGGTCTGGCTCGGCACCTTCCACGCCACGTGCGTGCGCATCCTGCGCCGTCACGCGGAGCTCCTGGGCTATCCCAAGAGCTTCGTCATCTACGACACCGACGACCAGCGCGCGATCCTTCGCGATCTCCTGAAAGGGCCCGGGCCCGAGGACAAGAGCCTGACTCCGGCCGCGGCGGGCGGACGGATCTCGAGGCTCAAGAACGAGGCCGTGAGCCCGGAAGAGTTCGCGAAGACCGCGTTCACCATGGTCGACCGGAGGCTGGCCGGGATCTACGCCTCGTACCAGAAGGCGCTCCGCGATCGCGGAGCGATGGACTTCGACGACCTGATCGGGCTCACGGTGCGGCTCTTCGACCTGGACGAGGAGATCCACCGCGCCTACGCCACCCGTTTCCTGCACGTGCTCGTGGACGAGTACCAGGACACGAACGGGATCCAGTTCCGGCTCATCGAGAGCCTGTCGCGGGTGCACCGGAACCTGACGGTGGTGGGGGACGACGACCAGTCGATCTACGGCTGGCGCGGCGCCGACGTGGGGAACATCCTCTCGTTCGAGAAATCGTTCCCCGAGGCGACGGTGCTCCGGCTGACCCAGAACTACCGCTCCACCCAGACGATCCTTCGCGCCGCGAACGGCGTGGTGAAGAACAACACCGCGCGGAAGGAGAAGGAGCTCTGGACCGAGAACGAGCCGGGCGAGAAGATCCGCGTCCACCTCGCGGAGGACGAGGAGTCGGAAGGGGAGCGGATGGTCGCCCTCCTCCTCGAGACGCGCCGGACGCTGTCGCTCCGGAACCGCGACGTCGTGGTGCTCTACCGGACGAACGCGCAGTCGCGAGCTCTGGAGAACGCGCTTCGCCGCTCGGGCATCCCGTACCAGCTCACCGGGGGCATCTCCTTCTACGAGCGCCGCGAGGTGAAGGACGTGATCGCCTACGTGCGCGCGCTCGTGCAGCCCAGGGACATGGTCTCCTGGTTCCGCATCCTGAACGTGCCGCCGCGAGGGATCGGCCGCACGACCCTGGACCGGCTCCGCGCCTTCGCCGAGGAGCGGGAGCTCACGGTGCCCGAGGCGCTGGAGCACCCGGAGCTCCAGGCCGCGGTGGGCGCGCCCGCCTGGAGGAAGCTCCGCGAGGTGGGGCTTCTGTTCACCTCGCTTCAGCCGCTCCTCCAGCGGTCGCCTCCCGCCTTCCTGGCCGAGATGATCGCGCAGGTCCGCTATCGCGAGTATCTCATGTCGGAGGATCCGGCCGAGGCGACGGAGCGGATCGAGAACGTGGACGAGCTGATCGCGGGGGCCGAGGCCTATCTGCGCCGGGCCGAGGATCCGACGGTCGAAGGGTTCCTGGCCGAGGTGGCGCTCCTGACCGACGTGGATCTCTGGAACGACGAGGACGACACCGTGAACCTCATGACGATCCACTCGGCCAAGGGGCTGGAGTTCCCGGTCGTCTTCGTGATGGGGCTCGAGGAGGGCCTGCTTCCGCACGCCTCCTCGCTGGACGATCCCCCTCAGCTCGAGGAGGAGCGGCGGCTCTTCTACGTGGCGCTCACGCGCGCGCAGCGGCGCGTGCATCTCTTCCACGCCTCCTTCCGACCGACCTGGAACGCGCTCGGCGGCGGGGCATCGCGCTTCCTGAGCGAGATCCCGGAGGACTGCGTCGAGTGGGATGGAGTGCCCTGGACCACGCCGCGGCCGATCGCGCGCCGGCGGCGACGCGACGGCGAGGTGGACCTGGACACCGCGCGCGGCGGGCGGGGTCCGATCGGCGTTCGGGTGAGCCATCCCCAGTTCGGCGAGGGCATCGTCGTGGCGTGCGAGGGACGCGGCGAGCGCGCCAAGCTCACGGTGGAGTTCCGGCGGGCGGGCACGAAGAAGATCCTCGCGGCCTTCGCGGAGCTGAGCCATGCCGATTGACGCCAAGGTCGTCCACCAGGTCGCGGCGCTCTCGCGCCTCGAGGTGGACCCGGCCGAAGAGGGGCGCTTCGTCCAGGAGCTCCAGGCCATCCTCGCGTACGTCGAGCAGCTCCAGGCGCTGGACGTGAGCGGCATCGAGCCCACGAGCCAGGTGGGGGCGGGGGAGAAGACCCCGCTCCGCGAGGACGTCGTGATTCCCTCCGACGTGCGCGACGAGGCGCTGGCCCAGGCGCCCGACCGGGACGGCGACTACTTCCGCGTGCCCCGGGTGGTATGAGCCCCGAGATCGTCGCGCAGGAGACCGCGGAGTCGATCGGGCGCGCGGTGCAGAGCCGCGAGCGATCCGCCGTGGATGTGGCCCGCACGTTCCTCGACCGGGCGGAGCGCACCGCCTCCCGGCTCGGCACGTACCTCCATCGGGATCCGGCCGCGACCCTCGCCATGGCGGCGGACGTGGACGCGCGCCTCGGCGCCGGGGAGACGCTCGGCCCGCTCGCGGGCGTTCCCGTCGCGCTCAAGGACAATCTCTGCGCGCACGGGGTTCCCACGACGTGCGGGTCCCGCATCCTCGAGGGCTACAGGCCTCCCTACGACGCGTCCGTGGTGATCCGTCTTCGGGACGCGGGGGCCGTCTTCACGGGGAAGACGAACTGCGACGAGTTCGCCATGGGCTCCTCGACCGAGAACTCGGCCTACCATCCGACCCGGAATCCGTGGGACCTGGAGCGCGTGCCCGGAGGGTCCAGCGGCGGATCCGCCGCGACGGTCGCGGCGCTCGAGGCTCCGCTCGCGCTCGGCTCGGACACGGGCGGCTCCGTCCGGCAGCCGGCCGCCTTCTGCGGGGTGTACGGTCTCAAGCCCACCTACGGCGCGGTCTCGCGCTACGGCCTCGTGGCCTTCGCCTCCTCGCTGGATCAGATCGGTCCCCTGGCTCGGACGGCCCGGGATACGGCGCTCCTCTACAACGCGATCTGCGGGCGTGACGAGCGCGACATGACGAGCCGGGCCGAAGCGAAGCCCATTCCGGTGGAGGACCTGGAGCGCGGGGTCCGGGGAATGAAGCTCGGCATACCCCGCGACCTGACCGCCGAAGGGCTCGATCCGGAGATCCGCGCCTCCCTGGACGGCGTCGCGAAGGCGCTCGCGGAGGAGGGAGCGGAGATCCTGGACGTGACGCTCCCGCACGCGCGCTACTCCATCGCCACGTACTATCTCATCGCGCCGGCGGAGGCGTCGAGCAACCTGGCGCGCTACGACGGCGTGCGGTACGGATTCCGGGCCAAGAGCGAGGATCTGCGCTCGATGTACGAGGCGACGCGGGGGCAGGGATTCGGCCGCGAGGTGAGGCGGCGGATCCTCCTCGGGACCTACGCGCTCTCGGCCGGCTACTACGACGCCTACTACCTCCGCGCCATGAAGGTCCGCACCCTCATCCGCAAGGACTTCTCGGACGCGCTGGAGCGCGCGGACGCCATCCTGCTCCCGACCACGCCGACGCCCCCCTTCAAGCTGGGGGAGAAGGTGGACGATCCGCTCGCGATGTACCTGAACGACGTCTTCTCCATTCCGGCCTCGCTCGCGGGCGCGCCGGCGCTCTCCTTTCCCACCGGGATGACCCGCTCCGGCCTCCCGATCGGAATGCAGCTGGTCGGGCGCCCGTTCGCGGAAGGGACGCTCCTCCGGATCGCGCGAACCTGGGAGCGACGGAACCCGGACGGCCTTCGGGTCCCCCCGCTCGCGGAAGGGCGGGCATGAGCGCCTACGAGACCGTCGTCGGGCTCGAGGTGCACGCCCAGCTCAAGACCCGCTCCAAGATCTTCTGCTGCTGCAGCACCACGTTCGGCGCCCGCCCCAACACCCAGGTCTGTCCCACGTGCCTCGGCCTGCCCGGCGTGCTGCCGGTGCTGAACGAGCGCGCCGTGCGCTTCGCGGTCATGACGGGGCTCGCGGTGGGGAGCACGGTGGCGGAGCGGAGCGTCTTCGCGCGGAAGAACTACTTCTATCCCGACCTTCCCAAGGGCTATCAGATCTCCCAGTACGACCGCCCGCTCTGCGTGGGGGGCGGCGTGGACATCCAGGTCGACGGCTCCACGAAGCGCATCGGACTCGTGCGCATCCACCTCGAGGAGGACGCGGGGAAGTCCATCCATCCGGAGGGCCGCGAGGGCGTGACCACGACCCTCGTGGACCTGAACCGGTCCGGCGTGCCCCTGATCGAGATCGTCTCGGAGCCCGAGATCCGGAGCGGCGCGGAGGCGTACGATTACCTGGTTCGCCTCAAGCAGATCCTCGTCTATCTCGACGTCTGCGACGGGAACATGGAGGAGGGAAGCCTGCGCTGCGACGCCAACGTCTCGGTTCGTCCGAAGGGTCGGAAGGAATTCGGGACGAAGGCGGAGATCAAGAACATGAACTCGTTCCGGAACGTGGAGCGGGCGATCGCGTTCGAGACGGACCGCCAGATCCGGATCCTCGAGTCCGGCGGGCGCGTCGTGCAGGAGACCCTGCTCTGGAACGCGGACCAGGGCGTCGCCGAGCCGATGCGCAGCAAGGAGGAGGCGCACGACTACCGCTACTTCCCCGAGCCGGATCTCCTGCCTCTGGACCTCGAGCCGGGCTGGATCGACTCGGTGCGCCGCGAGCTGCCGGAGCTTCCGCACCAGGTTCGCGCGCGGCTCACCTCCCTCGGCATTCCGGAGTACGACGCCGAGGTGCTGACGGAGACGCGGGCCCTGTCCCGGTACTTCGAGGAGACCGCTTCCCGCGCGGGAAACGCCAAGCTCGCCTCGAACTGGATCATGACGGAGGTGAACGGAATCCGGAACAAGCAGGGGCAGTCGATCGAGGAGTTTCCCATTCGTCCCGATCGTCTCGGCTCGCTCGTGAAGATGATCGCCGAGGGCAGGATCTCCGGGAAGATCGGAAAGCAGCTCTTCGAGCTGATGCTCACCCGCGCCGAGAGCCCCGAGGAGCTGGTGAAGAGCCAGGGCCTCCTGCCCATCGACGACGAGGATTCGCTGCGGGCGCTGGCTCGCGAGGTGATCGCGGCCAACCCGGGCCCCGCCGCCGAGGTGCGCGCGGGGAAGGAACGGACGTTCGCGTTCCTCGTGGGCCAGGCCATGAAGCAGTCGCGCGGGCGCGCGCATCCCGAGAAGATCCAGGACGCGCTGCGGAAGGAGCTGGAGAAGGCGTGATCGCGCACCCCAAGGTGCTCGTGGTCGGCGGGGGAGGAAGAGAGCACGCGCTGGTCTGCGCCCTTCACGATTCGCCGGAGCATCCCGCCGTCTTCGCCGCTCCCGGGAATCCGGGCATGGAGCCCGAGGCCACGCTGGTGCGCATCGCCGCGACGGACCTCAAGAGCCTCGTCGCCTGGGCCGAGCGGGAGAGGCCGGACCTCGTGGTGATCGGTCCGGACGCCGCCGTGGCGATGGGCCTGGCCGACGCGCTCGAGAAGATCCGGATCCCCACGCTCGGCCCGGTGCGCGCGGCCGGGCGCCTGGAATCGAGCAAGAGCTTCGCGAAGCAGCAGCTTCAAGCGCTGGGTCTCCCCACCGCGCCGTACCGTCTCGCGCACAGCGCGGCGGAGGCGAAGCGCATCCTGGCCGGGGCTTCGTACCCGATCGTCCTCAAGGCGGACGGGCTTGCAGCCGGGAAGGGCGTGGTGGTCGCGGAGCGGGAGAGCGAGGCGCTCGAGACCATCGCGGCCTGGATGGAGCGAGGAGAGCTGGGCGAATCGGGAAAGATCCTCGTGATGGAGGATTTCCTGCGTGGGGAAGAGGCGTCGCTGCTCGTGCTCACCGACGGCGAGCGATGGATGCTCTTTCCTCCGGCGCGCGACCACAAGCGCGCCTTCGACGGCGACCGGGGGCCCAATACGGGCGGCATGGGGGCCAACGCGCCCGCGCGGGTCCCGAGCCGCGACGAGGCGGCCGCGATCGCGCGCCGCATCGTGGATCCGCTCCTGAAATCGCTTCGCGAGAACGGCATCGCCTACCGGGGCATCCTCTACATCGGGCTCATGCTGACGGCCACCGGTCCCATGGTGCTCGAGATCAACGCGCGCTTCGGAGATCCGGAGGCGCAGGCGGTGCTGCCGCTCCTGGACGAGGACGTCTATCCGCTCTTTCTCGCGGCGGCGCGCGGCGAGCTGCCGCCCGAGCGCCACGGGACGTTCATCCGGCACGCCGGCGCCGCGGTCTGCGTGGTTCTCGCGGCCAACGGCTATCCGAAAGATCCGCGCACGGGGCAGCTCATCGAGGGCCTGAATCACACGCGCCCGCACGGCATCCGGTTCTACTGCGCGGGCGTGGACCGGCGCGCGGGCCGCTTCGTCACGAGCGGAGGCCGCGTGCTCGGGGTCACGGCGCGCGCCGAGACGCTGGCGCGGGCGCGCGAGGCAGCCTACGAGGCGGTCTCGTGGATCCGCTTCGAGGGGATGCACTACCGGCGCGATATCGCCGACGCGCGCCACGAGGGGAGTCCGAGCGCATGAGCGAGAAGGCCCGTGTCCTGATCCTGTTCGGAAGCGAGTCCGACCGCGCGGTCATGGAGGAGGCGGCCAAGGTCCTGGAGAGCCTGGGCGTGGGCTCCCGGATGGAGACCGCTTCGGCGCACCGGAGCCCGGATCGGGTGCGGGAGCTGGTGAGAGGCGCGCCCTCGGAAGGAATCCAGGTGTTCATCGCGGGCGCCGGCATGGCGAACCATCTCGCGGGCGCGGTAGCGGCGCACACGACGCTTCCGGTGATCGGCGTTCCGCTCGGGGGCTCGGCCCTGGGAGGCGCGGACTCCCTCTACTCCACGGTGCAGATGCCGGCGGGCGTTCCCGTCGCGACCGTGGCGATCGGCTCCGCGGGGGCGAAGAACGCCGCAGTGCTCGCGGTCCAGATCCTCGCCCTCGCGGACAAGGAGCTTCGGCTCAAGCTCGAAGACCTCAAGGTGCGCCTCGCCCGAGGCGAGCGTCTCTAGACGAAGTGGAGCGGATCCAGCTCGATCCCGGAGCCTCGTGGCGGGATGCAGCCAGGCGCGCCGCGGCCGTCCTCCGGGCCGGGGGAGTGGCGCTCCTGCCGGCCGAAGGGGTCTACGGACTCCACGCGTGGGCGGAACACCCTGGGGCCGTCGCGCGGCTCCTGGCGCTCAAGCCACGCGAAGGGATGAAGGGCTTCATCGGCCTGATCGGCGACCCGGAGGACGCGGGCACATGGGCTGAAACCGGCCCGCTCGCCGAGACGATCCTGAATCAGCACTGGCCGGGCGCGCTCACCCTCGTGCTGCGGGCCAGGGGGACGGTACCGGAATCCATGCGACATCCGGAGGGGACGGTGGCGCTGCGGTGTCCGGGGAACCCGTTCCTGCGCGCGGCGGTGCAGGAGACGGGTGGGATCGTGATCAGCACGTCCGCGAACGAGCCGGGAAACCCTCCGATGGTTCGCGTCGAGGGTCCGCTCGAGACGAAAGTCGACCTCGTGGTGGATCAGGGGACGCTTTCCGGAACCCCGTCGACGATCGTCCTCGTCCAAGGAGAGAGCATGCGCGTCCTCCGCGAAGGAGCGGTCGACGTGAGTGGAAGGCGTGCTTGACGGTACGCACCGACGCTCCGTACACTCGATCCTTCGAAGAGACCCTCGATCTCTCTTGCCTGAAATGGGGTCCATGTACCAGGTACTCGTGATCTGCACCGGCAACACCTGCCGGAGCCCCATGGCCGAGGCGACCCTGCGATCCCTGCTGCCGAGCGAGCTCAAGGACGTGGTGCGAGTCATCTCCGCGGGCACCGGGGCCTACGACGGCATTCCCGCGTCCGCCTCCGGCGTGCAGGTGTGCGCCGAAGGGGGCGTGGATCTGAAGGGCCACCGCTCCACGCCGCTCACGCCCGCCATGGTCCGGGCTTCGGATCTGATCCTGGGCATGGAGCCGCACCACATCGAGTACGCCCGCGGGCTCGCTCCGGACGCGAAGGACCGGATCCATCTCATCACCGAGCAAGGGGCGGCGCAGGGAGTCCGGGCGTCCGAGGGCGTCGTCGACCCCATGGGCGGACCCATCGATCAGTATCGGGACACCTTCAACCGGATCCGGAGCCATCTCCTGGGGTGGATCCCGGTGATCCGGGAATCGGTCGAGCGGCGCGAGGGCGTGCGGCGGTCGAGCGAATCATGAAAGCACGCCGAAAGGAGGAAGGAATGGCGCGTGAATCGAGCGGCCTGATCTGGATGAACGGGAAGTTCGTGGCCTACGAAGACGCGAAGATCCACGTTCTCTCGCACGTGGTCCACTACGGCTCGAGCGTGTTCGAAGGGATTCGGGCCTACGCCACACCGACCGGCACGGCGATCTTCCGCCTCGACCGGCACGTGCAGCGCATGCTCGACTCCTGCAAGATCGCCCGCATCGCGTGCCCCTACGGATACGACGAGCTGATGGACGCCATCCGCGAGCTGGTCCGCGTGAACGCCTCCGGAGCGTGCTACATCCGCCCGGTGGTGTATCGCGGCTTCAAGACGCTCGGCGTGAATCCGACCGGGGTTCCGGTGGACGTCGCGATCGCCACGCTGAACTGGGGCAAGTACCTGGGCAAGGACGCGCTGGATCACGGGATCTCGGTGCGCGTCTCCTCGTGGCAGCGCCAGGCTCCGAACACGTTCCCGGCCATGGCCAAGACCGGCGCGAACTACCTGAACAGCCAGCTCATCAAGCTCGAGGCGGTCGCGGACGGATACGAAGAGGGCATCGCCCTCGACGTCTGGGGCTACGTGGCGGAGGGAAGCGGCGAGAACATCTTCCTCGTGCGCGGCGAGACCCTCTACACGCCCACGATCGCGAACGCCATCCTGCCGGGCGTCACGCGGGACTGCATGCTCACGCTGGCCCAGGATCTGGGCCTCGAGGTGCGCGAGGAGCAGATCCCCCGCGAGATGCTCTACATCTCGGACGAGGTCTTCTTCACCGGCACCGCGGCGGAGATCACGCCGATCACC
>Ga0075435_100000074_pt1 | contig 51445 bp, 79 predicted proteins | sample RhiMethybrSRZTD4_FD_75302 | JGI IMG/M metagenome (GOLD analysis project Ga0075435, IMG submission 75302) | Populus rhizosphere microbial communities from Tennessee, USA - Rhizosphere MetaG P. TD hybrid SRZTD4 | ecosystem: Host-associated > Plants > Roots > Rhizosphere > Soil | place: USA...
TGCCGCTCCAGCCACCGCCAGGCCCACTTGCGGTTGCAGAGTTCGTAGTTCGAGATCTGTGTGGCGGAGATCCAAGGTTCTTTCTCGGGGTCGATGGGTGGGTAGATGGGGAGGAGAGCGCTCATCCGCGCTTGTTCCCGTTCTTTTTTTCTTCGAGGACTTCAGTCAGCAGCGCCTGAACTGCGCTGGTCCGGCTCACGACCATCCCGGTCTTAGCTCGCAAGTACTTCGCGTGAGCATCTATCTGTTTCACGAGTTTCGGTGACAATCTCACCATCGGATCCAGCTTTTTTGCCATCGAACGAACTGTATACACTTTGTCGAGCGAATGCGTCAAGCCGTTTTCGTGAGACCAATGTTGGTTTCGATCGAATCAGTGGAGAGCTGCTTCGCGATCTCCTCTTCCGTGATCAGGTCGCTGTTCTTTGCCCAGGCGTAGATGTTGTCGGGAACGATCACGCGGTAGTTCATCGGGATTCTTTTCCCGTTCAGGAGCTGGATGCGCTGCTTCGGGTACGCGAGTTCGCCGATGGTCTGCGCGAGCTTCCCCGAGGGCGGGCACTTCTCGTTGCCGATGTACTTGTCCCAGAATTCGAGGAGCCCAGAGATGTTGACGAGCAGTTGGCCCTTATAAACGCGCACGTACATCTTGGTGTTCGGGTCGCCCTCGAACTTGCGGCGGTCCGAGAGGTAGCTGCAGAGCCACCGCAGCACCGCACTGCGCGCCCCGCTCGAGGTCGCGAGCCAGCGCGTGTTCTCGACGTCGGGGCGGTTGATGTAGAAGCGGCCCTGCGACTCGTGCCGGTGGTTGTAGTACAGCCACATCACGAACTCTGCGATCTTGTCGCCCTCGACCCAGCCGCGCTCGAACGTCGTCGGGCGGAGCCACGCCAGGTAGTCCCCCGCCGCGTCGCGCACCGCGATGTGGAAGTAGCGCTCCATGATGCCCTCGATCTCGTTATTCGAGAGGTCCTCGGGCGTGCGCAGGATCGACGGGTCGTGCGCGGCTACGATCGTCGGCGTGACGCCGATGAGCTTGCCGTTCGGCAGGAACTTCCGCTTGTACATGCGCTCGGTCGCCTGGATGTGGTGGCGGAGCTGCGGGTTCATCGTGTAGCCGCGGAAGTCCTTCGGTAGTTGCTCGTCAGCGAAGCAGAGCGGGCAGCTCGCGACGATGTCGTTGAACGGGCCGAACGCGGCGTCGAGCGAGGTCGGCCCGCGCGTCGTCCAGAGCCGCGCGCAGCCGAGCGCGAGCAGGCTCTTGCCGAGGCTCTTCTTGCCGGTCAGGAAGAGCGCGACGCGCACGATGTCGAGCCGCGGCAGGATCGCGAGCCACGTCTTCAGGTCGTACCAGTACTCCGGCCCCGCGAGGTGGTAGAGCCACTCGTCGATGTCGGCGTGGTAGACCGGCGCGATCGGGCGGAGCGGGCACGGCGCCTCGATGATCGTCCGCACGCTCGGGTCGTACGTCGTGGTCTGCGCGCGCATGTCGAGGATGAGCTCGTCGGCGACGGTGCCGTACTCGGCGACGAGCTGGCGCAGGCTCTTGAACTCGGCGCCGTCCTTCGTGACCTTGTAGAGCTCGACGCCCGCGCTCGATGCCGGCGCCAGCTCGCGCAGCGCGGCGTTGTGCGCCTCCGCCTCCGTGTACGGGCCGCGGTGCTTGCCGTAGTGGTAGAAGTAGAACGCGCGGTCCTTCTGCAGGATCCACTGGTGCCCCGTGCTGATGACCGGAGCGAACCGCTGCAGCTCCTCGACCGTGTACGGGTGCGAGCGGCCGTTGTTAAACGACTCGCGGATGCGGCTCGCCTTGTCGTGCTCGACCTCCTGCTCGCGCCGCTGTTCTTTCTTCCGCCGCTCGTCGCGCTCCTGCCGGACCTCGTCCTGCTTCAGCTTGATGCGCGCCTCGACCTGCTCGACGGTCACGTCCTCACCATCGGCGACCATGACGCGCAGGCTCTCGTCGAAGAGCGCCGCGATGGACTTAGCGTTGTAATCGACGTACCGCGTGCCGAGCTCCGCCGCGAGCTTCAGCGCGAGCGGCTCGGGGAAAGGGCGCCGCTCGCAGACCTTCGCGAGCGCGTCGCCCAGCTCGCGCTTGTTGTCGAACTTGCTCTTCTTCAGTTCCTTGGAGTAGCGCGTGAGCTGCTCGAGTGAGATGTCCGGGGCGCGCTCGACGAGGGCGCGGACCTTCTCGACGACGTCGTAGCCGACGATGCCCGCGAGCGTGGTCCAGCCCGTGATCTTCTCGTTCGCGTCGAGCTGGTCGCGCGTGTGCTGCACGGCGCTCTCGCGCTTGTCGCGCTCCTCTTCGCTGCCGTCGTGCTGGCGCGCGACCGCGCACAGGAACTCGACCGCGCGCTCGTCGGTTACGCCGCTTGAGAGCAGTCCGCCCGCTAGCGCGAGGTGCGCCTCGTGCCGGCGCTGGCTCGGCCACACGGCGGCGAGCATGGCGACGGCCTCGCTGTCCTTGGTCTTCCGCTCCTCGCCGTCGGTCGCCCGCGTGTCGCGCACGCCCTCGGGCAGGGGCAGGGCGAACACGGACTCGGTCGCGAGCGCGTTGCCGGGGAGCGCGTAGTAGAAGTTCACCGCCTCGGTGCCGGCGGGGGCGAAGGGGCCGAAGTAGAGCCGGCTCTCGTTCTTGCACTTGAGGTCGCCGACGCCCCCGAAGAGGCCGTGATTCGCCTTAGCCCAGAACTCGCGCCAGCGCGCCGCGTCCACCGGCTGGTCGAGCGGGATGACGACCCGGAACTTGTACAGGCCGGTCTTGGCGAGCGACTCCGCGTGCGACCACGTGGAGTACACGACGGCCGCCAGCCCGAGCTGGCGCACGAAGGCGACGAGCGCGAGGTACGTCTGCTCGCTCACCTCGTCGACGTCGAGGACGAACATCCAGAGCCGGACGACGAAGGCGTCGTCGCGAACGACGTTCGGGGCGCTGAGGTCGAACTCGGCCGGGCTGAAGCAGGGGACGAATTTCTTGACCTGGTAGCGATAATCGTGGGGTCCGAGCTCGGCCGCGAAGTATTCCCAAGTGATATCGCCCTGTTTCGGGTCGTTATCCTTCGCGTGGTCGAAGTTGGAGACCTTCACCGCCCACCTTGCGAATGGGCTTTTTGTTGTTGATCTCGCTCACGATTTTGGCTAACTTCCGACTCGTCGGATTGGTCTCGCACTGGCATTGCGCGACTTTCCAAGCCCCTGGGTCTCCCGGCCCAGGGGCTTTTTTCTTGGGGATCGGGACTACGGGTTCACGGCGACGGACCTTCGCTTTTGCCAGAAGTCCGGTGTCGGCGTCAAGACCACATTCGTCGCAGTCGCGACCGTGACAGTGCGGGGTGCCACGGTCGCCTCGCGTACGCGCGTGTACGCGCGCGGGTACATGCGCGCAGGCGCGCGCGATCTGTCAGCCTCGTCTTCAAAAATCTTCCACCGAAGCCATATACCAATGGTCATTCCGTTACACTTCTACCCCTCTATTTACTTAGATCACGTGTTGGGGTGTTGGTCATGTAAGGGACATCAACGATTACGACTACTTAGAATTTTTTTTTGCCAAACACCTCCGGGTGTTGGTGGGTGTTGGTCTGTTGGGATAATTATTTTTTGAAAAATAACTCCGGAAGGTTTTCGGAATTATTTTTAGAAAAATAACCCCTCCGTTGCCCAACACCCAACACCCCCCAACAGGTGCCAGGTGTTGGGCAGATCGTTAATTCTTTCCTCGCCCGAGCGCGGCCCGGTACAGGTCCCGGCGCTGGTAGTGGGTCGAGGTCGTGAGGAGTCTGGCGCCCCCACCACGTGGCTCCCGGCCGCAGAGCACGCCGACGTCGGCCCCGCAGCGCGGGCAGTGGCAAGCGTCCACGCAGGCGTGCGTGACGAGGTAGGTGCCGTGGGAGACCTTGACCATCGTCTCGCTCGGCTTGAGGCTCCGCCACAGCGCGCGCTGGTCCGGCGCCAGGACGCGCGCCAGCAGGCACGGGCGGTAGCAGTACGACCGACCGTCGAGGGCGACCGAGAGCTCGTACGCCTTGAGGTCCAGCGTCACGACGAATTGGTAGGTCGGGAGCCTCACTTCTTCAGCTCGACTTCGAGGAGCTCAGCAACTTCCAGCACGCTCGCGGGGCGACCGCTGTTGACGATCGCCGCGGAGATCTCTCGGATGCGCGAGGGCACGCTCGCTAGCTGGAGCTTTAAGAGCTCGTTCTCGGCCGTGACCGTCTGGAGCAGGTTCGCGCGCTCGTGCGCGAGGACCCAGCCGGCCTGCTTCGCGGCGATGACGCCGTTCTCCGGGTCAAGTACGGCGTCGAGGGCCTCGAGCATCTTCGGTGCTTTATGCAACGAGATGTAGATGCGCAGGTCTCCGAGGTGTTGTCGCAGCTCTTCGTCTTTCATCTCTCACTTCACTTTCAGGTGCTCGACCAGCTTTTTCCGGCGGGTAGTTCGTGACGTGCTCGTGCACGAGCCCCAGTCGCTCGACCACGCTGACGATGTTCTTCAAGACGGCCAGGACGGCGAGCTGCTCGATGCGGTTCATGGTTTTTTCGCCAGCGGGTTCATCTCGGTCGCCGCCTCCTGCTTCAGTTGGGCGTGCAATGCCCGGTACCGCTTCGGGTCCTCGGCGAGCGCCCGGTAGAAGAGCTTCTCCGCGGCGTCTTGGTCGATGAGCGTCCCGCGGATAGAGCGCCGCATGCGGTTCTCGACCTTGCCCCAGTCGACGGTCTTGTCGGTCACCTGCGCCTCCTCTTGAACTTCTCCCCGAGCTTCGGGTCGTGCTCGAACGGCGCGAATTCGAGCTCGTCGAGGCGGACGCCGGTCACGCGCACTTGCTTCGATCGTGTTGTCAATAGAACTGCTCCCAGATCATGAGTCTCGCTTCGGGCCACCACGCGCGCACCTGCTTCAAGAGTGCCTGGCACTCGAGCGGGTCGAACACGAAGGGCTCGGGGCGCCCGCGCGGGATGTGCGCGTCGAGGATCGCGCCCCGGTAGCGGTCAGTCAGAGGAAAGCCGACGATCGCGTTCGGACAGTCTTCATCGGGTGCGACCGGAAACGTCGAGCCGCCCTCGTCCTCGTGCATCGGGTGAACATCGATCTTGAAAAGCTTGTTCTTGTACTTCACGTGCGTCTCGAGGCCGGGCTGCTCGTAGAGCAGGTCCTCGTCGGACATCTTCGGTATCTTCACCTTGAGTTGCTTGAGCACCTCGCGGATCTCGGCGTAGTTGCGCACGGGTACGCCGATATAGAGCTGCGCTTGCCAAGGCATCACCACCAACCCTTGCGGTCGTAGTTGATCTCTTTCACTCGAGCTTCGACGTCGCGCAGGAACTTCTGAAAAGCGGGACCCCCGTCGGGGACGCGCCTCGCGGCTCGTGCGGCGGGTCCGGTGCCGAATTCAAGGGACGAGAGCGCGTCGAGCGTGTCTCGGCGCACGTTCTTGGACTTCTGGATCTGCCACGCCACCCAGTCGACGAGTTCTTGTCGGTTCATGAAGCGGTCTCCTTGCCTTCGATCTCGCGTATCGCTGTTTGAAGTCGACGCACGACCCACGTGTCGAGGTAGATCTTCATCGCGTGCTGGTGCTCGTCTTCGACACCGCAGTCACGCAGTTCGGCGGCACGGAGCGCGGCTTTGATCTTCGCGAGCGTGCGGTAGCCGATGCGGAGTCGTGGGCGCTTGCCTTTTCTTTTCACAACACCCCCGCTTCCTTCAGCACCGCCCGCGCCCGCTCGTGCGCGCCCGGCTCGTTCCACGCGCGCGAGAGCCCGGACGGGTGGGGGAGGATGACGTAGCGGTCGTACCGGTGGCTGGGCCGCGTGAACGGCCTGTACTCGAAGTCGAACGCTTTGCAGACCTTCGCGCCGAACAGGATGATCCGCTCCGGCAGGTCAGCGACTCGGTACGCCGACGCTCGCTCTCGTGCGGCCTTCATCGCCCACTTCCCGTCGCACAGGTTCACGCGGTCGAAACGTCGCAGGTACTCGCCCTCGTCGAGCTGCATGATCGTGTGGCAGAGATTCCAGCCGGCGCAGCGCGGCGGGTTCGGGTAGAGCGCGTAGCGCTGCGCGAGGCGCGGGTCGGACTGGTACGGGTTCGCCTCGCCGACGAGCAGGGGTCTCACTTCGAACTCCTCGGCACCAGCCCGTGCTCGTGCGTGAGCTGCGCGATGATGAGCCCGGCTCGCATCCGGACGCTGTCACCGAGGCGATGGTCGCGCAGTAGCTGCTCCACGACGCCGACCAGGCGCTCGAACTCGGCCGAGCTGTTGAACCGCCCGTCCTCACCGACGGTCCAGTCCTTCTCTAGTGCTTCGTCGTTCATCGATACGGATCCTTCTTCGTCGCCTCGCGCAGCGCGTGCACGGCTCGGTCGGCCATCTCGACCGAGTCTTCCAACTGAGCTTCTTCCCTCTCGTATTGGTACGTCATGAACGCGGCTCCGTAGGCCGCGCTCCAGACCGCGCGCTCGCGCTCGTCCATGTCGTTCCAGGGGATCATCGGATCCCCAGCAGGGACTCGAGGCGAGTCAGTCCGGCGTCGTCGTTCAGCAGCTCTTCCGGTTTCTGCCCGTCGAGTTGCTCGTTCGGCTCGTGCAGCCACTGCATGGTGTGGATCTCGAACACCTTCGCGAGCACGTTGTGGTTGCGGCGCCACAGAGTCAGGGCCTCGACCGCAGGCTTGAACATTCGCAGCGAGAGGACGAGGTCGCTCAGCGAGCAGCGGATGTGCTCATTGATGACGAGGCTCTTTTTGATCGGGTCCAGACTGTCTCGCGTCAGCCCGACGATCTTCGCCAGGCTCTGGACCTGGTTTAGAGCTCCACGCGCGAACCAGATGTCTCGATCACCGTCGTTCAGGTACCGCTTGAGCTCGCGGACCTCGTCGTCGGAGGCGAATCGCAGGTCACCAGGACTGATGAAGAATCTTCCTTGAAAGTCGTTGAGCTCGTCTCGAGCCAGGCGCATCTGCACGTAGCGGTTCGCCTCGACCTCGAAGTGCTCGTAGACGTCCTCGACGTCCTGCTCGGTCTGGATTCTTTCGGGCAATGCCATTGTCAGTTCCCCTCGCTGTGGCGCTTCGCGGCCCGGTCCGTGGCCACGCGCTCGACGTGCTCGAACACCGAGTTGAGGATCCGGTTGAGCGGGTTCATCTCGCGGAGCTGGAAGTTGTGGGCCGCCACGGCGTGGTCGGTGAAGTGACCGATCACGTCCCCGATCGTTTCGCCGTTCTCGGCGAGCATCGCCACGGTGACGCGCGACGCCAGGTCGAGGACCCTGCACTCGAGCGCGTTCAGGAGCCTGCGCTTGAACTCCGCCTGCTCGTCCTCGGGCAGCGCCTCGATGTGCGCGTACGACACGACGATCAGTTGCTCGATCGTGTCGGCTAGGTGGATGGCGCAGGCGGCCACCCACTCCTTGATCATGTCCTCGTCGGTCTCTTCCATCGGTCGTCTCCTTGGTTGGTCGCGTTGGCTCGGCTCGGCCGGTACCGGCTTGTCGCTGAGAATAGTTGTGGCAAGGTACGTCGCGAAGTTTGGGTGCGGATCGTCGCGATGGGGCGTTCGGGATCTTGGCATGGCGGGGTCTGTCGCGATGGGGCGGCATGGTAAGGTCAGTCGCGGCGCGCAGCAGTGGCCAGTGTCGTCGCTGCGGTCACGGGTTGGAGCTGAAAGGCACGTCGCACGAGTTGGCTGGGATTGTCGTGTCGACGAGGACGTGGTTCGGAATGTCTGGGATTGTCGCGTCGGCTAGGGCGTGGCTTGGGCGGGCATGTGGGGGCATGTCGCGTGGTTGGGTGCGGAACGACATGGCACGTCGCACGGATTGGCTGGGATTGTCCTGGTTCGTCGCTACGCCTTCTCCTTCTTCGCCGCGGGCTCGGTCGCGATGCCCTTGCCCGTGCTGATCTTCTCGAACTCGACCACGTCGAACTTGCCCTCGCCCTGCGAGCGGGACGCGCCGCAACCGTTCTCCTGCGCGTGCGTGAGGATCTCGACGAGCTCCGCCTCGCCGACGTGCCGCTTCTCCAGCGCGGCCGTGCCGAGGACCCAGATCTCGAACGTGAGCGTCGGCTTCGTCACGTAGTCCATGCGCCGGAGCGCGGTGCGCGGGCCCTGCGCGGTCATGACGTGGATCGCGCTCTCGTCCGTCCCGTCGATCGTCTTCTTGCCGAGGTAGATCCGGTCGTGGCCGTTGACCGCCTTCACCTCCATGCCCTCGGCGAGGATCTGCTTGCTGCCGAGCTTCTTCTTGGTGACGCCGAGGAGGGACGCCGACTGCTTGAGCATGGCCTTGACGTTGCGCGCGGGGATGAACAGGCCCTGCTTGTCCTCGGGGAAGCCTATCCACGACTTCTCGGCGACCTCGTTCACGACGAGCTCGGCGTTCTCCTGCGTGAGCTTCTCGCTCTTCTCGTCGGCGTAGCCGGTCGTCGACTCGACCCACGTCTTGATGAGCTCCTTGTTCTTGGGCATGCCGCCGCACACGCGGTCGCGTACGGCGATCGTGACGCGGTAGATGTCGTACAGGCGTCGCGGGTCGAATCTCTCGTCTAGTTTGCTCATGCTCTGCTCTTTTCTTTTTGGGGTTAGAAGCGTTTTGGATGGGTTAGTCGCGCAGACTTGCGGTGTGAGCTGGGCCAGTACGTCGCAGAGGAGGGGCTCGATGGGGCATGGGTTGTCGCGTTGGCCAAGTCCGGTACGGTACGTCGCGTTGGCGAAGTCAGTCAGGGCTTGTCGCGTCGGAAAGATCCGGCGTGAGGTGGGCCGGAGTGTCGCGCGGGTCTGGTACTGGCAGGTAGGTCGCGAAGCGATGGCTGGGTTCGGAATGTCGCGCCGGTGCGCGGATCGTCGCAAAGGATTGGCGTGATCCGGATTGTCGCCCAGGCTCGTTTCGGGTGCGGTCCGTCGCTTAGGACGGTTGGGATTCAGATAGGTACGTCGTGTTGATCCGGAACGACCAGGTACGTCGCCGGGGAAGGGTCGGTGTCAGGATTGTCGTTGAGCACTGGATAGGTTCGTCGCTCAGAACACGCGCGCGAACGGGTCGTCGGACTTCGGGGGCGGGTACTCGCGCTCGACGAGCGGCACGCACCTCGCGCCGCACTCGCCCGCGTCCTCGTCCTCGACGGGGGCCGGCTCGGGCGCGGCCGCGTCCGGCTGGTCGCAGAGGATGATCATGCGCCGCGGCGGCTCGTACGGCGCGACCTCGTCGATCGAGTAGCACTTGGGGCACGCCTCAGGCGGCTGGCTCGAGGCGCAGGCGGAGAGGGCCACGGCTGCTAGCAGGCGGTAGTTCATGGATCCCCCTTCGGCGCGTTAGCCGGCTCGGTTGCGTAGCCCATGTACTCGCGCACGGCGCGGGAGAGGTCCCGTTCGGCTGCCACAAGTAGTCCATGGAGGGGGTCGTAGTCGCGACTCGCGTGAATCTCGCTGAGCTCCGCTCGCGCCGTTTCAGCGCGGCATGCGAAGTCGAGGATCACGCGCTCCTGTCGGTAGCGCTTCTCGGCCGCGTCGAGCTTGGCGAAGACTTCGTCCGGCAAGAGCTCCACGCGCGCGTCGCCACCCTCGAAGTAGACGTCCGACGTCTCCCTGCCCGGGACGGCGACGACCGCGACGACCTTGGCGAACCGCACCTCGGCGTCGCCCAGCTTCACGAATTGGTCTCTCATGTTGTGCTCACTTTCTCCACCGGCACGAACATCTCTGCTCGGACCGCGCCGCCCGTGGCGCGCTCGATCTTGAACGCGAGCTCCACCGACACGCGCGCGGCGTCCTTCTTCAGGAGCTTGCCGAACTCGCTCGGGTCCTGGCCGATGTCGAGCGCGAAGCGGTGCTTGCTGATCTTCTTGTCGTCGAGCCAGCACCTGAGCGCGGCGATGCCGGGGACGACTTCCTCGCTGGCCATCAGTAGCACCCGCACTCGAGCTTGGTCGTCGCCGCGTCGGGCGGCGTGTACGCGCTCTTGCTCCCGCGCGTCTCGCCCAGCCCGTCGACGCACAGGTACGTCACCGTGAGGTCCTTGGGGCAGCCGGGCTTGGGGTCGAAGCCGGGGTCGACCGCGAACGCGAAGTCGTACGTGCAGTCGGTCTCGCCGTCGCAGGCACCGGCCACGCCGTTGAGCGGTGTCGGCGTCCCGCAGTTGTTCGCGTAGACGGAGCCCACGACCTGGATCACGGTGCAGGCCGGGCCAGCGTCCACCCCAGCCCCTCCGCCGCCCGCAGGAGCTCCTGCAGCGCCTGCACCAGCCACTCCGCCGGTGCCAGCACCAGCCGCACCAGCAGCGCCTCCAGAGCCTCCCACAGATGCTTCGCCATACGTTCCTCCTGTCCCAAACAGTTCGTCGTTCTTACTCGAGCTGGAGCAGCCCGCGAGGGCGAGCGCGGCCAGCACCTGCAGGATCACGCGCACGCGCTGGCCGAGGCGCAGCGTCGCCTTGGCTCTCTCGTCGTGCGTGCCGACGGAATGCTCGAAGTTGGTGATGCTCTTGACTCGTCCGTACATCTTGACGCCGTCGCTCTGGCCCAGGCTCGAGACCTCGACCTCGAAGGTCGTCAGCTCTTTCCACTCGGGCTCGGGCTCGTCGGCTGGTGTGCGGTAGGCGTTCTTGTCTTTGTTCATGGGCAGTCTCCTGAATTCTGCGGCTCGGTCGCGGATGCGTAGGTGCCTTTCGGCGACAGAATCCTCGTGGTCGGCGCAGGACCAAAATTTCTCGTTCTCGGGTTCGCTGTCGCACCGCCGGCACGTGCAGACCATGCACGGTCGGTTCAGGCAACCGCTGTGGTCGCAGTAGCTCATTTTTTCCTCCCGAACCTCAGCGCCTCGAACCGGGCGCGCTCGACCGTCGCATCTACTTGCACGCCACCCACCGCACCTGGCGGGTTCGGGTAGTCGCGCGCCGAGACGGCGCCCTTGAAGTACCGGCGCATGAACGTCTTCACGTTCGTCATGTACAGGCGACGAGCTATCGGCTTGCCGCCGCGCACGACCAGCATGGAACCTCGCGCGGTCGTGAGGCTCAGCTCGAGGTCCTCGTCGGAGAAGTCGCCGTCGAGCTCGACCACGAGGTCACCGCGGAGGACCAACCCGCGCGTGCGCCGGTTCAGCTCAGCGAGCGTGCGCAGCGGGTCCTCGCGCGTGCCGCGCGCGTCGTCGACGCCGCGGTTCCAGTCGACGTAGAGACTCTGGCGTCGCAGGCGCGCGAGCGGCCTGTACCAGAGCCAGAAGCGGAGCCAACGAAGGATGGCGAAGATCATCAGTACCCCCTCGGCACGTGCACGTAGCCGATCTGCGAGAACACTTCTTGGAAGAGCCTAGCTTCAGGTCCGTGAATGTGGTCCGACGGGTTACGACACACCAGCACGATCACGTTCCCGTGCGTGGGCTGCTCGCCGGGCACGCGCACGCCGTTCTCGTCCTCGGTCTCGAACCGGATGCGCTGCTTCGGGATCGACCCGGGGAAGTCGAGCGGCTGCTTGCCAGCGAACGTCTGCGCGCTCTGCAGGATCTCGAGGGAGAAGCCGAGGAACACCGCGCACGCGGTGCGGCCGGCCTCGAACTCGTGCATGAGCTTGTGCCACCAGAAGACGGCGCTCGACTCGACGCCGCGGTGCTTGTGCCCCGGCGGCAGCCCGCACGCGCCGGTCTCCTTGCACCCGCGACGGGTCTTGGTCTTGAAGATAACCTCGCGGCCGGTCTCGTCGACGTACCCGCCGGGCGGGTTCAGGAAGACGTTGCCGTGCCACTCCTGGAAGAGACCGTTGTCCGCCTTCGTGAAGATCCTCTTCGCGCGGACGGTCCGGTTCGCTTGAATCGACGACGCCGGGTCGAGGTCGATTCCGCCCATCACGTGGTGGCTCCAGTCCGTGAGCCACTGCGGCGTCATGAACTCGGAGTTCTCCGAGCTGTGGCGGATGTTAGCGGCCATCTTCCAGTCCTTGCACGCACGCGACGCAGAGCCGGTGCATGCGGTTGTAGCCGTTGGTGACCGGCATGTACGCGAGTGTTCCCGGCTTGAGCGGGAACTTGCAGAGAGCGCACGACTTCGCTTTGCGCAGCTTCCCGCGCGTGAAGAGTTGTTGTCCGTGTGAACTAGTGAGGCCCACGAGTCCGGGGTTCATGCGCTTGATGAAGCGGTAGTCGGTCGCGTACGAGCTAGCGGCCAAGGTCCTTGCTCTTTCTCCACTGCTCGCCCAGCTCAGACGGCTCGAAGTCCAGCCAATGCACGCTGGCTCGTTCCTTGTCCTTCAACCAGATCTCCAGCACGGGGTCGTCGGCGATGTACGGGATCCCGAGCAGGCGCTCGCACTGGTTCAGGTCGCGCTTGATGCGCTCGACCTCGTGCTCGTGCGGTCTGAAGCCGGCTTGTCTGCCCGTGAGCTTGTGGAGCAGCGCCTCGCGGATCGCTGCCACCCAGCGGCGAAGCGCCACGAACTGGGCTCGCTGCTTCTGCTCCGATGTCGCGAGGTCCTCTAACGCTTTGCTGAGACCGGTCACGGCCCCACCCCGGACGTCTGCTGCGTGATCCCGTTCTTCTGCATCTCGAGGATCACCTCGTCCTGGCCGAGCTCGGTGGCGATCACCTCCGCCAGCGCGAGCATCTGCGCCGCGAACTTCTTCGGCGACGTCTTCATGCCCGGCGTGTTGATGATGAGCACCTGCGCACCGGGCTCGTCGATCACCTGCTTCTTCGTGCGCTGGTAGATGCCGCGCTGCGAGAGGAAAGTCGCGCCCTGGTCGCCGACCTGTTCCTTGCGTACGCGCCGAACGATCCTGACGAGCTGGTTCAGCGTCGCTGGCCTCTTCCCCTTCCGCTCGAAGCCCACGATGATGCGCGCGGCGTAGGTGTCGCGCGTGGTCCAGTGCTCGGGGTTCGACTGGAGCGCGGCGCGGTCGCCGTGCAGCTGCAGCGGCCCGTCGGGGTAGAACGACCCCGAGTTCTTCCTCGAGTTCCAGTGCAGGGTCCGGTGGTCGCAGTCGTATCGAGTCGTCATTGTACTTTCCTCTCGAGCGCCTTCAGTCTGCGGCGCCACTTCTTCTCGAAGGTCGCCGCTCGCTTGAGCCGCGTCAACGCGCGCTTGTGCATCTCGCCCACGTGCGCGAGGCGGTCCTCGAACGCCGCCTGGCGGGCCTCCTCGGGCGCGGGCTCGGGCTTCGGCGGTCTCACCTCCGCTTTCGTGCGGAGCACGAGCGCGTCGGCCCACGGCACGGCCTGGGTGCAGTAGCGCTGCTCCTCGGTCATGTCCGCGTGCCGGGCCCCGACGGCGTGCAGCGCCTCGTGGTGCGCGACCTGGCAGGCGACGCGCAGGAGCTCGCCCGGGTCGTACCCGGTCGCGCGCTCGGGCGTCGGGAGGAACAGGACCCAGTTCTGGGGGTCGATGTGCTTGCCGATCCACGCCCGGCCGTGGACGCGCCCGCCCCTACGTCGGCTGTCGTTCACGTACACGGTGACCTCGCGGAACTTGAACGGCCGCGCGCCGGCCGCGACCATCGCGGCGTGTGCGATTCTCTTCAGGTCCGCGGTGTGCCAGTCGGTCTTGTTGACGATCTTGATCTTCATCTAGAACTCCCTGCTCCACTGGTGCTCACGCCCGTGGCCGAGCACCCACGTGCCGCGGTTGAAATAGCGCCCGTCCTTGCGCCGCGTGAACTTGCGGAGCTTGCGCCGCGCCTCGTAGCCGTCGGGGTCGGCGAAGAGTCGCGCGACCTCCTTCGCACTCAGCGGAACGAACAGGTTCGGGGCCTTGGTCACGTCGTGCGTCACCCAGACCTGGTGACCGGTCCTGCTCACTCGCCGGACCGTGACCGGGTAGCTGTCGCCGTTGAAGTAGTAGTGGGCCCCGTCCCCGGGGCGGAATGGACGCCGGAGACGGCCGGCTTTCGGTGACTGCCTCTTGAGCTCGTCGAGCTCGACGGGCCATCCGGGGGTGTTGCAGATGTTCGGCATTGCTTCCTCACGAGGTGCGGGAATTCTAACTCGAGGTCGTAGACCAGCTCGCGGTTACTTGGCCTCGCGCAGGAGGCCGAGGAGCTTGTGCTCGTTCACGGGCTCGCCTCGTCCTGCACGATCGGTAGGCTCACCTGCTCGCCCTTCGGGATCACCTTGACGATGCGCGCGCCGTCGCCGACCTGCTCGGCCAGCTTCGTCGCGCGCTCGGGCACGGCCTCCGCGTCGGCGATCACCAGGTCCACGCCCGTGGGCTTGAACGTGGCGAAGATGCCGGGGAGGAACGACGGTTCGTCTAAAGTTTTTGAGACTTGCGACATGATGCACGGTCCGTCTTCGTTGTCAGGTGCTGGTGTCGACGCGAGATCCAGAACTGGCCGGACCTTGATCGCCTTCCGGTGCGCGAGGTACACGACCGTCTTCCCGAGCTCGAAGCCCTTCGGTAGCGCGCCGATCTTTCTGGACAGGCCCATGCGCCGCGCCTCGGCGAGGAAGTCCTCGGGCGTCGGGTAGTGACCCTCGCCGATCCAGATGAGACCGTGCTTGCCCTCGGGGATAGCGCCGCCGAGCGGGCAGCTCTGGCACGTCGGGCTCACAGCTACGCTGACCGTGTTCGGTGCCACTGGCAATCGGTGAGTGAAGGATGCGTTGAGCTTGCACTCCTGGAGCGCGTACGAGAGCGGGTGCTCCGCCTCGGGCCCGAACAGCTTGCTCGGCGTGATCCAGTTCCATCCGCGCGATGGCTTGATGCCTTCGTTGCAGGTCGGGCAGCGCTCCAGCCTGAAGGGCATGCGCCCGCACGGCGCGTCGAACGCGGGCCCGACCAGGTAGATGCCGACGCCGGACTTCGACGGCTTGCGGTAGCCGCAGCCTCTCTTCTCTTCGTGGGTCGTGATCACTTCGGGCATGGTTGCTCCTCGGTCTCTTTCTTCTTGGGCTTGCAGGCAGCGGCGGCGATCTCGAACAGTTGCGTCTTGATTCGCAGGTCCGCTTCAGACGCTTCCAGTTGCCGACGTTTTTCGGCTACGTGTTCGTGGGCCGCCTTCATCACTTTGCGAGCCTTCTCGCGCTCGGCGCGGAGGAAGCAAGCGTCGCAGATGTCGTTGCCGCTCGACCAGTGGTTCGTGCGGCGCGTCGCCTGGCGCTTGTCGCAGGACGCGCACATGCAACAGTTGATCGCCTGGACTTCCTTGCCGTGCGTCTTCTTGCAGTTCGCGCAGCGCCAGCGCTCGGCCGTGTACTCTTCCTTCGTCGGGGTCATGACCGCCTCCACTTGTTGAACCCATTCACGAGGTACAGCTCGCGCTTGCTCCTTGTAATCGCGACGTACTTGAGGTTGATCTCCTCGACGCCGTCGCGCTTCATGTACGTGTCCTCGAGCATCCACACGCGGTCGGCCTCGAGTCCCTTCGCCTTGTGCGTGCTCGTCAGGATGATCTTCGGCTCGCCCTTGCGGTCCGAGAAGAGCTTGTCGATCTTGCCGAGCAGGTCGCGGATCGTTCTCACGCCCTCGCTCAGCGCGAGCAGGCACTCGGCCTGGTCGTCGACGTTGTCCGTCGGGCGCGGAGGTTTCTTGCTCGTGAGCCGGCGGCACTCGTGCGCGTGCCACTTGTCCACGTACGCGCGGAACTCCTCGACGGTCTTGCAGTCGCTCTTCTCTACGAAGCTCGCGAGCTTCGTGCCGATGTCCCGGCCCTGGATGTGGGCGGGCCGGCCCGCGGAGAGCAGGCGCCAGCACAGGCTCACGAGCGGCGCGTTCACGCGGCTGATCACGAAGTCGCCCGAGCGGAGCTCGTCCCACATCTCCTCGGGCTCGCGGTCCTCGACGACGCCGTCCTGTGCACCCGGCGCGGCTTCGATCTGGGGGACGAGCGTCTTCGCGAGCTCGACCACGAGCCGCGGGCAGCGGTAGCTGATCGAAAGCGGCAGGACCTTCGCGTTGAACCTCTCGATGATGTTGTCGATCGCCCGCGCGTCCGCGCCGCGGAAGGCGTAGATGCTCTGCCGGCGATCACCGATGGCCGTGATGCGCCCGCCCGGCTTGATCGCGCGCTCCATGACCGCGAGCTGGCAGGGGTTCAGGTCCTGAGTCTCGTCGACCACGACGCGGTCGAAGCGCGGCAGCGGCAGGTCGAGCGCGACCGGCAACCAGATCATGTCGTCGAAGTCGACCTCGCCCTTCACCTCCTTGGCGAGCTGGAGAAGTTTCGCCGCCTGCTCGCAGAAGTGCTGGCGCTCGAGTTGTTTCGTGTCCTCCTCCTTGGTCTTGTACGGCACCGCGATGCCGTAGGTGTCGAGCAGGAGGTCGACGTCCGTCTCGGTCCACGCGAGCGTGCCCTTGGCCAGGCTCACGGCCTTGCAGAGCGCGCCCGCCCACTCGCCCGAGACCTCGAGCCCGCGCGATTCGAAGTAGGCGTCGAGCACGTGGTACATGCGGTCGCGGTCGACCTTCACGCGCCCGAGCGCGCGCGTCGTCGCGCCGAACGCGAAGCTGTGGAACGTGCTGGTGCGGGTGCCGGGGGGCACGCGGCCGAGCAGGGCGTCGGCGATCTCCTTGTTGAACGCGCCCATCCACACGGACAGCCCGCTCGGGATGTGGCGCAGCATCTCGGTGCCCGTGGTCGTCTTCCCGCTCCCGGGTACGGCCTCGACCACGGTGTGGCCCTCGCCGCTCCGGGCGTCGTCGAAGACGGCCTGCTGGTAGGCGCTCCAGACTCGGGTCACTTGTTCTCTCCGTAGCTCTTGGCGAACGCGACGAGGTCCCGGTCGAAGGACAGCAGCGTGTCGTTGAAGACTTCGCCGTAATCGTGATGGGCAGCCTCGGCGTTGTTTGCAGCCCAGGCGCGCCGCGCTGCTTGGAGGTGCAGGTTGTCGGTAAGTGGCAGAGGTTCGAGCCGACCGAGCACGACCTCGTGCACGGCCGTGCCGAGCGCTGTGCGGTTGAACTCGCCGACCTCGTCGACCACTTTCAGGAACTTCTGCGTGCACGCCTGCCAGTGCGTGAGGGCGTTCCGGAGCTCGACCATCTCCTCGGGGTTGACGGCGAAGGCGTCGCAGAGTCGCTTGTTGTCGGCGCAGTCGCTCACCTCTTGGGCGCAGCGCGCGACGACCATGACGGCTTCCGCCAGGTCACGATCGGCCTTCTTCAGTCTCGCTTCCAGTTCTTGTCTCTTGTTCATCCCCGTTCTCCTGTGTTTGGGGTTCTTGTCTGATTGTCAGTGCTCCGCTCCGGCGAACAGGTCGAAGTCCTCGCCGAGGAAGGCGTGTAGCTTCGCGTTCGTCTCGACGCACGCGAGATAGATCTTCTCGGCCTTGCGACTGTCCGTGTCGTAGCCGAGGTCCGAGCACCAGTCCTCGAACGTGACGCGGTCGGCACTGGTCGCGTCCGAGCACAGGCACGAGAGCACGTCAGCCGCGTCGGGCGGCTTGGGTTTTCCGGGTCCGCAGAGTCTCGTACCGTTCTCGCGTCCCATGAAGACGTGGTCGCTCGTGCAGTCGGGCTTGTGACCGCCGCGCGGGCTCTTTGGCGGGTACACGTGGGCGACGCCGCACTTGAAGTCAGTCTTCAACGAGCGGCCCTTGTAGAGCAGGGTCACGCGCCAGAGGAAGTGTTGGAATCCCCACTCGCCCGGCGGTTGCAGGCCCTCGCACACGGTCACGATGCCCACGTCGCGCTCCTTGCAGAGGTCGACCATCTGCACGACGGGCGGGGGTTCGGTGTCGGCTTCGGCGATGTTGTTGGTCATGTGATCCCCATCTGCTTGCGCTCATGCGCGCGTTCTTCTTCGTCACTCATCCCGTCGTCGTGCTCTTCCTCGCACGTGTCGTCGGCGTAGCACTGGAGGTCCAGTTGGACTTCCCCGCACCCCTCGCAGCCGAACAGGTCGGCGTCGGCGAGCTCCGGGAACGACTCGTGATCGTCGAACCACGACACGCCCGCGCCCATCGCCTTGTAAGCGAGGCACCAGCCGAACCGGTTGGCGAGCTCGCCGCGGTACTCCACGCCTTCCGGGTCGAGGCCGTCCGCCTTCCACGCCAGCGCGAACAGGGACGCGAGCCCGTGCTTGGCGCGGACCTCGATGCGCCCCGCGACGCGGTGGGCGAGTCGGTAGGCCAGCTCGGGGACCTCGGGCATGCACTCCGTGATCTCGCAGCCGCTCAGGTTCGTGCAGCCTTTCTCCTCGCAGTGGTCCGCCCAGGCGCTGGCCCAGAAACACTCGGCCATGCCGTTGACGAATTCGCAGGAGTCTTTTTCGGCCATGTCAGCACCACCCTTGGCAGAGTTTCGGGTCGACTTCGGCGAGCGCCTTCAGCGCGGCCTCTCTCATGTCCGTATCGTAGCCGGAGTCTTCGAAGTCCTCTCCGACGAACCCGCCGCAAGCGTCGGCCACGGTCCAGCCGTCGACCGGGTCGAGGTACTCCGTCGCGTACATCCAGTGGCCGTCGCGCTCGATGCGCGCGGCGATGTCCGCCTTGGCTCGCGCCTTGCGCGCGTCCGAGACGTCCCACGTGTCGACGTACGAGTCGTCGTAGTAGTCAATCTCGGGCTCGCAGACGGCGCGCACCAAGCCCTCGGCCTCGGCGTCGTCCCATGCGTCCTTGACGCGCGCCGCGCGGAGAGCCTCGTGCGCGGGCCAGTCCTTGGCGCGGAGTCGCCGGTACTCAGCCTTGACCCACGAGTTCACAGCGCCACCCACGAGCAGAAGTGCAGCGACGCGAGGCCGCCGATCAGGAACCACGAGACGGCGAAGAACGGGGTCACGAGCGCGCTCGCTCTCCGCTTGAGACGCGCACGCGCGCGGTCGCGCGGCGTGTGGTAGCTGATGAGAGTCGGGTTGATCAGGGTCGGGGTCACGGGCTCTCCTTGTACGGTTCGATCTTGTAGCCTTGGCGCGTCGTCGCTTCCTCGAAAGAGAAGGGCGTGTTGCGCAGCACCCATTCGAAGCACTCGTTGTGCCCAGCGTCGCCGCCGCGCTCCGAGAGGAACACGCGCACGCGGCCCCCGGCCCCGCCGTTCCACGTGTTGACGATCTGCCAGCGGTGGTAATCGGTCATGCTCGGTACTCCCACCAAGCCTTGGGCTTGGGAGGCGCCAGGGCGGCGTCAATGTGCTCGTCGATCATGGCGCGGTTCTCGCGCACGAACGCGCGCACGGACTGGCGCGAGCCACGCTGCATGTTGTAGAGGCCCTCGTCGTTCAGGACCCACAGGCGCCGTTCGTCGTCGTTGCGTCTTTGGTTTTTCATGCTCGTTTCCTTGCTTTGCGCGCGTGCTCCCACGCGAGAAACATCGCCCACACGCGCGGGCGCTTGAAGCTCTCGATGATATTGAGCGGGCGCTTTTCGTAGCGCGCGGCGGACTTGTACCAGTCCACGAGCAGGTCGACCGCGTCAGCCGAGTCGAACCCCTCGCCGACCGGCTTGCGGTCGGTCAGCTCGTCAAAGACCGAGTCGAAGGTGTCCTGCTTCACGTCGGAGGAACCCACGCGCTCGCAGAACTTCAGGAAAGATTCGTAGTGTCTCACGTGCCAGTCTCCTTCACGGGGTAAGGCGTCACTTCCACGCTCGCGACCTTTTCCGGCTCGAGGCACTCCAGGTGCCAGAGCGGCTCGCCGGTGCGCGCGTCCTCGATGTAGAGCGTCGCGTCGTTCTCACCGTCGATCGCCAGGCTCGTCACGTGCGTGCCCTTGCGAAGCAGGTCGGCCTGCTTGAGCGCGCGCACCATGTACTTGTCTTCGGGCTCGTACTGGTAGAATTCCCCGGGCCGGCCCTCGTTGTAACGCTTGAGCACGGCCGTGCACTCGACCTCGTCACGGGTCCGATAGATCGCGTTGATCTCGAACCCGTCCTTGGCGTTGCCCCACACGTCGAGCGAGAGGACCTGGTAGCGGACGCGGATGTACTTTTTCATCGTTCACTCCCCGGGAGGCAAGCCGTGCAGCTTGCGAATGATCTGCTTGCCCGTGTCGAACGGGCCGCGGTGCAGTGCCGAGTCGATGTCGCCGCGCCCGTACTCACGCGCGGTCGAGCCGATCTTGTTGACCGGTCGATCGAGCTGGCGCTCGAGTAGCGCGTCGTCGCGCATGCACTCCTCAGCGTAGCGCCGCGCTCGCGCGCGGATCCGTTTCGGGTACTTGTCACCCGAGAACGACTGGAGCGGAGCGCCGAGACCGTACTGGACGCAGGCTTCCACGAGAACGAGAGCCGTGCGTTCTTCAGTGTCGGCGACGATGTCGCCGCTCTCGGTCATGATCTCGCCGTTGTGGCCGTCCGGAACCCACGCGAGACCGACGCAGCGCATCGCGCTCGTGATCTCGGCTTCGGGCAGATTAAACAGCTCGACGCGCTTGACGTCGCACTCGAATTGAGGGAGCCCGGAATCCTCGCCGGCCGCGTCCCAGAGGTTCGTCCACTGGAGAACGTACCACGAGCCGTCGGGCGCCTTGCGTGCCCACATGCCGCCGTAGTCTTCCCAATTGACGTCCGAGCACAGCTCGATCCACTTTTTCATCGGTTCATCCTCCTAGAGAGCGCAAGCCGGTTTGCAGCGCGTCGACGCACTCCGAAAACTGCGTGACGTCGTCGATCGGCGGATCGTCGTCGTTGCCCAAGATCGCGAAGCGATGGAATTCGCCCGCGAGTCGCGAGCCGCAAGCGTCGCACCCGCACGCGGAAAACTCGCGGTGACCGTCGTCGCCGTCGGAAGTGTGGAAGACGGTCTCGCCCTCGTCGTTCTCCTCGCCCTCGGTATCGAAGTCCGGGACTAGGTGCGGGCCGAGCTTTTCCAAGCCGGCCCAGATCTCGGCCACGCGCTTGTCGCGCGCGTCGTCCGAGAGGTAGTAGTCGATGCCCGACACGTCGCCGTTGACGGCCGCGAGCAAGCAGTCGACGCAGAGCCATATCCCGTCGCGAATGATCTTCATTCTGCAATCTCCGCAAAGAAGGCCCACGCGCGTTCGGCGTTGTCGGCCGACTCGCGCGCGAAAAACGCGGCGACGTCGAGCGGGGTGCTCGCGGTCGCCAGCCAGTAGCGCCGGCCAGACTTGGTCGAGCCGCGCGACTCATGCGGGGCGCTGTGGATCGCCCGAAACATCTCGCAGAAACACTTCAGCGCGTAGAGCGCGTCATCTTTCGCGAGACGGTACGCGCGCGTGCGCTTGTCAAACTTTCTTTTCATGGCAGCCCACCGGGCGCGAGCGCGCTCGTGCCCAGGGAGCCGGATGAAACTAGAGCGCCTCGCAAGCGAGCTGATACGGGTCGAACGACCATTCACTGATCGGTTCGCCCTGGAAGAAGTTTCTTTCGACGGGCATGCGGGCTAGGTGCGCCTCGCAGATCGGAAAAGACTTTCCCTCTTGCGTCCCGGTCGCGTGAAAGAACGTGCACGTTGCGACGCCTACGGCTTGGTTTTCGTCGGGCGTAGGCGTGCCGAACTTGTCGATCCACTGAATCTTACACTTCATTCGATTGCTCCCTTCACTCGCGCCGCGAACCGCGTGGCTCACGGCGCGAAAGCTGGAAGTAACCAGCGCACAAGAATGACGCGCTCGAAAGAACGCGCCGAATGCGGCCCGTCGCCGCGTGGACAGAATAGGTTTTGCAGACGTGGACTTTTCTCCAGGCAAGTCCGTGCCATAAAAACGGTGTTACCGGCGCTCGCTTCGCGCCCACGCGCGAGTAGTGGCTCGCGCGGCTCTTCGAAGTCCGCGCCGGTGCAATGTGAAAAAAGCTCAGTCAATCGTTTTGCGAACGATTGGAGAGGAAGTAGGGGGTTTAGGTTTTCGTCGCTTGGCAAGGGTAGCGCGGCGCCCGGTCGCCGTGTCGTCCGCTGCTAGGCCGTCCGATCGATTCGTTGGCGCTACCGAGGTTCCTGGCGCGACTCGCCACTACGCGCTCGCGTTACCTACCTCAGTCCGTTACCCGTTCGACTTTCCGCCGCGTCATCAACGCGACGGTCGGCCCGAGACGATCGCGCCTGTCACGCGCGATAGCCCCGGTCTGGCCTATCCTTGCTCGCATTCGGTCGACGCACCCGCGTTCGGCGTGTCCCTGGACACTTACCCTTTCGGCTCCTACGCGTGGGCGCGGCAATGCCACCCCTTCCGGGGGCGTTGATCTCCGCGCGCGGTCGACTTGCGACGTCGCGGCCCAGTGTGGGCCGCTCGGGTTTCCCGTGTACGGTTTCCCGAACCGTGTTCTCGATCGGCGCGCGTTCACCGGGCGCGCATCCAATCGGGCTTTCCAGCGCCCGCGAGAGAACCCGCGGGGGGTGGGAGCCGTGTTTTCAGAGATCTGGACTGCTCGGACTGGCCGTCCGGGCTCGCCAAGGGTTATTGCATGTTTGGGGCCAACCCCCGGGGAAACCCCCCGGTCGTTTTGACCTGGCAAAAAGCCCGCTTTTTTGGGGGGTCTAGGTCAAAAAGACCGTGAATCCGGTCGTTTAGACCCTACTGACCTGTGTGTAGGCTTCGCACCGGGCGCGAAAAGCCCTACCCAGCATTACAGTCAGGCTGTAAGGGTTACCCGGGGGGTTACCCTTTACAGGGACACTGTAATGGCTGCTAGCTGTCAGATCTCGCCCCCGGTCGGCGTCATCCGGCCATGGGAGCATGCACCGAGTCAGTTTCTCACCGGTTCTACCTGGCTTCGGAGCCGAACAGGCTGGAAGCCAAGCGGATCAAGCGCGCGGCCGAGCGCGAACACGAGCGCGCCGGCTGGCGCGACCCATGGATCGCATGCGTGCGCGTGCGGCGCGGCGTTGTCGACTGGGCCGGCTACTTCCAATCGAAGCAGCCATGGTTCTACGGTTGGACGCCGTTACCGGACTTCGGCGAGCTAGACGGCTACTTGCTCTTGACGATCGAGCAATCGAGCGCCGGCGCGCCACCCGACCGCGCTGAGCAGGCCGAGCAACGCGCGGAGAACGTGCGCGACTACCTGACCGTGCGCCAGCGCGTCGTCGCGCAGCGAGCTCGCATCGTCTCGAGTCAAGAGGAGACCGAGGCGATGCTCGACTTGGTCGGCTGGGCAAACCGACGGCTCGCGTGGCTGTTCCGAAACACGCACGCGATCGTGTACGGCGGCCGACCAGCGTGCGCGGTCCTGCTCGACCCGGACGGAAAAACACTCTTGACCGTCGAGGGTTCTCCGACGTTCGCGATCTTCGAGCTCGTGCGCCGGATCGAGACTCGGATCGGACGGAGACACAAGAAAACGGCTCTCGCGATTGATTGTGTCGATTGATCGTTGCGATTGTTTTCTCTCTCGAAAAGCTCGATTGAGCTTTTCGACTGTTTTCTCTCTGAAAAAGCTCGATTGATTCACTCGAATGTTCTCCGGGTTAGAGATCTGAGATTGATTACCTCGTTTGTTTATTCGTAAGTCCTCGATATCTCTACGGCGATCAATCCATCCAGGGCCAAAAAGTGGCCGTAACGCGGCACGCTGCGCGCTCGCAGTGCACCCCGTTCACGGGCGAGAACGACCCGCTTGTGGACCCGCGCGTGACCGTGCTAGACACTTGACATGGACGACGACTTGAGCGTGCGCGACATCGAGCTGCCGGACACGTACGAGATGTGCTGCGGCAAGCAGAAATGCCCGGCGATTCGCCTGCGCGAGGACGGCAGCGTGCTCGTGTTCGACACGGGTCACGACGCCGAGATCGCCTTCGACGCCGAGCAGGCGAGCGAGCTGAAGAAGTGGCTCGAACAGAAGGGTTTCTAGGGCGCCTAACGCGGCTTTTCCGCCGGCGCGTTGACGAGCCCCGAGCCGCGGATATCCTGGACGGCGAGCATGCCGACGTACCAAGTAGTCCTGTTTTCCGCCGCGATCACGGTGGTCTTCACGCAGGGGACGATCTTCAAGTTCCTCCGGCGCGGTCCCTGGCTCTGGCGCGAGCTCGCGAGCTGCGCGCTCTGCACGGGCGTCTGGGTGGGCATGGGGATGTCGCTGCTTTTCTCAGGTTTTCCACACGTTGGGGGTGACCTGTTGACGGACCTCTCGAGCCTGGTTCGCCTGCTCGGCGTCGGTTCGGTGAGCGGGTGCGCGGCCCTGCTCTTCGTCGCGGTCTGGGAGAAGCTCGACACGCGCGGCGCGCTTTTATCGATTGAGAACGCGACGATGACGGTCCCCAACGCGCAGATCCACGCCCCGCGCGTGAAGTTCACGGGGGAGGCGTTCCAGCCGGAAGAGGCGCCGACCGACCCCGTCTCCAGCGACAGCCGGCTGACCAAAAAAGTCCCGACGGATCGGCTTCGCATCGAGGCTAGCCGCCGCTCGCACCCGGAAAAAGACGGGGACAAGTGACGAGAGCGACAGAATTCGTCGCGTTCGGCACATAGGAGCCTAAAACCCGTGCAGCGAAAGAGCGCCTGAGGTCCCCGAGGCTGCGGTCCGCAGCCGCTGCGCTGGTACCGCGTGGACGACGCCCAGGGGCGCTTCCACCGCAGCCGGCCCGTGTTCGCGTTCGCAGTCCAGGCGGGTCGCGTGGTCGAGGCAGCGCCGATCGCGCGCCGCAGGCTGCTCAGGGAGCGCGCGTTTGACGTTTTCGTGAGCCTCGGGGACCTCGGGCTGGTCTGCGAGCTCATTCCGGGTTGACCTTATAGACGGAAACTAGCATTATTGCCCATGTGAAGAAGTCGCGCCGGCCGTCGATTACGCGCCTATTGGAAAGGCGTCACCAGGCCAAGGAGGCCAACGGCGCGAAAACGCCCGACGCTGCCGCGAGGATCGATTCTGCCGCGCCCGAGCCGGCACCGACGAAGAACGGGTCGTCCGAGCCGCCGGCAGCGTTCGCGGCTCAGGAGGCGCCGACCAAGCCGAGCGTCCCCTCTCCCCTGAACCTGCGCAGCCCGGCGGACCTGGAGCGGCTGCGGGCGAACGAGTTCGACGCGGCCTGCAGGGCGGCGTGGGACGATGACTCGATCGAGCTGACTGAAGCCGACCTCGCGCGCATCGACGTCGCGCGTGCTCGGGCTCTGGCGTTCGCGAAGGACCAGGCATTGCTCGACTGGCTCGACGAGCCAGAACTAGAACTCGCGACTGATTCGCAAGGTCACGGAGCAACGCGGCTCTTCGGGGTTGCGCCAACACCGGCCGGCGGGGGAGCGACGGACGTTGCGTGGCTTCGGCCAGCTCTGCAGAGCAGCCCAACGTCCGCCCCGCCGGGCGAGATCTCGAGAGGAGGTGATGTCGATGCCAAAGATCGGGACCCCCGAAACGGACTTCATGAACCAGCGCCCCTCGTCCGCGTGACGGGGGGCGCGCTCGACGCCGACGCGCCGAAGCAGAGCTACGGGCCCGAGGAGGTGTTCAAGCGCTTCCTCATGAACCGCTCGGACGACACGCTGAAGGCGTACAAGGCCGACGTCGACGCCTTCGCGGCGTGGCTCGGCGTGAGCTCCGACGACGCAGTCGGGCGCCTGCTCGGCCACGGCCTCGGCCCCGCGAACGCTCTCGTCATCGAGTGGCTCGACAGCATGCGCGAGCTCGCGCCGGCGACGCGCAAGCGCCGGCTCTCCGCGCTCCGCTCGGTCGTGCGCATGGCGCGTCGCCTGGGCGCCGTCGAGTGGTCGCTCGACGTCGACTCGCCGAAGGCGGAGGCGTACCGCGACACGGCCGGCCCGACGGAGCACGAGTTCCACAAGCTCCTGCTCGCGTGCGGCGACGGGCTCGAGGGCCTGCGCAATCGCGCGCTCGTCCTGCTCGCCGTGCTCATGGCGTTCCGCCGGCGCGAGCTCGCCGCGTTCCGTCTCCAGGACTTCGACCGCGACCGGCGCCGCGTGTTCGTGCGCGGCAAGGGCGGGAAGAACTCGTGGGTCGGCGCGCCTGAAGAAGTGTACGACGCGCTGGTCGCGTGGCTCAACGCGCCCAAGACGATCGTCGGCGAGGACAACGACTCGGTCTTCCTGTCGCTCTCGCCGCGGACGTTCGGCGAGGCGCTCACGCGCAAGGGCGTCTACAACATCGTGACGAAGATCGGCGAGCGCGCCGGCGTGCGAGTCTGGCCGCACGCTTTGCGCCACGCGGGGATCACCGCGTCGCTCGACGCGAGCGACGGCGACGTGCGGATGGCCCAGCAGTTCGCGCGCCACGGCGACCCGAAGACGACGATGGTCTACGACGACAACCGCACGGACATGGGTGGCCGAGCCGCGCGGCTCGTCGCCGGGAAGCTGATGCCGAAGAAGGGAGACGGGCATGGGTGAGCTAGCGTTCGCGAGCGTCGCGTACGAGACCGTCGCGTGCGGTCAGTGCGACATCGTGTTTGCCGTTCCGAGACAAGTCGTCGAGCGTTGGCGAAAGACCCACGAAGAGTGGTACTGCCCGAACGGGCACTGCCGATACTTCGCAGGAAAGAGCGACATCGAGGCGCTGAAGGAACAGCTCGCCGAGAAGGACCGCTTCATCGAGAACGGGAAGAAGCGCGTGGAGTGGGCCGAGAAGCGCGCAGCCCACGAACGCGAGAACACGAAGCGCGCGCAGCGCAGCGCAGCCTCGTACAAGGGCAAGCTGAACCACGTGAAGACCCGGGTGGGCAACGGCGTCTGCCCGTGCTGCAATCGGTCCTTCACTAATCTCATGAGGCACATGCAGACGAAGCACCCGACCTACAAGGGCGAGGATTAATGCACGCCGAAGCCTTCATCGCGGCGCTCGCCGACTCGCGCGGGCACGAGCTCACGTCGCGGCGGCCGTGCAACTTCAACCACGGCAACCCGGTCGCCGACTTCAACGCCTTCGACTTCCGCGAGCCCGGCATCGCCGAGGTCATGCTCGTGTTCTGCGCCGACTGCGGGGAGCTCGTCACGCACCGGCGCATGAACATCTTCTACTCGTACGAGCACACCGAGGACTTCATTCAGATCTGCGGGTACCCGACGAGTGCCGTGCCGTTCGACCAGAGACTCCGACCGCGAGGTGAGTCGTGAGTTGGAAACTCGAAGTCCGAACGCACGAGATGCAGGACGGCAAGTGGGTGCTCGTTCTCGACCACGCTTTCTACGGGACCACGCGCGAGGACGCGCTCCACTACTCGGACTCGCACGAGCGCACCGACTCGTTCTACCGCGACACGGGCGGCGCGCTCGCGGCGCGCGAGAGCTACCGACTGAAGTCGTTCATCATCGTCAAGGGGCACTTCCGAGACGTCCCGACGCAGACCGAGGCCGAGTTCAAGAAGAGGAAGCGATGACAACGAAGACGTTCTACAAGCTCGGCGAGTACTACAAGAACGGGTTTTCGGGACCGACGCGCTACAAGTGCGAAGAGATGCACGGGACGGTCGTGGCGGAAGGCGTCGTGAGGATCAGCAAGTACGGTGAACGCGAAGAGGTCGTGCTCGAGGCGACGCTCGCGGACACGCCGAAGCGAGCGTTCGATAAACTCGTGGCCGAGAAACAGCTCAACGTCGAGGAAGCGAGGCTCGCGCTCGAGAAGGCGGAGAAGGCTCTGAAGAAAGCCAGCACCGCGCACGACGACTGGTTGGAGTACGAGGCTCGAGAAGAGGCTGAGAGAGCGCGGCGAGTCGAACTCGAGCGCGCCCGCTTGAACGAGCAGCGCGAGAGCCAGTACCGGGACAAGCCGTGACCCACGGCGAGAAGATGGCGCGCGCGGCGCTCGCCCAGTGGATCAAGCTGTACGAGCGCCAGCAGAAGTGCGAGCAATGCCAGATCTCGGCCGCGCAGTGCGGGCGACACCGCACGAAGACCGAATTCGACAAGCTCCTCGAGCAGAGTCGGCGCCTGCTTGCCGGCGGGCCGAACTAGCGACTAGAATTGCTCGATGCGACGGTACGAGAAGCCGACCGTGACCGACCTCCCCGGCAGGGGGGACTGGGTCCGGAAGTTCCGACTGTTCTTCGCCGACCGGTACGAGGTCGTGGGCTTCAAGGGTGAGTCGGTGCTCGTGCGCGCGCTGCGCGACGGGGTCATCTACCGCGCGGAGGGCCGGGCCGAGGACCCGCGCTTCTCGGAGCTCTGATGGCGCGCCACGTCCACTTCGACCGGTGCTTCGACGACGCCAAGGTGCGCCAGCTCTCGGTGCACCTGCCGGCGACGTTCGAGGCGCTGAACCGGATGGCGCCCTGGCGCAAGGGGCGGTGGCCGACGCGCGTGAAGTGCATGACGCACACGCAGATCATCGAGGGACGGCGGCGCGGCGCCGGCCACGGCTTCACGTTCATCCGCGGCAACACGATCTGGATGAACGCGCACATGACCGCGATGGGCTACTGGCTCGTGTACGTGCACGAGAACCTGCACCACGCCTTCCCCGATGCGACGGAAGAGGAGTTGAACTGCCGCGAGCTCCCGCAGGTCTACCGCGAGGTGTTCGGGCGCACGCTCACGCCCGCGTTCGCGCGAAAGCACGGCGTCGGTTCGCCAGTGCCGGGCGTCGGCGACCGGAGCTACTGCCGGTGATGGACGAGGGCGCGCAGAAGTCCGCGTTCCCGGCGCTGTCCGAGTTCCCGGGCCAGGGCCTCTACCAGCACCACAAGGGCGGGTACTACATGGCGCTGTTCGTGACGACGCACCACGAGACGAACGAGCCCTTCGTCGCGTACGTGCCTTACGGGCACCCGGAGAGTGGCGTGCGCGTGCGCGAGCTCTCGTCGTGGATAGAGAAGGTCAAGTGGGAGACGCACGGCCTGCTCGACTTCAGGTTCAAGCGGGTAGAACCGTGATCGAGCAGCTCATCAAGCTCGCGCGCGAGCGCCTGTTCTACGGCGAGCGACTCGAGCACGTCGCGCACTCGCTCGGGCTCAAGGCCGGCGACTACGCGCTCGGGCACCTCGCGGCGCGCGCCGCCGAGCTCGACCTCCGAAAGCGCCGAAAACCTGACCTGCAGGGTGTCCAGCTGCCGCTGCGACGCAAGGAGCGGCGCGCGGGGCGCGTGTGGTGGGTGCGGCGGTGACCGAGTACGTCTTCTTGATACTCGGCCTAGGCTTCGTCAGCTCTGTCATCGGGTCGCTCGTGCTGTTCGACCGACGAGAAGCTCGGCGAGAGGACCAGTGGCGCGTTCAGCAGCGCGTGCAGATGGACGAGACGGTCGAGTGGATGCAAGCCCAGCAGAAACGTCGCAGAGCCACGCACGCCGAGGTTCGAGCACTGAGGTGGCCCGCAGTCCGAGCGCTGTGCGAGCGCGAGACCGGGCACTCGCCGTGCGAGTGCGCGACGCGCTTCGCCGCGGGAGAGAACGTCTTCTGGGCTCGCGAGCGACGGAGGGACTCTTGACCTCGTTCTGGGACCAGTTCGTGCCCCGGTTCGAGGGCAAGCCGCGCATCGAGCTCCGCGACAACCCGCGCGTGAAGAAGTGGGTGCAGGTCCTGCTCGACCACCGCGAGAACCTGGAGAACGCCGCCGGCGGGAAGCTCGGCGCCGTGCTCGGCTGCGGGCACTGGGGCTGCGTCGTGGACATGGCCGACCCGTGGGTGCTGAAGCTCACGATCGACCCGACCGAGGCGCACATCTGGGCGAGGATCACGGAGCTCCAGGCCGACGAGGTCTACGGGCAGGACGGCTTCACGCGACTCAAGCGCATCTTCGAGTTGAAGCCCGGCATCCGCTACGGCGGGCGCATGAAGCGCGTCTACGGCATCGTGCGCGAGAAGATCGCGCCGGCGCTGAGGTGGGACCGGCGCCAGAGCGCGGCGCCGACCGTGCACACGCTGCGCAGACTCGGCATCGAGGTGCCCGACAACTATGTCGCGAACTTCAACTACAAGGAGCTGAAGCAGCTAGACACCTCTTCGGCGGCTAAACCGCTCTGGGTGAAGTCGAACATCGACGAGTTCGCGAACGCGATGGAGGGCCTCGTCGAGTACAAGGGCATCGGCAGGCAGTGGTACGAGCGGCTGCACATGAGTCGTCGCGACGAGATACGCGATCGTCTGCAGAACGTCCTGAATCGAAAGTTCGGCGGCCCCATCGGCGGGCCGCTCGGTGAGTCGCTGGGCATGCTGCTCGACAACGACCTCGTGCTGCGCGATACGCACCTCGGGAACGTGGGCTGGCGCGTGTTCGAGGAGGTCGACGGCGACGAGGCGCCTGACTCGCTCGTGATATTCGATCCAGGCCACACGCCGACCGAGAAGCGCGAGCTCCCGGTCGAGGAGTGGCAGCACTTCGCGGCGCTGGGTTAGCCATGACGGCCCGCGCCGCCGGCGTACTGCTCCGGGCCCGCTCGACGGGCCGCTACCTGTTCCTGCGCGAGGCGGACGGCACCTGGAACGTGCCCGGGGGCGGGATCGAGCCCGGGGAGGACGCCGAGGACGCGGCGCTGCGCGAGCTCGTGGAGGAGACCGGGTTCTACGGCACGCTCCGGATGAGCCGCGCCGCCTCGCATATCGGCGCGTACCGCCTCTACGTCGGCGAGGTCGAGAAGGAGTTCAAGCCCGAGCTCAGCGACGAGCACGAGGCGTACGCCTGGACCAGACTCTGCGACGTGCCGCGGCCGCACCACCGCGGGCTCGATCGCTTCATCTGGCAGGCGTGCAATTAGCCCGGGATCTCGATGATAGACACTTGCACGCTGCCGGACGAGATCACGCACGAGCCCGTGACGTCGGTGACGCGAACGTGGACGACATCCCCGCCTGGCGGGACCGTGTAGATGCAGTCCACGAAGCCGTCGTTGCTCGAAGCGTCTGTGCTCGTAGCGGGACGCATCACACCCTTGATGGAGTCGGCCTGGGGGATCGGGGTGAGGTTGTTGTCCACCCACCTGAAGTCGATCGAGTCGCCGACACCACCGAACCCGTCCGCGTGGCCGTGGAAGATCAGGTGGTAGGTCTTGCCGACCGTCAACTGGAACGACTCGTTGTCGGGCTGAGTGATCCCGCGCGCGGCGGTTGCCGTGTCGAAGTGGAAGTTAGTCACACCGCCGATGTTTTGAGGGACGGTGTTCTTCGCCTCGTAATATTGCGGAGAGTCAGCGCCGCTCGACGTGAGTCCGTCGATCACGGCGGCGAGGTTGAGCACGAACTGCCCGATCGGGCTGCTGAGGCCGAACTGCGAGGCGACCGCCATCGCTCGGCTGTGAAGTTTGCTGGCCATCGTCATCTCCTCAGATCATGAACAGGTTGATCGGGTGCCCCTGCAGCGTCGCCGAGCCGTACTTCTGGCAATAGTCGGCGTGCAGGTCGTCGCGCCGGACGGGCGCGCTCGCGTCGTTCGCGTAGTACCAGAAGCTGCCGTCCTGCAGCACGACGACGACGGCCTGGCCCGACGACAGCGCGTCGAGCTGCGCTTGCATCGCGGGCGGGAGCATCGCCTTCAGCTGGTTCGGCATGGGTGGGGTGCCGCCCGGAAACGCGGTCGGGACCTGGACAGCGACCACACCCGCGGTGAAGCCCCACTGCGTGAGCTTGACCTGGTCCACGGTGCACACGGCGGCAGGTGGGAGAGGCGGGGGCGTGGCGGTCGTCGTCGTGGACGCGGTCTTGTCCTTGTTCAGGTACCAGATCGCGGCTGCGCCGAGAGCGAGCGCTCCGAGCACCCAAGGCGCGGCGCTCGGGTTCGCCTGGAGCTTGCCCTCACGCGCGAGCGCGGCTCGCTTCGCGGAGGGCGACATCTTGTGGTACCAGAGCGCGCCGCAGACCGCGCCCGGGTTCTGCGCCGACTGTGACGCGCCGCGCACGCAGTCGCGCATCCACTTCTTCGGCGGTCTTCGCGGGTTGGTTTGCATCTTCATGGTCCGGGTCCAGAGTAAAAGTTTGGCTGTCGATGGAGCGTCGCGATCGTGTTCGCCTGGTAGTGACAGTCGGCCGTGAGCAGGTAGACCGTGTCCCCGTTGTCCGGATTGACGGGGTTGTTGGTGCGCTGCAGCGAGAGGAGCAGGATGCCGTCGGGCTCGAAGTTCGTCGGGTCGAGGGGGCCGGGGATCTCGCTCGTCATGTGCCGGAAAGCTGAGCCAGGCGGCGCCTCGGTGGTGAAGACGGTCGTGCCCGTGAGGTCGTAGTTCTGCTGGTTGAAACCCTTCGCGTACGTCCAGGTGTAGCTCCAGGTGACCTCGTTCGTTTCCGTGCCGTCCGTGAGCCAGTGCGCGTGCAGGAAGACCGGCGAGTTGAGCGCGTAGTCGTGCTGGAAGTGGTAGACGATGTCGACGCTCCGGCCGAGCGCGAAAGCGTACGCGCGAAACGCGCTGCCGCCGATGCTCTGTCGCGTCGGGTCACTGATGTCCGTGCCGGGCGTGTAGATCTGCCCGACCATGTCCCTCCACCCGCCGTTCTGCGACGTGTAGAAGTTGATGTTGCCGAGCACGTTCAGGAGGCTGAGCGTCGTCGCCGCCGTTTCTTTTAGTCCCCTGCGCCAATTGCCCATCGCAGAGTGAAGCGACTTCTCGCCGCCGGAAGCTGAAAGCAAACCTAGAAGTCGACGTGTTGCTGACATGGATCACACCATGAAGAAGTCGGCGGGGTGTCCGTTGAGAGCTGGCGTGCCCTTGGTCACGCTCGCGCCGACGAACTTCGCCAGCGCGGCGTTCTCGGCGTCGTCCGAGACCCACTTCGTGCCGTTCCACTTGTAGAAGCCGCAATCGACGGTCGAGAACGTGTGCGCGTTCTTGTTCGAGACGTAGTCGGCCTTCGGAGCGGGCCACTGCGCAACCGGTTGGGTCTTGTCCGGCGGCACGTACAGCTTGTACGTCGTGGGCTTCGACTTGACGTACGTCGTGAGCATCGCGTCCGTGATCGGGCACGGGAGAGCGCTCGGCGTCTCGGCCTTCGCCTCGGTGTCGCGCGACATCCACCACCAGATCCCGGCCGCGAGGAGACCTCCGCCAATGATCCACGGCAGCGCGCTCGGGTTCTCCTGGAGAGACTTGTTGCCAGCGATCTCGTCCGCGTACCTCTCGGCGTCCGCGTATCGATTGAAGACGCGCAGCACTTGGTTGTGCCACATGACGAAGTACGCCTGGTTCACGTTCGAGTAACGGATCGTGATCCCGTTCCCGACCTGCACGACACTTTGACGCCTCGCCATCGTTACACCATGAAGAAGTCGGCTGGGTGACGCGCACCGGCGAGCGACTTCACGTAAGCGCAGTACTGGTTCATCAGGTTCGGACTCTTGACCGGCGCGCTGTTCTTGTCCTTGTAGTACCAGAACTCGCCGTTTCCGAGCACCAGCACGTACGGCCTGCCGAACGGGAGGTCGGCCGGCGCGAGCTTGGTGGTGACGAGGAACTCGTAGGTCGAGGGGAACGGCAGCGTGATGTTCGTGGTGTTGCCGGCGAGCTGCTTCTCGACGAGCCACGCCTCGAACTTCGTCTTGTCGATGGGTAGGCAGCTGCCAGGCAGGGGTTGGATCGGCTCAGCGCTGGAGCTCGCGCCCTTGCTCGTTCCTGACAGCAGCCACCACGCGCCCAGTACGCCAGCGCCGACCGCCCACGGGACCCAGTTGGTCGCCATTACGGTTGGTTCACTCCCCAGCGCTCCTTGTTCGGAGAGCTGTAGGCCCAGATCCCGGTCTGTCGAAAAACTTTTTCGGCCTTGTCCACGGTGTGCTCCAGTGCCGTTCCCCGAGCATACCCCAGTTGGCCGTACTGCACCGTGCCCTCGCTGACCCTGTACCCATCTGGGTTGATTAGTTCCCAAGTGGCGTGCTTGTGGACACGAAGCGTGAACACGCGCCCCGGGTCGTCTGCAGAGCCGTACTTGATGAGCGCGGTCTTGTTCCCGTTCGTGAAGGTGACCGTGTACGCGAGCGGGTTCTGCTGCAGGGAGAGGCCGGACGCTGCCTTGGGCGCGCCGACGACGATGCCCCCGACCACGACCGCGGCGACGCCCGCGAGCGCGACAGCGCCCCACGGGAAGCCTGAGCTCTCGGTCGATCCCAAGCCAGGACTTGGTGTCGCTGTCGAGATCCCCGAGCTCGGCAGCGGCGCCGCCTCGTTCGTGCTCATGTAGTCCGCCGGCAGGACCACGCCTTTGGCGCACGACGCGCCGAGCGTGAAGAAGTCAGCCGGGTGGGGGGCGCCCGCTATGAAACAGGACGCCCCCGGCGCTTTTGGGTCCATCGCGTTCCACCTCTCCGCGAGGACCGCCGCGAGCAGCACGGGCAGCATGCGCGAGCCCTGGTAGATGTGGTCAGCGTAGCCCTGCGGGTCGAGGTCGGTGCAGCCGACCATGATGAGTCCGCCGCGCCGGCGCTTCGCCTTCCACGGCGGGGCCGGGTAGTCGATCGAGTAAGGCGTCGTCGCCGGCGGCACGCCCACGTGCACCGACGTCGCCGGCACGTTGATCTCGGGCACCGGTGTGTCGGCTGCATAGGCTTCGGTGTTGCTCGTGAGCTTCTCCCAGAGCCAGTTCGCGGTCTCGGTCGTGCTCGCGTAGGGCGGGACCACGCTCGAGTACGAGTCGAGGAACAGGCGCTCGTTGTTTGCGGCGAGCGCCGCGAAGTCGAGCCACGGCTTCATCCCGGCCGGGTTCAAGACGTGCTTGACCTTGTCGAGGTAGCCGACGTGGATCCCGTCGACGGCGACGACCGCGTCGACGCGCCCGCCGTCGCTCGACGAGAGCACCTGCGCGACGCCCTGGCAGCTCGCGCTGAACCCGAGCAGCCCGACTCGCAGCGGCGTCACGCCCGGCGCGTACTTCGCGATCATCGCTCGCACGCCGCCCCCGTACGGCGCGAGCGACTGCGCCCACGAGTCGGGGTTCGGCAGGTTGACGAACTTCGTCGGGCGCTTGAAGGCGGACTTCACCTGGTTCACGGGTATGCCGCCGTGATTCCAGGCGATCAGGACGTCCGCCTCCTCGGCCACGGCTCACACTTCCTGCACGAGCGCGTACGAGAGCCCGCCGAGCGCGTCGGCCGTGCCGGTGGCGCCGGTCACGCGGAGCTTCACCGTCTGGTTGACGCTGGGCGTGTGGAAGGTCTCGGCAGTCGGCTGGAAGTTCTCGTTGTTCGTGTTGGTGACCGGCGTGAGGAACGCGCCGTGATCGGCGTGCAGCACGGCGTTCGTGTTCGCGTCCACCCACTCGATCCCGATATTGGTCGTCTCGCCCGTGTAGTTCGCGAGCGTGAAGTGCGCGGTGAGCCGGTAGTTCTTGTTCCCCGTGAGAGTGAACACGCCGTTCAGCGGGTTGTACGGGATGTCGCCGTAACCGGGCGTGTCCATCACGATGTCGGTGTTGGCGGCGAGCGACTGCCCACCACCGGCCGAGTATGAGGTCTGCACGTAGTCCTTGGCGACCGCCTGCGACGGGTGCGAGGACTGCTGCGAGACGCCGAGGATCCACTGCCCGATCGGGCTGCCGAGACCAAACTGCGAGGCGACCTGCATCGCCAGACCATGGAGTTTAGAACGAGCCATGCTCACGCCTTCGCTTCGATGTTGGCTGCAGCAGCTGCTGCCGCCGCCTCTTTCTCGATCCGCACGTCCTCGTCGAGCTTCTTGTCGATGGCGCGCGCGGCGAGCTGGGTCCTGACGGCTACGACGACCGATACAGCGAACCAGATCAGGAGCATCGCCAGGAACGCTGCCTTGGGCGCGTGAGCGCCGGGCACGAAGCCGGAGAGGGCGAAGCCCGCGGCGAAGACGAGCAGGCGCTCGGCGGTCTTCCGAGCGTTCGTGTGCCGGTCCATGAGCTTGAACTGCTTCTTCCAGTCAGGCTCGTAGTCGTCGGGCGGGAGCATGTCTCGGAACTGCTCCTTCTCTTTGCCTTGCAATCCTTTTTGTTCGATGGCCATCTCGTTCCTTTACTTCACAGGCACCGCGACGACCAGCGCGAGCTCCCCGTCCGGGTCGTCGTAGGTGAACTTCGGTCTTTCGTCGGGGTCCTCGGTCTCGCGCGGGAGTTCGCGCCGAGCCGCGGTCCAACCTTCGTCGGTGTACCCGCGGCACTCGCCGGTTGTGTCGATCAGGTGCACGTGGAGACTGCCCATGTACCCGACGTCGCGCGCGGCTTCGTGCAGGATGTCGCTCGGATCCGTGCCCTCGACCAACTTTGGCTTCGTCTTCTTGCCCACGACGGTGATCTCGTATCCCATGCCGCTCACCAGTATCCGTAAAAGAATATGTAGTCGACTTGGCAATTGGCGTTCGACTTCGGGCCGAGCACAGCCGTCGGGCGCAGGTTCGTTGTGTTCAGTGGCAGCGTCAGCGTGATGTCGCCATCGAAGAGCGTGGTTCCGTTGCTGATGTCGAGAACCTGGACGTGAACCTTGGTGTCGTTGGGCAGCGCATACATGCGAACCTCCATCACGCGAGGCCCGCCAGTGGTCGGGTCACCGATGATCGCGTTCGCCTTACTGATCACTGCCGCGCTCTTGGTCGCCGTCGCCGCATTGTCTGTTGAGATGATCGTTAGGTCGGTATCGCCCGTGCTCGCTCCGAGAACGATTCGATTGCCGGTGGCAGCAGGATCGGCGCCGCCGCCGATAACCGCGTTGTTGGTTCCGATCGAAACGACCGCGTCTGCCGTCAGTGCGACGATCGCCAAACGATGGCAGAAGAAAAACCCTCCGACTCCTGCCACCGCTCCGCGGCACATTCCTGGGTCGGTGAAGTTGTGCCCGACAAGCACGTTGGCCGTGCTGGTCGTCGTGTTCACGCGCGATGAAGCGGTGCGGAGATCCGCGTTCGTCAACGCTGGGGTATTCGAACCGGAAAGAGTGTTGCTGACGATCGCGAGATTGCTGATAGTGCCGCCCGCCGCGCTCGTCGGCGCGATATAACGAAAAGTTCTACCCTTCAGCGCCGTCGCGACGGCTGCCGGCAGCGCGGCAAAGTCGGGAACGTTCGCGCCGATGGTCGCCCCGGTGATGGTGACAGCGTTGCCCGCTACTAGTGAGCGCTCGCCGACAGCGTCGTCGTGTACGGTGATGGGCATTAGGAGAACAATCCGATCGAGGCGCCGTTGTTGGCGTTCAGGATAGAGCTCTGCGGGGCGGCGACGATGGTCGCCCAGGTCACGGCTGCGGTCCCGCCGATGATCGCGTCAGACGCGCCCGTGATGGTCGGTGTGGCGTTGAACGTGAGCTTTCCTCCCGACCGCGTGCGGACTCCGGTTCCACCGCTTCCCGTGCCCCAGAGTAGATCGTTGCCACTCAAGAAAGCATCGCACCTCACCTCGCCGTCCTCGACGAGTACGGCATCGCTCGTGGCGTCGAACACTGCCGCAGTACCGACGCGGGCGACGCCACCGTAGCGACAGCGCCAGCCGTTGTTGCCAGACTGCGAAAACAGCGTGTCGTAATCGAGGAAGGCGACCGTGCCGTTTTGAAAGGTCGGGCGAGACCGACATAGGCAGCCGAAGTAGGCCACGGTGCTGCCCGGGGCGGCGTGGATGACGCCCGTGTCGATGAAGCACTCACACATGACCGCGCTCACGGGACAGTGGACGCGGCAGCCGTAGAAGAGCGGCGAGTTGGTGACCGTCGCGAGCGGCAGGACCGAGACGCACACGTCGGCTTGCGTAAGGTACAAGTCCGACACGACGATCTGAGTACCGTTCGTGGTGAGCGCTCCGCCGAACTGAGCGGACAGGTTGTTGATCGCGAGGTACCCGATCTGAGTGAGGCTCTCGATCACGAACGTGTTACCCGCGGCGGCCGCGGCGGCGGTCGGGTTTCCAGGGATGGGGCTCGCGGCGAGGTTCACGCTGCCCCACGGGCTCGTGCGGTACACTCCGCCCCCGCCGTCCTTGTCGAGCCAGGCGAGCGCCCCCACGGTGCCACTCGTCAGTCGAACGCGTTGACCGGTGCGACCGGCTCCCATGCCGGCCTCGGTGACCGAGCTCGGCGTGTTCGTCGCGCGGTTCAAGGCCGTGACGGCGGAGAACCCGCCGCCGGGAGACGTATAGGTCGTCGTGGCGACGCCCTTGATTCGGAGGCAACCGGCGGAGCCGAGCGTGAACGTGAAGATGCACGGGTCGGTCGATGGCACGTCGGTCAAGTACGTGACGGTCGTGTCCCCGACGATGTTCCAGACCACGCCCACGCGGCGCTGGCGCTCGGCGTCGGTCTTCAGCGCGGTGCCGGAGGTGAGGCCGGTGTTCGTGTCGAGTCCTGCGACCGGGTCGATGAACCACGCGGTCTGCGTCGAGGACGCGCCCGTGAGCGGTGCCACGCCCACCGAGACATTGAGATTCGCGTTCGGGGAGAGGATGACTTGCGGAGTCGTCATGAGCGCAACCCCGCCATCGCTCCGTTATTGAGATTCCACATCGAGCTCTGAGCGGCGGCCGCGACCGTTGCCCACGTCACCGCCGCGGCTCCACCGAGCACGACGTCGCCGCCGGTCGATGTGATCGTCGGTTGGTTACCAGCGCTGTTCCAGGAGATGCCTCCCCTCGATCGCACCTGCACCGCGCCGCCGGTGTTCGTGTTGTTTAGACCCCAAAGAATCGCGGTATTGTCCATCTGCGCGAGGACGTCGATCACGACGTTGAACGAACCAACACCGGTCCGGTCGAAACTACCGACGGCAGCTTGGACAGAAACGAACGCACCCAAGTTCGCCTGTATCTGCGCGTTCTGTAGGAACGACGGGGCTACTGCAAAGATGATGCGTCCCTGGTTAGCCAAGACTGTCGCGAAAGCCGCATGGCCGGAGATAATGAGAGTGGCTAGACCGCTCGACAGTGTGGCCACGTTAGAACAGCCGTTCAGACGTGGGTTACTGCCAATAACGAAACCCAGTTGCTGAGTCTGCATGCGACAGCCGGTCACCAAGAACTGGCTCGCTGATCCTGGGCACTGCGCGAAGGACAAGCGTCCGCCGGGGGCGTCCGCCTCAATCGCTAAGTTTTCTACCGATCCCACCCCGTTGAACAGCAGGCAATCGATCCCCGCTATGCGGGTGCCAAGGGTCTCGATAGCGAACGTGTCATTGACGGCCGGAGAGACGGCGGCCAGCGTCGTCGGGCTGATGAATTGAGACACACGCGCGGTGTTCGCCCCGAGATCAGCCAGAACCCACGCGAAGGCGCCGGAGTTGGCCCCGCTCGTGAGTCGCACGCGCCGCTGAACGTGAGCAGCCCAGACAATAGGAGTAGTCGTGTCCGCCAGTCGCGCGTCTTGACTGGTCGCCGCGTTCGTCGCCGTGAACGCAGTGACGACGCCGGTCGCTTGCAGTGTCGGAGTACCGGTCCAATTGATTCGCTGGTTCGAGACGTCGACGAGAGCGTCGATGAACTGAGTTGGAAAGTCCCCGGTCAACGCGACGCTGATCGTGCCGATTCCTGGCGCGAAGGATCGACCGTTCCACCGCCGAGCAAGTTCGGCCAAGGTCAATAGAGGGGAAGCGGCCGTACCGACGTTGTTGTCGTTGCCAGTCGTACTGCTCACTCCCCAATCGATCTGCGTGAGGTAACCCTCGTCCGTTCCCACGCCTGTCACCACGGCGAGGTTGGTGTTCGGAGAGAGAAGAACTTGTCCCGTCGTCATCTCACTGCCTCACGTTGATGAAGGCATTGTTGGGAGGCGCGGCCACTGCCGGTGCAGTCGCCCAGTCAATGGCGGCGGCGCCGGCGAGTACGACGTCGAGTCCTGGTGTAGCGCCGGTCGCCGTGGGCTTGGTCACGTACATGACACCGCAGCCGTTGCGCACGCGGAGCGCGTTCGTCACCGTATTCCCTGCCGCGCCGTAGAAGATCGCTCCGCTAGTCGACATGACCCACATTGCGAAGTCTTCCACTCGCATCAGTTCGGTGAGGAAGCCGTTGACCACACCGAAGCACGCCCGCGGGTTGATGTCCTCGAGCGAGGAGCCGTTGCCCAGCAAGAAGGCCGCGTTGTTGACCCCGTTACCGTCCTGCAACCATCGATTGCTGATGATGTCCGCACCCTCGAGCGTCTGCATCTCGGTGCACTGGCAGACGCCCTGGCAGAAGAAGTTACCCTTCCCGAAGGAGAAGGAGCTGCCGCCGATGACCTGGACGCCGTTCAGGTTGAACGTGCCCTCGACGATGTGCGTGCCGCCCGCGACTTGGATGAACTGAGCGCCGAAGACCTGGGCGACCGAAGCACGACCGCCGAGCATGTAGGAGTGCGGGATGATCGTGTTCGCGGCGGAGCCGATCGAGACGTCGCGCAGTCGGTAGATACAGTTCCCGAGAATTTGAACGTTGAAAGCTTGGAGCTGCGTGTCGAAAGTCTCTATTACGTAGCTGTCTCCGATGGCCGGGTTGACGTTAGATACCGAGCCGGCAAAGACGACCGGTGCGATGAGTTGGAAGGTCCCGACGTTCGCGGTGGTCGCCCCGGGACTCGAGGTGATGAAGGTCACAGCGCCAGCGTTCGTGCCGCTGGTCATGCGGATGCGGCGATTGACGTGTGGGCCGAAGTTCTGCGCGGCGTCGACGAGTTGCGTTCGAGTACCGGTCGCGGCGTTCTCGGCGGTGTAACCGGTGATTGTACCGGCGCCCACCTGGGTCATCGTGCCCTGGATATTCATCTGGCCGCCGCCGGTGAACGCAGTTCCCGCGCACGACCAGTTCGCGAAGAGCACGAGGTCCTGAGTCGGGAAAGTCCCGGCGAGCGTGACCGTGATCGACGTGAGAGCGGGCGAGAAAGTCCTGCCCATGAACCGGCGATTCAATTCGCCGATCGTCAAGAGTGGCGTGAGCGCCGTCGAGCCGTCGTTCGCGTCGTTGCCCGTCGCCGAGTTCACGAACCACGCGGCCTGCGTTAGGAACGGTAGCGTGAAGTCACGCACCCACGCCGCGCCGGTCCAGACCAGGATGTCGCCCGCGAAGAGGCCGGGCGGGAGCCCGCCACCAGGCGCGCCTTGAACAGTCGGCACCCACGTCGCGCCGTTCCAGACGAGCGTGTCGCCGACCGCTGGTGGCAGCGCGTTCGGCACCCACGCACTCACGCCATCCCAGACCAGGATGTCGCCGAGCTCGACACCAGGAGGTAAGACGCCACCGGGCAGCGCGATCGGGATCCACTTCGTGCCGTTCCAGACAAGAGTGTTGCCAGGCGCTGGCGGGACCGCGTTCGCGACCCACGCCGAGCCGTCCCAGAACAAGATGTCGCCGATGTCGATCCCGAGCGGGAGGACGCCACCGGGGCCTCCGCCGCCGCCGGGCGAGTACGGGGTCTTGTCCCAGAAGTTCCTCATGTCGTGCTCGCCACGATCCGCGAGAGGTTCAGAGCATCCGTGTACGGGATCGCGGCGTAGAGCTTGTCAGTGCCTCCCACGTGCGTGTCCGAGACGGCACCCGTGAGCTCGGGCTTGTTCGCGCCGTAGTACACGCCGCCGCCGTTGTGCACGTCGATGCCGTAGGACACGGGCGCGATGAACGCCGCGGTCTGCCACATGCGCCCGGTGAAGCGGTAGAAGGCCATATCGCCGATGTCCACGCCGCCCGAGCCGCCGACCGTGATGAAACCGTGGTTCGTGACCGTCGCCTGCGCGCCGCCGGTCATCTGGAAGCCGCCCGCGCGGTTGACGACGCGGTCCATGGTCGCCCAGCAGCCGGCCTGTAGGATCGGCGTGCACGACTGGAACGCGGGCCCTCCCATTCGGTAGACGCCCGTCGAGAACGTCGGCACGCCGGACACCCACATGCAGCCGAGGAAGTCCGCGTTCGAGTCCTGGAAAGACGCCTGACCCACGTTGAACGGGAATTGGACACCGAAGAAGGTCAGGCGACCGAGCGACGAGGCGTTGGTCGCCACTCCGCCCTTGGCGGTCATCGGCTTGTCGACCTGCGGAACGATCGCCAGGTCGCGGATCACGACGTCGCCCGAGCCCACGTTCTCGACGTCGATCCAGCCGAGCTGCGTCGCGGTCACGTCCTCGATGAACTCGGTGTCGCCGGGGTTCAGCACCGTGTCGGTGTTGAAGATGTCCGTGAAGTAGCTCGTGGTCGCGGTCGTCGCCGAGGGGAAGGCGAGCAGCCAGCCTACGGCGCCGGTCGCGCTGTCGCGCACGCGCTGGTTCGGGAACGTGTTCAGGACGCCGGGCGTGGTGTCGAGCACCGCGGCCGTGTGCGCGGTCTCGTCGTACGGCGTGAAAGCGGAGACCGTGCGCGTTGCGGAAGCGCTGGGCGTGCCCACGATCGTGGTCGTCGTGTTCGGCGCGGGCGCGAGGCGCACGTGCAGGTCCTGGAGCGAGAAGTCACCCTCGAGCGTGATGGTCGTGTCCTGCAGGATCGACCTGTCGTTCAGACGGCACGCGAGCTCGGTCACGGTCAGGAGCGCCGTGGCGGGTGTGAAGCCGTCGTTGATGTCGCTGCCGGTCACGGCGTTGACGAACCACGTGGCCTGCAGCACGTAAGCGTTGACGCCGCACAGGCTCGCGGAGCCTCCCCCGGGGATCGTGACGTCGACCCGCCCCGGTCCCACGGCGGCCGAGACCCCGGCGCCGACGAAGTTCACGGTCGTGAACGACCCGATCGGCGCGCCCTGGTTCAGGAAGGCGAGCGTGTTGCCCGCGGAAGCGACGAAGTCGTCGACCTTCTGCGAGATAGCGAGGCGCCACGCGCCCAGTTTGCCGTGGAGCGATCTCTCGCTCGCGGCTGCTTTCAGGAGTGAGAGGATCCTGCCCATCGTGGTCCGATTTCGGTTTATCCTAACCCGATGCCGCAGTTACGAGCACTCATCACGGGCGTCACCGGCCAGGACGGCTCGTACCTTTCCGAGCTACTACTCGAAAAGGGCTACGAAGTCCACGGCTTCGCTCGCCGCGGCTCGCGGGCCCCGGATCCCCGCGTGGCGATGCACTACGGGGACTTGTGCGACTCCGCGGCGCTCCGGGCGGCCCTGTCCGAGGTCGAGCCGAGCGAGGTGTACAACCTCGGAGCCCAGAGCCACGTCGCCGTGAGCTTCGACGAGCCCGCCTACACCTTCGCCGTCACGGCCACGCCCGTCTTCACGATGCTGGAGCACATTCGGGCGCGTGCCCCGCACACTCGACTGTACCAGGCGTCGTCTAGCGAGATGTTCGGCACCGAGCTCCCGCCACAGAGCGAGCACACGCCGTTCGCCCCGCAGTCGCCGTACGCCATCGCGAAGGTCGCCGCGCACCACGCGATCCAGCTCTACCGCAAGTACGGGCTCTACGTCGTCAGCGGCATCCTGTTCAACCACGAATCACCGCGTCGCCCGGCGAACTTCGTCACTCGCAAGATCAGTCGATCGGTCGCGCGCATCGCGCTCGGCCTGCAGGACGAACTCGTGCTCGGCAACCTCGACGCCAGCCGTGACTGGGGCTTCGCCGGCGATTACGTAGAAGCCATGTGGCGCATGCTGCAGCAGAACGTGCCCAAGGACTACGTGATCGCGACAGGTGAGACGTTCACGGTGCGCGACTTCGTGATCCTCGCGTTCCGTTGCGCGGAGGACGTCACCGGCAAGCGCATGGACTGGGACAAGTACGTGCGCATCGACCAGAAGTTCAAGCGGCCGGCGGAGGTGCCGTACCTGTGCGGGGACGCTACGCGCGCGTTGGCTGAGCTCGGCTGGCAGCCTACCGTCCGCTTCCACGAGCTCGTGCGCCGGATGGTCGTGCACGACCTAGGCGAATGCGCGGTCCAAACAGCGCCGCGCGAATAGCGCGCTCGTGCTGGGTGCAGTAGCAGTACTGGAGGCCGACGCATTGCCGCCCCACGCGCCGGCAGCGCTTGCCCGCGGTGAGCGCGTTCCACGCGCAGCGCTCGGTCACAGCGTCCTCATGACTTCCTCGAGCGTCGGCGCGTCGCGGTCGAGCGTCGAGAGGATCGGGTCCTTGACTAACTTGCCCCAGCCGATGCCGGCCGAGTCCCACTTGACGCGCCACTCGTGCGCGGGCAGGCGGGGGCCGTCGAAGCCATAGTGCACGGTCGCGAAGTCGTCCGAGAGAACGTAGTAGCCGTGCGCGCACCAGGGCGGGATGACCAGCGCGCACCCCTCCTCGGCCTCGAGCACGGTCAAGAAGTCCGCCTCGCCGGTCCGCATGTCGACGACTGCTTCCAGGATGCGCCCGCGCACGCAGCGCACGACCTTCGTGAGCGGCGCCTCGAAGGGGTCCTGGAAGTGAAGGCCGCGGAGGACGTTCGCGTACGACCTCACGCTGAGCTCGCGGACGATCGGCAAACAACCGGCGTGATCGAGCGCGTACTCCGCGCAGTAGCCACGTTCGTCGTGTGCCCAGTGCGGGCGCAGGAGCTTGGCGCCGCACTTCATCTCGCGGACGATCACTCTCCACCGTCCCGGTTGTTCCACGTCGGGAGCCCGGCGTCGTTGCACGGGTTCACGGCGCCACCGCACCAGAACCCGCTCTCGCACTCGATCACTCGATCACACGTGAGCCAGGCTCCGACCATGGCGCCAATGACGAACATTCCCACGCCGAAGAAGAACCCCTCGCCGTTCATCCCTCCAACCACTCCGGGTTGTCGAGGAACCATCGGACGGTGCGCTCGACGCCCTGCTCGAAGGTGTACGGCATGTCGAAGCCGGCGGCCTTGAGCTTCGCCCCGCTCATGGCGTAGCGGAAGTCGTAGCCGGGGCGCTCCTTAGCGAACGAGACGAGCTCGTAGCTCAGCGGCCTGCCCACGATGTCGGCGACGCGCTGGCAGAGCTCGAGGTTCGTGACCTCGCGCTCGCCCACGATGTTCCACTTGTCGAAGCGCGGATGCTCGCTGCGGTGCTCGAGTATCCAGCGCAGCGCGTGCGCGATGTTCGCGGCGTAGGTGTAGAAGCGGCTCGAGGGCTTCGTGCCGGTGTCGTCGGCGTGGATGGTCACGAGCTCGCCGCGCAGCACCTTGCGGATGGTCATCGGCAGGAACTTCTCCGGGTGCTGGCGCTCGGCGATCACGTTCATGACGTGGACAGCGCTCGAGTGCAGGCCGTAGGTGTTCGAGTACGCGCAGGCGAGCTCCTCGCCGGCGGCCTTCGACGCGCTGTAGGGGTTCGTCGAGCGGTAGCGGTCGAACTCGGTGAAGAGTTCGCCGGCATTGGCCGGGCCGAAGACCTCATCCGTCGAGAAGTAGAGGAAGTACGGGGAGGGGATGCGATGCACCGCTTGCGTGCGCCACCACTCGAGCAGGTGCGCGGTCCCGATCACGTTGTCGTGGATAAACATCAGGGGCTCGGTGATGCTCCGGGTCACGTGCGTGCTGGCGGCGAGGTGGAGGACGGCGTCCACGTGGCCCAGTTGCCGGTCGACCGTAGCGTTGATCGGCGCGCGCAGGTCGTGCCACACGAACGTGACGCGCTTGCCGCACTCGGGCCAGCACTCGAGGTGCCGCAGGCGGTGGAGCGTGCTCGTCGCGTCGATGCGGTCGAGTCCGACCAGATCCCAGTCCGTGCGCCCGAGCAGGTGCTCGGCCACGTGGTGCCCGATGAAGCCGCAGAGGCCGGTGATCAGCACGCGCATCAGCCTATCACCCTCGGTCTCGGCAGCGGGACGATCCACTTACCGCCCTGCTCCGTGAACCACTGCTCGCGCTCCATGATCTCGTCCGCGTAGTTCCAGGCCGTGATGAGGCAGTAGTCGGGCGGCGAGTCGTGCATCCACCCTTCCGATACGATCCAGACGCCCGTGCCGGGCAGGAACTTGCCGATCTTCAGCGGCGCCCGGTCGTAGCAGCGCCGCACACTCACGCGCCGGGCCTCGAGCACGACCGCGTTCATGAGCGTGGTGCTCTTGGCCGTCGCGCCGTAGAGGTCCACGGTCTTGCCCTGCTCCGCGAGCTCGGTGAGCATGCTCGCGAGGCCGTGGATGGTCTCCCACGCCTGCTTCACGAACTTCGCCTCGAGCCCCTGGAACAAGTCGATGCGCTCGCCGGACACGCACCGGTACACGTCGTCGTCGTCGTAGACCGCGGAGTCGAGGCACGCGACGAGCATGAGCGACCCGCCGTGGATCTCCGCGTAGTCGACATCGATCAAACGCATGCCGTGGCGCTTCAGGAACTTCCGCACCGGGTCGATGCTGAGGTAGCTCACGTGCTCGTGGTAGATCTGGTCGAACTGGCCGCCGACCATCGTGTCCACGACGTAGGCGTTCTCGATGTAGAAGACGCCCGTGTCCGGGTCGAGCAGCGTCTTGACGCCCTCCAGGACTGCGTCCAGGTCGTCGATGTGCGCGAAGCAGTGCCGGGCGATGACCTGATCGAACTTCCCGAAGTCTTCGACCAGCTTCCGCGCGATGGCGGCGTCGAAGAACGCCGGGATGCTCAGGCCGATGTCGCAGTCCCCCACGTCGCTGTGGATGTTCTGGGCGGGATCGACGTTCACCTTCACGTGGTGCAGCCCCCTGAAGGTCCGCAGGAACGCGCCGTTGTTCCCGCCGATCTCGAGGATCTTCGCGTACGGGTATTCGCTGAGGAACCGGTGCACGCGTTCGTAGTGCTGACTCAGCGACGGCATGTCCGGCGTCGCGTAAGCGTACTCGCTGAAGAGCTTCGCCCCGTCGACCGCGATCGTGAGCTGGTGCAGGCCGCACGCCCCGCACTTGACCATGCACAGTGGGTAGCGCTCAGCGTGCACGGCGGAGGAGTGGTCGGCGTGGAGGTCGTTCGCGAGCGGGATCGCGCCGAGGTCGAGGACCACGTCCGCGCCCTGCTCGGCGGCGAGCTCGACCTTGCAGAAACGGCAGCGTCTTGTCATGGCAGCCTCAGTGGGAGCACGTCCCGGAAGTTGTCGTACACGAAGCGGTGGGCTCGGGCGAAGACCTCGTTGTCGCCGCCGAACGAGTTCGCGAGTTGGGCGTAGATCTCCGAGTCGCGCGTGACGGCGCCGATGCCGCCGTTCGCGTTGGTCTTGTGCTCGCACGCGATCGGGATGAGGAGGCCGTTCCAGCCGTGCCGACGCGCCATGCACGCGAGACCGTAGTCGTAGCCGTGGTGCACGATCGTGAACGGCCACCAGCTCCAGCCGTTGACCTGGTCGAGCAGGGCGCGTCGCACGAGCATTGACTGCCCGTCCGTGTACACGATCGGGCGCTCCGTCGTCGTGCGCTGGCCGTGCGTCTCGGCGTCCCGCATGTTCGACCAGAAGTCGGTGCGGCAGACCTGCTGCCAGGCGTACGGCGCCTTGTAGAGCCCCGGTCGGCCGAGCCCGGTCGAGCCGCCGAACCCTGCTAAGCCGAGCCGCTCGTCGTGCTGGAACGCGGCTAGCACGCGCGTGTCCCACCCCTTCTCCTGGATGAGGAAGTCGTCGTGGATGTAGACCAGGACGTCGCTGTCGCTCGCGTCGGGTCGAGCGCAAGCGGCCTCGTAGAGCTCGTGCAGCGCCCACGGGATGCCGCGGTTGTTCTGCTCGCCGGTGACGATCGAGCGGTCGGCGAGCTTCTCCTTGGGCAGCCCGTGCGTGCTCGCGAAGCAACCGTTGCCGACGCCGATGAGCTGGACCGGGTTGTCGGCGTTCTCGAGCGCGAGGCCGACTGACTCCCGGAACAGGTCGGGCATGCACGTGACGACGCAGAGGCGGAGTCTCACAGCACGAGCCCCACGCCGATGCCGAGAGGCTTCTCGACGCCGATGTAGTCGGCGATCGGTATCCAGAGACCCTCGTCGCGTCCCCTCCGCCAGGCTTTCGCGACTCCAGGACAAGCGAGCGTGTCGTGCAGGATCACGAGCGAGCCGGGCCGCCAGTGCTCGCGCACGAGCTCGATGTCCTGCCACACGCCGACCTCGCTGTGGTCGCCGTCGATGAACGCCACGTCCACCTCGAGCCCGTCCAGGAACTCGCGCGCCTCGGGGCCGTGGCTGTCGCAGCGCAGGTGCTCGATCAGGATGTCATCGAAGTTAGCGACGAGCTCGGGGTAGCGGGGGTGCTGGCCGTCGTCGATCGAGTGCATCTCCCAGTATCCGCACCAGCGGGAGATCATCACCGCGGCGCCGCCACTCGCCGACCCGATCTCGAGGTAGGTCTCGTCGCCGTGCGAGAGCCGGTTCAGGAGCACGAGCAGCGCGCCGAACTCGTCCGGGTTCTGCTGCAGCGACAGGCCGCCCTCTTTCGCGTACCCGTTGCCGAAGTGCGCGAGGCTGTCCGTGCCCGCGTCCCGGATCTCCTGCACCGCGACCGAGAACTGCTCGGGCGCCCTAGCTCGCAACTTGTCGATCGTATCCATCACGGCAGCTCCAGCGGGGTTTTTCTAGTCTCGCTCCCCGGCGCGCCGCCCCACTTGCGGACGTACCGGCGGTAGTTCGCCTGCATGTACCCGTGGAAGATCTTGTTCTCCTCGGGCGTCATCGCCTTCAGGTAACCGTTCAAGACGTGGTCGTAGCACGTCGTGTCGATCTCGCGCATCTTCACGCCCGCGTGGCGCATGCGGTGCCAGTAGTCGACGTCCTCGTAGTACGCCGGCCAGAACCCCTCGTCGAACGGCCCGACCCTCCTCCACGCCGCGTGCTTCAGGAGGAACACGCAGAACGTCGTGTGCGTCACGGTCTTCGGGAAGATGAACTCGGCGTCGGTGGTGACCGCCTCGTGCACCATCTCGGCGATCGTGTTCTCGTGCAGGCGCACGTCGTCGTTCGAGATGATGATCAGGGTGTCGCCGTCGTCGTAGAAGTTGAACAGCAGGTTCCACGACGCGCTGACGCCCAGGTTGGTCCGCTTCTCGTAGTTGAACACGCTGAAAGGGATCGAGGCGTGCGCCTCCACGTTGAACACCTTCCGGACGTCAGCCCCGTTGTCCACGATCGTAAACAAGTCCGGCGGGCGCGAGCCGAGCGCGGCGGAGCGGTAGAGCTCCTGCAGGAGGTCGAGCCGCCGCACGCACGGCACGCCGAGGACGACGCGCGTCACTTCTTCGCCGCCTCTCGGGCTCGTTCGACGAGCGCGCGCAGTGCGAGCAGCTCGCGCATCGCGTCCAGCACGACGACGTAGTGGATCGTGAGCGGCTGCCCCGACCGAGACATTCCCATCGGGTTGTAGATGACCTCCGACTTCAGGCACTCGATCGCCGCGCGGATGTCTTCCTCCGGTCTTGGCTGGCCGGTGACGTCTTCGAACTCAACCACGCGCCCTCATCTCCGCGAACCAGTCACGCAGCAACCTGCCCACGTTGCTCGAGTGGAACGTCTCGCGCGGCCAGTCGACTCGGGACTTGACCGGCTCGCGGTGCACGCGCTGCATGGCCTCGACGAGCGCGTCGAGCGAGTAGTCGGCCTGCGTCGCAGTCGGCTCCCAGTGGTAGGTCGGCGGCACCGCCTGCTCTCCCATGCGCGGGATCAGGATGTCGTCCTCGCCGAGGAAGTCGCGGGGCCCGCCCGAGTCGGTCGTGATCACGCGGCGTCGCGCGAGCTTCGCTTCCAGGAGCGGCATGTCGACGCCCTCGCCGCGACTCGCCGACACGTACACGTCGCCGTTGCCGTGGATGTCCTCGATCATCTGCTTCCGCGTGAGGACGCGCCGGTCGACGACGATCGCGGAGTTTCGGGACGTCCAGCCGTTGCTCGCCGCCTCGTGACTGAACGTCGCCTCGTGGATGAAGTACTCCGGTGCGGGGTAGCCGACCTGCGCCGTCGCGGTCTTCAGCCACAGCCGCGCCTGGCCCGGCTTGAAGGCGCGCATGAACGCGCGGATGAGGTTCTCGGGAGCCTTCCGCTGCTCCCACGCGCCGATCCAGTAGAAGGTCCGGACGCTCCTCGGCGGGGGCAGCTGCAGGAGCGCGTCGTCGTCGAAGAACGGGACAGGCACCCACCGAACATTCGTCGAGCCGGCGTCGCGCAGCGCCCTCTCGTTCGCCGTGCACGGCACCCACACGCCCTCGAGCGTGTTGAGGTAGCGCGCGATGGCCGGCGTCGCGCGGAGCCGCTCGAACATCGTGTAGAACACGCGGGGCCGCGGCTTCCTGTCGAGCACCTGCCGGATGCACGGGATGAGCACGTCGGGGCGGTGGAAGCACGTCGACCAGACGTAGGCGTCGTGGGTGTCGGCGCTCCGCGACAAGCCGGCGGCCTCGGCAGCGACCTCCGGCAGCAGCCCGGCTTCGGGGACCACCGGGTAGAGCCGCGCGTCCACCCCCGCCTCGACCATCGCGCGGGCGTAGCGCCGAGCCAGGATGTCCCAGCCGACGTTCAGGCGGTTCCACGGGCAGTCGAGCACGACGAGCGGCCGGCCGTCTCGGGCGCGGTGCAGCGCGGCGGCCTGCGGCGCGACGGGCCTCTTCTTGGGCCGCGCCGTCTTCGGGCCGTGCTTGTATCTCAGCGCACGGGCGCGCCGCGTGATCTGCATCGCCATCACGCGACCTCCGCGCGGGGCAGCTTTGAACGCACCCACCGCGCCACCTCGCGACCGACGGCCGGCGCGTGGTGGTTCTGCCACGGCCACTCCTTGCTGCCGAAAGTGCGCTGCGGCGGGCGCGGGTTCTTCGCCATGTGCTGCATCGCCGCGGAGAGGTCCTCCACGCGGTAGTCGACGCACGTCGAGCCTCGCCCCCAGATCGCGTCGTAGTCGGGCAGGAGCACCGTGCCGTTGCCGACGATGAGCCGGTCGTCGTCGCCGAGGAAGTCGGTGGGCCCGCCGGACGGCGTCGTGATGACGCGGTTTCCGGAGAGCTTCGCCGCGAACGCCGGCATGTCGATGCCCTCGCCGCGCGACGCCGAGACGTAGACGTCGTGCGTGTGGTGCAGCACGACCATCTGGTGCTGGGAGAGCAGGTCGCGGATGACGCGGATGTCACGATCGGTCTCCGCGTACGTCCAGCCCCTGTTCTCGACGCACTCGTGGGCGATGACCTCCTCCGCCAAAGCGTACGAGCTGTATCGCCACGGTGCCGGACCGATCTTGAGCGTGAGCGTCGCCTCGCCCGGCCTGAACGCTCGCATGAACGCCTTGATCAAATTGTGCGGGGCCTTGCGCGGCTCCCAACGACCGATCCAGTAAAAGGCCGGCCGATCGTACTCGGCATCGTGGCAGCGCTCGGCCAGGTGCGGGTCGTGGTCGAAGAACGGGACGTGGACGAAGTGAGCGTTCTTCACGCCCGCGCGCTGCAGGGCGTGCAGGTTCGCCGAGCACGGGACGAGCACGCCGTCGAGCTGGTTCAGGAGCGGCACGAGCTCGGGCTGCACGTTCAGGCGCTCGAACATGGTGTAGAAGAGCGCCGGCTTCTTGTAGAGCTGGCGGTAGTTGATCACGCGCTGCAGGACCTTCACCTGCCCCGAGTCGGGCCCGCCGAACGCGCCGGACCAGAGGTAGGCGTCGGCGGGGCGCGGGCCGGGACCGATCATGTGCCCGACCTCGCGCTCAACGACCGGGTGGCGCTCCTCGAGCAGCGGCAGCCACGAGTGCAGGCGCACCTCGAGCCCGCCGAGCTCCATCGCGCGGGCGTACGCGCGCGAGGCGATGCACCAGCCGTCGAAGAACCGGTCGAAGAGCGTTTCGAATAGGACGACGGTCACCCTAGTCCGCCTCGCTCCAGTCCTCGGCGAGTACGTCCGTCTGCGACGCGAGCCACGGGACGAACTCGTTCTGAGCAGTCTTCATAACGATGAACGGCGCCCTCGCGACATCGAAGTTCTCCGTCTCTTCGGAACTCCAGCCCGCTGTCACGTACATCAGCCACATACCCTTGCCGTTCCAACCGTTGCGCTCGACGCGCTTGCCCTCGCGCA
>Ga0075435_100000084_pt1 | contig 49470 bp, 43 predicted proteins | sample RhiMethybrSRZTD4_FD_75302 | JGI IMG/M metagenome (GOLD analysis project Ga0075435, IMG submission 75302) | Populus rhizosphere microbial communities from Tennessee, USA - Rhizosphere MetaG P. TD hybrid SRZTD4 | ecosystem: Host-associated > Plants > Roots > Rhizosphere > Soil | place: USA...
AGATGCTGCCCAGCTGGCTGGCCTCGTAGCGAGCGAAGAAAAGTACTCGTCGGGCCCTTTCGGTGTACCGTTCGAACATCCGGCGTACCTACGTGAAAGCCGATGGTGTTGGGGTCACAGGAGACGTGACCACATTATACGGCATGGCTGCCGCGAAACCCAGAGCCTTTCTCCGATAAGTGACTGCCACGCCTAGGGATCTCGCCCCACCTTTATGACGGGTGCGCGAGCCGATCGGTGCCAGATCCGCGCCGTACTTTTTGGCGTCGCGTTCGCCGCGGCGTACGGCGCCGGCGCCGTGCTCAGCGAGAACCAGAACAGCTATTTGCTGCACGCTGCTGCGCGTGTTCGTTGGGGAAATCTCGCGAGCGACTGGACGGCGCGATCCGCGGATCCGTTTCCGCTCTTCACCGCGCTCGCGGCGCCGGCGCTGCGGACTCCGAGTTTAGTCGCGCTGGGCGGCGCCTTTCTGGCGGCGGTCATCGTCTACGCATGGACGCTCGTCGGCATCGTGAGGGCGACGTTCGAGTGGCGCACAGGCGATCCGGCGATCGTCGCGACAACGGCCGTCGTCGCGCTCTGCCATACGAGATGGCTGGCGTCGACGTCGATGCGCGCGTTCGGCGTCGACGCACGGGCGCTGCTCATCGATGGCGTCGCGGGCCAGTATCTACTCGGCCGCGTGCTGCAGCCGAGCGTCGCCGGCGTGCTGCTGCTCGTGTCGATCTACGCGTTCCTGCGCGGCCGCCCGTTTCAAGCCGTTCTGTGGTCGAGCGCCGCGGCCACGCTGCACGCGACGTATCTGGTCAGCGCCGCGCTCCTGACGGCGTCGTATGCCGGCGTGCTGGCGATGCGCGGCGAGCGCGCGCGCGCCGTCGGCGTGGCTGCGGCGAGCCTGGCGCTCGTCGCGCCGGCGGTTCTCTACGCAGCGACGAGGTTCGGACCGACGGATGCGGCAACGATTCGCCGCGCGGCCGAGGTCCTCGCCGACGAGCGGATCGCGCTGCACGCGCGCGTGGCGGCCTGGTTCGGTCCCGCCGCGATCCTCAAGGCCGCCGTCTGCGCGGCGGCGCTCTGGATCGTGAGGCGGCGTCCGATCTTTCCGCTGCTCTGGCCGGCATTCGTCGTTGGCGTCGCCGGATCGCTGCTGCTCGCGGCATTTCCCAATCCGGTGCTGGCCCTTCAGTTTCCGTGGCGGGTGTCCGTGTGGCTGATGCCGATCTCGACGGCGCTTCTTCTCGGCGCGGCCGTCGGATCGGTTCGGCATCGTGGCGCTCTCCTCAGCGATCGAACTCGGCCGGCTGCCATCGCCGCCGCGTCGCTGCTCGTCGCGTTCGGGATCGCGGGCAGCGTTCGCGAGATGCGCGCGGTGGATCGCCGTGTCGACGCGCCTTTGCACGCGTACGTCGCGAGCGCAGCGTCCGGCGGCGCCGTGTATCTGATTCCGCCCGGGATGGAAGATTTCCGGATGCGCACACGATCCGCGGTCGTCGTCGACGCGAAGACGCATCCGTACAAGGACGTCGAGGTGATCGAATGGCGCGAGCGGCTGCGGCGTGCGCAGGCGTTCTATGCGGACCGCGACGGCGCGTCGCGATGCGCCCGCCTTCGTGACATCGCCCGGCGCGAGGGCGCGACGCGCGTCGTCATGCCGGCCGCGGACACGCTCGCGTGTCCCGGCGTCGACCGCCTCTATTCCGACACCGCGTTCGCCGTCTTCTCGATAGCCAGGTAACAACCTGGTTCCAACCTGGTTCCAACCTGGTTTTAACCAGGTTTCAACCTGGTTCCAACCTGGTTCCAACCTGGAAGAAACCTGGTTCGGGCTGGGGCGGATCACGCCGGCGCGAGGCGGCCGCCTTCGAGCCGCCACACGCGATCGCAGGCGGCGGCGAGCCGCGGGTTGTGCGTCGCAATCACCGAGGTCAGCCCGAAATCGCGGTGCATGTCGCGCAGCAGGCCGTGCAGCGACTCCGCGGTGGCCTCGTCGAGATCGCCCGTCGGCTCGTCGGCGAGCAGCAGCTTCGGGTGCATCACCAGCGCGCGGGCAACCGCCACGCGCTGCTGCTCACCGCCGGAGAGCATGCCCGGCACGTGCGTCAGACGCTCGCCGAGGCCGACCCGCCGCAGCAGCTCCTCGGCGCGCGCCCGCGCGTCGGCGAGCGGCGTCCGCGCGATGCGCATCGGCATCTCCGCATTCTCGACCGCGTTGAACTCCGGCAGCAGATGGTGGAACTGGAAGACGAAGCCGACGCTGTGATTCCGGAACGCGACGATCTCGGCGCCGCCCAGCCGCGTCAGCTCGGTGCCGTCGATCGCGATCGTTCCCTGATCGACGCGATCGAGGCCGCCGAGCACGTGCAGCAGCGTGCTCTTGCCGACGCCCGACGCGCCGACGACCGCCGCCATCTCGCCGGCGTCGACCTGGAGATCGAGATCGCGAAGCACCGCGAGCGACCGTCCGCCGACCGGATAGCTCTTGACGATGCCGCGGGCATCCAGAAACGCCATCGCTGTTACGTCTCTTCACGAAGAAACGAAGAGACACGAGGATCACGAAACACGTCTTGTACAAAACACGCTTCGTGCTTTCGTGGGGGCTTCGTGATTTCGTGAAAGACCGTCACTCGTATCTCAGCGCCTGCACGGGATCGAGGCGCGCCGCCTGGCGCGCCGGATAGATCGTCGCGAGGAAACAGATCACGATCGCGGCGGCGACGACCAGCGCGAAGTCGAGCGGCAGGACGCGGAACGGCACGTACGACACCTGGTAGACGTCCACCGGCACGCGAATCAGCTTGTAGCGCGTGAGAATCACCGACACCGCCCATCCCGCCGTCGCGCCGACCGTCGTGCCGACGAAGCCGATGATGAGGCCCTGCATCATGAACACCGCCGTGATGCTCCGCGCGCCCGCGCCCATCGTCTTCAGGATGCCGATGTCGCGATGCTTCTCCATCACGAGCAGGATCAGCGACGCGACGATGTTCAGCGCCGCGACCATGACGATGAGGCCGATCGTCAGCGAGATCGCCATCTTCTCGAGGCCGAGCGCGGAGAAGAGCGACCGGTTCATCTCCGCCCAGTCCTGCGTCACGTAGTTCGACCCGAGCCGATCGGGAATCGACGCGGCGATCCGCGGCGCCGCGTAGATGTCGTCGACGCGCAGCTGAATCAGGTCGACGTTCGTCTTGCCGAGGAGCCGCTTCGCAACGTCGAGCGCGAGGAAGCCGTAGGTGGAATCGAACTCGTAGAGCCCGAGGCTGAACACGCCGGCGACGCGCAGCCGGCGCGTGCGCGGCAGCAGGCCGGCGGGCGTGAGCGTCGTGCCGAGTGTCACCGACACCGAGTCGCCGACGTCGACGCCCAGCTTCGCCGCCAGATCCTTGCCGAGCAGGATCGCGTCGAGCTCGCCCTCGCGCGGCGCGAGCGCCTCGACGCTGCCCTTGGTCACCGCGCCGTGCAGGTTCGTCACCTGCTGCTCGACCGCCGGATCGATCCCCTGCACCTGCAGCGGCTGCGTCTCGCCGCCGGCCGTCACGAGCCCGACGCCGAGGACCTCGGGCGCCGCGCCGACGACGTGCGGAATCCGCCGCAGCGTGTCGGCCTCCGCGTGGTAGTCGGTGATCCCCTTCGTGTTCCAGACGTAGATGTGCGGATTGGATCCGAGGATGCGGTCGCGCAGCTCCTGCTGGAGGCCCGTCATCAGCGCGAGCGCGATCACGAGCGCCATCACGCCGACTGTGACGCCGAGCGTGGAGATGAACGAGATCACCGAGATGAACGCCTGCTTCCGCTTGGCGAACAGATACCGGAGCGCGACGTGCAGCTCGAACGGGAGATCCATGCTAGGCCGTCACTCGCGCTTCCTCATCAGCGGAAAGAGGATCACGTCGCGGATCGACGGGCTGTTGGTGAGGAGCATGACGAGCCGATCGATGCCGACGCCTTCGCCGCCCGTCGGCGGCAGCCCGAACTCGAGCGCGCGGATGTAGTCCTCGTCCATCGCGTGCGCCTCGAGGTCGCCGCGCGCGCGGATGGACAATTGCGCCTCGAACCGCCGGCGCTGCTCCACCGGATCGTTGAGCTCGCTGAAGGCGTTCGCGACCTCGAAGCCGCCGATGTACAGCTCGAAGCGTTCCACCGTGTCTGGATCGTCGGGCTTCTGCTTCGAGAGCGGCGACACCTCGGTCGGGAAGTCGTAGACGAAGGTCGGCTGGATCAGCCGCTCCTCGCACAACCGCTCGAAGATCTCCGTCGTAATCTTGCCCGCGCCGTGTCCCGGGTCGATCTCCACGCCGAGCTCTCCCGCGATCGCCGCGACGGCGTCGCGGCGGCGCAGCTCGGCGTCGGCGATCTCGCGGCCGAGACGTCTCGACGCCGCCTCGCGCGCCGCCTCCCGCAGCGACAGCCGCGTGAACGGCGGCTGCAGCGAGATCGCGTGCTCGCCGAACACGATCTGCTCGGTGCCGAGCGTCGCGCGCGCGACCCTCGCGATCATCTCCTCGGTCATCCGCATCAGCGCGTGATAGTCGGCGTACGCCTCGTAGAACTCCATCATCGTGAACTCGGGGTTGTGCTGCGTCGAAATCCCCTCGTTCCGGAAGTTGCGGTTGATCTCGAACACCTTCTCCATGCCGCCGACCGTGAGCCGCTTCAGGTACAGCTCGGGGGCGATGCGGAGAAAGAGGTCCATGTCGAGCGTGTTGTGATGCGTGATGAACGGCCGCGCGATCGCCCCGCCGGCGATCGGCTGCATCATCGGCGTCTCGACCTCAAGGTAGCCGCGCGACGTCATGAACTCGCGGATGGCGGCGATGACGCGGCTGCGCATCTCGAAGACGCGGCGCGAATCCGGGTTGACGATCAGATCGAGATACCGCTGGCGGTACCGGATCTCGACGTCGGTGAGCCCGTGCCACTTCTCGGGCAGCGGCAGCAGACACTTCGCGAGGAAGTGCAGCCGCGACGCCCAGATCGTGAACTCGTTCGTCCGCGTCCGGAACAACCGCCCTTCGACGCCGACCCAGTCGCCGAAATCGAGCAGCTTGTAGACCTTGAAGTCGAGCTCGGGCAGCGAATCCTGCCGCAGGTAGACCTGAATCTTCGCGCGGCCGTCCGAGATCACGAGAAAGTTCGCCTTGCCGAACGCGCGGATGCCGAGAATGCGCCCGCTCGTGATCGTCTCGATGCGCGTCGCCTCGAGCTCGTCGTGCGAGTGCTGCCCGTAGGCGTCGACCAGCTCCGTGATCGTGTGGCGCCGCTCGAACCTCCGCGGGTAGATGTCCACGCCGAGCTTCGCGATCTCGTCGAGGTTCGATTGCCGCTGCTGGACCTGTTCCTCTTGTGACGTCATCGCCGCATCGCATCAATTTTCTTACGAATGGCGTCGAGCATGCCGTTGATGAATTTTACCGATTCCTCGGTGCTGAACGTCCGCGCCAGCTCGAGCGCTTCGTTGATGACGACCGGCGGCGCCGCCTCGCCCCCGCGCAGCAGCTCGCACGTCGCCATACGAAGAATGAGACGATCGAGCACCGGCATTCGCTCCGGCCGCCAGCGCTCGGCCGTCTCCGCAATGAGCGGATCGATCTCGCCGATCCGATCGACGGTGTCGATCGCCAGCCGCGTGGCAAACGCGCGCAGCGCTTCAGGGGCCTCGTCGCCGTCGGGCCACTGGCGCGTGAAGAAGGTCTCGGCGGACTGCTCGACCGCGCGCCCGCCGATGTCCCACTGGTAGAGGATCTGGAGGGCCGCTTCGCGCGCGCGATGGCGGGGATCTTTCCGCGTTCGCGCCACGGCGCTATCCTTCGCGCGCCGGCTGACGGGTGAGCTGCGCGACGACGCCGGCCATCTCGACCGCGGCGAGCGCGGCCTCGTGGCCCTTGTTGCCCGGGCCGTCCGCGGCGCGCGCCAGCGCCTCCTCGACCGAATTGGTCGTCAGCACGCCGAACGCCATCGGCACGCCGGTCGCGGCAGCCGCCTCGGTGAGGCCGTGCGCGACGGCCGACGCGATGTACTCGAAGTGCGGCGTCTCGCCGCGGATCACGCAGCCGAGGCACACGATCGCGTCGAAGCGGGCGCTCTCCGCCGCGTGCTGCGCCGCGATCGGAATCTCGTACGCGCCGGGGACGCGGACGATCGTGATGTCGTCGCCCGACACGCCGGCGGCGCCCAGCGCCGCGAGCGCGCCGGCCTGCAGCCGGTCGGTGACGAAGTCGTTGTACTTCGACACGACCACCGCGAACCGCATCCCGTGCGCCCGGCCCGATCCCTGAATCGTCTGCACGCTACCTGCCCGTGAACGTCGCTTTCCGCTTTTCCAGGAACGCCTTCGTCCCCTCGCGCATGTCGTCGGTCGACGCGACCAGGCCGAACAGCGTCGCTTCGTACTGACACGCCTCGGCGAACGGCATCTCCATGCCTTTGTTGACGGCGTTGATGATGTAGGCGGTCGCGACCGGCGCGCCCGCGGCGAGCTGCGCGGCCAGCTTCTTCGCCTCCGTCAGGAGATCGGCCGCGGGCACGACGCGGTTGACGAGGCCGATGCGCAGCGCCTCGTCGGCGGCAATCGGCGCGCCCGTGAGCATCATCTCAATCGCCTTGCCCTTGCCGACGAGCCGCGGGAGACGCTGCGTGCCCGCATAGCCCGGCATGAGGCCGAGCGAAATCTCCGGCTGCCCGAGCTTCGCCGTGTCCGCGGCGATGCGCAGCGTGCACGCCATCGCGAGCTCGCAGCCGCCGCCGAGCGCGTAGCCGTTCACCGCCGCAATCACCGGTTTGCCGAGGTTCTCGACGAGATCGAATACGTGCTGGCCGGCGAGCGCGTGCTCGCGGCCGCCGGTGGGCGTCTGCACCGCGAGCTCGTTGATGTCGGCGCCGGCGACGAACGACTTCTCGCCCGCGCCGGTCAGGACGACGACGCGGATCGCCGCGTCGTGCTGCAGATCGAGGATGGCGCGGCGCAGCTCGTCGAGCGTCTGCGAGTTCAGCGCGTTCAGGACCTTCGGACGGTTGATCGTGATCGTCGCGATCGCGCCGTCGCGCTCGAGAACGAGGGTGTCGAACGTCATCGGGAGCAGCCCACGCTACAGCGGGAACGGATACATCAGCCAGCCGAGGACGATCGCCGCCGTCAGGAAGCCGGCGAACATCATCCCCCCGAACCGCAGCTGATCGCGCGCATCGTCTTTCGCGATGACGGCGAAGACGAGCGAGACGAAGAAGGCGAACAGCGCGAGCAGCACCAGGTGGCTGCGCATCACCGGCGGCTCATTTGCGCCCCATCATGACGTCGTAGGCGTCGATCACCACGAGGAGGTTCAGCAGGCCGGCGACGACGAGGAACGCGTTGCCGTACTCGTAGGTGACCGCGCGCACGTCGCCCACGCCGTAGCCGAACGCGGACGCGATGAAGTACGGCACGCCGATGCCGAGGTCGGCGAGCGCCTCGAGGCCGACCAGCGGATCGGAGAAGTCGAACGGGAAGAGGCGTCCGCGGATCGCGAGGCCGATCGCGAACATCGCGGGAAGCACGACGAGAAAGACGAGCCCCTTCGCGCGGCGGCCGAGCCACAGGTGGCCGGCGCCCGGAATCGCCCACGACGCGAGGCACAACAGCACGGCGGTCCCCGACTGCGTCTCTTCGGTCGTGGTCGTCGCGCGCACGGCGGTTAGTTTACCTGATCCTCCGAAGCGGCCACGAGCAGCCACGCGACGGCGATCCCGATCGGCAGGCCGGCGGCGAAGCGGATCGTGTTCGACGGCGCGTGGCGGGTCGTCCACTCGTAGACGAGCGTCGCGAGCGACGGCGCGGCGGCGAGCGCGAGAATCGCGCGCGCGCGAGACGTGCCGGCTCCGACGGCGCTCGCGCGCGCCGGCGCGCGCCGCGGCGCCGTCAGCGCGACGAGCGACGCGGCGGCCGCGCCCGCGTAGATGCCGGCGCATCGCGCGCACACCGGCATCTGCGCGCTCCAGAGGCGGTAGGAGCGCTGCGGCAGCTGATGGCACACGAGGCCGCCGATCGCGTAGACGGCGACGACGGCCGCGGCGGCGACCGACGACAGGGGCGCGCGGCTCGCCTCGAACGGCACGGCGACGAGCAGCAGCGCCCACGCGAGCGTGGCGCCGGCGAAGGCGCGCCACAGGAGGGCGGGCATACGGCCGTCGAATGGTACACTCCCGCGCATGCCGTCGCCGATCGGACGCCGCCTGGCCGGCGTCGCCCTCGTCTCCGCCGCGCTCCTGATGACCGAGCTCGCGCTGACGCGGATCTTCTCCGTCGTCATGTATTACCACTTCGCGTTCCTTGCGATCTCGATCGCGCTCTTCGGCGTGAGCGCGAGCGGCGTGTTCGCGTACCTCGCGCGGCGGCGCCTCGAGCGGTTCGACACCGACACGATGCTCGCGTTCGAGTCGCTCGTCTACGCCGTGGCGACGATCGTCGCGCTGTTCTGGCTCGTGCGACTGCGCGTCGGCCTCAACTACTCGCCGCACAACCTCGCGTTGATGCTCACGATCTACGCGCTCGCCGCGCTGCCCTTCTTCGCCGGCGGGCTCGTGGTGACGCTCGCGATCTCGCGGCTCTCGTCGCACGTCAACGCCGTGTACGCCGCCGATCTCATCGGCGCCGCGTGCGGATGCCTGATCCTGATCCCGCTGCTCGATCGGCTCGGCGCGCCGGGCGTCGTGCTCGCCGCGGCGGCGTTGTCGGTCTCGGCGGCGCTGCTGTTCGTCCGGGATCGCGCGCGCGTCGGCGTCGCGGTCGCGGGGGCTATCGTGCTCGCGCTGCCGATCGCCGGTCAGCTCTCCGGCCGCGCGGGCTTCGACGTCGTCGATACCAAGGGGCACCGCGGCGACACGGTGTTGTTCAGCAAGTGGAACGCGTTCTCGCGCATCGGCGTCTACGCGCGCGCGCACGGCGACTGGTCGCTCAGCCCCGCCTACAAGGGTCCGCTGCCCGAGACGCGCTTCATGGACATCGACTCGGCGGCATCGACGCCGATTCTCGCGCTCGCGCCCGATCTGTCGAACGCGCAGTACTTGCGGTACGAGCTGACGGCGCTCGCGTATCAATTGGTCGGAACGAGATCATCCGGAGTCCCCAAGTCCCCGAGTCCCCCAGTCGCGTCAGGTTTTACAGCGCTCGTGATCGGCCCCGGCGGCGGACGCGATCTCGCGTCGGCGCTCGTCTTCGGCGCCTCGCGCGTGGACGGCGTCGAGATCAACCCGATCATCGCCGACGACGTGATGCGCGATCGCTTTCGCGGCTTCTCGGGCGGCATCTACTCCAACCCGCGGGTCCAAATCGCTGTGGACGACGGCCGGAGCTTCGTGCGGCGGACGCCGAACCGCTACGACGTGATCCAGGCGTCGCTCGTCGACACCTGGGCGGCGACCGCGGCGGGCGCGTACACGCTCACCGAGAACACGCTTTACACCGTCGAGGCGTTCGACGACTACCTCGATCACCTGAACGACGAAGGCATCCTGTCGATCACGCGCTGGGTCGCCGACGGCCTGCGGCTCGTGTCGCTCGCGCAGGCGGCGTGCGACCGTCGCGGCTGGTCGGCCGCCGATCGGCTCGCCATCGTGCGGCAGGATCGCGTCGCGACGTTCCTGCTGAAGAAGACGCCGTTCACAGCGGCGGAGATCGCGTCACTGCGCGGCATTGCCGATCGCCTCGCGTTCGACGTGCTCTATGCGCCGGACACGATGGTGGCCGGCGAGGAAGGCGGGCATCCCTTCTTCACGCAGCCGACGCCGGATCTCTTCGTCGACGGCGCGGCGACGGCCGACTACGCGCGGCTGATTCGAGCAGCCGACCGCGAGCAGTTCTACGCGGGCTACCGCGCCGACATCCGGCCGACGACCGACGACCGGCCGTTCTTCTTCCACACGACGAAGCTGCGGGACCAGTTCGACGTCGCGTTCGGCAAGTCGATGCTCTTCGGCAACGGCCTGAGCGCGCTGCTGACGCTGCTCGGCATTTCGACCGCGCTCGTCGTGCTGTTCGTGATCGGGCCGCTCGCGCTCGCCGATCGTCAGCACGCGCGCCCGCGCGGCTGGCTGCCGTGGCTCGTGTACTTCGGCGCGCTGGGCGCCGGCTTCATGCTGATCGAGGTCTCGGTGCTGCAGCGGTTCGTGTTGCTGCTCGGGCATCCGGTGTACTCGCTCACCGTGACGCTCTTTTCGCTGCTGCTCGGCACGGGGCTCGGCGCGGCATGGAGCCGGCGGTTTCCGGATGGTGCGCTCGCGCAGGCGGGCATCGGCGCGGCGCTCGGCGTCGCGCTCATCGGCGTGCTCGTCATCGCTGTCACGGGACCGGTCATCGACTGGGCGATCCCGCTTCCGCGCGCGGCGCGGATGCTGATTGCCGTGGCGATGCTCCTGCCAATGGGGCTGGCGCTGGGCATGCCGATGCCGACCGGCCTGAGGCTGCTGAGCGGGCGGGCGCCGCAGATGATCCCGTGGGCGTGGGGGATCAACGGCGCGCTGTCGGTCCTCGGCGCGACGCTCGCGATCTTCATCGCGATGAACTGGGGGTTCCGCGTGACGCTGCTCAGCGCGTCGGCCGTCTATCTGGCCGCGGCCACTGCCCTCCTCATCGCCACCGAGCACTGATCCCGCTGGGGTCGGACCCGTGTCCGACTCCGGGCCGACCCGCACTCCGACCTGCTCCCAACACGGCGGGAACATCGAACGACGTTTCGGCGTCTAACGATGTTAAACTGGTGAACACCGTTCAAACAGCGGCCACCAGGACATTTATACATGGGCATCAAAGAACGACAGGAGCGGGACCGCGAGGCGGTTCGACGGGCCATTCTCGACGCGGCCCGGGAGCTATTCGTGGCCGAGGGGTTCCACCACGTCTCCATCCGCAAGATCGCGGAGCGCATCGAGTACAGCCCCGCAGCGATTTACAGCTATTTCCCGAGCAAAGACGACATCTTCTTCGCCCTGGCCGAGGAAGGGTTCCGCCTGCTCGGCCATCCCGGCGCCGACGGCCGCCGCGAGAAGCTCGAGGGCCTCGACCCGCTCCAGCGAATCCGCGCGGTCTTCTGGCGCGTCTACGAGTTCAGCCGCGAGCACCCGGAGTACTTCGCGCTGATGTTTCTCGACCGTTCCGTCCCGCGGATCAGCCGCGAGTACGAGCGCTTCGCGTTCGCGCACGAGACGAAGCGCCACGTCATCGCCGAGCTCGAGCGCTGCGTGCAGGCCGGCGTTTTCCCGCCGACCGTCAAGCCGATGGTGGCGATGCGGCTGCTCATCGCGGGGCTGCTCGGGATTGCGGCGCTCAGCCTCTCGGATCGGCTCGCTCCCGGCGAGGATCCGGATCTGCTCGCGAGCGACGCGCTCGACACCGTTATCGCCGGCCTGCGCGCCGGGGTCTCTCTGAAATCGGCGGAGGTGGCGCTTGCCTGGCCGCCCACCGAACCGCTCGTCGACCAGCAGGCATCGTGAGATCCGAGGAGCTGCCTTCATGACCGCCCGTCATCTTCATTCCCTGATGCTTGCGCTGACGATCGGCGCGTCGGCGTTCGGCGGCGCCTGCAGCGCAGGCGATGCAAAGGCCAAGGAGCGCGCCGCGACGCCGACCGTCGTACCGGTCGCCTCGGCCGCCGCCGTCGAAGAGCCGATCGCGCGCTTCATCCGCGCCACCGGAACGCTGACCGCCGAGGAGCAGGCCGACGTCGCCGCCGAGACCGCGGGCCGCGTCGTCGCCGCGCCGGTCGAGCGTGGAACGCCCGTCGCGCAAGGCGCGGAGCTCGTGCGGCTGTTGTCCACGGAGACCGACGCGCAGCTGAAGGAGGCCGAAGCGAACGCGGCGCAGCTCGAGGCGCGCCTCGGGCTGACCGCCGACGCGCCGTTCGACGTGAACGCCGTCCCCGAAGTGCAGAACGCGAAGGCGAGCGCCGAGCTCGCGCAGGCGGAGTTCGCCCGCATCAAGTCGCTGCTCGATCAGCGTGTCGTCTCGCAGTCGGAATACGACCAGCGGCGGACGCAGGCCGAAGCCGCGCGGCAGCAGTACGACGCGGCGAAAAACGGCGCGGCGCAGCAGTACCAGATGCTGCAGGCGGCGCGCGCGCGCGTCGCGCTGGCGCGCAAGGCCGTGGCCGACACGGTCGTGCGCGCGCCGTTCTCCGGCGTCGTGGCGCAGCGGCTCGTGAGCGCCGGCGATTACGTGACGCGCGGCACGAAGGTCGCGGTCGTCGTGCGCGTGAACCCGCTGCGCGTGCAGCTCACCGTCCCCGAGCAGTTCATCGCCGCGGTCGCGGTCGGCCAGCCGGTGAACTTCGAGGTCGACGCGTATCCGGGCCGTCAGTTCCAGGGCACGATGAAGTTCGTCAGCCCGGCGCTGCAGGCGGATCAGCGCGCGCTCACGATCGAGGCGACGGTGCCGAATGCGAACGGCGTGCTGAAGCCGGGCCTCTTCGCGACCGCGCGCATCGAGCAGGCGAAGAGGACCCCGGGCGTGCTCGTGCCCGCCGCCGCCGTGCAGGTGACGAGCGGCACGAGCCGCGTCTACGTCGTCTCGGGCGATCACGTCGAGGAGCGGATCGTGACGACCGGCGAGACGGTCGGCGATCGCGTCGAGATCACGAAAGGCCTCAAGGCCGGCGAACGCGTCGCGACGAAGAACGTCGCGCAGCTCGTCGACGGAACGAAGGTGTCATAACCCATGCAATGGCTCGCCGCGCTCTGCGTCAAGCGGCCGGTCTTCGCGACCGTCCTCATCCTCTCGCTGACCGTCATCGGCATCTTCTCGTTCACGCGGCTCGGCGTCGATCGCTTTCCGAAGATCGACTTTCCGACGATCACGGTGACGACGCTGCAGCCCGGCGCCGCGCCGGAACAGATCGAGACCGAGATCACCGACAAGATCGAGGAAGCGGTCAACACCATCAGCGGCATCGACGATCTGCGGTCGATCTCTTCGGAGGGGATCTCGCAGGTGATCGTGTCGTTCGTGCTCGAAAAGGACACGGACGTCGCTGCGCAGGAAGTGCGCGACAAGGTGAACGGCGTCCTGCCGCGGCTGCCGAAGACCATCCAGCAGCCGCGGGTCGACAAGATGGATCCCGACGCCGCGCCGGTGCTGAGCCTCGCGCTCACGGCGAAGCAGCCCGTGCGCGACATCACCGAGTACGCCGACAAGGTGCTGCGCCGGCAGCTCGAGAGTGTGAACGGCGTCGGCCAGGTGATCGTGCTCGGCGGCCGGCAGCGGCAGATCAACATCTGGCTCGACGCCGACCGCCTGCGCGCCCACAACCTCACCGTGACCGACGTGTCGCGCGCGCTGCAGGCGCAGAACATCGAGATCCCCGGCGGCCGCGTCGACCAGGGGCCGGAATCGCTGACGCTGCGGACGCGCGGCCGCGTCCAGAGCGTCGCGGAGTTCAACGACATCGTCATCCGGGAGAAGAGCGGCCATCCGGTCCGCATCGCCGACGTCGCGCGCGTCGACGACACCGAGGCCGAGCCCGAGACGGTGGCCAACGTGGACGGCACGAGCACCGTGCTGCTCCAGGTGCGGCGGCAGTCGGGCACGAACACGGTGGAGGTCGTGCGATCGGTGAAGGAACGGCTTGGCGCGCTCAAGAGCGCGCTGCCGTCCGGCTACACCGTGCGCGTGGTCCGCGACACGTCCGATTTCATCGAAGCGGCGATACACAACGTCGAGGAGCACCTGATTGTCGGCTCGATCCTGGCGGCGCTCGTGGTGCTGCTGTTTCTGACGAACCTGCGGTCGACGATCATCTCCGCCATCGCGATCCCGACCTCGATCATCGCGACGTTCGGGCTGCTCTGGTACATGGGCTTCACGCTCAACCTGATGACGATGCTCGCGCTGACGCTGTCGGTCGGCATCGTGATCGACGACGCGATCGTCGTGCTCGAGAACATCTACCGTTTCATCGAGGAGAAGCACGACGATCAGTTTCATGCAGCGGTCGAGGCCACGCAGGAGATCGGCCTGGCGGTGCTCGCAACCACGCTCTCGCTCGTCGCCATCTTCGTCCCGGTCGGTTTCATGGGCGGCATCGTCGGCCGCTTCATGAAGAGCTTCGGGCTGACGATGGCGTTCGCGATCCTCATCTCGCTCCTCGTGAGCTTCACGTTGACGCCGATGCTGTCGGCGCGCTGGCTGAAGGTCGACAGGCACGGGAAGGACAAGCACAGCTCGAAGGAGTCCAGAGTCTTCCACGCGGTCGACGCGTTCTACACGCGCGTGCTCGAGTGGGCGATGCGCCACCGCGCGATCGTCGCCGGGTTCGCCGTCCTGGTCCTGCTCTCGAGCGTCCCGCTCTTCATGGCGGCGAACAAGAACTTCATGCCGCCGGACGATCAGGCGGAGTTCGAGGTGAACCTGCGGGCGCCCGAGGGCACGAGCCTCGAATCGACCGACGTCCTGACCAACCGCGTCGCCAACACGATTCGCGAGCGGATTCCTGAAGTCGACTACACGCTGGTCACCGTCGGCGGCGATCCGGCGAAAACGCGGAATCTGGGCAACATCTACGTCCGCCTGAAGCCGATTGAGCAGCGATCGCGCGATCAATTCGAGGTGATGGACGCCATCCGCAAGCAGATCCTGCCGCCCTTCAGCGCCGGACTGCGCACCTCGGTGCAGGAAGTGGCCGTGATCGGCGGCGGCGGCGCGCAGGCGGCGGCGATTCAGTTCGCGATCAACGGGCCCGACCTGCGGAAGCTCGAGGCGATCAGCCGTCAACTGGTCGATCGCGTCAAATCGATCCCGGGCGTGGTCGACATCGACACCTCGCTCAACACCGGCAAGCCGGAGCTGTCGGTGCAGGTGGATCGGCCGAAAGCGGCGGACCTGGGCGTGCAGATCGGCGATGCCGCCGAAGCGCTGCGATGGCTCGTCGGCGGCGATCAGGTGACCACCTACAACGAAGGCGGCGAACAGTACGAAGTGCATCTCCGCGCACGCGCGGAGGATCGCACGACGCAGGCCGCGATCGCGGCGCTGACCGTGCCGTCGTCGCGCCTGGGGAGCGTCTCGCTCGAGAACGTCGCCGACTTCGAGCCGAGCAGCTCGCCGACCGACATCAATCGCCAGGCGCGCCAGCGTCAGGTCACCGTGTTCTGCAACCTGCTGCCGACCGCGTCGCAGGCGGCGATCCAGAACACGATGCTGGCGGAGTTCGCGAAGTTGAACGTGAGCGGCGACTATCGCGGCGTGCTCGTCGGCCGCTCACGCGAGCTCGGGCGCGCGGCGCAGAACTTCGTCCTCGCGTTCCTGCTGTCGCTGATCTTCATGTATCTGATCCTGGCGGCGCAGTTCGAGTCGTGGCTGCATCCGATCACGATTCTGCTGTCGCTGCCGCTCACGCTGCCGTTCGCGCTGCTCTCGATCATCCTCTTCCGGCAGTCGCTGAACATCTTCTCGGCGCTCGGCCTGCTGGTCCTCTTCGGCGTCGTGAAGAAGAACTCGATTCTGCAGATCGACCACGCGAACCAGCTGAAGGAGAGCGGGCTGTCGACGCACGACGCGGTCGTCCGCGCGAGCCGCGATCGGCTGCGGCCGATTCTGATGACCACCTTCGCGTTCGTCGCCGGCATGATTCCGCTGATCGTGTCGCGCGGCATCGGCGCCGGGACGAACCACGCGATCGGCTTCGTGATCTTCGGCGGCCAGTCGCTCGCGCTCCTGCTGACGCTCGTCGTGACGCCGGTCGCGTATTCGCTCTTCGACGATGCCGCGAAAGTCCGGATCTTCGGCCGCGCCAAGGCGCAGCCGGAGCCTGCGGCGCTGGCGCCGTCGCGCGGCGCGGCCTGAAGAAACGCGGCACGGCCTGAAGGCCGTGCCCTACATGAAACCGCAAGGGCCGGCCTTCCGGCTCGAGCTACATGAAACCGTAGGGGCCGGTCGTCGGGCCGGCCCGAGGTCATGACTATGCGTACATGTGTTCTTGCTCTCGCTGCCGCCGCGCTCGCCGCGACGGCCTCCGCGCAAACCGCGCAAACGGCGCCCGCGACGCTGCGGCTCAGCGTGGACGATGCCGTCAAGATGGCGCTCGACAACAACGTCGACCTGCGCGCCGACCGCCTCGATCCGCAGATCAGCGACACGCGCGTCGCCGCGGCGTCCGGCGTCTTCCGGCCGACGATCGTTACCGCGCTCAACTCCAACAATCAGCTGCAGCCGCCGTCCAGCTTCCTCGTGCCGACGGCGACGTCGACCGACGTGGTAACGACGAACGCGGGCCTCAGCCAGCGGCTCCCGCGGTTCGGCACGTCGTACTCGCTCGCCTGGACGACGGCGCACACGAGCAGCAACAGTTTTCTCAACAGCTACAACCCGCTGCTGCAATCGGGCTTGTCGGTGAACGTGTCGCAGCCGCTCATCCGCGATCTGTTCATCGATCAGGCGCGGCAGAACCTGGCGGTGAGCCGCACGAACCGCGACATCGCGGACACGCGCCTGCGCGAGAGCCTCGTCCACACGACGGCGGCCGTGAAGAGCGCGTACTGGAATCTCGTCTCGGCGCGCGCGAACGTCGACGCGCGGCGCACGGCTCTGGATCTGGCGCAGGAGCTCGGGCGCGTGAACAAGGCGAAAGTGGACGTCGGCACTTCACCGCCGCTCGATCTCGTGTCGGCGCAGGCCGAGGTCGCCTCCGATCAGGAGCAGCTGATCATCGCTGAGACGGCGGTGAAGCAGGCCGAGGATCGCCTGCGCCTTCTGATCTTCGATCCCACGAAGCGCGAGAACTGGAACGTGCAGATCGAGGCGATCGACTCGCCGCCGGTCGGCACGGCGGCGGTCGACGTCGAGGCGGCGGTGACGCGCGCGCTCGCCGAGCGTGCGGACCTCCAGCGCTCGCGCAAGGACATCGACAACGCGCAGATCGGCGTGAAGTACGCCGACAACCAGCGGCTGCCCGACGTCCGGGTGAACGGGAGCTACGCGGCCAACGGCCTCGGCGGCACGCAGGTGCTGCGCGCGGGCGGCTTCCCTGGCACCATCGTCGGTCCCGGCGACATCACGCCGTTCGGCACGGTGCTGTCGCAGCTCTTCGCCCGCGATTTCCCGACGTGGTCCGTCGGCGTGAGCGTGTCGTACCCGATCGGCGAGAGCAGCGAGCAGGCGAACTTCGCGCGCGCGAAGCTCGAACGATCGCAGGCCGACGAGCGGCTGAAGGGCGCCGAGGCGCGCGCGATTCAGCAGGTGCGGGACGCCGCGTGGAAGATCGAGATGAACGCGAAGCGGATCGAGACGACGCGGGCGGCGCGCGAGCTCGCCGAGCAGCGGCTCGACGCGGAGCGGAAGCGCTACGAGGTCGGGATGTCGACGAGCTTCCTCGTGATCCAGGCGCAGCGTGATCTCGCGCAGGCCAAGACGAACGAGCTCGGCGCGGTGCTCTCGTACGATCTCTCGCTCGTCGACTTCGACGCGCTGCAGGAGGCGGGCCCCGCCGGCCAGTCGCCCTCGCCGGCATCGGCCGCGCCGGCCTCGGTCGCCGCGGCGCCGTCCGGCGCGCCGACGGCGCCCGCCGCGGCCGGCGCCGGCCAGACATCCGGCGTGCCGGGCGTTCCGGCGGCCGCGTCGGGCAGCCTCTTCGGGCGCCAGTGAACGAAACGCTCCGCGTGTGGCGCGTCCGCAAGGACCACACGTGGATCGACGCGCGCATGCGCGACGACGCCGCGTCGGGCGTCGTCGAGCTGCTGTTCTTCTACGACGACAGCCTCGTCTTCGCGCGCCGCTGCCGCACGCGCGACGAGGCGCTCGCCGACGCACGCTCCTACCTGCAGAACCTGCAGCGGGCCGGCTGGAACACGCATTGGTAGAATCTCCGCCGCATGGCGGAGACGCTCGGCGCGCGATTCGTCCGGCAGGCCAGGCGGCGCTGGCCGGCGCTCTGCATCGCCGACTCGACCGGCCGTGAGCTGACCTTCGGCCGCACGCTCGCCGCCGCGCTGCTGCTCTCGCGCGCGATTCGACGGCTCGTGCCTCCGCGCGCGCCGATCGGTCTTCTCCTCCCGGCGTCGGTCGGCGGCGCGCTCGCGAACATCGCGGCGACGTTCGCCGGCGCGGTGCCGGTCAACCTGAACTTCACCGCCGGCCACGACGCGATGGCCGCCGCGATCGAGCGCTGCGGCATCGAGACGATCCTCACGTCGCGCGCGTTCGTGAAGAAGGCCGGCATCGAGACGCTGCGCGGGATGATTTTCCTCGAGGACGTGCTCGCGCGGACGCGCGCGCCGGCGCGCGCGGCGATGCTGGCCGCGGCGCGGCTCCTGCCCGCCGCCGCGATCGAACGTCTGTTCCTCGCGCCGGCGCCGCCCGACGCGCTCGCGACGATCATCTTCTCCAGCGGCAGCACCGGCGTCCCGAAGGGCGTCATGCTCACCCACGCCAACATCGTGTCGAACATCGACGCGGCGAACCGCGTCTTCCGCCTGCAGCCCGACGACGTGATGCTCGGCGTGCTGCCGTTCTTCCACTCGTTCGGCTTCACGGCGACGCTGTGGCTGCCGCTCTGCATCGGCTGCGCGGCCGCGTATCACGCGAACCCGATCGACGCGAAGACGATCGGCGAGCTCGCCGCCGCGTACCGCGCGACGATCCTGATCAGCACGCCGACTTTCTGCGCCGCCTATGTCCGCAAGATCCAGCGCGATCAGTTCTCGCGCCTGCGTCTTGCGATCGTCGGCGCCGAACGGCTCCGCGAGCCGATCGCGTTTCAGTTCAGGGAGAAGTTCGGCGTCGATCTGCTCGAGGGCTACGGCTGCACGGAGATGGCGCCGGTCGTCGCGGTGAACGTCCCCGACGAACGCGAAGGCGCGCAGGGCGGCGTTCGCCGCGGATCGGTCGGCCGGCCGCTGCCCGGCATCGACGCGAAGATCGTCGACCCCGAGAGCGGCGACGGGCCGCTCGTCGGGAAGGAAGGCCTCCTGCTGGTGCGCGGGCCGAACCGCATGGCCGGCTACCTGGGCGATCCCGACTCGACCCGCGCGGCAATGCGCGACGGCTGGTACGTCACCGGCGACGTCGCGTTGATCGACGCCGACGGATTCATTCACATCACCGATCGCCTCTCGCGCTTCAGCAAGATCGCCGGCGAGATGGTGCCGCACATGAAGGTCGAGGAGGAGCTGCAGGCGCTTCTCGCCGAGCCGGCCACCTGCGTCGTCACGGCGATCGAGGATCCCGTCAAAGGAGAGCGGCTGATCGCGTTCCATACCGATCCGAACGCCACGCCGCAGGCGCTGTGGGATCGATTGAACGAGTCGTCGCTGCCGAAGCTGTGGATTCCAAAGCGCGAGGATCTGCGGTTCGTCGAGTCGATCCCGACGCTCGGCACCGGCAAGGTCGATCTGCGCGCGGTTCGAGGGCTCGCAGATCCTTCGGATCGCAGGTAGCTCACCAGCCGACGACGCGCAGCAGCAGCCGCTGCCACGCCGGCGCGAGGAGCGTCTTCAGCACGACGTCGAGGACGAGGCCGGCCGCGGCCCACAGCAGCAGGCGGCGGCCGGTTCTCCAGTCCACGCGAAATCCGATCGCCCTCGAGAGCAGCGGCGCCGACAGCACGACGCCGATCACGACGAAGCTCACGATTCGGATCACCGCCCACGGATGCCACCCGAGGAGCGCGGTGAGCGCCGGCCGCCGGCTCGCCGCGGCGAGCGCGCCGACGTAATGGCCCATGTAGTTCATCAGCGCCGCGCCCATCGGCATCGCAAGCGTGCCGCCGGTGGCGAGCGCGAGCGACGAGAACAGGGCCGCGTGGCCGGCCTGCTGCGGGATGAACGCGGACGGCGTGCTCTCGGCGCCGCGGCCCGTCATCACCCACGCGAACATCTCGGCACGGTACGCCTCGCCGCGGACGAACAGCACGTCCGTTCGCGCCGGCCGCGCGAACGACAGCAGCGTCGCCGCCGCGCCCATCGCGAGCGCCCAGATCAGCATGCGGCCGGCCGCGAGCCGCAGATCGCCGCGGCGCAGCGCCGCGACCATGAACGGAAAGCTGGCCGCCGTGTTGAGCACCGGTACGAGCAGCGGTATGCCGATCGCCCAGCCAAGCGCATACGAAAGGAGCGTCGCGAGGACGATGGCGAGCGGCGCGATCACGCCGGCAGCGTCAGCGCGCCGAAGTGCGCTTCGTAGCGGCGCTTGAACTCCTCCCACGTGTAGGCGTGGCTCTGGCCGCCGAGGTGCTCGAGCGCGTAGGTCGCCGCGACGCTGCCGATCTTGGCGCACGTCTCGTACGGCAGGCCGAGCGCGATGCCCTTCATCAGCCCGCCGCGGTACGCGTCGCCGACGCCGGTCGGATCGACGATCCGGTGCGGCGCGACCGCCGGCACGTCGACCGATTCCTGCGCCGTCACCACGGTCGATCCGAGCTCGCCCTTCGTCACGATGAGCGCCCGCGTCTTCGTGAGGAGATCCCTTTCGTCGAGGCCGGTCTTCTGGCGCAGCAGCTCGAGCTCGTAGTCGTTGACGATCAGGATCGCCGCGCCGGCGAGCCCCTCGCGCAGGTCGTCGCCCGACATCCGCGCGCACTGCTGCCCCGGATCGAAGATGAACGGGATGCCGAGCGTGCGGCACTCCTCCGCGTACTGCACCATCGCGCCGGGATCGTTCGGCGCGACGATCGCGAGGCCGCAGTCGCGCACGGTGCGGAACGAGAGCTGGCCGGCGTCGGCCATCGCGCCGGTGTAGAACGACGCGATCTGGTTGTTGTTCGCGTCGGTGCTGCAGAAAAACGACGCGCAGAACTTGCCCGCAATCTGCTTCACGTGCGACGTGTCGATGCCGGCCGCGTGCAGCCACTCGCGGTACTCGCCGAAATCCTCGCCCGCCGTCGCCATCAGCAGCGGCCGCTCGCCAAGCAGCGCCAGCGTGTACGCGATGTTGGGCGCGCACCCGCCGCGCCGCTTGTCCATCGTGTCGACGAGAAAGCTCAGGCTCACCCGCTCGAGGTGATCGGCGAGGAAGTGCTCCGTGAAGCTGCCGGGAAACGACATCAGGTAGTCGTATGCGATCGATCCGGTGACGACGATGTTCATCGCATGTACTTCCGCAGGATCGGCTCGAGATCCTTCTTCGTCTGCTCGGGCCAGAGCGCCGGCTGCGTGATGATCGCGGTGGCGAGCGCGTCCTTGCACGCGCACGCGCGCGGGCCGCGCAGCCGCTCCACCGCCTCCGCAATCGTCTTCTGCGCCGTCGCGGCATTCTGCAGCAGGTTCGAGATGATGAGATCGACGGTCACCGAATCGTGATCCGGGTGCCAGCAGTCGTAGTCGGTGACGAGCGCCAGCGTCGCGTAGCAGATCTCCGCCTCGCGCGCGAGCTTGGCCTCCTGCAGATTGGTCATCCCGATCACGTCCATCCCCCACGACCGGTACAGCTTCGATTCCGCGAGCGTCGAGAACTGCGGCCCTTCCATGTTCACGTACGTGCCGCCGCGGTGCACTCTCGCGCCGACCTTCTCCGCCGCGTCGGCGGCGATCGTCGACACGTCGGCGCAGAGCGGATGGGCGAACGCGACGTGCGCGACGATGCCGCGCCCGAAGAACGTGCTGATGCGCCCTCTCGTCCGATCGAAGAACTGATCGGGAACGACGATGTCGAGCGGCTTGTACTCGTGCTTCAGGCTGCCGACGGCGCTCGCCGACAGAATCCGCTCGACGCCGAGCGCTTTGAACCCGTAGATGTTCGCGCGGAAGTTCAGCTCCGACGGCAGGATCCGGTGGCCGACGCCGTGCCGCGCGAGGAAGGCGACGCGCCGCCCGCGCAGCGTGCCGAGCACGTACGGCCCGGACGGATCGCCGAACGGCGTGGTGATCGCCTTCTCCTCGCGGTCGGTCACCTCCGCCATGTCGTACAGACCGCTGCCGCCGATGATGCCGATCTCGATGCTCATGGCTCCGTGCCGCGCGCGGGCGCGACGCGCCGCGTGCCGTTGTCGTCGTGGAAGTAGCCGCCGGCCATCGCCGGATCGTGCGAGAAGAGGACCAGCGTCTCCCGCTCGATCGCCTCCGCGGCGAACCGCTTGCGCGCGGCCAGCGAATCGACCGGATACGAGTCGAGCGCCGGCACCCACGCGTCGGGCGCGTGCGCGGCCGTCGGAATCAGGTCGGCCACGTACGCGGCGCTCCGGCCGCCCGACTCGATGGCGATCATCTGATGGTGCGCGGTATGGCCGCCGGTCCGCCGCACCTTCACGCCCGGCATGATCGTCCCGTCGTCGTCGACCAGCTGGAGGACGCCGGCGTCCGCGAGCGGCACGTAATCGTCGGGGACGTACGCCCAGCGCATGCGCTCGTTCGACCGCGCGGCGTCCTCCCACTCGCCGCGCCGGGCGACGTATTGCGCGCGCGGGAACTTCGGGCGCACGCGGCCGGACGGGTCGCGCACGGTGAAGCCGCCGGCGTGATCGAAATGCAGATGCGTCGCGAGCACGATGTCGATATCCTCGGGCGACAGCCCGGCCTCGGCGAGCGTGTGATCGAGGTTGCGCCGCCGATCGACGGCGAACCGCTCGCGGAACTCCTCGTCGCCCTTGTCGCCGAGTCCCGCGTCGATGAGCATCGTGCGCGCGCCGCGGACGACGAGCGGGCGCAGCGCCAGCGTGATGCGATTGTGGGCGTCGGCCGGCGCGTGACGCTCCCACGTCGACTTCGGGACGGTGCCGAACATCGTCCCGCCGTCCATTGCGAGGAAGCCGTCGCACAGGGAGATCAGCTCCAGGTCGCCAAGCGTGAACCGCTGCACGCGCGAGAGGAGACCGGCGCCCGCGGCCTGTTTCAGCTCCACCAGCACGCCGTGCGCGCTCGACGGGTGGATGAAGGCGACCAGCGAGCCCTCGGCGCCGCAGCGCGGCTGCTCGTCGATCATCCGCGCGCCGCGCGCTCGCACCTGCTCGACGGCCGCCGCGATGTCGTCGACGCGCAGCGTGATGTGATGGAGGCCGGGACCGCGCTTGTCGACGTATCTTGCGATCGCGGAATCGGGCGCGGTCGCCTCGAGGAGCTCGAGCTTCGATTCGCCCACCGGAACGAAATGCGCGCGGACGCGCTGCGAGGTCACCTCCTCGGGCGCATCGATCTCGAGGCCGAGCGCGTCGCGGTAGAACGCGAGCGCGGCCGACAGATCCTTGACCGCGATGCCGACATGATCCAGCGTTGCTTTCATCCTGCCTCTCGGGACGGCCTGAGCCGTCCCCTACGTTGCTGTGGGCCGTCCTCTACGTTCGTCCCGCCTTCAGGCCGGCCCGCGCGAGCAGATCGTTGGCCGCCGAATACGGATCGATCTCGCGCGCGGCGACGCGATCGACGATCGCCGCCAGCTCCCCCGGCGCGAGGACGTCGCGCTCGAGGTGCGCCATGAACCGCTGCGCCACGAGCTCGCGCAGGCGGTACTCGCTGCGCGTCTTGCGCCGCGCGCCCTGCGCGTCCCGCGAGTGCGCGCGGAACGCCGCGATGGCAGCGGCCAGCTCGGACATCCCGCGGCCGCTCGTCGCGACGGTCTTCACGATCGGCGGACGCCACTCGCCGCCGGTGTACGGGTGCAGCGCGAGGTTCGCCTCGACGGCCGCGACGAGCCGATCGGCGCCCTCGCGATCGGCCTTGTTGACGACGAAGATGTCGGCGATCTCCATGATGCCGGCCTTCAGCGCCTGCACCTCGTCGCCCGCGCCGGGCACGAGCGTCACGATCGACACGTCGGCGGTGCGGATGATGTCCACCTCGTCCTGGCCGACGCCGACGGTCTCGATGATGATGATCTCCGTGCCGGCGGCGTCGAGCACGAGCGCCGCGTCGCCGGTCGCGCGCGCGAGGCCGCCGAGATGGCCGCGCGTCGCCATGCTGCGGATGAAGACGCCCTCGTCCTGCGCATGCGCCTGCATCCGCAGGCGATCGCCGAGCACCGCGCCGCCGCTGAACGGGCTCGTCGGATCGACGGCGATCACGCCGACGCGCTCGGCCGTCTGCGATCGAATCTCGCCCACCAGCCGGTCGACGAGGGTGCTCTTGCCGGCGCCCGGCGGACCGGTGACGCCGATCAGGTACGCGCGTCCCGTGCGGCCGAAGATGCGGCGGACCAGATCGGCGCTCGCCGGATCCTCGTCCTCGATGAGCGAGATGGCGCGCGCGATCGCGCGCGGATCGCCCTCCAGCACACGCTCGGCCAGCGTCGTCGCCACGTGACGACAATCAACGCAGAACCCGCAGAACCCGCAGAAGAGGGGTGATCTGCGTTCTCTGCGAGCTCTGCGTTGAATGTCGTGGGGTCATCGCGAGAGGAGCTGGCGGGCGATGACGAGGCGCTGGATCTCGCTCGTCCCCTCGCCAATCGTCGTGAGCTTGACGTCGCGGAAATATTTCTCGGCCGGATAGTCCTTCACGAAGCCGTAGCCGCCGTGGATCTGCACGCAGTCGTCGGCGACGCGCACCGCGATCTCGCTCGCGTACAGCTTCGCCATGGAGGACTCGAGCGTCGTGCGCTGCCCCTGCTGCTTCAGATACGCCGCGCGATAGGTGAGCAGCCGCGCCGCCTCGATCCTCGTGGCGGCGTCCGCGAGCTTGAACTGGATCGCCTGGAACGAGGTAATCGTCCGCCCGAACGCCTTGCGCTCGCGCGCGTAACTGAGCGCCGCTTCGTAGGCGCCCTGCGCGAGGCCGACGGCGAGCGCCGCGATGCCGATGCGGCCGGCGTCGAGCACCTGCATCGTGTTGACGAACCCCTGCCCTTCCTCGCCGATCAGCTGATCGGCGGGAATGCGGCAGTTCTCGAAGAGGACTTCGCTCGTGTCGCTCGCGCGCATGCCGAGCTTGTCTTCCTTCTTGCCCGGCGCGAACCCCGGCGTGCCGCGCTCGACGACGAAGGCGGAGATGCCTTTGGCGCCGGCGGCGCGATTGGTGACCGCCATCACCACCATGACGTCGCCGACGCGGCCGTGCGTGGTGAAGGTCTTCGATCCGTTCAGCACCCAGCAGGCGCCCGCGCGCGCGGCGGTGGTGCGCATGCCCGCCGCGTCGCTGCCCGAGGTGGATTCGGTGAGGCCCCACGCGCCGATCTTCTCGCCGCGGGCGAGCGGCACGAGGTAGGTCTGCTTCTGCGCCTCGCTGCCGAAGAGCGCGATGTGCGACGCGCACAGGCCGTTGTGCGCCGCGACCGACAGCGCGATCCCGGGATCGACGCGCGCGAGCTCCTCGATGCAGATGCAGTAGTCGAGGGCCGTCATGCCGGCGCCGCCGTACTCGTCGGGAAACTGGATGCCCAGCAGGCCCAGCGCGGCGAGCTTCGGCATCAGCTCGGTCGGGAAATGCTGATCGTGATCCCAGTCGCGGACGTGCGGCCGGATTTCGGTCTCCGCGAACTCGCGGACCGTGCGCCGCAGCAGCTCCTGCTCGTCGGTCAGCCGAAAGTCCATGGACGCTTCAGAGTATCACGGCGCTCGCGCGCTCGTGGGGAGTGACGGAAAAGCAACCGCGGAGATCGCAGAGCACACCGAGCACATTTGTTTGACAGCGGTATTGCGCAAGGAATGCAACGCGCTCGTGGATGTGGACGCGCGAGTGCGGCGTGACACCGTACGAATTTGCTCTGCGTTCTCTGCGTGCTCTGCGGTTGCTTCCCGCTCACGGCTCGCCCCGCACGTCCGCGACGACGAGCGTCCACTTCTTCCCGCGGCCTTTCTGGACCCACGCGAGGCGCGAGCCGTCGGTCGACCACGCGGGCAGCAGCGCGTTCTTCGCGTCGCCGACGGCGCGCTTGCGATGCTGCCTGTCCATCACGAAGAGCCGGCCGTCCCGATCGGTGAACACAATCGCGCCGCTCGACCGCGGGCCCCAGCCGAACATCAGGCCGGGCACCGCCGGCTCGTTGACGAACTCGCTGATCGTTTCCCCCGCGAGCGTCAGCCGCACGACGTGCACCTTCTGGCTCTCCGCCGCTTTCTCCACGTTCGCCGCGACGTTGACGTTGCCCCCGCCGACCGGATCCGACGCGCGATCGACCGCGCCCGCCGAGCCGGTGCCGAACTTCAGCGTCTCGTACTTCTGATCCACGTCGATCATCATCGACTCGAGGCCCGGCGCGAAGCGATCGGATTTGAACGCCCAGTAGCTCTGGGCCCACTCCGGCGCGTCGGCGGCCGGCGCCATCGTCGCGCCCGGCGCCGCGGCGACGACGTAGTGGCGCCGTTTCGGCGAGGCGGCGTTGCCCTCGGCGGTCTGGACGTACAGCTCGCGGCCGTCGGGCGACCACGCGACTTGCCGAAGCGTGCCTTTCAGCTTCCCGAGATCGAGCTCGGCGACGGCGACAGGCGGTCCGATCGTGAGCGCGGGAACGTCAACGCCGCGGGGCGTCTGAGCGGGCGAGATCGACAGGAGCAGCGTGACGAGCGGCAGCCAGCGCATCGCGACCCTCGCGTGTGGTTTCACGCGCCGCCGCCCAGTTGGTGTGCGGCGCCCGGTTCTCGACCAGCCAACCGTACACCAGACCCGAGTAGGTCTGCCAACGGATCCGCCGGCGCGCGTAGAACGGCGCGAGCGCGCGCTGCAGCGCCGGCAGCCGGTAGAACGGCACGCCGGCGAAGTAGTGATGCTCGAGGTGATAGTTCGAGTTGAGGAACGCGAAATCCCAGAACCAGTGGCCGCGCATCAGCGTGCCCCACTGCGCCGGATCGCCCGGCTCGATGTCGTAGTGCTGCCCGAGACGGTTCAGCGTGAAGGCGATCGGGAACACGAAGAACACCGGGATCACGTACGCGCGCAGCGCCGCAGCGAACCCGAACATGGTCCAGATGAGCGCGAGGGACGCGAGGTGCGCGGCGATCGAGACCTTGCGCTCGAGGGCAATCTGCCGCTGCAGCGCCTCGGGATACGTGGCGCTCTCGCGGCGCGCCGCGCGGAAATAGATCGGGAAGAGCGCCGGCGAGCAGTACAGCAGCTTGAACCACCGCGCGTTGATCTTCGGCGACAGATGATGCCGCTTCGGATCGTCCTCGTCGGAGCCGAGCTCCGCGTGATGATCGAGATGCCACCGCGTGAACTGGCTCGACGAGATGCCGCTCGGCACGGCATACAGCCACGCCAGCGCGCGCTCGAGGCGCGGACGACGGCGATCGAAGACCGTGTGGTGCACGACCTCGTGCAGCAGCACCGTGAAGTTGAAGACCGTGAAGCCCTGCACGAGCGCGAGCGGCACCCAGACGAACGGGTTCGCGATCACGACGAGCCCCCACGTCGCGAGCGCGAGGATCGCGAACTGCCGCAGCGCGATCGCGACGTGGCGCGCCGCGCGCTTCGTGTGCAGCACGCGCAGCACGTCGCGCGGAATCGCGCGGCTGAGCTCTGTGCGCAGCGCGGCGGCGTGCTGGCTGTAATGATGAGATTTCACGGGACTTACGTGAATTGTACTACTATGGACGCATGAGCCGCACCCGTCTCGCGATCCTCGTCGGCCTCGCGATCGTCGGCGCCGCGGCGCCGGCGCGCGCCGATCTGACCGGTTTCATCGGCGCGAACACGACGCCGTCGACCCGCCAGGTGCGCGGCGGTGCCCTGGGGTTCGGCGTCCTCGTGATCGGCGCCGAGGTCGAGTTCGCCTTCACGCCCGACGATCCGCAGGCGAGCGCGCCGTCGCTCACCACCGGCATGGGCAATCTGCTCCTGCAGACGCCGCCGATCGGCGGCTTCCAGCCGTACTTCACGACGGGCGGCGGCTTCTACCGCGAGGAGCTTGTCGCGCACTCCGACAGCGGCTTCGGGCTGAATACCGGCGGCGGCGTGAAGATCTCGCTCGCAGGGCCGATCCGCCTGCGCGTGGACTATCGGGTGTTCAAGCTGGGAAGCGGTGCGCTGAACTCGCCAGCGCACCGCATCTACGCAGGACTGAACCTGAAGTTCTGAGCTACTTGCCGAGATCGTTGACGAGCGAGAGATTGACGAAATTCTGGCCCGACGCGTACGAGTCGGCGTACTGCTTGTACAGCGTCTGCACTTCCTGCGGGAATGCCTCGGCGAGAATCGTCGACACCGTGTAGTCGGCGCCCTTCACGGACGGATTGATCAGAAACACGTAGAGCACGTTGCCGCCCGCGGCCGGATCGGGCGACTTGAAGACCTGCCAGCTCTTCGCCTGCTCCTTGCGCTCCGGTTTCTCGCTCTTGTTGAGCGCCTCTTTCAACTTCGCGACGACGGCTTCGAAGTCGGCCGTCTTGTCAGGCTTGATGAAGTTCAGCACCATGCCGGCGTCGTTCGCGAACTCGCGCTTCGTGGATGCGGCCTGCGCCTGCTGCGCGGGCTGCTGCGCGGGCGCGGGCTGCTGCGCGGGCGCGGCCTGCGCGAACACGGGAGCCGCCGACAGCGTGCCGACGACAAGTCCAAGAGCAATCCGAAGCATCGAAGCCTCCTCTGTCGAAAGGGCGCGAAAGGGCGTTACTGTAGCGTACTCGGGGCTACACGAACACAGCCATCACCTCGTGAGCAAGGAGCATGCCCCGGCGGGTCAGCCAGAGCCGCGCGCCGTCGCGCCGCAGCAGGCCGGCGTCGAGGAAGCGCTCGAGATCGTGGCCGAACCTGCGCCAGAGGTCGACGCCGTAGCGCGTTTGTATGGCATTTGCGTCGATTCCGTCAACCAGACGCAGGCCCGTGAACAGCGCGTCGCCGAGCCGCTCGTCGGGTGTTAGACACCGCGCGTCGACGGCCGGCGATTGGCCGCGGGATATAGTCTCGATGTACTCCGTCGTGGACGAGATGTTCTTCCAGCGCACGCCATCCCGCGTCGAGTGCGCGCCGCAGCCGAACCCGAGCCACTCGCCGTCGGTCCAGTATTTCAGGTTGTGCCGCGATTGCCGGCCGCGCCGCGCGACGTTCGAGATCTCGTACTGCAGCAGCCCCGCCTCCTCGAGCCGCTCCATCGCCTCGACGTACATCGCCGCCGCATCGTCGTCGGGCGCCTGCGACCATCGCGCGCGCGCCATGTCGTCCTTCAGCGGCGCGTTCGGGTAGACCTCGAGGAGGTACAGCGAGAGATGATCGGGCGCGAGCGCGAGCGCGGCGTCGATCGACGCGAGCCACTCGCTCACCGACTGCTGCGGCAGCCACATCATCAGGTCGAGGCTGACGTTGTCGAAGCCGGCGGCGCGCGCGTCGCGATACGCGCCGGCGGCGCGATCGGCGTCGTGCAGCCGCGACAGGCGGCGCAGCTCCGCGTCGCGAAACGACTGCACGCCGATGCTCAACCGGTTCACGCCGGCGCCGCGGTAGGCGGCGAGGCGCGCCGCGTCGATGGACTCGGGGTTCGCCTCGAGCGTCACCTCGCGATCGCGCGCAACGTCGAACACGTCCTCGCACGCGCGGACGATGCGCGCGACGTCGTCGGGATCGAGCAGCGAGGGCGTGCCGCCGCCGAAGTAGATCGTGTCTGCGTCCGAGGGGATTGGGGATTCGGGATTGGGGATTGGGGATTGGGGGGATTGGGGATTGGGGATTAGGGGGAATTTGGGATTGGGTCTTGGTTGCGAGCTCGGAAACGCGTCGTGACGATACGCGCGGATCTCGCGCACGACCGCGTCCACATACCGCCGCTTCAGATCGGCGTCGAACAAGCCTCGGTTGAAGTTGCAGTAGTTGCAGATCGCGGCGCAGAAGGGAATGTGTATGTAAAGGCCGAGGGCTTGCGTCATCGTTCTGGTGCCATCAGCCATCAGCCATGGCGGGCATCAGGATCCAGCGCGCCCGCCGGGCCAGCGCAGATCGGCGCGGCCGTCGCGGATCTGCGCCTTCGCCGCTTTCTGCGCCCGGTTCGGCAGATCCTTGGGGCGCTTCTTCAGCTGCCACAGCGAGACCAGATCGTGGTCGCTCGCGTTCTGCGGCAGGTGCTCGTCTCGAAAATCGGCGGCGTCGATCTCGACGGTCGAACACATCTCCTGAAGGCGCGACCGCATGCGGAATCCGATTCTGAACAGGAGCGAGTTCGGATCCTCGATGTCCGGCACGTCGGCGTAGTTCGACGTGAACAGCGTCATCCGTCGCTCGTTGTACCGCGTGTTCACGATCAGGTTCATCATCTCCTCGACCCAGTCGGTCGGCCGTTCCGCGCCGAGGTCGTCGAGCACGAGGAACGGACACTCCATCACCGGGCGCAGGATGCTCGTCTCGCTCGTCTTCACGACCGGATCGTAGGTGCTGCGGATCGTCTTCAGCAAATCGCGCGTGTCGTAGAACAGGCCCTGCACGCCCGTCTTCTCGATCACCGCGCGCAGCACGCCGACGGCAAGATGCGTTTTGCCGACGCCGGCGTGTCCGAGGAGCAGCAGCCCACGATCGACGACGGGAAACGCTTCCACGAACCGCTTCGCCTGATAGACCGCCTCCCTGAGCGATTCGTTGTAGGGACGCAGCGTCTCGAGCGAGCAGTGCTGGTATCGCTTCGGGATCTGCGCTTCGGCCAGGCGCTGCATCGTCAGGCGCTCGCGCCAGCACGAGCATCGGACCACGCGCCGGATCAGCCGGCCGGTGGCATCGGGCTCATCGACAGGCTTCCATCCCGTATCGTCGCACAGGGGGCAGGGCATCGACCGCGTTCGTCAGTTCAGGTGCGAGCGCAGCTTCGCGGAGCGGCGCAGCTTGTCCTTGGCGCGCGTCTCGATCTGGCGAACGCGCTCGCGCGACAGGTGGAGCCGATCGCCGATCTCCTGCAGCGTGCGCGGCTCATCGTCCTCGAGCCCGTAGCGGAGGCGGACGACCTCGCGCTCCTTGCCGTCGAGATCGTCGAGCGCCGCGGCGAGCTCCTCGAGATCCGACTGGTGAATCATCTCCTCGTCGGCGGCCGGCACGCCGTCCTGCTCGAGCAGGTCGCCGAGCTCGCGCGTCGCGCCGTCGCGATCGGCGAAGGCGCCGCGGCTCACCGGCTCGTTGAGCGAGACGTCCGCCGTGCCGCCGGGCGCGCGGCGCAGCGTCGCGAACAGCTTCGGCGGAAACGAGAAGGCGCGCGTCTGATCCGCGAGCACGTGCATCATCGACTCGCGCACCCACCAGACGGCGTAGGTGATGAACTTGACGTTGCGCTCCGGATCGAAGCGCCGCGCCGCTTCGATGAGCCCCAGGTTGCCTTCGTGAATCAGATCGAGGAACGAGACGCCGAGCCCGCGGTAGCGCTTCGCGTAGGAGACGACGAAGCGGAGGTTCGCTTCGACGAGGCGCGTGATCGCGACCTCGTCGCGATCCTCGCGGATGCGCGCGCCGAGCGCGCGCTCTTCGTCGGCCGTCAGCCGCGGCAGCTTCGCGATCTCCCGGAGGTACGCGCTGAGCGTGCCTGCATCGTCGTCGCTGAACGCATTCCGCCGGGACACGCCGAGAGCATACTACGGGTCCGGCCGCTCGCCGTGTCTTACTTGTGCGCACCGCCGCATCTACGTGCGGCGCTCGTACTATTTCTGGCGTTCGCCGGATGCCTTCTGATGACGGACGAGATCAGTAGGCGACGATTTCACGAGCGCGGTGGAGAGCCGCTGCTCCCAATCGTCGATGCCGCGCGCCATTTCGCGCTTGACGTACTCCATGAACTCGTTCACTTCGCTCTGCATCTGCTCGATCTTGCGGCGCATGTTGAGGATGATCTCCACGCCGGCGAGATTCACGCCGAGCTCTCGGGTAAGTGACAGAATCGTCTCGAGCTGCTCGAGATCTTCTTCCGAATACAGACGCGTGTTGCCTTCCGTGCGTGACGGCTTAAGCAGCCCTTCGCGCTCGTACAAGCGCAGCGTCTGCGGGTGGATGTTGTACTTCTGCGCCACCGCGCTGATCATGTAGTACGCCTTGCCACTGGTTTTCTTCATGGCAAGCTCAAAGGACACGACGCGAGGGCCCACGATCGACAGCACCATTCAAGCGACCAAATTCCCGGAGCAGCTCCTTCGAGCGCTCGTCGAGCAGCTTCGGCAGCACGATCCGCACTTCGACGACGAGATCGCCGCGCGGGCCGCCGCGCGGCGACGGCAGGCCGCGCTCGCGCAGGCGGAACCGCTGGCCCGACTGCGTGCCCGGCGGAATCCGCAAGCGCGCGGAGCCGTCGAGCGACGGGACGTCGATCTTCGCGCCGAGCGCCGCCTCGTGAATGCCGATCGGAATCTCGACGCACAAGTCGTCGCCGTCGCGCACGAAGAGCGGATGCGGCCGCACGCGCACGTCGATGTAGAGATCGCCGGTCGCGCCGCCGTTCCGCCCGACATGCCCCTTGCCGGCGATGCGGATGCGCGCGCCGTCGGCGAGGCCCGGCGGGATGTTGATGGTGAGCGGCTCGGTGCGAATCTCCACCTGCTGGCCGCCGCAGGTCGGGCAGAGGGCCTGGCGAAGCGCGCCCGTGCCGCCGCACTGCGCGCACGGCTTCGAGAAGACCATGTGGCCGCGCGCCGATTTCACGACGCCCGACCCGTGGCAGTGAACGCACCGCGTCTCGCTCACGTGCAACCGGCCGAGGCCGCGGCACGTGCGGCAGTGCTCCTGGCGCGTCACCGTGATCGCGCGTTGCCCGCCGCCGAGCGCCTCCTCGAACTCGAGCGTCACCGTCTGATGCAGATCGACGCCGCGCTCGGGCTCGCCGCTCCCGCGCCGCGCCTCGCGCTGAACGAACACGTCGGCGAAGAGATCGCCGAAGGTCGGCGCGTCGGCGCCGTGCACGGTCACGTTGAAGTCGAAGCCCTCGAACCCGTAGGCGCGCGCGCCCGGCTCGTCGCCCCGCGATCCGGTCGCGTCGTAGTGGCGCCGGCGATCGGGATCGCTCAACGTCTCGTACGCCTCGGCGATCTGGCGGAACTTCTGCTCCGCGAGCCGATCGCCCGGGTTGATGTCCGGGTGATGCTTGCGCGCGAGCCGCTTGTACGCGCGCTTGATGTCGTTCAGCGTCGCGCCGCGCTCCAAACCGAGGATGATGTAAAAATCCATCGGGCTGTTGCGGACCGCAATCCGCGGTCCGCAATCCGCAATCCGCAATGCCTGTTTAGGCCTTCCCTTCGTCCACGACCTCCGCGTCGATCACGTCGCCGCCGGCCTGGCCCGCGCCCGACGACGACCCGCCCTGCGCGCCGCCCGCGCCGCCGGTCGGCCCGCCGCTCGCGCCGCCGCCCGCGGCCTGCTGCTTGTAGAGCGACTCGGCGGCCTTGTGCTGCGCCTGCGTCAACTGATCGAGCGCGCGCTGGATGGCCGCGGTGTCCGTGCCGGCGTTGGCCTGCTTCACGCCTTCCATCGCCGACTCGATGGCCGACTTGTCCGACGCGCTGATCTTGTCGCCGGTGTCCTTGAGCATCCGCTCGGCGCCGTACACCGCCTGATCGGCGCGGTTGCGCAGCTCGATCTCGTCGCGCCGCTTCTTGTCCTCGTCGGCGTGCGACTCGGCCTCCTTCATCATCCGGTCGACTTCGTCCTTCGAGAGGCCGCTCGACGCGGTGATGGTGATCTTCTGCTCCTTCCCTGTGCCGAGATCCTTCGCCGACACGTTGACGATGCCGTTGGCGTCGATGTCGAAGGTGACCTCGATCTGCGGCACGCCGCGCGGCGCCGGCGGCAGGCCCACCAGATGGAACTTGCCGAGCGTGCGGTTGTCGCGCGCGAGCGAGCGCTCGCCCTGCAGCACGTGCACCTCGACGCTCGTCTGGTTGTCCGACGCGGTGGAGAAGATCTCGCTCTTGCGCGTCGGGATCGTCGTGTTGCGCGGAATCAGCGTCGTCATCACGCCGCCCATCGTCTCGATGCCGAGCGAGAGCGGCGTCACGTCGAGCAGCAGCAGATCCTTCACGTCGCCGGCGAGCACGCCCGCCTGCACCGCCGCGCCGACCGCGACGACCTCGTCGGGGTTCACGCCTTTGTGCGGCTCGCGCTTGAACAGATCCTTGACGATCTGCTGCACCTTCGGGATGCGCGTCGATCCGCCGACGAGGACGACCTCGTCGATCTTCGAGGGATCGAGCCCGGCGTCGGCGAGCGCCTGCTTGGTGGGCCCCACCGTCTTCTGCAGCAGATCGTCGACGAGCTGCTCGAACTTCGCGCGCGTCAGCTTCATCTGCAGGTGCTTCGGGCCGCTCGCGTCGGCGGTGATGAACGGCAGGTTGATGTCGGTCTCCATCACGGTGGAGAGCTCCATCTTGGCCTTCTCCGCCGACTCCTTCAGGCGCTGCAGCGCCATGCGGTCCTTCCCGAGATCGATGCCGTCGCTCTTCTTGAACTCGGCGATGATCCAGTCGATGATGCGCTGATCGAGGTTGTCGCCGCCGAGGTGCGTGTCGCCGTTGGTCGCCTTCACCTCGACGACGCCTTCGCCGACCTCGAGGATCGAGATGTCGAAGGTGCCGCCGCCGAAGTCGTAGACCGCGATCGTCTCGTCCTTCTTCTTGTCGAGCCCGTAGGCGAGCGCCGCCGCCGTCGGCTCGTTGACGATGCGCATCACCTCGAGGCCGGCGATCTGGCCGGCGTCCTTCGTCGCCTGCCGCTGCGCATCGTTGAAGTACGCGGGCACGGTGATGACGGCCTTGCCGACGCTCTGGCCGAGATACTCCTCGGCGGCCTGCTTGAGCTTCTGCAGAATCATCGCGGAGATCTCCGGCGGCGAGTACTCCTTGCCGTTGGCCTCGACGCGGGCGTCGCCGTTGGCGGCGCGAACCACCTTGTAGGGCACCATCTTCATTTCTTCCGACACTTCGTCGAACTTGCGGCCCATGAACCGCTTGATCGAGAAGACGGTGTTTTCGGGGTTCGTGACGGCCTGGCGCTTCGCCACCTGCCCGACCAGCCGCTCGCCGGTCTTGGTGAACGCCACGACCGACGGCGTCAGGCGGCCGCCCTCCGGGTTGGTGATCACCACCGGCTCGCCGCCTTCCATGACGGCGACAACCGAGTTGGTGGTGCCCAGATCGATGCCGATGATTTTGCTCATTCCGTACCTCAGCAGCAGGCTCTCGGGAGCAAGGGCCTGATAGTGAGTCGAGTATAAAAATTGAGTCGGGCTTTGTAAACCCCGACGCGTAACCCGCGTGGTACACTGCAGTTAAACCGATGACCCACGTCGTCGTCCGCGTCGCGCGCAATGCGGGCATCGTCGCGCTGTTCATGGTGGCGGCGATGCTCGGGATCCTGAGCGGCGTCATGTTCGCGTTCGCCGGCGACCTGCCGCAGGTCTCGGCGCTCGACAACTATTCCCCGAGCACCATCACCCGTATTTATGCGAGCGGCGGGCAGGTGATCGGCGAGTTCGCGACGCAGCGGCGCGTCGTCGTCGGCTACGACGACATCAACCCGGTGCTGCGGCAGGCGATCATCGCCACCGAGGACGCCGAGTTCGATCGCCACTTCGGCGTGAACATCTGGCGCATCTTCGTCGCCGCGCTCACCGACATCCTCGAGCGGCGGCGCGCGCAGGGCGCGAGCACCCTCACGCAGCAGCTCGCGCGCAACCTGAAAGAGCAGTTCGGGCTGACCAAGGAGAAGTCGTTCGAGCGCAAGGTGCGCGAGGCGATCCTCGCGATCCAGATCGAGAAGCGCTACACGAAGAAAGAGATCTTCACGATCTACTGCAACCAGATGTACCTGGGCCACGGCGCGTACGGCGTGGAAGCGGCGTCGCGGCTCTACTTCAACAAGTCGAACAAGCAGCTGACGCTCGAGGAGGCGGCGCTCATCGCGGGCATCTTCCAGACGCCGGAGCGCCAGAGCCCGTTCGTCGACATGAAGCGCGCGACGCAGCGGCGCAACGTCGTCCTGCAGCGGATGGCGGACGAGCACTACCTGACGCAGCAGCAGGCCGACGCCGCGAAGCAGAAGCCGATCGTCACGCGGGGCGCGCCGACGCAGCCGCCGGGCATCGCGCCGTACTTCGTCGAGGAAGTGCGCAAGCACCTCGAGAAGCAGTACGGCGCGAAGATGCTCTACGAGAACGGCCTCGCCGTGCGCACGACGCTCGACGCGAGGCTGCAGGAGCTCGCGAACCGGTCGCTCGAGCGGGGGCTGCGCCTGTACGACAAGCGCCACGGCTGGCGCCGCGCCACGCGCAACGTGATCGACGAGCGCCACACGATCGAGGGCTTCAGGGACGAGCGGTGGGGCCGCTCGATGGCCGTCGGCGACATCGTGCCGGCCGTCGTCGTGACGGCGCCGAAGAGCGGCGCCGCGCAGCTGCGCATCGGGACGTTCCGCGCGGACCTCGAGCGCGCCGGCTACGCGTGGACGCGGCGGACGCCGGCCGATCTGTTCAAGCCCGGCGATCTCGTTGACGTCGCGATCGCGAAGATCGATCCGGTGGCGTCGACGGCGACGGTGACGCTCGAGCAGACGCCGCTCGCCGAAGGCGCGATGCTCGCGATCGACAACCACACGGGCCAGATCAAGGCGATGGTCGGCGGCTGGAGCTTCAGCCGCAGCAAGTTCAACCGCGCCGTGCAGGCGTACCGGCAGCTCGGGTCGACGTTCAAGCCGATCGTCTACACCGCGGCGATCGACCGCGGGTTCACGCCCTCGTCCATCATCGTCGACGCGCCGGTGAGCTACGCGGCGGGCAACGGGCAGATTTACAGCCCGCACAACTACGATCACAAGTTCCTCGGCGCGATCACTCTGCGCTACGCGCTCGAGGAGTCGCGCAACATTCCGGCCATCAAGATGATGGACACGCTCGGGCCGAAAAACGTCCTGGAATACGCGAAGCGGTTCGGCTTCGAGGAGGACTTTCCGCCCTACCTGCCGATCGCGCTCGGCGCCGGCGACGCGACGCTCATCGACATCACGAGCGCGTACACGACGTTTCCGAACCAGGGCGTGCGCATGAAGCCGTTCATGGTGCAGAGCGTGAAGGATCGGGACGGCAACCTGCTCGAGGACAATCGCGGCGAGCCGAGCGACGTCATCCGCGCCGACACCGCCTACGTGATGACGAACATGCTGCGCGGCGTCCTGAGCCCGCGCGGAACCGGCGCGCGCGCGACGCAGCTCGCCTCCGCGTGGCCGCTCGCCGGCAAGACGGGGACCGTCGACGAGAACACCGACGCGTGGTTCGTCGGCTTCGACCCGGACATCACGGTGGGCGTCTGGCTCGGCTTCGACGACAAGCGCAAGTCGCTCGGCGGCGCCGAGCAGGGCGCGTTCGCGGCGCTGCCGATCTGGATGGACTTCATGAAGGCGTACATCGAGGGGCGGCCCGACAAGGACGAGCCGCCCGAATTCGAGGCGCCCGGCAACATCGTCTTCCTCGCCGTCGACAAGGGCAACGGCGCCGTGCTGCCGAACGACACGCCCGGATCGATCAACGAGGCGTTCATCGCTGGCACGCAGCCGGGCGCCGGGCAGGCCCGGTAGGTCGGGCGGGTCGGGCAGGTCGGGCAGGTCGGGCAGGTCGGGCAGGTCGGGCAGGTCACAAAGGTCACGAAGGATCCGCGGTTAGCATCCGCTCATCTCGAAGTACATCGAAACGCGCCCGGCCCGCCAGGCCTGCCAGACCCGCCAGGCCCGCCAGACCTGTCAGACCCGCCCCGGCCTCACTTCCCGATCCGCACCCTCGTAATCCGTCCGGTGCCGCTCTCGGCCAGCCAGAGATCGCCGTTCCTATCGATATCCATGTTCCGCACGGTGCCGCCGCCGCCCGGAATCGGCCACGTCTGAAACTTCTTCGTTTCCGGATTGAAGCGGACGAGCATGTTCTTCGCGTCGTCGCCCGTCTCGACGTACCACACGGCGCCGTCGGGCGTGACGTCGATCGCGTAGGGCCGCGAGTCCTCGCCGCCCGGCGACTTGAATTCCTCCACCTTCCCCGTCTTCGGGTCGAGATGCCCCAGATAGCCGCGCGCGTAGTCGCCGTACCAGACCGTGTCGTCCTTGCCGATCGCGATGCGGCGCGGCCGCGCGTTTTTGTCGGGGAGCGGATACTCGCGGATGATCAGCGTCTTCGGATCGGCGCTGCCGATCTTGTTCGAGTTGAACTCGTCGAAGTACGGGACGCCTTTCGAGTCGAGGCGTACGCCGTACGGCCGAGCGTTCACGGTCGGCGCCTCGACGAGCTTGATCGCGCCGTCGGGTGATTTCGGATCGAGCGCGCCGATGAAGTTGCCCGCCTGCACCGTGAAGAAGAGGCGGCCGTCGCGCAGGATCGCGATCGTGTGGGGATCCTGCGCCTTCTTGTTCGGCATCTTGTACTCGGTCACCTTGCCGGTCTTCGGATCCACCTTGCCGATGAGGCCGGCGGCGTTGCCCGTGTACCAGATGTTGCCGTCCTTGTCGGCCTGCAGACCGTGCGGCCCGGATCCCCGCGTCGGCAGCGGGTATTCCTTGAACTGCTGCGTCGCGGGATCGAAGCGGCCGATGACGTTCGCGCGCTGGCCCGTGTACCAGATGGATCCGTCGGGCGCGACGGCCGGGTCGTGCGGGTACGCCGGCTTGCTCGGCGTCATCCACTGATCGAACTTCACGTCGACCGTGTCGCTGATCGCCGCCCCGGCGTGGACCATCGCGGCGGCAGCGAACAGGAGCGCGAAGAGCGCCGAAATCTTCCGCATGGCTATACTGCCTCCATTGCGCATTCTAGCCCTGGCGCTCGCCGTTCTGACCGTGCCGATGGGCGCGCTCGCGTTCAAGGAAGGGCCGTATCCGAACGTCACCGGCGGGTTCGGCGAGCGGTCGTGTCACCTCTGCCATCTCGACAACCCGATCAACGCGCCGGGCGGCGCCGTGACGCTCGAGGGGGTGCCGGCGCGCTACGCCGCGGGCGAGAGCTACGACGTCACGGTGACGATCGCGCGCGAGGGGCTGCGGCGCGGCGGCTTCGAGATCGCGGCGCGCTTCGCGTCGGGCCGCGCGCGCGGCCGGCAGGCCGGCAGGTGGACGCCGCTCGACGATCGCGTGCAGCTCATCCCGGGCGCCAAGGACAAGGGGCTGACCTTCGTGCAGCACAACCTCGCCGGCTCGCGCGTGCGCGCCGCCGGCGAGAACCGATGGACGATTCGCTGGACGGCGCCGGCGCGCGCGTCGGCGCCGATTCAGTTCAACGTCGCCGCCAACGCGTCGAACAACGACGACTCGCCGCTCGGAGACTACATCTATCTGAAGAGCGCGCGCAGCGCGCCGGATCGATGACCGGCCGAGCACTGGAGCCCGTCGCCTACGCACTTCAACGGCGCCCGTCGCCGCCAGCGCGCGACGGAACCACTAGAAGTCTTCGTGTGCTTCGTGCTTCTTCGTGTCTTCGTGCTTCCGGCCCTGAGAGACGTCATCGGAACACGCGATCGAACATGGTCCTTGCTTCCGGCACTCGCAGAAGGACGGTCGCGCCGACGAACACGAGCCCGTACGCGCCGAGGACGATCACCGCAACGGCGATTGGATGCATCGCCGGCAGCGCGAGCTTGATCATCCATCCCACGAGCGCGCCGGCGCCAGCCGATGTCCAGAGCTCCGCGACGTACCGCGCCGGCAGGCCGGTATGTCCGACGCGCGCGTTGAGCGTCGACCGCAGCATCAACATCTCGACCCAGCCGGCGACGCCGGCCGACGCCGTGAGCCCGGCCGCGCCCCACATCGACGGCAGCCCGAGCGCGCGCGGAATCGGCAGCGCGCAGATGTACCCGAGCACGGTCGTGAGCGCGACGCGCAGGATCGCGTAGCGCAGCGGCGTCCGCGTGTCGCGCAGCGCGTAGTAGGTGGACGAGTACAGCCGCCCGAGCGTCGACGCGAGCAGCCCGACCGCCGAGCCCGCGAGAATGCGCCACACGTCGATCGAGTCGGCGCGGCTGAAGCGCCCCGTCTGAAACAGCGCGCCGACGACGACGTCGCCGAGCGCAAGGAAGGCCATGGCGGACGGAACGACGAAGTACGCGATGCGGCGGAGTCCGCTGTTCAGGCGCCGCCGCACCGCCTCGAGCGCCGCCGCGTCGGCGTCCGCGACCGCCGACATCGCCGGCAGCTCCGCCGCCGACACCGACATGCCGAACAGGCTCACCGGCAGCGTGTAGAGCGTCGACGCGTTCTGCAGCCCGGTGACGGCGCCGGTGCCGAGCAGGCTCGCGATCAGCGCGTCGACGTACGCGCTCAGCTGCACGACGCCGCGGCTCACGAACACCGGCAGGAAATTCACGCCGATCGTCCGGACGTGATCGGATCGCGTGTCGAGCGACAACCGGAGATCCGGCGCGACGCGGAACACGACCGGCAGCTGCACGGCGAACTGCAGCGCCGCGCCGGCGACCGATCCCCACGCGAGCACCAGCGCGAGCCGAGGCAGCGCGGCGCCCGGCCCGAACGCGACGAGCGTCGCGATCATCGCGACGTTCCACACCACGCCGCTCGCGTACGACAGCAGGAATCGACGATGGCTGTTCAGGACGCCGAGGCACCAGGCGGAGACCGCGAACAGCCCCGCGCCTGGAAACAGGATGCGGACGATCCGGATCGTGAGATCGCGCTTGTCGCCGTGGAACCCCGGCGCGATCGCCGCGATGAGCAGCGGCGTCGCGACCACGCCGACCAGCACGAGCACCGACACGATCAGCGCGAGCAGCGCGGCCACGGCGCCGGCGACGCGATCGGCCTCGCGCCGATCGCCGCGCGCGAGCAGCGCCGCGTACACCGGGATGAACGATCCGGAGAGCGCCCCTTCGCCGAACAGGTTCTGCAGGAAATTCGGAATGCGGAACGCCGCCGTGAACGCGTCGGCGGCATCGTTGCGGAGGCCGAAATAGTGCGAGAAGACGCGCTGGCGAATCAGCCCCGTGATGCGGCTGAGGAGAATCCCCGCCGCGACGAACGCGGCGCCACCGGCGCCGCCGCCGCGCCGCGGCGCGGCGGCGGGCGGGTCGGGCAGGCCGGGCGGGCCTGGCGCGTCGGAGGGCTTTGGTGCCTTCGACCTGCCCGGCATGCCAGACCTGCCAGACCTGCTCGCCTCGCTGTCAGTCAACGTCTTCGTCTGCCGCCGCCTGCCCGAGCGTGCCGCTCGCGCGCTTCATCAGATAGCTCTTGATGAAGACGTCGATGTCGCCGTCGAGCACGCGGTCGACGTCGCCCACCTGCTCCTTCGTGCGGTGGTCCTTCACGAGCTGGTAGGGATGGAGCACGTAGCTGCGGATCTGGCTGCCGAACCCGATCTCCTTCTTCGCGCCGCTGATCTGCTCCAGCTTCGCCTGGTTCTCCTTCGTCTTGATGTCGTAGAGCCGCGCCTTCAGCACGCGCATCGCCGAGTCGCGGTTGCGATGCTGGGATCGCTCGTTTTGGCACGACACGACGAGCCCCGTCGGCAGGTGCGTGATGCGGATCGCCGAATCGGTGACGTTCACGTGCTGGCCGCCGGCGCCGCTCGATCGGAACGTGTCGATGCGGATGTCCTTGTCGTCGATCACGATGTCGACGTCCTCGGGCAGCTCGGGCCAGACGTAGAGCGACGCGAACGAGGTATGGCGCCGCGCCGCGGAGTCGAACGGCGAGATGCGCACCAGGCGGTGGACGCCGGCTTCGGCCGCGAGCAGCCCGTAGGCGTACTCGCCCGCCACGGTCACCGTCGCGCTCTTGAGGCCCGCTTCCTCGCCCGGCTGGTAGTCGATGATTTCGCGCTTGAAGCCGCGGCGCTCGGTCCAGCGCATGTACATGCGCAGCAGCATCTCGGCCCAGTCCTGCGACTCGGTGCCGCCGGCGCCCGGATGGATGGCCATGATCGCGTTTTTGCGATCGTGCTCCCCGCCGAGCATCTTCTTGACCTCGCCTGCCTGCACCTCCTGGTCGAGCGTGTCGAGCGCCTGCGCGAACTCGGCGTCCACGGCCTCGCCTGCCTCCGACCACTCGACCAGGACGGAGAGGTCGTCGCTCTTTTTCTTCAGCGAGAGGATCAGCTCGCGATCCTGTTCGAGCCGGCGGCGGCGCTGCAGCGTCTTCTGCGCCTCGGCCTGGTCCTTCCAGAAGTCGGGGGCGGCGGCTTTGTTCTCGAGGCGGGTCAGCTCTTCGTCGGGGCGGGACGCCTCAAAGATAGCTCCGCAAATCGGCGGCGCGCTTGCTGAGGTCTTCGTAGCGGCGCATCATGTCGTCGACGGTCGGCATAGCGTCTTATTGTACACGCGCGTCGCGGGTGAAGCCCGTGGGGACCGCATGGGAAGTGACGGAAAAGCAACCGCGGAGACCGCAGAGGATATAACCACAGAGTCACGGAGACGCGAAGAAGACAGCGAGCTATCGACGCACGGATGTCGCGTCGCGCGCGCGACGCGACATGTCACGGGCCCGTCTTCTCCGTGACTTCGTGCCTTTGTGGTTATCCCTTCTCTGCGAGCTCTGTGGTTGCTTTCCCGCGCGCCGCCGCGCGGGGCCGCGCCTCCGCCGGGGGACGGATCGACGCGAACAGCAGCGCCGCGGCCGCGACGACCGACGCGTACGCCAGCACGTCGCCGTGGCGCGCGTAGAACGTCGACGTCTGCAGGAAGCGCGCGTCCCCCACCAGCACGGCCGGCTGGAAGATCGCCGTCTGCTCCAGCACGCGGCCGTACGGATCGACGATGCCGCTGACGCCCGTGTTCGCCGAGCGCACGAGATAGCGCCCTTCCTCGATCGCGCGCATCGACGCCTGCTCGAAGTGCTGATACGGCGCGCTCGTCTCCCCGAACCACGCGTCGTTGGTGATCGTCGTCAGCAGCTCGCTGCCGCCGGCGACGAAGCGGCGGACCAGATCCGGGTAGACGACCTCGTAGCAGATCGCGGTGCTGACGTTGTGGCGGCCGATCGGCAGGAGCGTCGGCTCGTCCCCGGCGGAAAAATCCGACACCGCCTCGACCAGCGGCGCGGCGAAGAAGAAGATCTGCTTCGCCGGCACGTACTCGCCGAAGGGCACCAGGTGCATCTTGCGGTAGGCACCGCCGGTCGTGCCGTCGGCGCGCACGAGGAACGCGGAGTTGAAGTACCTGGTCGGAATGCCCTTCTGCGCCGGCGTCATCTGATCGCTGCCGAGCAGAATCGGCACGCGCGCCTGCCGCGCGAGCGCGCGGATGCGCGCCGCGGCAACGGGATCGTCCTCGAAGCGGAACGGCGTCGCCGACTCGGGCCAGATCACGAGCTCGGCGCCTTCCGCGATCGCCTGCCGCGACATGCGGATGTAGCTCTCGAAGATCGACGGCAGCCTCGCCGCGTCGCTGCGCTCGGCCAGCGAGACGTTGCCCTGAATCAGGCCGACCCGGATCCCGTCGCCCGACCGCGTCATCTCGCTCGCGCCGACGCGCCGTGCGCCCCAGGCGCCGATCGCCACGACGACGGCGATCGTCGCTGCCAGGGGGATGAATCCCTTTGCGTTCTTCGCGGTCTCAGCTTCCTTTGCGGTCTTTGCGCAGCTCGCGACAGCCGTACTCACTGCCGCCACCAGCATCGACACACCGTACACGCCGAAGACGCTCGCGAGCTGCGCGATCGGCAGCACCGTCGTCTGGCTGTAGCCGAGCAGCACCCACGGAAAGCCGGTGAAGAGATGTGTGCGGCCAAGCTCGGTCGCGACCCAGACGACCGGCGCGGCTATCAGCGCGCGGCGGCCGTTCACGGCGACGATGCGGCGCGTCGCGACAGCGAAGACGCCGGTGAAAAGCGCAAGGTAGGCGACGAGCGCGGCGTTGACGAGGACGGCGACCCACGTCTGCAGATCCCCGTAGCGGACCATCACGCCGGTGATCCAGTAGAGCGTGCCGCTGAAGTACACGACGCCGGCGAGGAGGCCGAGCGCGAACGCACGCGACAGCGTGGCGCCCTCGAGCGCGACCAGCAGCGGTGCGAGCGCAATCCACCCGAGCGCTGGATGGCCGAATTTCGGGAAGCTGAGCGCGAGGAGGATGCCCGACGCGGTCGCTAGCGCGTAACCCAGGGCTTCAGCTGCTCTTCTCTTTGCAGGCGCGCCGCCACCGTTTCCGCTTCGCGTTTGGTCGGGAACTTGCCGACGCGCACGCGGAAGACCGACGGTTTGCCGTCCGGGGGCGCGAGCACGTACGCGGCGTACCCTTTCGAGCTGAGGCGCTTCGCGATCGCGTCGGCGTCGCTGCGCACGCCGAGCGCCGCGATCTGCACGGCGTAGCCGTCGCCTGCGGGTTCAGCGCGCGTCGGCTCCGGCGCCGTCGCACGCGGCGCTTCTTTCTCCACGGGCGCGGGCTGCGGCGGGTGCTGCGGCGCGGCAGCCTTCGGCGCCGCGGCCGGCGCCGGCGTCTTCGCAGCGGTCCTTCCCGTCGTCGCCTTCTCTGCAGGGATGACCGGCTTTGCGGGCGCGGAACCAGCGTCCGATCCCGCCGGCTTCAGGCGCTCGGGCAGGGCGTTCGGCTTCTCGAGGCGGCGGAAATAGCTGAGATCTTCGCTCGTCGCGGCAGGCGGCTGTGCGGCGGTCGGGTCCGCGCCCGCCTGCGGCTGAGCCGGCGGCGCGGGACTCATAGGCTGCGGCGCGATCGATTCAGCGGTGTTGCCGGGCGCCGAGACGTCCGCGACCGAGCCGCGCTCGACGCGCACGCCGCGGCCGACGAGCACGCCGCAGAGGAAGATGACGACCGAGACGACCGTGGCCGCCATGAACAGGAACACCAACTGTTTGCCGTTCAGTTGGATCTCGTGGAAGCCGTCGTCTTCGATCTGATGGGCCAACGATGCGATTTTAGCATCGAAGAGAAATTAGTACAAGCGCCGATCAGCGGGCATCGAGGCGGGAGAGCAGCTGCTTGGCGTCGGCGGAGTTCGGATCGAGCGCGAGCGCCTGCTGCGCCTCGGCGCGCGCGGCGGCGAGATCCCTTGCCTGGCGGTACGCCTCGCCAAGGACTGCGTGCGTTTCCGCCGTCTCGGCGCTCCAGAGCGCGATCTTCAGCGCGCCGATCGCGTCCTGCGCGCGGCCGTTGCGCAGATAGATGCGTCCGAGAAGCAGGTGCGCCTCGGCGCGGTACGGCGACAGGTACGTCGCGCGATTGAGCTCGACGATCGCCTCGCGATCCTGCTCCTCCTGATAGAGCCGCCGTCCGCGATCGAGATAGAACGTCGCGAGCTCCTCCTGATCGCGCTGTTCGGAGCTGGCGAGCCGCGCTTCGATTCGCGCGTGCGGCAGCTCGACTTCGTTCTTGACGCGCTCGAGGCCCTTCGGCACCGTCTCGCCGCCGCGTTTGCCCGGCTCGTAGGCCGACGACAATCGCTTCGCGAGATCGCGCTCGCGCGAGGATTCAGCCGCGTCGCCGCCGGCGGCGAGCGCAGCGCCGAGGACGAAATGCGCGTCCGCGTCGGCGGGACTGCGGCGCACCGCTTCGCGCAGCCAGTAGATGGCCGCCTGCGTGTCGCGGTCCTGCCAATCGGCGTACCCGAGGTTGAAGACGTAATCCGGATCGGCGGCGTCGGCCTCCGCTGCCTTGTTGAAGTAGTAGGCCGCCGTGCCCTGGCCGGCCTGCGGCGCCGCGCCGCGGCGCAGCTGCACGATGCCGAGGTTGTTCAACACCGTCGCCGTCGGCGCCGCGTCGAGCAGCGCCTTGAACGTCGCGAACGCATCGTCGTACTTCTTCAGCTGCAGCTGCGAGAGGCCGGCGCGGAACCGCGCCTCGCGGGCGACCGGCGATTCGGCCGGCACGCGCAGGACCGCGGCGAGCGCGTGGTCGTGATCGCCCTGATCAGCGTAGACGTCCCACAGCGCCAGGCGCGCCGGATCGAACGAGGGCTCGCCGGAGAGCGCCGTCGTCAGGTATTTGATCGCCGTCGCCGGCGTTTCCGCGAGCAGGCCTTTGATGTAGTCCTCGAACACGTCGAGCGGCGGGTGGCGGCTCTCGACCTCCTCCGACGTCTTCGCCGACGGCGGCGCAATCCTCCGCGCGATCCGCTCGAAGATCTTGAAGAGCTCCGAGAGCTCGCCGCGGTCGGTGACATCGGCCGCCAGACGGCCGGTGTCGAGCGCGATACTGCGCGCGCGGATCACGAACGACTCGCCGTCGAGCTGCAGCGATCCGACGACGACCTGCGCGGCGCCAACGAGCTGTCCGATGCGGATGACCGTCGCGTCGGTGAGCGCCGCGGCCGGCGGCACCTGCAGCTTCTCGAACGCCTGATGCCGCTCGCCGCGCGTGATCGCGCTCGCGCCGAGCGCGTTGAGATCCTCGGCGAGGAGGACCGCCGCCGCTTCGGTGAGCCAGAAGATCCGCGCATCGCGCGCGACGTTCTCGAACGGGACGACGAGGATCCGCGAGGGCGGCTCCGCCGCCTCCGCGAAGGGGGCAAGGGCCGCAAAGAAGGCGAAGAGCGCGAAGACGCGAAGACGGCGCGGTTCTCGGCCGCTCATGCGGCCTCCGTCCGCTCGACCGGCTGGCCGTTCGCGATGGCGACCTTCATCACGCAGCTCGGCTCGCCGGTGCCGCGGCACGCCACGACCTCGGTCGTCGCGTCGATGTCGAACATCGTCATCAGGCGCGTGAAGGCGGCCGCGTAGAAGCCGCACAGCGGGTGGTTGACCGGCTCGCGCACCGAGCAGAACACCGACGCGCGGACATCGATGCTCGCGGTGCCGCGGCGCATTCGCGCGATCGCGCGGCTGCCGGTGTAGGTGTCGTGAACGAGGTGGCGCGCCAGCCGCAGCAGAAGCCGGCTCCGCAGCCACACCGGCGCCGCCTTGATCATCGTCCGCTGGAGCGCCGGCATGGACTGCACCGTCCACTCGGCCGCGTACTCGCCGGCGCGCGTCGTGATCATTCGATACGCGTCGCCCTCCTGCCGCAGGAAGCTGAGGACGGCGAACAGCGGCGCGAGGCCGATCGTCCCTTCGCGCAGCCCCTCGGAGTTCAGCCAGTTCTCGTAGAAGCCGAGGCGCGTGGGCAGGATGTCGGCAATCCCCTGGTGCAGGCTGGCAACGAGCACGCGTCCGATGCCGGCTTCTCGCATGTCAGGGTAAGATTTCGGTGTGCGCTGCGCAGCCATTCTCGTCGGTGGTAAGGCGACGCGCTTCGACGGGCGCGACAAGAGCGCGCTCGTCGTCGGGGGCCGCTCGATTTTCGAACGTCAGGTGACGGAGCTCGAGCACGTGGTCGAGGACATCATGGTCGTCGGGCGCGCGCCGCGCGCGGCCGCGCGTCCGGGCATCCGGTCGGTCGAGGACATCGTGCCCGGCTGCGGGCCGATCGGCGGCCTGCATGCGGCGCTCACCGCCGCCAGGGGCGACCCGGTCTTTGTCGTCGCGTGCGACATGCCGTACGTGACCGCCGCGCTCGTCGACTATCTGTTCTCCCTGGCGGGCGAGCACGCAATCGTCGTCCCGGAGACCGATCGCGGCTATCATCCGCTCTGTGCCGTCTATGCGCGCGCGTGTCTGGAGCCGGTCGCCGTCCGGATCGCCGAGCGGCGCCTCGCGCTGCGCGCGCTCATCGACGACGTGCCGGCGCGCGTGGTTCCCGCGGCGGAGATCGCGCGGTTCGGGGCGCCGTCGCGGCTGCTCGCCAACGTGAACACGCCGGGCGAGTACGCGGACCTCGAGGCGATTCAAGGTCACAAACTGTAATCGTATCACGTGCTTACCGGCAGACCCGAAGGCCGGCGCGACGACAGTCTCCGTCCATGATCCTGAACGTGCAGCGCGGTATCCACAAGGCGATCGACGGCGCCATCCGGCAGCGCTTCGGCGTGGCCGAGGTGCCCCCGTTTGCCGTCGAAGTGCCGCCGAATCGCGCGCTCGGCGATCTGGCCGTCCCCGTCGCCTTTCAGCTCGCGCGCGCGCTCCGGAAGCCGCCGCGCGCGATCGCGCAGGAGCTGGCAGGCGCCGTCGGCGCGATTCCGGGCGTCGCGCGCGTGGTCGCCGCGCCGAACGGCTATCTGAACCTCTACCTCGACCGCCCGTCGTTTCTGACGGCGCGGCTGCGCGGCGAGGTCGCGCCGGATCGCGCCGTCGAGGGAAAGACCATCGTCGAGCACACGGCGATCAATCCGAACAAGGCGGCGCACATCGGCCACCTGCGCAACGCCGCGCTCGGCGACACGCTGGTGCGCGCGCTGCAGTTCCGCGCCACGCCGGTCGAAGTGCAGAACTACATCGACGACACCGGCGTGCAGGTCGCCGACGTGATCGTCGGCTTCCGCGAGCTCGAGGGCAAGTCGATCGACGAGGTTCGGCAGCTCGCCGCGGCGCCGCGGTTCGACTATTACTGCTGGGACCTCTATTCCCGCGTCACCGAGTGGTATGAAGGTGATCGCGCGCGGCTCACCGTGCGCGCCGCGGCGCTACACGATCTCGAGCGCGGCGGCAACCAGGTCGCCGACATGGGCGCGGCGATCGTCGACGCGATCGTCCGCACGCACCTGCGGACGATGGCGCGGTTGAACATCGCCTACGACCTGCTCACCTACGAAGGCGACATCGTGCGGCTGAAATTCTGGGCGCACACCTTCGAGATCCTGAAGGCGCAGGGCGCGGTGTTCCTGCAGACCGAGGGGAAGCTCGCCGGCTGCTGGGTGATGCGGATCGAGGAGGGCGCCGCGGCGGACGACGACGCGGCGGGAGACGAGGAATCGCGCGAGAAGGTGATCGTGCGCTCGAACGGCGTCGTCACCTATGTTGGGAAGGACATCGCGAACCAGTTCTGGAAGTTCGGGCTGCTCGGCCGCGACTTCCGCTATCGCCTGTTCGCGACGCAGCCCGGCGGGCGCCGACTATGGGCGACGACGTCGGGGGACGGCGATCCGAACGCGCCGCCGTTCGGCCGCGCGCACCGGATCTTCAACGTGATCGACTCGCGGCAGATGTATCTGCAGGCGCTCCTCGTGCAGGCGCTCAAGACGCTCGGGCATCCCGCGGAAGCGGAGCGGTCGATTCATTTCTCGTACGAGATGGTGGCGCTGTCGCACGCGACGGCGCAAGAGCTCGGGCACCACGTCGATCCGGACAGCGAGGATGCGAAGAAGCCGTTCGTCGAAGTGTCGGGGCGGAAGGGCCTGGGCGTGAAGATCGACGATCTGCTCGATCTGCTCACGACGAAGGCGACCGAGGAAGTGGCACGGCGCAACCCGGAGTTCTCGGCGGACGACTGCCGGCGCATCGGCGCGCAGATTGCCGTCGCGGCGATCCGCTATTTCATGCTGAAGTACTCGCGCGGCAAGCTGATCGTGTTCGACATCGAGGAGGCGCTCAGCTTCGAGGGCGAGACGGGCCCGTACCTGCAGTACGCGGTGGTGCGCGCCGGCAATATCCTCAACAAGCTGCGCGAGCGGGAAGGCGTGTCCGAGGCGGACGTCGTGGCGTCGCTCGAGAGCGCCGGGGCCGACGAGCTGCTCGAGGACGGCGACGATGCGGCGCACAACCTCTGGGCGGTGGTCTTCGAGGCGTCGCGGCTCGACGAAGTCGTGGAGCAGGTCGTCCGGTCGCTCGAGTTCTCGGTGCTGGCGAAATACACGTTCGGGCTGGCGCAGACCTTCAACGCGTTCTACCATCGCTATCCGATCCTGAACGAGGAGCGCGGCGATCGGAAGCGCTGGCGCGCGGCCGGCGTGGCGTATGTGCGGGCG
>Ga0075435_100000088_pt1 | contig 48794 bp, 48 predicted proteins | sample RhiMethybrSRZTD4_FD_75302 | JGI IMG/M metagenome (GOLD analysis project Ga0075435, IMG submission 75302) | Populus rhizosphere microbial communities from Tennessee, USA - Rhizosphere MetaG P. TD hybrid SRZTD4 | ecosystem: Host-associated > Plants > Roots > Rhizosphere > Soil | place: USA...
CGGTGCAGTAGACTCACTCGTGCGGGTCATGGTGATCATCGTTACGCTCCTCCTCTGAAAAGCCTCACTGGTGAGCGTAACCGCCATGACCCGTGTACAACGCTCTGCATAGTGTCTACACTGGCGGCGATGGCGATGGGCAAACGAAAGCGGCACGCGAAGCAAGCGTCGATGTGGGTCACGACCCAGGACCTGCCGCGCAGTGCCGCCCACCCGTTCTACGCGCGACTGATCGGCTGCTTCGAAGGCTTGGATGCCGAGCGCGAAATCGCGTGGCGGGCGGCCGATTCGTTTGCGCTGCGCGATTTCTCAGGCCGGTACTGCCGGAGGCGCCGCCTGATCATTCGACGATTTCTCGGACGCGTCGCTTGATTGATCTCGAGACGCACGAGGCCGTCTTCACCTGGATGCTGCAGCGCCTCGCGGACGCGGGTCTGGTCAAGGGCAAGACTGTCGGCATCGACGCGACGACGCTGGAGCGAACGCCGCGCTGCGCAGCATCGTGCGACGCGACACAGGGGAGAGCTATCAAGACGTTTTGTATCTGTTTAGCGGGTCGCAGCCCCCGGTTCACTGTGACGTTCGGAGACGTAACCGATTAGGCAGAGCGATTCTGCTAGCGGGACGCAATTGATGTCATCACCACAGCCGCCGATCATTTCCGTTATGCTCGCCGTCCTGGATGCGGTCCGCGCGGTGGAGTGGTACGAACGGGCGCTAGGCGCCAAACAACTCTGGAATCTTGGTTCGGTCGTCGGCCTGGACGTTCAAGGCGCGGCATTCTTTGTGGGCGAGCCATCGAACAACGGTTGGGAGAGCCCGGAGAAGCTTGGCATGCCGTCGGTACGGATTGAACTCTTCTGTGATGATCCGGACGCATTCATCGCGCGCGCACTCGCGGCCGGTGCAACGGCTGGCCGTCACAGGATACAGGTGCACGCCATGCCATGGGGACCGCACCGCCAAGGCGGGTTCGTGGATCCTTTCGGGCACGTCTGGTTCGTCGGCGACCGATCGCCACTCGCTCGCCATCCGCGCTAGTACACCAGGTCGACCACGGCTGCGTAGTTGACTGGAAACACATTCGTCTCAGTTTACGGGATGCGCCGCGTGCACCTGCGCGGGCACTCCAATATCCGCAAGAGACTGCTGATCCACGCTGGCGGCTTCAATCTCGGGCTCCTCTTGCGTCCATCGATCGGTGTCGGCACGCCGCGCGGGCTGCAAGGGGGATCGCGGTCGTCACCACCGTTTGGGCGCTGATCCGTTCGCTGTGGGACCGCATTTCCGATCATCGCCGGCGCGACGACCCGTTTCACCCATCGAGCCTAGCGTGATCGCGCACGTGGTCGCCATACCCGGTCGCGCGCTGAAAATGGTTTTCACCACGGGCTGCTAGAGTTCCGCCAGATCGTCCAGCCGGCTCGCCACCTCGGTGAGCACGCGGCGTGCGGCGCGCACTTTCGCCGCGCCCGCGCGCGCCAGCGCACGCCTGACGGCGTGCTCGACGGTGCCGGCCTGCGTCCGCGTATGCGCGTACGCGCGCCGGTTCAACCGGAGGCGCACCCGCCGCGTGTCCGCCGGATCGCGGCGGCGCTCGAGGAACCCGCGGGCGGCCAGGCGCTGCAGGATGCCGGTGATCGTGCTCGGGTGAAGCCGGACCAGATCGGCGAGCTCGCTCGCGGAGATGTCCGGGAACCGGCCGACGACGCGCAGGACGAGGCGCTGCGGGCCGGTGATGCCGAGCGCGTTCTCCATCCGCTTCGACACGCGCTCCAGCCCGTGCTCGATCGACCAGAGGAGCCGCATGAAGTCCAGGACCGGATCGAGCGATCGCTCGCCGGCACGGGCGCGATGGGCGGACGGCATGGCCGGCATGATAGCGCAGCGGCCGGTGGAGCTTGCGCCGGAGCAGGCGTCAGGGTACGTGCGTGGCCATGTACGCGTTTCTCACTGCGATCGCCGTGGCCGCAGCTGCTGCCGCGGCGCAGCCGACCGCGACGATCCAGAAACCCAGAACACAAACCGTGACCGGCGGCGTGTGCCGGGTTGCCGCCGACGCGACGCTCGGCGTCAACATCGGCCCGCATGACGGGATGGCGACGCTCGCGTTCACGATCGGACCAGGCGCGGCCATGGCGGACGAGCTGCACGCCAACAAGGCGAAGTTCACCGGGCCGGGCAGGTATGCGAACGAGATCATGGCGGTCTATCTCGGCAAGACCGCGCTCGAGGACAGCTACATCGGCCTGGGCACCGTCACCATCGCGGCCGACGGCAAGTCGGGATCCTTTGCGCTCAATGACGGGAAAGCATCCGGCACGTTCGACTGCGGCGCGCCGCCGCTGAAGCCGTGACGCGGCGCAGCGTCCGCGCGTTGACGTCTACATCCGCGGCACGGCGATTTTCGCCACGGCTTTGATTTGCTCGATCGTCAGCGTCGCCTTGCTGGCCGACACGAAGTACGCCGTGAACGACGCGGCGTTCGCGCCTTTCCGCACGTAGAGCACGTACTGCAGCGGGCCCGGCGGGCTGTCGAAGGCTTCGTCGCCGATGCCCGGCACGTCCGCGTGGAAGAGCGGCATCGGGACGCCGGCGTAGGTCTTCTGCTGCTTCGCGCGCTGATAGAGCGCGGCGGGTCCGAAGTTCACCATCAGCACCATGTGCTTGTCGGCCGTGGCGAAGTTCAGGCCGGAGCCGGCGCCGGCCACCGAGCCGGGGGCCACCAGTTGCAGACCTTTCAGTCCGGTCGCCTTTTCGACGTCCGCGACGGTGAGCCGCGGGTCGGCGTTCTGCGCAGAGAGCGACGCGAGCAGGAGCCCGAGCGCCACGATGAGGCCGAAGAAGGTCGATGGTCGGTGTCGTTGCGGCATGTGATCACTTTACCGCACGGGTATTCTGCCAGAAGACGCAAGCGTCGATAACCGGTACATGAGTGCACTGCTCGTCGGACTGCTTCTGTTTTTGCTCACGGTCGCAGCGGTGTGCATCGTTTCGCCACGCGCGCGCCGCTTCCTCGCCATATCGGCTGCTGCGCTCGGGCTGATCGTCGTGCTGGTCGTCGCCGCAATCGCGCGGACGGCGTTGCGCGACTTGGATCGTACGAGGGTGGCGAGGGAGCGAATCGCCGGGGCCGAAGTTCAGCTCGAGGGCCTCGAACTCTCACCAAACCCTCGCGGGGGATACAGGCTGGGCGGGTTCGTCCACAATTTGTCGACGCGCTACACGCTGACGGATGCCGTGTTCGAAGTCATCGTGGAGGACTGCGGCGAGGGGCGTTGCCGCGAGCAGGCGCGCGGTCACGCCGAATCTCTTCGTCGCGTGCCCCCCGGGCAAACCCTCGGCTTCGAGAGCGACCTGCAGATCACCTTCATCCCGCCTGCGGCGGGCGAACGACGCCTGTCCTATCGCATCCGGAACACCATAGGCATGCCGGTCGAGACGACGCTCATGCCGAAACGATAGTGGTGCACTCCTCCTGCGTCGGCGAGTACCCGAAGAACCGCAGGCTGGCTGCGCGCACGTAGTTGCCCTGGAAGATGAAGTTCCGCACGGCGGGCTCGCCGCCCGGGTTCCATTCGATGACGAGCTCACGTGCCGGATCCGAGTCGAAGTGACATCCGCGGATCGACAGCGGACCCGGGTATTGATAGTTGATCGCGATGCCGTCGGCGTTGAGCGCATTGCCTGCCCAGCGGCACGATTCGAGACGCATGCCGAGAAAGGCGCCCGACGGACCCATCGTGCGCACGAACCGGTTGCTGCCCTCGAACGTGGCGTCCTGCACGGAATCGAATGCGCTGTCCGAGCCCCAGACGACGAAGTCCGCGTCGGAGTGGCTGCCGGCGCCGCCGCCGCGCCAGTGAAAGTTGCCGGCGAACGCGCGCACGGCGGCCGACGCCGGCGCATCGTCCCACGCGACCGCCAGGCAGTTGTCGAAGAGCACCTCGTAGATTTGCGTGTTCTCGAGGGTGAAGGCCGCGTAGCTGTAGTTGCTGACGGTGCAATCGTCGAAGCGGTGGAAGTCGTTGTTGGCGTCGACGCCGCCGCCGATCTGCACGCCGCGCCCGAGCCCGCCGTTGGTGCCGTCGAGATTCAGCTGTCTGAACACGTTGTGCCGGCTGACGAACAACGTGCCCGGCGCCGTCATCATGCGGATGCCGATCGCGAGCGGCGCGGCGCTCGAGGTGGTGATCGTGAAATCCTCGAAGCGACTGTGCTGCACCGACGCGAGCTGGAGCAAGGGCGCCACGGCGTTGCCGGCCCACTGGAGCCTGGTGCGCCCGCCGCTGCCTTTCACGACGAGACCGGTCGCGTCGGCGAGCGTCAGCGTGCGGGAGATCTTGTACGCGCCTGGCGGCAGAAACACTGTGGCGCCCAAATGTCCTTGCGACGATGCCGCGAAGGCTTGCTGGATGGCGTCCGTATCATCGTGGACGCCGTCCCCGTGTGCGCCGTATTGACGCACGTCAATCGCCGGTGCTCCCTGCTCGTCGTTGGGCATCGCATCGGATCCTAACCCGATCCGCGCGGCGTCAACGGTTCGAGGAGGGAAAGCCGGCGAAGCAGCAGTTAGCGCAGTACCCGAGCAATGAAAGACTGCACAGCGCGCCCGCGAGCGCGAGGGCCGTCATCCCGACGGTTCCCGCCCCCCGGAACTCCATACGGACAACGCTGTCGCCCGTCGGAACGCGCACGGCCTTCAGGCCAACGTACGCCGGCACAACCGGCGTCGGCTGTCCGTTGACCCAGGCTCGCCAACGAGGATCATAGGTATCCGCGTAGACCAGCCACGCACCCTGGGGATCTTCGACGCGCACCGCCGCCGTCAGCGCGTTTGCGGCGAAGTTGGTCACCGTGACAGTCCCTCGATCCTCGGTCCTCGACGCAGAACGTTCGGCGGGTCGTGGATAGCCTCGTGGCAGCTGAAGGATGACCGTCCCCGCGAGGTCTGGCGCGCGCTGAACGGCTCGCACCGCGGCCTCCTCGCCTTCGACGTACACCGCATCTCTCAGCAGGCGCATTTTGGGGGCTTCGCACCCGAGGATCGTCTGCAGCGCTCTATCGTTCTTGTCGCGAAGCGCCAGGAGCTTTGATATCGACGCGCCCATCACGGTCGCGGGGATCGAGAATTCACATGCGTCGAACTGAGCGTATGAATAGGTGTGGTAGTAAGAAGGCAACTCGAGGCCAAGCTGTTGTCGCGCGTCCCTGGGCGCAGCGAGGCGTTTCGGCTGCCACGGCAACCGCTGGACACCGCCAGCCCGGTAGAAAGCCGAGTCCGTATCACCCAGGTTCCATTGGGCGGCGGGCGCTTCCCGATAGCTCGGCGCGAATTTGTTCGTCGAGAGGCCGCTCTTGTAGCTGTACTGAAAGACCTCGACGAACATCGCCGCCAACAACGCGACCGCCACGAACGACGCCGGCGAAGCCATAGCCAGCCGTGGTTGCTCGTCGACATCTCGCGCCACGCGGAATCCGCGCGAGGCGATTAACGCGAGAGCTGCGAACGTTCCATAGACCGCCAGGCGGAAATAGACCGGCGGCCATAAACGAACAAACGTCGAGACGTTGGAACCTGTCAGAACAAAACCGTCACCGTACAGGCACAAGTCCAACACGAGGACGACGACGACAGGCGACCACAGCAGGATCTTCAGATTGTTCCGTGTGGGCGAAAACACGTCCCACGACGCGGCGGCCGCGAGCAAGAGCGGCGCGCGCATCAAGTAAAAGCCCAGGAATAGATAATGCGTGCGAGAGAAGAACGGCGCGTAATAGAAGAGCGCGAGCGCGAACAGACCGCTCAACGCAAACCATATCAGCAACACGGCAGAAGCCATGAACGCATGGAATGCCGGTGACCGCGCACCGAAGACACCCCAGATAAGGCATCCAATTGGCAGGAGGCCAATGTAGAAGATGCCGCCTGTGAAGAGAGAGATCAGCGCTTCGAAGAGCGTGTGGTTGCGGGCTCCGATGAAGCTTGCCACACTGACGAGCCCGGTCGCTGAACGCCCGTCCTTCGTCACGTCGAGACCAACCATCACCTCACGTGTCAGGAATACATAGAGCAGGACGGCTGATGCGCACATCGCCATCGTCGCGAGATTCCGCAGGCGGAGCGAGAAGATCGAACGCCAGGCTTGCGGGTGCTGCCAGCTCGCAACGACGACGAACGGCGCGGCGGCCAGGATCATGTAGGGAGGCAGGTAGCCGGTTCCAGGGCACCACAATGCGAAGACGAGGCCAGCTATCCACAGCATTTCAGGTCGCCGCTCATGAAAGAAGCGCGCCAGAAAATAGACGATCAGCGGATACCAGCTCAGAGCACGGAACACCTGGACGAATTGCAACTCGCCGCCCTGCAACGCGACGAGCGATCCGATGACAGTGAGAAGCACGGAGCTCTTGCGCTTGAACAAACTCCGCGAAAGCAAGTAAATCCCGAACAGAAACAAGACGTGGTCGGCCACCAGCGATAGCTGGAAGAGCAGCATCGCGTTTCTTATATGGAGTATCTTGCCGACGAACATCAGCAGGTAATCCGTGCTCGATATCTCCATCAAGTTGATCAGGAGGTTGGATTGTCCGTAGGCGCCGATCGGAAGCCAATGGGCCAGATTGCCGTTGAAGAACAGCTCCGTGTACGAGCTGTAGAACATGTGCCAGTTGTCGCCCGTATCCGACGCGATAGGAATCCAGCGCAAGAGCCAGACATCAATCACCGCGTACACGGCGAGGGCCAGCGCGAACACCAGGCGTCCCGTTGAGCAGTCCGCGACCGCCGGATTCGGGAAGAGCTCATGTTGCTCCGGCCGCGCGTCCTCGGTCGCGACGATTGCCGTCGCTTGCGCAGGACCACCTCGTTCCGAGATTCGCATGTGATGCAGCGGACGAAGTATACCGAGAACGGCGGCTGTGGCCGGACATCAAACATTTCTGTTGCAAGGCGTTCTGAACGCGACCATCCTACCCGCGGCCAGGAGGATTCCATGATCGCCAGCATCGTCGTCGCGCTTCTCGGCGCGACAGCCGCGACTCCCTGCGAGAGCCTCATCAGCCTCAGGCTGGACCAGGCGCGAATCGTCAGCGCGGAGATGGTTGCCGAAGGCCCGGCTCCGGCGCGCGAGACTGGACAGACGCGAGGAGCGGCACCCGGCGGACGCGCGGCCGGTGCGCCAACGGCACGCGCCGGTGGAAATCCGCCGCAGCCGGCGATGATCCCGGCGCATTGTCGCGTGCAACTCACCCTCACGCCTTCGTCCGATTCCCTGATCAACATGGAGCTGTGGCTCCCGCCGGCAGAGAGGTGGAACGGGAAGTTCATGGGCGTTGGCAACGGCGGGTTCGCGGGATCGATTCAGGGCCTGGCGAGCGAGATGCCGCAGGCGCTGCGCCTGGGCTACGCGACAGCGGGCACTGATACCGGCCATCAGGAACCGGGCGGCGCCTGGGCGATCGGTCATCCCGAGAAGATGATCGATTTCGGGTATCGCGCCACGCACGAGATGACGCTCAAGTCCAAGCAGATCGTCAACGCCTTCTACGATCGCAGCGCGCAGTACTCGTATTTCAAAGGGTGTTCGACCGGCGGCCGGATGGCGCTGATGGAAGCGCAGCGATACCCCGACGATTACAACGGCATCATCGCGGGGTCGCTCGCGAACCGCCACATTCATATGTGGACCGCCGGCATCGAGCGCAGCATCGCACTGTCACGCCATCCGGAACGGGCGATCACGGACGAACAGGCGGCGCTCGTCAACGATCTCGTGATGAACACATGCGACGCCCTGAAGGAAGGGTTCCTGAACAACCCGCCATCGTGCAAGGTCGATTTCTCCGTCCTGAAGTGCAAGCAGGGACGGGCCGAGGGTTCGTGTCTCACCGAGCCGCAGCTGAAGACGGTCGAGACCTATTACGGCGGTGTGAAGAACTCCAAGGGTCAGATGATCTTTTCGGGCCAGGCGCTTGGCAATCCGATGGCCGCGCAGCGGCCGACGAACGATGCGCCAAGCGGCCTGTTCGACCTCGTGCGCATCGCGTACAACGATGCCGACGTCGACTGGCACACGTTCGATCTCGATCGAGACATGAAGCACCTCGATGAGAAGATTGGCTATGTCGACGCCGTGAATCCCGACTTGCGCGCGTTCAAGTCGAGCGGCGGAAAGCTGCTGATCACCCACGGCTGGTCCGACACCGGCATCACGCCGCTCACGAGCATCTGGTACTACGAGTCGGTCCTCGACAAGATGGGCAGGAACCAGAGCGCCTGGCTCCGCCTGTTCATGGCGCCGGGGATGGGACATTGCGGCGGAGGTCCCGGCGTGAACACGTTCGACTCGATCGGCGCGCTCGAGAAATGGGTGGAGAAAGGCGTCGCTCCGGACACCATGATGGGAACCGGCGCGCAAGGCCTGACGCGTCCGCTGTGTCCGTACCCGCAATACGCCGACTATAAGGGGGCCGGCGATCTCAAAGACGCGAGCAACTGGACGTGCAAGGCTCCATAAGCCGGGCGCTCTGCACAAGCATCACCGTTAAAAGCGGAGTACGACCATGAAACGCACAAGCATGGCCCTCTTCGGTGCGCTCCTTTTCTCCGGCAATCTCCCGACCGTCCACGCCCAGATTTCCACCAGGCAACAGCAGGCCGAGCAGGATGCGCTCGACGCCAGGACGCCGAAGCTGAACTACCAGGAGGAAGTGCTTCAGCTGTTGGTTCCGGGCTACACGATGGGCGAGACGGTTGGTGTCGACGTCAATTCCCAGAACCACATCTTCGTCTATTCGCGAACCAATCCTCAGGGCATCGCCCGGGGCGGCACGGCGGCCATGCTGTGGGAATTCGATCAGAACGGCACGTTCGTCAAGGAATGGGGGCCGCACAACTACGCCGCTTCCTTTGCGCACTCGGTTCGCGTCGACACGCACGACAACGTGTGGCAGGTCGATGAAGGCTCGGGGATGATCGTCAAATACGGTCCCAACGCCGTGCCGCTCGAACAGTTCGGCCGCACTCCCGAGGCCATCGACTACCTCGAACGGATGCTGGAAAAGATCGGGCGCGGTTACGAGGGCGCGGCGCGCCAGCTCGAACACCCTGTTGACATGCAGCACCAGCTCCATCCCGACGGCGGCGTGGGCACGTTCAACCGTCCCACGGACGTCGCGTGGGATTCCCACGACAACGTGTTCGTCACCGACGGCTACGGCAATTCGCGTGTGGTCAAGATTGCGCCGGGCGGCCATTGGCTGAAATGGGTCGGCACCTGGGGTACCGGTCCGAACCAGTTCAACATCGTGCACAGCGTCGCGGTGGACGCGCAGGATAACGTCTACGCCGCGGACCGCAACAATCACCGCATCCAGGTGTACGACGACAATCTGAACTTCATCAAGTCGATCACCGGCATGGGCGCGCCCTGGGGTCTGTGCATTCCACGGGCGGACGCCGGCGGCAAGCAATACATCTACAGCTCCGACGGCACGTCGGGCAGGCTCTACAAGATCGACTTGAGCAGCGGAAAAGTCGTCGGCTGGGCGCAGACAAGCCTCGGTCGCGGCGAGGACGATGCCGGCCGCCTGGTCCATGAGATCGGCTGCAAGGATCCCGATGTGGTCTATCTCGGGTCCGCGATCCTGTGGAACGTCACCAAGGTCACGATCAAGCCATAGAGAGCCGGCAACGCGGCTCGAATCGCCCTCATCACATCGACCCGGGCCGAGCGTCGCGACCCCAATAGTGTGCCGTTCGCGGCAATGTCGCGAACGCGTTTCTCGTCGTCGGCCGCGTCCACCGCTGCCACGTTGGGCGCGAACGGTCGGTGGTTCTTTACCTCGGGACTGCCGATAACTGATTGATCAGGTGCCCCACACACATCAATGCAACGGTGTGCGGCTTTGACGAGATGCGTGCATCGAGCGAGCTGAATCCATCGTCCCAGGCCTCCGCGCTGCGCCGGCTCGTCGAGCGGCAGCCGGCCTGCTTGATACGGGTGCGCCTCGACGGAGTACTGCTCTGGTGCAACCGCGCTGCGGTCGGCCTTCTCGGCGTCGCCGCGCGACGCGCCATTTTGAGCACGAACCTCATCGACCGCATTCCCCCGGCCCAACGCACCGAGTGGCAGGCATTCATGCGGCGGTGCTGGGAGAAGGGCGCTGCATCTTACGAGTGCGATCTCGTCATCGGCGATAGCGACGCTCGCCGCGTGCTCATTCAGGGGGTTGCGCTCAGGGACCGCCCGGACGGTTTCGAGTCGCTGTTGCTCCAGGTCGGGGCGTCGACCGACGACGATCGGGCCGAGCGCCAGGTCGTCGAGCTGCAAAGGAAACTCGAGGACAGCCGGCTGGCGTCGCTGCAGAAAGAACGTGAGTACGGCCGTGACGTCGCGATGCTGAAGGCCGCGCTCGCGGCGGCGCAGGCGAAAACAACTGCCCCTGGCGAGAAGCAACAGCTGGAGGGGCTCAAGCCGCGGAGTCAGACGGCGACGGCGGAACAGGTACGCCTCCAGGCCCTCGTCGCGGAATACGAGATCGACCGCACGCGCATCGCCGCCGACCATCAGGCGGCCGTCGACGCGCTCGAGCAGAGGCTGGCGCAGGCGCTGGAAGAACAAGGCCGCATGGCCGCGCGTGCCGAGGAGCAGACGCGCGAACAGGATCTCATGCGTGCGGCGCATCAGCGTGCGCTGGGCGATCTTCACGCCCGGGTCGAGCTGGCCGAGCGCGAACTGCACCTGCTGCGCACCGAGCATCATCGTGCGCTCGCCGATCTCGAGGGGGCGACGGGCGCGGCCGCGGAGTTGCGACATCATCTCTCGCAGGCGTCTGCCGACCAAGGCCGTCTGGCCGCGCGTCTTGGGGAGCACGAGCGCGAACGGGATAGTCTGATCGCCGACCATCACCGCGCTCTCGCCGATATGGAGACCCGCGCCCGCGAGATCGCGGAACTGCGGGCGGAACAGGTACGCCTCCAGGCCGTCGTTGTCGAATACGAGATCGACCGCACGCGCACCGCCGCCGACCATCAGGCGGCCGTCGACACGCTCGAGCAGACGCTGGCGCAGGCGCTCGAAGAACAACGCCGCATCGCCGCGCGTGCCGAGGAGCAGACGCGCGAAGAGGATCTCATGCGTGCGGCGCATCAGCGGGCGCTGGGCGACCTTCATGCCAGGGTCGATGTCGCCGAGCGCGAGTTGGATCTGCGACGCGCCGACCATGATCGCGCACTCGAACAGCTGATCGCAGAGCACCACCGGGCTCTCGCCGACGTGGAGGCCGGCAAGCGCGAGGCGCTCGACGAAGCGCGATCGCAGCAGGCGCAGGCGCTCGCCGACCAACGTCGTCTGGTTGCGCGGCTTGAAGAGCACGAGCGCGAACGGGACAGCCTGATCGCCGAGCATCGCCGGGTTCTCGCCGACATGGAGACGGGCAAGGGTGAGGCGCTGGCCGAGCTGCGTTCGCAGCTGTCGCAGGCGTTCGCCGATCAACGCCGTCTGGCCACGCGCGCCGACGATCAAGAGCTGGAATTGGATCGTCTGCGAGCCGAACACTACGCGGCCCTCACAGACGTGGAGACCAGGAACCGCGCGGTGCTGGCCGACCTGCGCTCCGAGCTGGCCCAGAGTGCGGCTGACTACACCCGCACGCTGGCGGCGCGCGCGGAGGAGCACGAACGCGACCGTGCGCGGATGAGCGTGGAACACAGCCGCGCCGTCGCCGATCTGCAAGCCGGCAAGGAAGCAGCCGCAGCCGAGTTGCGCTCGCAGCTAGCGGCGGCGATGGCCGAACATCATCGTCTGAGGACGGTTCTCGAGGACGGCGAGCGCGAGCGGGAACGGATGGCCGCGGAGCATCGCCGTACGATCGCCGACCTGCAGGCGACTCAACAAGAAACGGTGGCGGAGTCCGAGCGCCTGCTGCTGGAGGTCCAGCAAGCGTTGCTCGTCAGAGATGCGTCGCGCCGCGTCGAGATCGAGCGCCGCCTCGTCGATGGAATCGACGAGGGTCCGTTGACGAAAGCTGACGGAGAGCGCCTAGCGTCACTCCAGCGTGGGTTCACCCTGGCGTTTTCGCGGATGCACGCTATCCTCAAAGATGGACCGGCGGCGAAGGAGCCTTCCGACCCTGAACACGAGGATGCCGATCTTCTGCATGAACCTTTTGACGATGCGGACGACGCGTTCGTGCAGCGGCTCCTCGAAGTCACCCACGCGACTCCGCGTTCCGAGAATCTGCCTGCTCCAGAGACCGTCGCAGTCGTGCAAACCGTATCCGAGACGCAGGCCGTGACGGCCGCCGACCAGTCGGCGGACGCCGTGTTCGACGCGCAAGACGCCGCATTCGCGCGCCGTCTCATGAGCACGCACCATGCGCCGCGCGAGTCGGTTGAGAAGGCCGACGCTGAACCAGCGGAGGAGTTGCCCCAGGCACCGCCTGCCCCGCAGGATTCATCGGACGAATAGAACTGGAAGAGACGCCCCTTCACCGCCGGCCGGCCGCACCGATATGGGCCGGCCGCGCGGTCTTCAATGATGCTGTTGGTTCGGTTTCTCTAGCGCAGCGTCTGCGGCAGTTCTTCGGTCCTTTGCCGTGGACGGCGTATGAGATAACGTCGGCTGGCCGGCATACATCATGACGGTGAAATCACTCGCAACCCTGCCGACGGCATTCTTGGCAGGTGTTCTGGCCACCGTTGGCGTGCGAGCCGCCGAGCGTTTTATGGCCACGCGGAGCCTTGAATTCTCTGGCGGCCGGATCCTCACCGTGTACGGCGTGGTTGTCGCTATGCCGTTCGTCTTGTTCGTCGTCGGCTGGGATCTGAAACGATGGGAAGGCAACTACTGGTTCAGCGATGCCGGCAAGGCAGATATGCGCCAGATGTGGGCGCGATGGGCAGCGTACTTCCTTGGCGGACTCCTCGGCTACGCCTTCGCGTGAGTCGTGAGCGAACTCCACTCGGGCGAACCGAGACACGACCTCCTTTGCCTTATTTCTACCGATTTGGCGAATCGGTAAGATCTCGATAAGGCTTACCGCCCTTCGCCTTCTCCATTTCTTTCAGCAACTGACCTGCACGTCGCTCTGCTCGCAACCGAATCTCCCACGCCGTCGACACGTGGATGCAAAGGGCCGCGCAATGGTGAGTAATCGTCACTCTGTCCGCCTGTGGCCCATCCAAATCGCCACGATCGGCGCGGCCTGTTCTTCACGGCTTCCTTGAAATCGCACGCGGGAGGGGTTCGAAGACGGTCTCGGCCTGACCATTCACCGACGTCATGATTTGAGGAAGCACGCGCAGCACTCCGGTCCAAAACGGCACGCAGATCGCGACACATGTCACTGACGCCACCAGGCACCCTTTCGCGTAGCCCAGCACGCCGTCGTAGACGCGCGATTCCCTGCGCGCCACAATCGCGCCTGCAGCGAGCACGCCGGGCACCTGAAAGATCATCAATGCGGCGAATGCGGCCCTCACCGCGTCAGGGTGGTCGACCGTCGGGGCGTGGAGACCTCGAGCGAAGACCAATTCCGCGACTCGCCACACGACGGCGTCCGCGTCTCGAAACAGGAAGAGCGCCAGCACTGTGAGGAAGCCGTATGCCAGCAGCGCGCGTACGGCGGTGGAGTAATTCTGACCGTACGATCTCTCGACAGCCTCTTCGGTGGCGAACGCGCGCGTCAGCCACAGCACGATGACGCCGCCGAGCAGGCCGCCGATAAAGGCGCACGGAAGCACCAGTCCTGCGGAGTACACGACCAGAATCTGGAGTGGCGTGTCGACGCCAAGCGGCATCAGGTGGACATGCCGCCACAGCGAGGGGCCGAGCCAGCCGCCTGCCATGGCCAAGCTCAGCTCGGCGGTAAAGAGTGCGACGCCGGCGGCGAGAAGGAAACCGGTCATGCCGCGGAAGGTAGGGCGGGCGAGTGTTTGCGAAAGGATGCGCGCAAACACGAGTGTCCCGGGCAACCGCACCAGGAGGATCATCCCTGCCAGGGTCGGCCAGCGATTGAGCGGAAGTGTCCCCAACAGCGAAACCTCCGGCGCGGCGAACGCGCGGCCACTCGCGATGCTGTGCCACACACCTGTCAGCGCGCGTTCGGTCTCGGCCGCAGTCGGCGATCCAGCGTGAAACCACCAGACCAGGATGTTCATCAGCGTGGTCAGCGCGACGTAAAGCAACAGGGCTAGGCAGGACGATCGCCACGCGCACGCGAAATGCAGCGTACTCTGGCGGCCAAGCAGGCTCGTGATCGCAAGGACGAGCAGGCTGGCGACGGTCGCGCATGCGGTGAGCAGAAATGCGATGTAGGCGATATCAGGCAGGAACGGCAGCAGAATGGTGAACAGCCAGATGATGCCGACGGCGAGGAACACCCACCCCAGCCCACCGCCCTGGCCGTAGCTGAAGCGCGACCCGTCTCCGCGCCAGGCCATCTCCACGGCCGCCTGGCGTGCTTCGGCCGCCTGACGATCCCGGATGCCGAGCGCCACTTCGGGATTGTTCGAGTAAGTTGCCGTACCGTAACGGCCGGTCTCGTAGGTCCCGTCTTCGTCTTGGCTCACGGTGCCGCTCGCGCGCAAATCGCCGCGCTATCCGGACGAGGGCGCGCCGTCCGAACGTTGTGCCGGCGCGAATCTATTTCGGGATCCATAGCGGGCTCTTCCTGACCAGCTCCATTGTCTTTCGTTCGACCTGCGGAGCGTCGGGACGCTTGTAGAGGAGTCTGAAGAGCGCAAGCCCTTCGTCCACTCGGCCTCCATAGATCAACGACAGGGCTGGAGCGAGCGCACCGCACCGACGGATATCCACATCCTGGGGATTCTCCTGCATCGCCTTGCGCGCCTCAGCTACAGCCGCTTTCGCCTCTTCGGCCGCAATCAGATATCGCGGTGTCGCCACTGCGTAACGTCGTTTGGCTTTGTCGTATGCGAACACCACATTAGGCATAGGAGAATAAGCAAACGAACACATCGCGTTCGCAAACGTGTCGTCGCACGTTTTGAACTCCGGCACGCCGTCCTTGTCGAGATCGACGAGCTCCCCAGGGCAACTGCCCGTCGCCACCGAAAGAATCTCCCTCGGTGCACCCTCGATTGAGTAGATGGAAGTGGATTCGCAGCAGTGCGCGCCTCCGGAGTTCGTCCTCACCACCAGTTCGGCGCGGCCGTCGCCCGTAATGTCTTTGCCGCTCGACGCGACGTCAATGCTGCCCTCGTCCGGCCCGAGGGTCAGGATCTTCCGGTCGCCTTCGTACACGACAGTGATGCACTCACATATCCCGGAGGCTGACACCTCCGGTGACGTTTCGCTGACCCAGCGCTGCACCACGAATCGATCGACCTGCCGCTGATCGTGGAACACGAAGCCTTTGCGTGGGGACAATTTGGGCGGCTGCGCGCTGGCAGAACCGATCCCGGCCACGAAGCACGTGATCAGGACGCCGGCTCGGGCCAAACCATTTCTCGTCATGATGGGCGCCGCTTACGTTCCAGCCGGCGCTCTGGCGCCGACCGACCTCACGTACTCCGTGAACACCGCTTCGGCTGTTTCGATATTCTTCTTGCTCTTGGTCCTGTTCCACCATCCGAGGAGCGCCAATGGAATCCCCAGAGGCGCGAGAAGAACCGTCAGCGATATCAGGACGCCGAGGATGATCGCCGGCGTTCCATACATCCTTCTGCTCCGTGTGTCCTGCCGCAGTTCTTCCTTTCGCGCGTATAGGATGTCCGGATCCGACGAAGCGGTTGCTTTCAACCCACCCAGGAGCCGTTGTCCGTCCAATTGGGGCACGATCAAGGCGTGCTGCATGTGATACGTCTTCCATTCCGTCTCATCCGGGATTTCCATTTTGGAGTCTCACGACTGGGAACGCCGAGTGGCCCAATCGCGCGCCACCTTAGCGGCAGCCGCTGTTGAGGCGCTGTTCAATGTTGCACACCGCACAACCATGGGTCGGTAGCACTTCTCGCTCGTCAACTCCTCCGGCAATGGGCCCCCGGCGCCACGGGAAGACGGACCACTGCGCTCGCAGCGATTGTTCGAACACGATCCTGTTCGCTCTGGTGACCGAGCGAGAGCGAGGGAATCGTCCCCAATGCCGGCCAGTTGGAACCAAATCGCGGGCTGGCTCGAGTAGATTGACGACTTGCGTCAAGCGGCCTGAGCCTTCTCAGTCGGCGAAGCCGTACAGTAGCGGCATGGAAGTCCAGGTCACGGCCGAAACGGCCCCGAGGGCGGGCGACTCGTCCTCGCCAAGAAACTGAAGGATCTCGCCGAGACGAGCGGACGTGCCTGAAGACATTGTCGAGGATGCGCTTGAAGGTTATCTCGAAGAAGTAGCCTTAAGTCCGCAAGACGCTCGACAGCCGCTACGACGATCTCAAGAGCGGCCGGGGGGACCCCATCGACGGCGAGGAGGCATTCAGTAAGCTGCGCGAAAACAGCGAGCGCCGACGATGGGGCGGATGAGCCGCTACGCTGTACATCCCGATGCGTTCGCAGATCTCGACGAGATTTGGGACTACATCGCGCAGGATAACGTCGATGCTGCCGACCGGGTTCTCGCCGAGATCGATCGACGCTCACCGTGCTCGCCGGATCACCACAGATTGGGTATCAGGCCATAGCGAACCCTGCTTCGTGGCGCTATCTGCTAGGAACGATAGCCGGGAGGATCGTCGTGTCGTTCTTCGCGAGACCCGGCCGCGCCGACCTGTACTTCTTCGCCGAGAGCACAACCTGATCGATCATCGCGCCGTCCTCGCGCGACTGGATTCGCATGAAGTGCAACATGTTGCCGTTCGTGCCTGCCGGGAACCGCAGGGTCACAGTGCCGACTACGTTCCGGCTCCCCCACGCTTCGTCGCGCCAGCCCCATCCCTGCAGCCCGCAGCCGCTGCACTCCTCGAGGTTCACGGCCAGCGCGGTGGCGGTGCCGATGGCATATGCCGGCGCGCCGGATCGATCGACGGCGCCGGAGAACTGGACGTAGACCGAATCGTTGTACGGACTGTTCTGCTGCGCCTTCATCCGGATCCAGAGCTTGTATTCCTGCGTCGGGTCCGCCGGGAAGGTGAACTCGAAGTAGTCGGCGGGACTGGCCAGCGGCGCCGGCAGCTTCGGCCGGTTGGCGTTCGGATCTCTTAGCACGCCGCCGTCGGCCGCGGTGGGATCGGGGCCGCCCGTCCACGTGCCGCGGACAACCCCGCCGTCCGCGTCCGCGGTATGGACCACGAGCTCTTCGAGCGGCGTGATGGTGACGGTCACCGTGTCGCGCGCCTCGGCGCCGGCGTTGTCGCGCACGATCAGCGTGATGACGTGCCTCCCCGGCGGCAAGTTCGGAAAGAAATCTTCGCCTGTGCCGACCACCTTGTCCCCTTCCATCCACGTGAACAACAGCGGATCGAGATTCGGATCGTAGGTCCTCATCGCGTCGGCGGCGGCGGCCCGATCGCCGAACTGCCAGATGAACGGCACCTCGGCATTGTGAGGCGACATCACGACGATCGGCGCGGCATTCGGCGGTTCGGCTGCGCGGTTGTAGAGCACCATCGCGGCGTAGCTGGTGGTCGCGATCAGTACGTCGGGCCGTCCGTCGCGGTCGACGTCGGCGGGAATCGAGCTGCCGAACGACACGTTGAACGAGCGGTTCGGGCCGAATGTCCCGTCACCCTTGCCGATGGCGAGTGTCCCTCCAGACGTCAGGATGTCGACCCGGCCATCACCGGTGAAATCGGCGATGGCGACGTTGGACGCGAATTGCGGAACGTCACTGAAGAGCGCTGACTTCAGTGTGCCGTCACCGTTGCCGAGCCAGGTAATGATCCGCTCTTGTGGCGCCATGCCCACGACATCCGGATGTCCGTCGCCGTCGAGGTCGGCGACCTGCAGACCCCACGCGTCAGGGACCGTTTCACTGCGCCGCTCCGTCGGGAAATCACCGGCCCCGTCACCCAGCAGCAGAACCACCTGCTTCGCGATCAGGTCCCAGAGGATCAGATCGACGTTGCCGTCGCCGTTCATGTCGGCGGCGCTTTGCAGCCACGCGGCCGATGGGTGAGCCTGATCGTTTTCGGTGAACGTTCCGTCGCCGCGGCCGAGGAAGACTCTGCGGATCATTCTGGCGTTGTCGGCCGCATCGGCGACCACGATGTCGACGTGTCCGTCGTGATTCACATCAGCCGCGATCATGCCGAGCGCGCGGTTCACCGTCAGCGACGCGCCGCGCGCGAAGCCGCCGGCGCCGTCGCCAAGGAGGCAGTCGACGACGACTTGCTGCGTCGCGGAATCGCCCTCCCACACCCAGTAGTACGCTGCCTCTGCGAAGTCCGGGTGGCCGTCCTCGTTGAAGTCGCCGACGACGGCGGATAAGGCGATCTTGGAGTCCCGGCCGGTGTCGACATTGTCCGGTGTCTTGGCGTCGAGCACCACTCCGCCGCCGACGACGACGTCGGGAATGCCGTTGTGATTGAAGTCCGCGACGGCGAGGAGCCCGCCAGAGGCCGAGACGTTATTCGAGACGTCGGGCAGCGCCCGCAGCTCGAACGCCGTCGCCCCGGTGCCGCCAGCGCCGGCGGTTCGATTCCAGAGTACGGTTGCCGCAGTCACGTACTCGTTGCCGGTCGCGAGATCGACGCGGCCGTCGCCGTCGAAGTCGCCGGCGGTCACCGCGCGGCTGCCCGACGACGATTTGATCACCTCATGCGTGGCAAATAGCGGCCCCGAACTGCTGGCGAAGAAAATCGTGACGCTGCTGGAGGCGCGGCTCGCCACCGCAAGGTCGAGGCGTCCGTCGGCGTTGAGATCGGCGGCGATGATCCCGCGGGGCGATGACAGGCCGGCGCCGGTCAGCATCGTCGTCCAGCGTAGGCCGGTCGCGCCGTTCAAGTAGAGCTCGACGACGTTCCGCGCTGTCGACGCCGCCGCGAGATCGTCGCGGCCGTCTTCATCGAAGTCGGCAGCGACGAGGACGTTCATGTTCGTTCCCGAGCCGGAGGGCGCAGCCAGTTCCGTACGGGTGAAACTGAGCGCGCCTACGTTCCGCAGGAGAGTAATGCGGCTGCCGCCCGCGTTTGCGACCGCAATGTCTGAATACAAGCCGCCCGATGTGAAGCGGCCGACGGCAATGCCCTGTGGGTTCGTTCCGGCGTTCAGGGTCGGGCCGGCCGTGAAGTCACGGGTGGCGATGTCGTAGGTAAGGATCGACACCGTTCCCGAGGCGTAGCTGCTGTAGACGAGGCTCGGACTCTGAGGGCCGAACCAACCTGCGGCGAGGCCGCGCGGGTTGCCGGGCGCCGGCAGTCGCTTCGGCGCGGCGAAGTTGCCCGCGGCGCTGCCGAAGAGGACGTCGATCTCGTCGGCGTCAGCCGCGGCGACGGCGAGATCGGGGTAGCCGTCGACGTTGAGGTCGGACACGAGGAGGTCGAATGGCCCGGCGCCGACGGGATAGCGCCTCACGGTGAAGCCGCCGCTGCTGAATTCGCGGTTCATGAAGACGTCGACGGTATTCGAGGCGGTGTTCGCCGTCGCGAAGTCGAGCGCACCATCGGCGTCGAAGTCGGCCGACACGATAGCGCGTGCACCGGCGTCGCTTGGATACTGGGCTGGAGTGAACCTCAACGCGGTCGTCGGTGTCGTGTTCTCGGCCGCGAAGCGGCCGGTCAGGAGCAGGAACACGAGAAGAGACGAAGCCGTTCGACGCAGCATGCGTGCACCTCGGTACGGTTGCGATGGGTTCGAGAGGCGGCGGTGCAAGAGCTGTGACAGCCTTGTGAGTCGGCATTCGGCCGCGATCGGAGGGGCGCCGTGTCCGATCGGATAGCTTGGCGCCGACGATCGGATATGCCCGGCAGAGCTGCGCTCGGCGGTCTGCATCTCGCGATGCCGGCTACGGCGCGAATGCCAGCAGACCCGTCGCGAGTGAGTACGACCTTGCCAAGAGTCGGTTTCGTCGATCGCGCCGTGGCGACGACGCCAACCCAGTCCGCGTGCACCGCTGCGACCGCGCTACACACGCAAGGACGGCGGCGAGACGCAGAGCGCGAATGCGCATGGGTGAACCTCCCGGCGCGCGTCTCGCAACAAGGAGTCCACCTGCCGCCGAGCCGCTGGTACACCGAAGCGATCGGCGCCGGCGGCGATGTGCCCGGGCTCGTTCACGCGTTGCGAGCAGCATGACGGGCATCGCAGTCTGACGGGCGCCACTACGCGCTCTCGAAAATGCTGCATCGGAGCTGAACCCGAGGACGGTGCGGGCGCGACTTGCGCGCGCGGCTGACAAATTGGCGACGCGGTACACCGAACGGCGTGGCTATCGGTTCACAGGGACTGCCACGCTCGTGCCGTTCCTCAGCGGCATCGTTCCGTGCGCCGAGGACCTTACGCCGGAGCTTGACCACAGATTGGTTCGTCCCCAACCGGACGCGCGCCCTTCTACGTCGTCGGGTCCGTCGTCGTCCGCGCGGCGTAGAAACATCGGTGGTATACGCAGCTCCATCGTGCCAGATATGGTCGTTCTCGTCGGTCACAAATTCCGAAGGAGAACGAAAATGAAAGAGACGCAGAAGAAATCCGCCACTCCGAAAGTCGTCGCCACTCCCGTCGTCGTCACTCCGACTCCCACCAGCGTGACGCTGACCCGCTCGATCGCTCCGCGCAAAGGGTCGTCCGTCGTCTACGACATTCCCGGTCTGCGGGTGAAGGTGAAGATTCCGCGCGCCGCGTTCGTGGGCAATCCTCCGGATGCTCTCGTCGTGCAGGGGTCACCGTTCGCGGCGGCAAAGGCAACGTTGACGAAGGGACAACGCGCCGCCATTCGCGCCGCGCTCACGCCAGCCGACAAAGCGCGCATCGCTCGCGAGCGCGCGACGCGGGCGATGGCTCGCGCGGCGAAGTTGGAGGCTGCGGCGGCATCGAGCTAACACCGCTCCGCTCTCATCTCTTTTCTCTGATGCGGTATCTGAAGAAAAATAGCGGTTTATTCATTAAACCGCTAAAGGTAAACCCGATTTACCCTTTTACGACCACGGCCGGGCAGGGGCGATCCCCTCCCGGCCGGTTTCGTTTCGGCCGGTCGGCCTCCGCCGCGCCCGACTCCCGGCCGACCCGGAGCCCGCCCCGGTCGCCGATCGCCCTGCCTAGACGAACCTCGCCGGGCGCTCGGCGGCCCGGAACCTCGCCGGGCGCTCGGCGGCCGGAGGCTCCCGGGGCTCCCGGCCGGGCGACGGCCTTGTGCAAAACTGTACAGGCCTCCAACGGTGCTCAGGCGTATGTTCACGTACGGAATGACAAAGCTCCAGCTCGAAGCACGTTTCCAAGCGCAGGCGCTTGAACTGGCGAACCTTCGTGTAGCACTTGACACGATGCGCACGGAGCAGATCACGCAGTTCACGCGCATCGCGCAGATGCAGGCAGAACTTGACCTCCTGCCGCACGCGCGCCGCCGTCGGCTCTCATTGAGCGCGTCGCTGCCGGTTCCGCCTAACGGCAATGGACGCGAGCATCTGCCTCGCACCTGAGCCATCACCGCGATGTGCGATGCCGGCAATGACGTTGGCGCGTAGCCCGGACAACGACGCAGGAGACTTGCATCCACTCATGGAGCAACATCCACTCATGGAGCAACACTGCGCGCGCGTCCGAGCTATTCAGGAGGTGTCGCGCCGTCGCCTCGTTCGCCGACTGCCCACGGCCATATGTGGCGTGCGGCGAGTCGCGGCGAATCTCAAATAGATGGGCGGATGCCGATGCCGCGCGAAAAGGTGCAAACGCGCAACAATCGGCCGACGGTGGGGTCCGCCCAAGGCTCCCACGGAAAGTTGTGCCACGGTCGGTAAAACAACACCCCGCCCCCAAGCGTAAGGGCGGGCAGCGGAGGGACCGAACGAGGCTGCCCCGAGTCGTTACCGCTCGGAGATATGCGAGGCTTCCCAACTCGCACGCTATGGATCCCTCCGCCTAGGTCGCGACCGGCACCGCGAGCAGTGCCGCCGCCTGCTTGAGATGCGCATCGAGTGCCGACTGCGCACGATCGCGCTCGCCGGTCAACTCCGCGATGCGCCCTTCGATGTAACTCAGGCTCCCCAGCGTCACGCCCGGCGCGACGAACAGCACCCCATTTCGCAACAGCTGGAGCTGGCGCTGCCGCATTTCCTTGTCGCGCTCGGGGGCCGTCGCGATGGCCTGCTCTATCTCGGCTTCCTTCGCCAGCCACGCCGCGCGCTGCGCTTCGGCATCGGCTAGTCGGCGCTGTGCATCCGCGAGATCGTCGGGCGCGTTCATCAAGCCGCTGATGCAGCGCTGCGTCGTGTCGTAGTTGCTGCGGTAGGCGGCGCGCTCGTTATCGCTGCGGGCATCGCGACCGTCGCCGAGTGCGGTGAGTCGAATGCGCAGCTTCGCGAGGGTGTCGGGGATGGTCGGTGTCGCAGTTGCCGTCGTCGTGGCCATTAGCGGTGCTCCTTCAGAAAAATCTTTATCTTTAGTTGCTAAAGATCAGCTTATTTCCTTCGCAGCCAACGCGCGAGCATCGCGCTCACGCAGCTTCTGGAGGTCCGGGGCATACGCGTCCGGTGGCGGGTAGGTCTTGGCCTCTGCCGTCGTCAGGCGCGGGTGCGCGGCGATGTGCTCGTCACGCCGACGCGCCTCGGCGGCGAATTCGGCCGTGCGCAAAGCCTTGAAATCGTCGTCAGCCTTCTGCTCTGGCGTGGCCTCCGCCGCGCGGCGCTCCAGTGCTTTCTTATACGTGTCCGGAGCAGCGAATTTGCCGGTGACCTCCTTGCCTTTGTTCGGGCCGCCAGCATTCACCGACGGTGCGAAGGTCGGCGTCAGGATGGCGTCGGCGCTTGCGGTGAACGGCCTCGTCACCGTCTCGCCTGTCACGAGCACAGTCTGATAGCGGCCCAGGCCCGTGTTGGCGTCGAACTTCACGATCGTGGCGGTGGCGCCGATGCGGCGTCCCAGCTCAAGCTCGAAGGCGGTGAGCTGGTCGTGGTCTAGGTCGATGATGGGCGTCGTAAGGATACGCAGCTCGTACTCCGTGTGGCCGAGCGCGCGCAGCTGCCTGGCCGTGTAGCGACGAGTGCTGTCGCCTGGCAGCCATATCTGGGTGTCGTCGTCGACGTTGTGGCAGCCGGCGCGAAATTGAACGGTCATGGTCTCTCCTTGGGAAGTTTGGTTTCTGAATGCGACGATCGCGGGTCGCGGGTTTGGATGATGCGGGCGTCGACGGTGCCATCAGGGTTGAGGATTTCGCGCACGATGACGATGCGCGTGTCGAGACGATGCTCGAGTGCGGCTAGGGCAGTGATGAGGGATTCGCGAGTCATCGATACCAATCCGGCAGCGGTCTTCCAATTTGGTGCATCATCTCGGCCGTGGCCTCCGCGTCGCGGCGGGCGACTTCTTCGGGGTCCGCGTGATGGAGTACACGCCACGCGTCGGTGTGGTGCTCCTTGAGCTCGGCGCAGCGCGAAGGTGGCTGGTGGCAGAATTCGCAGACGGATTCCGCTGGCGCGGGTTGCTGTGCGGTGGGCGCAATGTCCTCATCCTTTAATTCACTGGTGGTGGTCGCGGCCGCGCGATGTTCGGCAGCGGCGGCAGCGATGAAGGCTTCGCCTTGGCGTTGGGCGTCGCGCATAGCACGGGCTGACGCCAAGAGTTGTTCGAGACGTTCGATGACCTGATCTTCGGTTAGCGTGTCGAGGTCGGTGGGCGGCGTGCGCGTCGCGCCGTTTGCGTGCGCTGCGACAAGATCGTTCATCGCGCCCTTGAGGTCACGAGTCAGACTGTCGATGCCCTCCCTCCAAACGCTATAGGCGCGTCGTGGCTTACCGGATTCGGCCAGCGGGCCACCGCATTCGAGCATTTTTCGATACGCCGCATTATTTACGAGGTGGGATTGGGCGAGCGCGTGCGCTGTGATCCGGATCGTCAGCGGCGCAGTGGCCGGATCGGGATAGCCGACATCCGAGAGTAGTTCTGCGACGATCTTCGCGAGTTGGGTGTCGTTATCTCGGAAGAACCTCGCACCGTGGTCGCCGATGATTGCCGCCGCGTCGTTGCCAGGCAATAGATGGCCCTTCGCGCAGTGATTCGGGTTCTTCGCATTACGACCAGCGCCACACGAACACACTGGCTCGTTAGCTGCCGTTGCGGGTCCGTTCGAAGTAGACGGCGGATCGCCCGGCGCGTCGGAATCGGTAACTTGTTTCTCGTCAGCCATTTCACTCCATCCTCGGTTAGTTCCCCGAAGGGAATTAACCTTTACCGTTCGGCGGGCTTCGCGAGGCGAGGGTCGACGCGGAAGGCCGGGCGGGTCGAGCGGGACCCAACGGGACCCAAGTACGGTCCTAATACGAGAGGCTAAAAATTAGAGCTAAGGACCGTACTTGGGTCCCGTTGGGTCCCGGCGCCAACGTTCTATACCCCCTCGTTACTCCCTGCCACCGGCTCTCTCTGTCGCAGCCCAACGCCGACATAGAATGTCTGCTTCCGCTCCTCGTTTCTCTCAAACCGCTGCTCCATAGCCTTAAAGAATCGCTTGTTACTCAGTTGCCGCCACGGCTCAATCCCCGAGTCGTGACAAAACGTTTCATACGCTTTGAAAGCGTTTGCCGCTTGAACTCTGGCATTCTCATGCACGACGCAGCACGCCTCGATAAACGGCGTCAGTGGGTTGGCTTCGTCGCGGTACGCCGCCGTCGCAGCCTTCACCGTCTGCGGCGCATCGAGACCGCACTCCTGCCAACGTCGCGCGCCGTCGATAACCCAATTGAGAATGCCGGGCAGTTCCAGTCGTAACTGGTCCTTCAGTTCTTTGTTCTCGCGCCCGGTGAATTGCTGCGTGAACGGGATCAGGTAAATCCGCCGCCAAATGCCATCGTCGGTGCCGACGATCTTCGGTTTGTTATTCGTTGCAATCCAAATCTTGCCGACCGGAATGAAGGTAAAGAACTCGTGATTCAGAAAGCGCGCCGTCATCGGATCGCGACCCGTCAACGCCTTCAAGCGCGACTCGTTGATCGTGAACTCGTTGACCTCGGCACACGTGATGAACCGCTTGCCGGCCATCTTCGCCACGTCGTTCGGAATGCCGCCGCCGTGGGCCGACCGCTCCAACGTGGAATACGGCATGTCGTCGGTGTAGTCGCCGAGCAACCACCCGATCGTGTTCATGAGCGTGCCCTTACCGTTACCGCCCTCGCCCCACGCGAAGAAACAACACTCTTCCTTGCAGGAGCCGGTGACGGAATAGCCGATGGCGCGCTGGATGAAGCTAACGAGCCGCTCACTCTCTTCTGCGTTGAACAAATCGCTAGGGGCGAAAATATCTGCGAGAAACTGTCGCCAAAGCCCGCACGTCGCGGTCGAGTCATAAGAGGTTCGGACGCGCATCGTTACGCGGTCGGCGGCCTCTGCCTTGCGCCACTGGCCGGTGCGGAGATCCACGACACCGTTCTGGGCGCCGAGTAGGAACGGCTCCAAATCCCAGTTGTCGCCGATATCGGCTATCGGCGGCACGGAACGGGCGAGTGCGAGCACGTTGTTGATATGGCCGCGCCCCTCACCCTTCACCGCCCACTTCCATGCCGCCTTTTTCTTGTCGACGTCTTCGATCAGGTTTGCCTGCTGCTGACGTGCGCGCGACGTCTCGATTGCCAACTGCGTGAGACGTTCGACGGGATCGGGCACCCAAATACCAGACATCTCGTCGGACACGAGCCACCGTCCCTGACGATGGTCATAGCGGACGCTCCCGTGATAGAGACTCGCGAAGCATTCGGCATCACCGGCTTCGGTCTGCGGGAATTCCAACGTATCGTCGCTGGCACTGGGTAGCCACTCGCGCAGTCGCGCGACGACATCGGGGCCCATTTCTTGTGCCAGCTTCGGGCCGCCTGTTAACTTCCGCTCTCCGTCCTTGAACTTCGCGACGGTGTTGCGCGCGTAGGTCACGCGGTCGCGCACGTTGTCGTCGCCGCCGAGGGTGGCCGCTACCTCCACAATGGCGGGCACGCGTTTCGGGTCCACCCTGCGCTGGCAGAGGAACCCGGCCACATAGCCAGCGGTATCGTGCTGGTTTGTCTCGGGGCCGTTCTTCGGCCAATGTCGCCCGAGAAGGCACGCGACCATGTAGTGTGTGTAGCCCTCGACCGCGCTGTCGTCGTGCGTGATGTGCTCGGCCATCGTCAACGTCAGCGTCTCGCCGCTGTCACGATGGACCGACGGCGGGAGCATCGTTTGGTAACCGATCGTGCCGTCCGTCTTCGTGCCGCGCCGCTCGCCGAGGTTCGTGCCGTCGATGTCCTTGAACTTGTAAAAAGTAACGGGAGCCGACGCCGTGTAGAAGGCGTGGCCGGTGGGCTTACTCGGGCGACCAAACCCAAAACCTGTCGCCGGCAAAAATTCACGGGCGAATTCGATGCCCGGAGGCCAGTCAAAGTCGGCGTCCCAGAGGAAGCGGCCCGGCGCAATCTCGGTGCCGAGCTTCACGCCCACTTGCATCCCGTCGCGATAGTCGGCGGGGTCATACGTCTTCGTCGGCCACGTTTTGTCGCGTGGGCCTTTCCAATCGTTCGTGGGATCGGATTCACGTGGCCAGAAGACGAACCGAAATCCGAGTGCGACATATGGTGCGAGCGCCACGTGGCCTTTATGGTCGTTGAAGGCGTAGTGCTCCGCCAGTTCTAGGCTACCGTCGTCCGCCCCCTCGATCACGTCCGCCCAAGCGATCTCTGTCACCGATTCACGTCCGGGCAGCAATTCGCGCAATGCGTGACGCCAGTTGGGCCTATTTCACGCACAGCCGATGCGAGACTACGGAGCGCCTCAGCAACGTCTACCTTCGGCACAAAGGCTGTCGACACGGCTACTGATGCCGGATATTCGCCTTCGCCATAAATTACCGTGCGATACAACCACCCACCCGGCACTGGTAATCGGTCGGTGTGGGATTCGTTCGGTTCGTCTCGGACTACTTCCCAAGTATCATCAAAGTATGGCGAGGTGATGTTAGACATGTGCCGCCTCGCTCTTCGCCGCCAGATCGATCTCGGTGACCACTTCCTTTAGGAGCATGTCCGCCGGGATTTCGAGGACGCGGGAGAGGCGGTCCAGTTGGTCCGCCTGAGGGATGCCCTGGCTGTTTTCGAGCGCCCAAATAAACCAGCTTGCGATGCGTGAGGCCTGACTGAGTTGCAGTTGGGTCCAGCCTTTCTTCCGGCGCGCATACTCGATATAGAGCACGGCATCCTCCCTTAAAAGTAAAAAGGCCCGCACCGGAGGGTTTCCCCGATGCGAGCCTGCCTGCACATTCAAGCGATGTTGAGTGCCGGTCCTGCTCTCTCCGAATCCTCGGAGAGCGCCGGGGGAACTCCCCGGCCGGTTCTAATATACGCTCCTCGCGGCGGATTACTAGCCTCGCCGTTTCTTCGATTTACCCGACCTTAAAGGATAGGTAAAGTTTCGCCGTCCCTTCCTCTAGATTTAACCTTTACGTAGAAGTAATATTCTCTAATGAAACCGATCCGCCTCCCGTCGCCGCTCACGTGTCTGCGTTGCAAGTACATCTGGGTGCCTCGCCAGCCGGTGGTTACGATTTGTCCTCGGTGTAAGTCGAAGCATTGGGAGACGAAACGCACCGATCGACGTGGGCTGAGACCGAAGAAAGGGAAGAAGACATGAGAGACACACCGAAGAAGTACCACCTAGGACATTGTGACGAGAAGGATGTTTACATCCAGTACCAGGCAAACGAGGCTTTTTGCTGGATTACCACACACGCCGACGATAACGAAGACGAGGACGACGTTGACGACTCGATAATGCTTTCCACGGAAATGCGCTGGGAGCTATTAAAGGTCCTCCTGGCTTATGAGTTGCACGACGACGACTTCAACGCCTTAATGGAGCACCTAGAGTCGCAAGACCAGAAGGCAGAATTACAGCGACTCATGACCATGATTATCGAGGGGGAGCAATCATGAACGCCGCCATCTACGCGCGCCGCTCCACGGCGCAGGACGATCGCACCGAGGAAGCCAAGTCGATTACCAGGCAAGTCGAGAATGCGCGCGCGTTCGCCGTGACACGCAACTGGACCATCGCTGAGGCTCATGTCTACATCGATGACGGTATCAGCGGTGCCGAGTTTAAGCGGCGTCCTGGCTTTCAGCGTCTGATGGGGGCTCTCGCGCCCAAGCCGCCGTTTCACATTCTCATCGTCAGCGAGCAGAAGTCCATTGGCCGCGAGGCGTCCGAGACAAGTTACGTGATTAAGCAACTCGCCCAGGCCGGAGTCGAGATTTTCGAGTACATGCACGGCAAGTCGCTCACGCCGGTGACGTGGCTCGACAAAGCGATGTCTGCGGTGCAGTCGGCCGCCGACGAAGCCCATCGCGAGCAGACGAGCGAACGCGTCCACGAGTCGCACACCCGTTCGGCCAAAGCCGGACACGTCGTCGGCGGCCGAGTCTTCGGCTACACCAATCAAGATGTGTTCAGCGGCGTCGACCCACACGGCCGCCCGCTCCGTTCGCACGTCGAGCGGGTCATCAATCCGACCGAGGCCGCGGTGGTGCAGCGCATCTTTGCACTGTATGACGAAGGCCACGGCCTAAAACGCATCGCCAAATTGTTGACGAGCGAACGCGCGGTGGCTCCGAAGCCGTTTATCCGGCGCGACCCGACCAAGGTGCAACCCCTCGCAGGCTGGGCGCCGTCGACCGTCCGAACGATCTTGACGCGCGAGATTTATCACGGCGTCATCGTGTGGAATAAATCCCGAAAGCGCCCGGTCACGTGGGGGCAAGTAGACCAACGTCCTCGGCCATCGTCAGAGTGGCTGCGCGTCGCGGCCGAAACGCTGCGGATCGTCGATGAGCCGTTGTGGCTGCGCGTCGCGGCGCGACGGAAAGATACCGAAGGGCGTGCCGCGCGTTTCGCGAGCGGTCGGTTGTCGGGTCGACCGCCGAAGACCGCCACGCAGAATCTGCTCGCGGGCTTAGCCACGTGCGCGCTCTGCGGTGGTGGGTTGGTTGTCGAGACGAGCCCGAGAAAGCGTGGCCGGGTGCCGGAGTATATTTGCGCTCGGCGTCGGGCGAACGGGACGTGCGAGAACGCGCTGCACATTGCTGTCGAGGACATGAACGAAGCGGTCCTCCAGGCAATCGAAGAACACGCGTTGACGCCGGAAGCCATCGAGCAGGTGATTCACCTCTCTGAGCGTGACGACGTGACGGACCTGCAAGCGAAGCTGGCGCGTGAGCAGAAAGACATCGCCAAGCGCATCGCGCGGTTGGTCGCCGCTGTCGAGACGGGTGGTGATGCCACCTCGCTCGTCGCCAAGCTCCGCGAGCTGGAAGCACGTCAGCGTGCGATCGTCGTCGAGGTGGCGAGTTTGCGGCCGATACCTCGGCTGGCTCCGGCGGTCATCGAGAACCGGCTGGCAGAGTGGAGACGATTGTTACGCGCATCGACAACGCAGGGGCGCACCGTGCTCCAGCGCATCCTGCGCGGTCGATTGACCTTTACGCCGAGCGCGGATGGGCTGGGCTACAGCTTCGAGGGGCCAACACGCTTCGACAAGCTGTTCACGGGCATCGCCCTCGCGCCTCTCGCTGTGGGCACCTACGATGACTTGATTCGCGATGCCGGGAAAGGCTGCGAGCACATCCGCCCAGAAGACACGCCCGATGGGGATTATGGACGGCTACTCGACCGCGTTTACGTGAAAGGGGTTCCGTCCCCAACGGGATTCGAACCCGTGTTTTGGCCTTGAAAGGGCCACGTCCTGGGCCTCTGGACGATGGGGACTCGGTGGGCGCGAACCCAAAATTCTAGCACGCCGACTCCGGTAGAGTGTCCGCCATGGCTCTCGTCAACGGCATCCACCTCCTCCTGTTCTCGTCCAGCCCCGACGCCGACCGCGCGTTCCTGCGCGATGTCCTCGGCTTCAAGTACGTCGACGTCGGACACGGCTGGCTGATCTTCGGCCTCCCGCCCGCCGAAGCGGCGGTGCATCCGATCGAGGGCGCCGCGCCTGGCGGCGCGCAGCACGCCGGCCACCGCATGGTCGACTCCGCCGTCTACTTGATGTGCGACGACCTGCAGGCGACCGTCGCCGCGCTCGCCGCGAAGAAGATCGCGTGCACCGAGATCGAGCGCGAGAACTGGGGCATCCGGACGACCGTCCGTCTGCCGAGCGGCGGCGAGCTCGGGCTGTATCAGCCGATGCACGAGACGGCGCTCGCGCTGAAATAGCCGAGGCGCCGGCGGCGGCACGCGTGTTGAACTCGCCTCGCGCATGGACGAGAGCACCACGCCTACAGTCGAGATGTCGCTCGCGGCGCTCAGCGAAGCGGTCGGCCGAGCCTCGCAGGATCTTACCGCCGTGCGATCGACGCTCGATCTCGCGCGCGCCGACATCGCCACGCGCAACACCTCGATCGGCCGCGACGTCGTTCGCGAAGCCGAGCGTGCCATCGATCACCTGCGGCGCGCGGACGAGGCGCTGCGCGACGTCCTGAAAGATCTCGCCGCGCGCGATTAGCGCGCCTCGACGACCGCCGGCGCCGCCGCCGCGGACGCGTGGGGTGACGTCCGCGCACACCGAGCCCGGCCGCGCCGCCGCCCCCGCCCCTGTAAATTCTGTGAAACACGATTTCGCCAGGGACCGACCGGTCCGTCTTCAGTGTCCGTTCGCTTTGCGGCTGGTGTCCGTTATAGGCACAGGAGGAGGCGTCTACGTCCAGTCGCCGGGTGGTCAACGGGGTCGGCGCCGCTATCGCCGTGACTGGCTTGAAGATGGCGCTTCAAACTGGCATCGGGAACCTTTATGATACTGCTGCTCCCAGCCGAGTACAGTGTGAGGGCTCTCGAGTGGCCATGGACGACCACCGCAGCGGCGACCGTGCGTCCGGCGCCGTCGATACGACGTTCGACCTAGTCGAGCGGGCCAAGGGCGGCGATTCCGACGCGCTCAATCACCTGTTCGCGCGCTATCTGCCGTCGCTGCGCCGCTGGGCGAGCGGCCGCCTTCCCCGATGGACGCGCGATCTCATGGACACGGACGATCTGGTCCAGGAGACGGTCGTCCGCGCCGTCAAGCGGATCGACCGCTTCGAGTCGCGGCACGAGGGCGCGCTGCAGGCCTACCTCCGGCAAGCCGTCGTCAACCGCATTCGCGACGAGGTTCGCCGCGCGCGCCGGTCGCCGGCGCCCGATCTGCTGGACGACAACGCCGCCGATCCCGGCGCTTCGCCGCTCGAGGAGGCGATCGGCGCCGAGGCGATGGAGAGATACGAGGCCGCGCTCGAACGGCTGCGGCCCGAGGAGCGCGAAGCGATCGTGACACGAGTGGAAATGGATGGGAGCTATCAGGACGTGGCGAAGGCCCTTGGAAAGCCCTCGGCCGATGCGGCGCGCATGGCGGTGACGCGCGCGCTGCTGCGGCTGGCGCAGGAGATGAGCCGTGAGCTCGCGTGAGGCATCCGCGCTGCTCGCGCTCGCCGAATCGATCGCCGACGGCTCGCCGGTCGACTGGGACGCCGCCGAAGCCGGCGCGTCGCACGAAGATCAGGCCGTGGTCCGCCAGCTGCGCGTGCTGTCGAGCCTCGCGGGCCTGCACCGCAGCATCGCCGCCGATCTCAGCGCCGCCGCGCCTGCGCGGCGGTCGAGCGCGTCGCCCGCGATCGGCAGCTGGGCGCACCTCCGGTTGATCGAGCGGCTCGGCGGCGGCGCATTCGGCGACGTCTATCGCGCGTGGGACGAGGATCTCGAGCGCGACGTCGCGCTGAAGCTGCTGCGCACGGACGCGGCGGGCGAGAGCCTGAATGCCTCGCGGATCGCGAACGAGGGCCGCCTGCTCGCGCGCGTGCGCCATCCGAACGTCGTCTGCGTGCACGGCGTGGCGGTGCACGAGGGGCGCGTCGGGTTGTGGATGGAGCTGCTCCGCGGCGTGACGCTCGAGCAGCAGCTGGCGGCCCACGGGCCGCTCAGCGCGCGCGAGGCGACGCTGGTCGGCATCGATCTCTGCAGCGCGCTCGCCGCGATTCACGCGGCGGGGCTGATTCATCGCGACGTGAAGGCGCAGAACGTCATGCGCGAGGCGGGGGGCCGCATCGTGCTGATGGATCTCGGCACGGGCCGCGAGGCCGACGGCCGCGGGCTGCGCGCGGTGCCCGAGCTCGCGGGGACGCCGCTCTATTTCGCGCCAGAAATCTTCCTCGGCGCACCGGCCAACGCGCGCACGGATCTCTACAGCCTCGGCGTGCTGCTGTACCACCTCGTCACCGGATCGTTTCCGGTGCGCGCGGCGACGATCGACGAGCTCGAGGCGGCGCATGCGGCAGGCGCCCGCGTCCGCTTGCGCGACGCGCGCGCCGATCTGCCCGCAGGGTTCGTCCGCGTCGTCGATCGCGCGATTGCGGCGGATTCGTCCGCGCGCTTCGAGACGGCAGGCGCGTTCGAAGCCGCGCTCGCAGAGACGCTCAACGAGGCGGCCGCCGCGCCGACGACGGTCGTGCCGCAGATGCCGCACGTCGAACCGAGCAGTGCCGCCGCGCGCACGTGGGCGCGCGGAACCCTCGTCGCGGCGTCGATTGCCGCGCTGATCGTCCTCGTCTTCATCGGCTGGCCCGTGCTGCGGCGCCTCGGATCGCGCGACGCCGCATCGGGCGTCGGCGTGCCGGCCGGCGCCGTCCGATCGATTGCGGTGCTGCCGCTCGCGAACCTGTCCGGCGATCCGGCGCAGGAATACTTCGCCGACGGCATCACCGACGAGTTGATCGGCACGCTGGGGCGGCTCGGCGGCGTCAACGTCATCTCGCGCACCTCGACGATGCAGTTCAAGGGATCGGCGAAGACGGTGAAGGAGATCGCGCGCGCGCTCAACGTCGAAGCCGTGCTCGAAGGCTCCGTGCGGATGGTGGGCGACGCGGGGAGCGGCGCGGGCGCGCGGCGCGTGCGCGTGAACGCGCGGCTGATCTACGCCGGCACCGACACGCAGCTCTGGGATCGCGCGTTCGAGGCGACCGCGTCCGACGTGCTCGCGCTGAACGATCAAGTCGTCAAGGCCATCGGGGAGGCGATTCACGCGCGGCTCGCGTCGCGGCAGCCGGCGCCGCCGGCGCAGGACTTCGACACGTTCGACCTGTATCTGAAGGGCCGCTACTACTGGAACGCGCGCACGGAAGAGGGCCTGAAGCGCAGCGTCCAGTACTTCCAGGAAGCGATCGCCCGGCGCCCGGACTTCGCGCTGGCGCATGCCGGGCTCGCCGACGCGTACAGCCTGCTCGGCTACTACGGGTTCGTGCCGGGACCCGAGTCGCGCACGCGGGCGGCCGCGGCGGCGACGCGCGCGCTGCAGCTCGACGACACGCTCGCCGAGGCGCACGGCTCGCTCGCTGTCCTGCACTACTACAAGTACGAGCTCGACGACGCGGAGCGGGAGTACCGGCGGGCGCTCGAGCTGAAGCCGGGTTACGCCACCGCGCACCAGTGGTTCGGCTACGAGCTCGCGCAGCGCGGCCGCACGGCGGAAGCGATCGCCGAGATGCGCCGGGCGATCGAGCTCGATCCGCTGTCGGTCGGCGTCAACGGCGGCTACGGCGCCGTGCTGATCTACGCGCGCCAGTTCGACGAGGCGATCGCGCAGCTCGCGAAGACGGCGCAGATGGATCCGGCGTTCCCGCGCACGCACACCGAGCTCGCGAAGGCGTACCTGTTGAAGGGGGCGCGGGATCGCGCGGTGGAGGAGGCGCAGCGCGCGGCGGCGCTCGGCGTGCGCGACGTCCTCGTCCACGCGCAGATCGCGTACGTCAACGCGGCGGCCGGCCGGCGCGGCGACGCGCAGCGCGCGCTGCGCACCATCCTGGATCGTTATCGCCAGGGCGACACCTCCGCGGCGATGGCCGCGGCCGTCGCGTACACCGCGCTCGGCGATCGCGATCAGGCGTTCCAGTGGCTCGAGCGCGCGCGGGCGATCTCCGATCCCGAGGTGACCGGCGTGAAGATGGATCCCGAGTTCGATCCGCTGCGCGGCGATCCGCGGTTCGCAAAACTCCTTGCAGCGATCGGGATGGCGCAGTAGCATTTTCTGCCCCAGTTGGTCCAAGGAGGGCCCCGAATGGCCGTGCGCAAGGACAACCTGACAGAGTTCCTGCTCGACCTCTCGACGGATCCCGATCGTGTCGAACGATTCGCGGCCAACCCCAAAGCCGAAGCCGCGCGCGCGCGCTTGACCGACGAAGAGCGCGTGGCCGTGTTCACCGGCGATGCGGATCAGATCCGGACCAGGATCGAAGCCAACGACAACGGCACGGGCATCATGACGCGCGAGGCGCCGGCGCCGGCCAGGCGGAAAGGGCCGGGCAACGGCATCATGAAGAAGAAGAAGAAGCGCCCGGGCAAGGGCATCATGAAGAAGAAGAAGCGCCCGGCGCCGAAGAAGAAGAGGGCCTACCGCAAGCGCGGCGCCAAGAAGTAGCCGGCGGCGGCTGCCGCGGGCGCATGGCGGATCCACTCGCGCGCGGACCGCGCCGATCGAAGCGGCGCGGTTCGCTCGTCGTCGTCGGCACGGGCATCAGGATCGTCGCGCAGGCGACGCTCGAGGCCATCGCCCACATCAAACGCGCCGACCGCCTCTTCTACGTCGTCGACGATCCGGTGACGGAAGAGTGGCTCCGGCGCCTGAACCCCACCGCGACGGCGCTCGATCACTACTACGCCGAAGGCAAGTCGCGCGACACCACGTACCGGCAGATGGCGACGCACGTGGTGAACGCCGTCCGCGCCGGGGCGCGGGTATGCGCGGCGTTCTACGGACACCCGGGCGTCTTCGTCGATCCGTCCCACGATGCCATCCGGCGGCTGCGCCGCGCGGGCTACGACGCGCGGATGCTGCCGGGCATCTCCACGGAAGACTGCCTGTTCGCCGACATCGGGATCGATCCCGGCCTGCGCGGCTGCCAGAGCTTCGAGGCGACCGATTTTCTCGCGTGCCGGCGGCGGTTCGATCCGACGAGCGCGCTCGTGTTGTGGCAGGTGGGGATGCTCGGCGAGCCGAGCGTGCGCGACGGCATGCGGTGCCGTCCCGAGCGGCTCGCGGTGCTCACCGCCGCGCTCCGCAGCAAGTACCCGGCGCGCCACCGCGTCGTTTTGTACGAAGCGCCGCAGTTTCCCGTCTGCAAGCCGATCGTCAGGCGCGTGAGGCTCGACCGCCTGCCGCGCACCATCATCCGGCCCGCGACGACGATCTATGTCCCGCCGCTGCCCGATCGGCGCGCCGATCCGAAAATCATGGGATGGTTCGACGAATAACGCTTACTTCTTGATTTCGAGGAGCTCCTTGATCCCGCCGAGCGACGCCATGATGCCGCTCGCCTCGTAGGGGAGGAAGACGAGCTTCTGCGCGCCGCCGGCGATCGAGTTCAGCGCCTCGAGATATTTCTGCGCGATCAGGTACTGCGCGGGGCTGCCGGCGGCGCCGAGCGCCTGCGCGACCACCTGAATCGCCTGCGCCTCGGCCTGCGCCACCCGCAGCCGGGCCTGCGCCTGGCCTTCGGCCGCGAGAATCGCCGCCTCCTTCGATCCTTCGGCGTTGACGATCTGCGACTGCTTCTGGCCCTCCGCGCGCAGAATCGCGGCGGACTTCTCGCCTTCGGCCGTGGTGACGACGGCGCGGCGCGTCCGCTCGGCCGTCATCTGCTTCTCCATCGTCAGGCGGATCTCTTCGGGCGGCGTGATGTTCTTCAGCTCGATGCGCATCACCTTCACGCCCCACTGCTGCGTGGCGCTGTCGAGCGCGGCGCGGAGCTGCGTGTTGGTCGTGTCGCGCGACGAGAGCGTGTGATCGAGATCGAGCTGGCCGATGACGTTGCGCAGCGCCGAGAGCGTCAGCTGCTCGAGGCCCCACCCGAGGTTCTGCACCTCGTAGGTGGCGCGCACCGGATCGGCGATGAGGAAGTAGATCACCGCGTCCACCTCCATCGTCACGTTGTCGCGCGTGATCACCGGCTGCGGCTCGATCTTGGTGATCTGCTCGCGGAGATCGATTGTCGCGCGCACCGAGTCGAGGAACGGGACGATCGTGTTCAGGCCCGCCTCGGCGGTGCGGTGGAACCGCCCAAGGCGCTCGATGATCTTCACCTGCTTCTGCGGGACGATCTTGATCGTCCGCAGCAGCACGACGAGGAGGAACACCGCGAGGCCGAGCAGGACGATGCTGTTGAACGGGATCATGCGCGCGTCACCTCCAGCACGATGCCGTCGGCGGCGACGACACGCACTCGCGTTCCGATCGCGATCGCCTCGGCGCTGCGCGCGGCCCAGTCCTCGCCGGCGACGTTGACGCGTCCGGTGCCGAGCACCGGATCGATGTCATGCGTCACCTGGCCGTGGCGGCCGATGAGCGGCTCGGTGCGCGACGGCAGGCCTTTGCCGCCGACGCGGTCGAGCAGCCGCGCGCGCAGCGCGACGATCGACACCGTCAGCACGACGACGAACAAGCCGATCTGGACCGGGATGCCGAAGCCGAAGAACGCCGCCCCCGCCGCGACGACGGCGGCGGCGCTGATGAACGCGCAGCCGAAGTGCGGCACCGAGACCTCGAGCACCGCCGCGATCAGCGCGATCGCCAGCCAGAACAGCGCGCCGATCTCAGCGGCCCAGGAGGAGAACAGCGCCGACAGTATTGTCTGCAGCATAGCGGAAGAGCGGGCGGCCGCCGGGACGCCCCGGCCACGGGATCCCGATGATGATGAGCACGGCCGCGAGCCCGAAGGTGACGAGCAGGCGGCGGCGCTTCGCCGCCGGCGTCGCCGCGCGGCGCGCGAGCACGCGGCCGACGTGCGACAGCACGACGGCGGCGGCCATCGCGGTGATGTGCTCGACGGCGTAGAAGCGGAGATCCGCGCGGCGCATCGACTCGCCGAAGTGGTTGAGGATCTCGCGCATGTTCGGGCTGAGGCCCAGATAGAGCACGAGCCCGAGCAGCATCTGGACGTCGAGCGCCATCATCGAGACCATGGCCCAGCGGTCGGCGATCGACGAGGAGCCTTCGACCTTGCCGCGGACGGCGGCGAACGCGACGCCGACGGTTGCGACGAGCGCGATCCAGCGAATCCAGGAATGAAGGACCAGGACGAGCGTGAACATGCCCGAGACGTTAACACGAGGCCGGGCAGGTGGGGCGGGTCGGGCGGGCAGGGCGGGCGGGGCGGGTCAGGCGGGTCGGGCGGGTCAGGTAGGTCAGGTAGGTAAGGACGGAAGGTAGGAAAAGTAAGGCAGGTAGGTAGGCGGTTAGAGATTAACGCGCTTTCTTGAGATCGTCGCGGGCGCGGCGGGCTTCGAGGAGCGCGTCGTGCGCGCGCTCCCACGACGCCCGCGCGAGCTTCTCGGCGGACTCGGCGCGCGCAAGGATGGCGTCGGCCTTGCGGAGCTCGGCGTCGCGCTTGCGCGCTTCGGCGGCGGCTTCGCGCGCCTCCGCTTCGCGCTGGCGCTCTTCCGCCGCGCGCGCACGCGCGGCCTTGGCATCGTCGTTCGGGTGCGCGCCCTCGCGCGATCCGCGCTCGCGATCGCGTGTGTCGACAGCGGCGCGCGCGTGGGGCGCCGGTTTCGACGGCGCGTACGGCGCCGCGCCTTTCTTCGGCGTGATGCCGGCGAGCGCTTCGAAGCCGGCGGGCTGCAGCGCGTCGGTCAGGCGGCCGGCCGGCTCCGGAGGCGAGGGCGCGAGTGAGAGCGCCTCGAAGGTCCGCGCGAGCGCATCGGGGGACGGCTTCGATCCGGCCTCGCCCGCGAACCGCTCGGCGTCGGCGACCGCGTCGGCGATCGCGCGGCGGTGCGCGTCGTTGGCCGCGCGAACGTCGGCCGCTCTTCCTTGCAGCGCGGCGAGCTGCGCCTTGCGCAGATCGGCGCCCGCCTTCATCACCCGATCGAAGGCGGCGCGCGCGCGCCAGTAGACCTGGTTCACGGCCCACGCGACGACCGTCGGCTTCTCGAGCGCGCGGACGCGCTGGGCGTCGGCGCCGCTGAGCGTCTTCGCCAGCGCGTTGCGCGCGCGCGTGAAATCGCTGAGCGGCTGCTGGTACAGCTCGTCGACCGCGTCGGCCGCAGACACCGCGACATTATGCGACGAACGCGTCGAGGCACGCGACATGCAGCCTTACCGCTGACGCGAAAACGCGATTTTGCAGAGGAGGTCAGATGTCCATCAGGTCCATCATCGTCGCCGGCGGCGCCGCAGCCGTGCTCGCGCTCGCGCTGCCGCCATCCGTGCACGCGCAGAGCGCGGCGTCGCAGCCGCCGGCCGCATCACAGCCGGCGCCGAGCAGCGCCCAGCCGGCTTCGCCCGAGCGGCCGATCACCGGTTCGCAGAACCCGCCGGTCGGCACCACGCAGAACAACGATCCGGCGAACAACCGCGATCAGACGACGCGCGAGAGCCAGCAGCAGTCGCAGCCGCCGCAGCAGCAACAGCCGCAGCCGCCGCCGAGCGCCGGATCGCAGCAGCCGCCGACCGGCACGACGCAGTCGGTCGATCCGAACAACCCGGATGCGTCCACGCGCCAGAGTCAGCAGCAGCAGCCGACGACGTCCGGCGCGGTCGGGACGAGCGGGACGATGAATCAGGCGCCGTCGCCGCGCAGCAATCAGACCGCGGGATCGACGCAGGGGACCACGCCGCGCGCGAACGCGTCGACGGCGGATCCCAATCAGGCGAACGGCCGCAGCCGTCGTCTGCCGGCAACCGCGAGCCCGTTGCCGTTCATGATGCTCGCGTCGTTTGGATCGTTCGCCGCGGCGGGCGTCGCGCGAGCGCTTCGCGGTTCGTTGAAGTAAGCGTGTCGGCGGGCCGGCCTGAAGGCCGGCCCCTGGCGGCGCGCGCACTCAGTACGCAGGGCCGGGCCTTCAGGCCCGGCCTCGCGCTGTGTCAGGGATGTGAGACGGTGACCGTGAACGTCTCCGGCTGCGTGAGCGGCTGCGACTCGTAGACGCCGAGACAGTAGCGGCGGCCGAGAATCTGCCCCGAGATCGCCGGCAGATTCAGCTGCGCGAAGTTGTTCTGCTGCACGAGACCGAGATCTCCCGTACAACTGCCGTCGCCGTTCGCCTGCGCGACCAGCACCCCCATCAAGACGTTCGATACCGGCGCGAGCGCCGTGAACTTCACCGAGATCTCGCCGGTCTTCGACGAGCTGAACGGAAAGAATTTGATGGCGTCGCCGTGATTGATGGAGCCGTTGAACGTCTCCGTCTGGTTCTGCGACGGATCGACGATGCCCCCGCACGCCGCCGCCGTGCAGCAGGCCGCGAGCGCGACCGCCGCGAGAAACCTGGGATGCATGGCCGGATGATACTCCAGCGCCGCCGGCCGCCGTTGTCGGGAAAGTGTTAGAGCGTCGTGCGAACGGGTTTGGCGCCGGGACGATCCAGGAGACGGAGTCCGGCCACCATCAGTCGATCCGCCTGCCTCTCGAGCGAAGCCGAGAGAATGGCGTGCCGCTCGGCGTCGCGCGCGAGCTTCTGCGCGAGCGTAATGAGTTCTTGGCCCTTCAGCGGCGCACTGCGGGGTTTCAATTGGCCCATGGGTCCCTCCATGATCGCGCAGTCGAGCCCGGTTAGCAACCTCAGCATATAATTTTTCAGCGATGAGACTCTTCCAGGCGCTCGGGATTACGTTTCTGGCAATCGCCGGAACGATCGCCCAGGGCGACCCGGCGCCGGAATGGCGGCAGCCGTTCGATCCGGTGCGCATCGCCGGCAACATTTACTACGTCGGCACGCGCGGCCTCTCCTCGTTTCTGATTGTGACGCCGGCCGGTGGCATCGTGATCGACAGCGGCGAGCGCGAGTCGGTGCCGTTCATTCGCGCGAACGTCGAGCGGCTCGGATTCCGTCTGTCAGACGTGAAGATCCTTCTCGCCGGCCACGCGCATGCCGATCACGTCGGCGGCCACGCCGAGCTGCAGCGGCTCACCGGAGCGCAGGTGATCGTCATGGACGCCGACCGCGACGCGCTCGCGACGGGCACCGATCGGTCGCCGCTCGGCGGCAGCGGGTGGCAGAAGGTCCGCGTCGATCGCGTGATCAAGGACAACGACACCGTGACGCTGGGCGGCGTCACGCTGACGGCGCATCTGACGCCCGGCCACACGCAGGGCTGCACGACGTGGACGACCGGCGCGACCGAAAACGGCCGCCGCTATCGCGTCGCCTTCGTCTGCAGCGTGACCGTCAATGGGGGCGTGCATCTGGTCGGCAACACGCGCGTGCCGGCGATCGCCGACGAGTACGCGCGCACGTTCCGGCTGCTGCGCGATCTGAAGCCCGACGTCTTCGTCGCCGAGCACGGCGGCGTGTTCGGCCTCGAGGACAAGGCGACGCGCGCCGCCGACGGCGGCGCCAATCCGTTCGTCGATCCCGACGGCTACCGTCAGTTCGTGGAGCGATCCGAGCGCGCGTATCTCACGCAGCTCCGCTCCGAGCAGGGGAAGTAGCGCCGTGCGGTGGGCCGCGCGCGCCGCCGTCGCCGCCGCGATCGTGGTCGCGTTCGTGGCCGCCTTCGCGCTGACGCCGCCGCGCGGACCGCGATCGCTGCGCGTCTTCCAGCCGGCGCGGCTCGCCGATCTCGAGGTCCGCATGTGGCAGGCGTATTACGCGAAGGAGCGCGTCCGCCTGTTCGGGCTGCTCGTGACGATGCTGCACGAGCAGTATCACTATTCGTGGGCGACGGCCTCGATCGAAGGATTTCATCTCGCGCGCGCCGCCGCGACCTTCGGCGATCTCAAAACCGGATACGACGTCGTGCTGCCGGATCTCGAGGCGGCCTACGCGAAGGCGCGATCGTGGACGGGCGCGGCGTTCGATCCGGCCGCGGTCGCGCGCGCCGAGCTCGCGTGGTGGGCGGCGCGGCGCGTGCCCGGGCAGAACAGCCCCGAGCGGATCGGCGCGCTGATCGCCGACGAGTACGCGCTGCTGTACGAGACGACACCGTCGAACGTTGCCGCGGCGGCGCTGCTGCGCGCGAAGGCGGCGGCGCTGCGCGACGATCAGGCGGCGCACCCCGACTGGACGACGATCGCGCGGCTGCTGCGCGCGTCGTACGACGAATTGCTGCTCGCGCTCGCCGGCGCCAACGTATAATCGGCGGTCCCCATGTCCACTCGAGCGGCCACAGCCGGCGCGCCCGCCGCGCCTGCGGCGCCGTTGACGTTCCGCGACGTGCTGCGCATCGACGTGATGCGCAACGTGTGGCTCGCGCAGGTGATCAGCCTGTTCGGCGATTTCCTCGCGCTGTTCGCGGTGATCGCCGTCGTGTCGTTCCGCATGCGCGGCACGGCGGCGCAGCTGACCGGGGTGCAGATCGCCTACATGCTGCCGATCGTGTTCGTCGGCCCGGTCGCCGGCGTGTTCGTCGATCGGTGGCCGCTCAAGCCGACGCTCATCTCGAGCGACCTGATTCGTGCGGTGCTGGCGACGCTGCTGATTCCGTCGACGGCGGTCTGGCAGGTCTACATCGTGCTGGCCGCGCTCAGCTGCGTCTCGGCGTTTTTCGGTCCGGCGCAGACGGTGACGATCCGCTCGCACGTGCCGGTGAACGGCCTGCTGGCGGCCAACGCCCTCATGCAGCTCGCCTTCCTCGGCAGCCGCATCGTCGGCCCGGCGACGGCGGGCGCGATCGTCGCCGCGTTCACGCCGCGCGTCTGCTACGTCCTCGACGTGATCAGCTTTCTCGTGTCGGCCGCGCTCATCGGCTCGGTGGTGATCCGCCGGCCGGCCGCGCTGCAGGCGCCGCCGGGATCGTCGAGCAACCGGATCCACCAGATCTGGATCGACATGAAGCAGGGGATGAGCTTCATCCTGCACCACGCGGCGATTCTGTTCTTCGTGCTGGCGATGGCCTCGGGGCTGTTCACGATCGGGTGCTTCGCGCCGCTCATCTCGATCTGGGTGCGCGACACGCTGCACGCGAGCGCCGGGCTGTTCGGGTTCGTCAGCGGGAACGTCGGCGTCGGGATGCTGTTCGGCACGCAGATCGTGCGCCGGCTCGCGCGCTACTTTTCGGACGCGACGCTGGTGTTGTGGGGCCTCGCCGGCATCGGCGGCGGGGTGCTGCTGCTCGGCGCGGTGCCGCACATCGCCGCCGCGCTCAGCTCGACGTTCATCATCGGGTTCGCGTTCGGCGCCATCCTGGTGCCGGCGCAGACGCTGATCCAGCGCGAGACGCCGCACGACATGCTCGGCCGCGTCGGCAGCACCAACGCGTCGGTGATCTTCCTCGGCCAGATCCTCGGCCTCGTGATCTCTGGCACGCTCGCCGAGATGCTCGGCGTCCGGATGGTGTTCTTCCTCTGCGCCGGCCTGTCCGTCGCGCTGGCCGTCGGAGGCCGGATCTTCCTCGGATCGCGCCGCTCCGCTTAGACAGCGTGACGCGACGCCGGCGGCGGCCAACGCTCCGTCCACGGCCGCCGTCTAACGGCCGTGCGTCTGCTCCACGATCTCCGGGCGGCCGCGCGGACGGCCGTGCGGTCGCGCTTCGTCTCGGTCCTCGCCGTCCTGGCGTTCGCGCTCGGCATCGGCGTCACGACGGCCGTCTTCAGCATCTTCAACGGCGTGCTCCTGCAGCCGCTCCCGTATCCGCATCCCGAGCAGCTCGTCGCCGTGTACGACACGCAGCCGGCGTGCGCGACGTGTCCGGCGTCGTATCCGAAGTACCGCGACTGGGTCGAGCGCAATCAGGTGTTCTCGGCCATCGGCGGCTCGGCGCAGCAGCGTTTCGTGCTCACCGGCCGCGGCGATCCGGCGCGCATCGACGTCGCGATGACGACGGCGTCGCTCGCCGACGTCTTCGGCGTGCAGCCGCAGATCGGACGATGGTATTCGAAGGACGAGGACCGCCCGGGCGGGCCGAAAGTGGTCGTCCTCACGCACGGCTTCTGGACGACGCGGCTCGGCGGCGATCCGTCGATCGTCGGCCGGACGCTCACCTTCAACGGCGAGCCGTACGAGGTCGTCGGCGTCATGCCGGCCGGCTTCGCGCATCGCCGCGCCGAAGCGCTCATGCCGCTCCAGCGCCCGCTCGACGAGACGACGCGCGGCAACCATTTTCTCGTCACGTTCGCCCGGCTGAAGCCGGGCGTCACCGTGGAGCGCGCGGCAGCCGAGATGCGCGCGCTCGGCCAGACGCTCGCGCGCGAGTTCCACCACAATCACGGCATCGACGTCCGCTCGTTCTACGAGGTCGTGGTCGGGAGCTCGCGCACGGCGCTCACGGTGCTGCTCGGCGCGGTGTTCCTCGTGCTGTTGATCGCGTGTGCAAACGTCGCGAACCTGCTGCTCGCGTCGGGCATGGCGCGGCGGCGCGAGCTCGCGATCCGGCTCGCGCTCGGCGCAGGCAGCGGTGATCTCGCGCGTCAGCTGATCGTGGAGAGCGTGCTGCTCGCGGTGGTCGGCGGGCTGGCCGGCGTTGTCCTCGCCGCGTGGATGCTCCGGACCTTCGTCGTCCTCGCGGCCACGCAGTTGCCGCGCGCGGCCGAGATCGCAATCGACGGGCGCGTGCTCGCGTTCACCGCGATGGTCTCGATCGGCGTCGGCGTGTTCTGCGGCGTGTGGCCGCTGGCTCTCCTGCGGACCGGGCAACTCGCGTCGGCCGTCCGCGACGACGACACGCGCACCGCCACGGGCGGAGGCCGGCGTTTCGGCAACGCGCTCGTCGTCGCCGAGATCGCGTTCGCCTTCGCGCTCCTCGCCGGCGCGGGGCTGCTCGTCAAGGACCTCATGCTGCTGCGCGCGCGCGACGCCGGCATCCGCGTCGATCGCATCGTCGCGTTCGACGTGATGGCTTCCGCGCCGCGCTACAAAACGCCCGACGAATACGTCGAGTTCTACCGCCAGCTCTATCCGCGGCTCGCGCAGATCGGCAGCGCGGAGAGCGTCGGGTTGACGAGCCATCTGCCGATGTTCAGCTTCGGCCAGAACGGCGAGTTCCGGATCGAAGGCGGCGAGCCGTGGCCAGCGGATCAGGCGCCGCTCGTGGAGTACCGCTGGATGTACGGCAACTACATGAAGACGATGGGGATCCCGCTCGTGAAAGGCCGGATGCTCGACGAGCGCGATCGCCGCGGCGCGCGGACGGTGCTGATCAACCAGGCGATGGCGGAGAAGTTCTGGCCCGGCAAGGATCCGATCGGCAAGCGCTTCGGCCAGGGATCGGACACGAGCCAGTGGTACGAGGTGGTCGGTGTGGTCGGCAACGTGCGCTCGTTCGGGCTCGCGCGGACGACGCCGTTCGAGTTCTACCGGACGATCGAGGAGTCGCCGGTTCCGGCGCTGACGATCGTGATCCGCACGCGCGGCGACGACGCGATGGCGGTGGTGCCGACGGCCCGCCAGATCGTCGCGTCGGTCGATCCGGCGATGCCGATCACGCAGGTGCAGACCATGGAGCACGTCGTCGCGGAGTCGGTGGGGCAGCCGCGGCTCATGTCGGCGCTGACGGTGCTCTTCGGCGCGATGGCCGGCGTGCTCGCGATGGTCGGCGTCTACGGCGTGATGGCGTACAACGTGCGGCGGCAGCGGCGCGAGTTCGGCATCCGCCTCGCGCTCGGCGCCGATCACGCGGCGGTCCGCAACCTGGTCGTCATGCGCGGGCTGACCCTGGCGATCGCCGGCGTCAGTGCCGGCGCGCTCGGCGCGTGGATGCTCACCGGCGTGCTGAAGACGCTGCTGAACGACGTCAAGCCGACCGACGCGACGGTCTTCGCCGCGACCGCGGCCGCGCTGCTCGCCGTCGCGACGCTGGCGTCCTATCTGCCTGCGCGCGCCGCCGGCCGCGTCGATCCGCTGGTGGTCTTGCGGGACGTGTAAGAGCGGGGATTGGGGATTGGGGATTGGTCGCAGAGGACGCAGAGATACGGCCGCGCGCCGTACGACAGATCGACGCCGCGATCGGTCCGTTCGAGCACAGCCCACCGCGCGTCGCGATACAGCGTCGCCCATCCCTCATCGACCAGCCGCGCCGTGACGAGCGACTTTGACGGCATGAACGCGCAGCTCACGTCGTAGCGGCGCAGCAGCGCGTCGACGTCGCCCGTCGCCTCCGCCTGCACCTGCTCGGCGATGAGCGACGGCGGGTACGGATCCTGGCGCCCGTCGAGGAACACCTTGCGCTCGGGCGCGAACCAGATCAGATAGCCCCCCTCGTCGTAGCGGTTGTACACGTTGCCGCGGCACTCGTTGAGCTTTGCGATCGATGCCGCCGGCAGCGGTGCCCATCCCAGATGACCGATGCGCAGCACGTAGGCCGATGCCACGGTCGCGATGGCGATCGTCGCGGCGACGGCCGTGATCGCGGCGTTCAGCGCGGGCCGCGCCTGCTCGCGTCGGCGCGCGAGCTGCGGCAGCGGCGGCAGCAGCGCGCCGATCGCCGGCACGGCGAGCATGAGGAAAGGCGGCACGTTGCGGACCGCGGAGACGGCGAGCGGCGCCAGCGCGAGCGCGAGGGCGCACAGCGTCAGGTGTCCGCGCTCGCAAGCCTCGGCGTCGTGCCAGAGCGCGCGCCCGCGCAGCGCGGCGAGGACGACGAGGAGCGCGAGCGCCAGCCAGAACGCGATGAGCGCGGGATCGCCCGGCTGCGGCGGCGCCCACTCGGCGATGCGCATCGCGCGGATCCGCTGCAGCGATTCGACGACGTCGATCCAGAACCGGAGGCCGAGCGGCGTCAGGCAGGTCGCGAGCGCCGACGCCGCGCACGCCGCGAAGAGACGCCGCGACGACCGCGGCGACTCGACGAGCGACGCGAGCAGCGCCGCGACGAGCATCCACGCGCCCATCACGACGGCGCCGTGCATGTTGGCCCAGACCAGAAACACCAGCGGCAGCCACTTGTACCGCCGCGCGCGCAGCAGCCGCATCGTGACGGCGATGAGCAGCAGCGAGAAAATCTGCGGGCGCGGGCTCCAGACACCGCACGCCGCGACGACGACGGGCGCGGTCAGCAGGAATTTCACACGCGGCGCCGCAGGCGTTTCGCGCCACACGATCCACCACGCGAGCATGACGAGGGCCGCGCAGGCGAGCGTGACGATCGGCAGGCCGCCGATCGCGTACAGCGCGTAGAGCACCGCCTGCGACAGCCACTCGTGGTTCGGCCAGCGCGCGCCGTAGACGGTATGCGAGAACGTGTCGCGCAGCAGCACGCGGCCCGACGCCCACATCTCGCGTCCGGCGCGCATCTGCCAGAAGGTGTCGTTCTGCGCCGGCATCAGCGCGGCGGCGAGGGCGATGGCGAGAAAGAGCAGCGCGGCCAGGAGGCGATCGAACGTAAAGGCGTCGATCGCGCGATCGAGGCGGACGCGGATCGCGCGCGCGGCGGCGCTCACGATGCCTGGCGCGTGTCGTCGTCGGTGTCGCTGAACTCGTCGAGCTTCGCGAGCAGCGCCGCGAAGCCGCACTGCTCGGGATCGAACAAGCCCCACTCGTCCTGCACCGGCGCGGCCGCGCGGCGGCGGCGGGCCGGAGCGGCGACCGTCGCGTGTTCCGGCTCGGGGCTGACGGCTGGCGCCGGCGCGGGCTTCTTCGCGGCCACCGACGGCTTGGCGGCCGCGGCCTGCTTGGCGGCGGCAGCCGCGGCGGCGGCGGCGGCCGGCTGATTGCGGCGCCGCTCGATGTCCTGGCGCAACGAGGCGACGAGCTCGGCCCACTCCAAATGATCCGGCTTCGCCGCGGATGCTGGCGCGGGCGCCGGCGCGGGCGGCGGCGTCGCGGCGCGCGGCATCGGGGGCGGCGCAACTGGCGCGGCCGGACGGGCCGGAGGCGTCGGCGGCGGCGGAGCGAGCGCCTCGGAGAATTCCTCGAGCCCGACGAGCGACGCCGGCGATTCGGCGACGACGCCCTCGAGCGTCGGCCAGGCGCGGCCGTGGCGCAGGCCTGCGGCGCTCCACGCGGGCTCGCGCGGCTCGGCCGGCTTCGGGCGTTCGTGCTCGACGCTGGCGGCGGCGGCGAGCGGCGGCTCGACGACCGTGCGCTCGACGCGCGCGGGCGCCGGCATCGGCGCGCGCGAGATCGGCGCGTCGAACGAGGCCGCATCGAACGGCGCCGCCGCGCGCGCGGGCGGTTCGGCCTCGAACTCGCGCAGCGATTCGTCGAGGCCGGTGATCGTGTAGATGCCCATCGGCTCGCCGTCGAACAATTCCTCGGCGCGCGTCTCCGGCGAGATCTCCTCGATGTCCTCCGAGAGATCGATCACGACGTCGTCGGATTCGTCTTCGGTCGGCGTCTCGGCGTGCGGCGCGGCGGCGTACGACGAGGACGCCGGTTCGGCATACATGAACTCGATCGGCTCCTCGACCGGCGCGTCGCGCACGAACTGCGGCGTATCACGCACGAACTCCGGCGCCTCGCGAACGAACTCCGGCGCCTCGCGCACGAACTCCGGCTCGGCGACTGGCGCGGCGGCAGCTGGTGTTTCGTATGCGGCGATCGGTTCGAAGACGGGCTCCGCCGCGTACTCGAACTGCGGCGGCGCGTACTCCTCGAATGCCGGCGTCGCGGCGGTGGCCGCCGGGGGCGCCTCGAACGGCTCGAACTCGGCGTACGCCGGCTCAACGGCCGGCGGCGGCGCGGCCGTGGCGGCCGGCGCGGACGCGGACGCGGACAATTCGGCGGCGTCCTCGCGCTCGGCGGCGGCCTCGCGCAGGTAATCGAGAATCTGCTCCGCGAACACCGCCGGATCGCAGCCGCCGCCGGAGGCTTCGCTGCGGCCGCGGCGCCAGCGCGAGAGGAGGCCGCCGCGCTCTTCGTGCGAGACGCCGTTGGCGAACACGGGAATGGTGAGCGTGCGCACGTGCGCCGCGGCGGCAATGACGCGCAGCGCGGCGGCGAGCGCCGCATCGTCCTGCGGCGAGAGGAGCGCGGGCACGAGCACGAGGTCGGGCACGCGCGAACCGATCGCGTCGAGGGCGCCTTCGGTCGTGTCGGCGACAATCAGCTCGGCGCCCACGCGGTGACGCACGATCGCCGAGAGATGCGCCGCCTGTCGTTTGTCCGGCTCGATGGCCAGGATGATCGGCATTCGCTATGTCCGCAACATGAAGAGCACGAGCACGACCGCCACGAGCGCAAAAATGAGCAGCGGCGCATGCGCGACCGACTGGTCGTGCGCGACCTCGGCGATCACCGTCGTCAGGTCGCGCGCCTGCTCGCCGGCGGCGGCAAGCTGCACCGAGGGCCGCGACGACAGGAAGTGCATCGAGAACTGGTCGCGCACGCGGTCGTCGATCCCGATCAGCACGAGCAGGATGACGACGAGCGTCCCGATCGACAAAAGGACTTCACGCCAGCGTCGCATGGCATCTGATCCCTTCGCAATTCACGTTCCGTCACTTTTCCGGCCGTTTCTCCGCTATCTCCGTGCGTGTGTTCCTTTTCGGCACGCGACGCGCGCAACGGAAATCGGCCTGCCGGTTACAGATTGTGCGTGTCGCCGCCGGGCGGGCGGGCCCCGGATCGCATCCGCGGCGCCTGCCGTCGACCGCTGCTAACTGCACCCCCGTCCCGCGGGTTGCGCCGCGCGCTGGGTCCGCGAAAACGACCCGTGGCACATCCGTTGCCTTTTCATGGGTCGTCGCGCGGCTGTCGCACTTACGCGGTGGTCGCATTTCGCACACAGCGTGAAAAAGCGCGTCATGGGGACGCGCCCGGAGGACACACACATGGCTCTGTCGCTCATCACCCGTCTGCAGTCGATCGTTCGCCGCGAGGAGGGTCAGGACCTTCTCGAGTACGCGC
>Ga0075435_100000089_pt1 | contig 48555 bp, 51 predicted proteins | sample RhiMethybrSRZTD4_FD_75302 | JGI IMG/M metagenome (GOLD analysis project Ga0075435, IMG submission 75302) | Populus rhizosphere microbial communities from Tennessee, USA - Rhizosphere MetaG P. TD hybrid SRZTD4 | ecosystem: Host-associated > Plants > Roots > Rhizosphere > Soil | place: USA...
GGATCTCGCGGCGCACGCGCAGGCGCGGCGCTTCCCGATCATTCCGTGCACGCTGTGCGGCTCGCAGGAAAACCTGGAGCGCAAGCGCATCGGCGAGATGCTGCGGGAATGGGAAAGGAACCACCCTGGCCGCATCGAATCGATTCTTCGTGCGATGACCGAGGTTCGGCCGTCGCACCTTCTCGACCGCAAGCTCTTCGATTTCCGGAGCCTATGAAGCCCACCGTGCTCGACCTGCGGCGCAAGAAGGGCGCCCGCCTTGCGATGCTGACCGCGTATGACTTCCCGACTGCGCGGCTCGTCGCGGAAGCGGGTGTCGACCTGATCCTCGTGGGCGACTCGCTCGGGATGGTGGTGCTCGGCTACGACACGACGCTTCCGGTGACCGTCGCCGACATGGTGCACCACACGCGCGCCGTGCGTCGCGGCGCGCCCGAGGCGTTCGTCATCGCCGACCTGCCGTTCCTCTCCTACGGCACGCCGGCGCAGGCGCTCGACAGCGCGGCGCGGCTCATGAAGGAGGCGCTGGCCGATTCGGTGAAGCTCGAAGGCGGCGAAGAAGTGGTGCCCATCGTGGAGGCTCTGGTGCGTGCCGGAGTGCCGGTGATGGGCCACGTCGGCCTCACGCCGCAGACCGCCTCGGCGCTCGGCGGCTACAAGCTGCAGGGCAAGGACGAGGCGGCCGCCAAGCGCATCATGGACGGGGCCGTGGCGCTCGAGCGGGCAGGCTGCTGGAGCGTGGTGCTCGAGCTCGTCCCGGCCCCGCTCGCGAAGCTCGTCACCGAGCGCATCGGCATCCCCACGATCGGGATCGGCGCCGGTGCGGATTGCGACGGGCAGGTGTTGGTGTTCCACGACGCGGTGGGCATGTTCTCGGGGTTCACCCCGACATTCGTGAAGCGCTATACCGAGGCCGGGACGGCGATCAAGGACGCAGTCGCCCGCTATGCGGCGGAGGTGCGCGACGGCAGCTTCCCGGGCGAGGGCAAGAGCTTCGGGATGAAGGACGAGGTCCTGAAGCGCCTTTACGGGACGTAGTGAGCTCTCGGGAGCGCCTTAGGCGCTTTCCGGTCGCCGTCATCGGCCCGGGGGCGCTCGGCTCGCTCTTCGCCGCGCGGCTGTCGAAGGTCGTCCCGGTCGCGGTCATCGGCCGTGAGTTCGAGGCCCTGCCCGAGGCCGACTGGGTCATCGTGCTCGTCAAGGCCTACGACACGGCAGGCGCGGTGCGCACCGCGCGCCGAATGAAGCCTCGCGGCGTCGTGTCGCTGCAGAACGGCCTCATCGAGTCCGTGCCGCAGGGCGTGACGACCGCAGCCGCCTGGCGGCAGGGCAAGCGCATCGTTCCGGTGACCACCGGGTCAACCCTGCTCCCGCCAGGGTTTGATCTCCTGGGAAAGTATCTGCGGAAGGCCGGGATGGAGGCGCGCGTGACCCGAGACATCCACCAGGCGCGCCTGCGCAAGCTCCTCGCCAATGTCTGCCTCAACCCGGTCACCGCCCTTTTTCGGGTGCGCAACGGCGCGCTGCGCGAGCCGCCGTACGCAATGCTGGCCGAAGCGCTGGCGTCGGAGGCGGCGCCGGTGGTGAGGGCAGAAGGACTTGCGATCACCGCCGGGGAGGCGATCGCCCTGGTGATGGACGTGGCGCGGACCACGGCGCGCAACCGTTCCAGCATGCTGCAGGACGTGCTCGCGGGCCGGCGCACCGAGAACGATCACCTGACCGGCGCGCTGCTGCGCATGGCGCGCAGGCACCGGCTCGCGGTTCCCACCCATGCGGCACTTCACCGGTTAATTCGTGTCATAGAGGGAGCACCAAAACGGCCTGGTCAACGTAGGATAGGAAGCGTGCGTTGATCCGGTGGGACGCTTGAGAGCCAATTTCGAACGAACGATGCGCCGCGGCTTCCGCTATGCCTTCTATTCGCTCATGGCGTTGCTGTTCGCGGCGGCGGGAGCCACGGTGATCGCGCAGGACTGGAGAAATGCGAGCCGGGAGCCGGTGGGCCTCGCCCCCGACCCGGCGCTCGTCAAGGAGGCCGTGGTCCAGGTCTACGGCGCGCGGGCCGTAGGCGCCAAGGGAATCTTCGGGGTGCACACCTGGTTCGCGGTCAAACCCACCAACGCGAAAAGCTGGACCGTCTACGAGGTCATCGGATGGCGCCTGCGCTGGGCGGAGTCCGTCGTGGTCGTGCGCACCCGCGAGCCCGACGGGCGCTGGTTCGGCTCGCAGCCCGAGCTCTACGCCGAGAAGCGCGGCGAAGGGGTGGACGAGCTCATCAGGCGCATCGACAAGGCGGCGCGCGACTATCCCTACGCGAATGAATACACCGTCTGGCCGGGACCGAACTCGAACACCTTCACGGCATGGATCGCGCGCGCCGTGCCCGAGCTGGGCGTCGACCTGCCGGCGACTGCCATCGGCAAGGATTACCTCGGGCGCTCCGTGTTCGGCTCTGCGCCGAGCGGCCGCGGCTACCAGATTTCCCTCGGAGGTCTCCTTGGCATCGCCGCGAGCGGGGTTGAGGGCCTCGAGCTCAACATCCTGGGGCTCAACATCGGCCTCGGCCCGAGCGGGTTGAAGCTTCCGCTGATCGGGCGCATCGGCCCGACGCTCGTTCCGGTGGTCGAGCTCGAGCCTGCGGCGCACCCCGCTCCCGCGGCGCAGGCCGCCCATGGGGCGAGCGCCGACTAGCTGGTCTTGACGTAGCTCACTTCCAGGCAGACGTTGACAAGCGCCTGGCGCTTTTCTTCGCGCACTATCTTCATCGCGCGCTCGAGCGCCGGCATGAGCTCCTTCGGCTCGCTGACGCGCTCGCCGTGTCCGCCGCTCGCCTTGACGACGTGCTCGAAGCGAGGCGAGGGCTCGAGCGTGGCGAAGGGCGGGCGTTCTCTTTCCGCGGCGTATCCCTTCGGGTAGGTCGACAGCGTCGAGCGGTGCACCGCCGCCCAGCGGGCGTTGTTCGCGATGATGAAGAGGATCGGCAGCTTCATCGCTTCCGACACGTAGTGCGCGGCGGTCGGGTTGCCGAACATGTAGGCGCCGTCGCCGACCGCGCAGATCACGCTCTTGTCCGGCGATGCGAGCTTCGCGCCGAGCGCCGCGCCCATGCCCCAGCCCAGGCCGCCCGCGGAAGGGTTGCCGAAGTAGCGGCCGGGCTCGCGGATCAGCATTTCCTCCAGCACCGTCGGATACTCGTTGACGAGGACCGTGTTGCTGTCGAGCAGGCGGTTCACGCAGGCCGAGAGCCACTTCCCCGTGATGGTCGACGGCATGGGGTCGAAGCCGGCGCGCCCTTTCTTTCTTGTTTCCTGAGATTGCTTCGTTACGCTCTGGCGTCGCTCTTCGATCATCCGCGGGGAAACCGCGTGCTTCTGCGCGCTGCGCCACAGCGCCTGCAGCGTCGCCGCGACGCCGCCGGTGAGCGCGAGGTCGGTGCGGAAGCCGCGCAGCGGATAGCGTGCAAAGAGGGGGTCCGGGCCGATGTGGATGACCTTCGCTTCAGGCTTGGGGTTGCCCTCGCGCGGGATCCAGGGCACGTCGCAGTCCACCACCAGCACGACGTCGGCTTCCTTGAGGAGTGGGTGCGGATCCCAGCCGCATTGCATCGGGTGCTCGGTGGAGAGAGCGAGGTACCGCGGCCGGTAGTGGACCACCGGCACGGCGAGCGCCTGCGCCAGTTGCTCGATCGCTCGCGAGCTCTCGGGCGTGCGGCCGCCATTCGCCGTGATGAGCAGGGGTCTTTGCGCGCCGCCCAGTAGCTTCGCGGCCTCCTCGAGCGCATCGGCGTCCGCGGCCGGAGCCGATGCCGCCTGGATCGTCGTGTCCTGCGAAAACCGCTGGCTGAAGCCCTGCGCCAGCACCTCGCGCGGCAGCGTGACGTACACCGGGCCTTGCGGCTCGCTTTTGCAGATGGCGAGCGCGCGGTCGAGCACGGTCTCGACCTGCTCGGGATGGCGCAGCTCGTAGTCCCACTTGACGAACTCGCGCAGCATGCCGCCCTGGTCGAAGTGCTCCTGCGCCCAGTGGATGTAGTTGTTGCGCGCGCCGACCAGTGCCCCGCCGCCGCCGGAGGCGGCTCCATGTCCTTCGGTGATCGGCGTGCGCCCCGCCGTGAGGAGAATGGGGATGTTCGTGCGCGAGGCGTTGATGAGGCCGTTGATCGTGTTCGCCGTGCCCACGCCGACGTGCACCATCATCGCCTGCGGCCTTCCGGTCACCATGGCGTAGCCGTGCGCCATCGCTATGCCCATGTTCTCGTGCGGCACGATCACGATTTCAGGCAGGCGCCAGCCGAGCTTCTCGCCCTTGGCGAACGCCTCGACCACGGGGGCGAAATCGGTGCCGCCGTTCGCGAAGAGGTAATCCACGCCGCGCATGGCAAGGAGGCCCATCCAGGCGTCGGCGGCGGTTTCGGGGGTGAAGGTGGTGACCGGGGATTCGGGTTTCATGCCGCGTAGTCTAAGTTCTCGCCTCCAGGTACGAGACTGGCTTCCTTTCGACCCTCAACCGCCCCTTGGGGCCCGAGCCCGGCCCCGTAGGGCCCTGAGCCGAAAGGCAGGATTGTCAAAGTCAGTTTGACAGCCTAGAATTCGGAGCCATGAATTGCGCGGAGCGTTTGGTCGAGATGTTCGGCAGCCAGGCCGACGTCGCACGCGCCTTCCAGCTCGACCGCGCGGTGGTGCACAACTGGGTGAAGATCGGCTACGTGCCGGCCCGCTGGGCGGGGGAGGTCGAGCGCGTCACCCAGGGCCGCATCCATGCGACAGAAGTACTCAATGAAGCGAGCGCGAAGAATCCGGTCCGGGTGAAGTCACGGCCCGGCGACGCACCGTTCGGCATCCTTTCGGAAAACGATCCCATGAGCCAATACGCCCCCTCCAAGCGAATCCATTCCTTCCACCCGCCGCAGCGCACCCTGATGGGCCCAGGCCCCACGGAGATCCATCCGCGCGTGCTCACCACCATGAGCCAGCCCGCGATCGGCTACCTCGATCCCGTCTTTGTCGAGATGATGGAAGAGCTGAAGTCGCTGCTGCGCTACGTCTACCAGACGAAGAACAATCTCACCTTCCCCCTGTCCGGTCCGGGCTCGGTGGGCATGGAGTACTGCTTCGTCAACATGGTCGCGCCGGGCGACAAGGTGATCGTGTGCCAGAACGGCGTGTTCGGCGGGCGCATGCTCGAGAACGCGATCCGCTGCGGCGGCACCCCGATCCTCGTCGAGGACAAGTGGGGCGACCCGGTCGACCCGAACAAGGTCGAGGATGCGCTGAAGAAGAACAAGGGGGTTTCGGTGGTGGCGTTCGTGCACGCCGAGACCTCGACCGGCGCCCAGTCCGATGCCAAGGCGCTCACCCAGATCGCGCACAGGCACGGCGCGATGGTGATCGTCGACGCGGTCACGTCGCTCGCCGGTACGCCGGTCAAGGTCGACGAGTGGGACATCGACGCGATCTACTCCGCGAGCCAGAAGTGCTTGTCGTGCACCCCGGGGCTCTCTCCCGTTTCGTTCAACGACCGGGTGGTGGAGCACGTGAAGAAGCGCAAGGACAAGATCCACAGCTGGTTCATGGACATGAACCTGCTCTTCAACTACTGGAACGCCGGCACGCGCACCTACCACCACACCGCGCCGACGAACTCGCTCTTCGCGCTGCACGAGGCGCTGCTTCTCATCCGCGAGGAAGGGCTCGAGAACGCCTGGGCGCGCGCCATGCGGCATCACCTGGCATTGAAGGCCGGACTCGAAGCCATGGGGATGAGGTTCCTGGTAAGAACCGAAAATCAATTGCCGCAGATGAACGCGGTGCTGTGCCCGCAGGGCGTGAACGAGGCCGAAGTGCGCAAGACCCTGCTCAACGAGTTCGGCATCGAGATCGGCGCCGGCCTCGGGCCGCTCGCCGGCAAGATCTGGCGCATCGGCCTGATGGGCTATTCCTGCCGCCCCGACAACGTGATGCTGTGCCTCTCGGCCCTGGGCTCGGTGCTCTCCGACATGGGCATGCCGGTGCACGTGGGCGACGCCGAGGCCGCCGCGCACGGCGCCTACGCCCAGATGCACGTCAAGGACGCGCAGCGCAAGAAGCGGGCGGCCTAGGGATGGAGTACGCGATCGGGGCGGACGCGGAATTCCTGCGGGTCTTGATGCAGGGGCGCGACACCGACGTCCCGCCGTCCGCGATTTGCGCCCAGGTTTTCGCCGAGAGCGAGCGCCTCGAGCGGCCGCGCATCCTGATCGAGCTGGATCAGAAGATTCCGCTCTCGCTCGCGAGCCAGCAGCAGCTGATCGAGGCGCTGCCGAAGATCGGCTTCTCCGCCGAGCACAGCATCGCGCTCGTGCACCGCACGCCAATCGCGCAGATGGCGAACCAGCACATCGACATGCTCGCCGCGAGGCGCAAGCTTGCCGTACGCAACTTTCGCGACGTCGAGCAGGCGAAGGAGTGGCTGCGGACGCGCTGACGCGCGCCCTTACGCTGCGGCGACCGGGGAAGGATGGTACGGCAGGCCGCCAACGGCGCCCGCGTCCCACAGGCGCTCGAACGCGTCGCGCGGAAGCGGCTTGCTGCAGAGATAGCCCTGGTATTCGTCGCTTCCCAGCCTTTTCAGAAAGCGCCGCTGCGCCTCGTTCTCCACGCCTTCGGCCACCACCCTCAGGCGCAAGCTGTGCGCCAGCGCGATGATCGCCCGCACGATCGCCGCGTCGTTGTAATCGGTGGAGATGTCGCGGATGAACGAAGCGTCGATCTTCAGGGTCTTCAGCGGAAAACGCTTCAGGTAGCTCAAGCTGGTGTAGCCGGTGCCGAAGTCGTCCATCGACAGATGCAGGCCCATCCGGTTCAGCCGATCGAGCATCACAGTGGCCTGCGACGCGTTTTGCATGATCACGCTCTCGGTGATCTCGAGCTCAAGCCACTTCGCATCGAGCCCGGCTGCCTGCAGAACCTGGGCGACCTGGCCATCCAGGTCTTTCTGGCGCAGCTGCGCGCCGGAGATATTCACGGCGACTCGAAGCGGCGAGCGACCCTGGTCCTGCCAGGCCCTGTTCTGCCGGCAGGCTTCACCCAGCACCCAGTGGCCGAGCGCGCCGATGAGCCCGGTCTCTTCGGCGAGCGGGACGAACTCCGAGGGCAGCATCAGGCCCTTCGCCGGATGGCGCCAGCGCACCAGGGCCTCCATCCCGCTGAGGCGGCCCGTGCGCATATCCACCTTGGGCTGGTAGTGCAGCTCGAGCTCGCGCCGACCGATGGCTTTGCGCAGGTCGTTCTCGAGGACCAGGCGCTCCGGGAAGAACGTATTCATCTCGGGCGCGAACAGCTGGGCGTCGTTGCAGCCGGTCTTCTTGACGTGGTACATCGCGGCGTCGGCGTTGGTGATGAGCGCCTGCGCGCTCTCGCCGTGAAAAGGATAGACGCTGATGCCGACGCTGGCGCTGACGCGCAACTCATGGTCCTGCACGCGCAATGGCGTGCCGAACGCGTCGAGGATCTTGCGCGCGACCGCGAGCGCGTCTTCGGCGTGCACGACCTGGCGCAGCAGCACCACGAACTCGTCGCCGCCCAGGCGCGACACGGTGTCCTCCGTGCGCACCACCGCGCGCAACCGCGCGGCAGCGCCGCGCAGCAGCTCGTCACCGACAAAGTGGCCGAGCGAGTCGTTGACCGTCTTGAAGCGATCCAGGTCGACAAACAGCACGGCGCACACGGTGCCGGCTCGCTTGCACACTTCGAGGGTCTGCTGCAGGCGGTCTTCGAGCAGGAGGCGGTTCGGCAGCTCGGTCAACGTATCGTGCAGCACCAGATGCCTCAGCTCGGCGTTTGCCCGCTGCAGCGAGGCCGCCAGAAGCGCGGTCTTGGAGGCCATGCGGGCGTCGAGAACCGACAGCACCAGCGTCACGCAGAGGACGAGGAAGGTGACCACGGCGATGGTGCCGGCCATCCAGGAATTGTCCATGACCGGGCCGTTGCGGCAGATCGAGTCCGGCGCGAAGTGCGCCGCCGCCATCGCGGTGTAGTGCATTCCGGCGATGGCAAAGCCCATGACGACCGCGGCCGCGAGCTTCGCGTACAGCATCCAGATCGCTTCGCCGCGCAGCGTGAACGCGATCCACAACGCCGCGAGCGACGCGCCGATCGCTACGGCGATCGACGCCAGGAACAGCCAAGGGTCGTACACGATCGCCGGGTCCATGCGCATCGCCGCCATGCCGGTGTAGTGCATCGAGGCGATGCCCAACCCCATCAGCACGGCCCCGATCGCCAGGCGCCTCCGGTCGAGCGTATCGCGGCCGACGGTGTGCAGGGCGAATCCGGAGACGACCACCGCGATCAGCATCGACAGCAGCGTGATCGGCACGTCGTAGCCCAGCGGGACCGGCAGGCTGAAGGCGAGCATGGCGATGAAGTGCATCGACCAGATGCCAGTCCCCATGGAGAATGCGCCACCCGCGAGCCACAGCCGCGCGGAACGGCCGCTCGACGCCTTGATGCGCGTTGCGAGGTCGAGCGCCGTATAGGACGCCAGGATCGCAACCAGCAGGGAGACGAGCACCAACCAGTAGCTGTAGGTGCCGGACATTGCACCCCAATGCTAGGGGTGCGGGCGCCGGTCGCGAATCGGGCAATTGTGATGATTCTTATGGCGCGGGCCGCGGCATGCAAACTTCGTCACGGGTTAGAGCGTGGTGCTGACCTTCTTTGGCCCTCTTACAGGCCGAGGCGGCGCCAGATCTCGACCGAGAGCGCGGCCTGGTTCAGGGTGTAGAAGTGCAGGCCGGGGACGCCGGCCTCGATGAGCTTGCGGCAGAGCTCGCTCACAGCGTCGACGCCGAACGCCCGGATCGATTTCGCGTCGTCGCGGTAGCCTTCGAGCTTGATCCGCATCCAGCGCGGGATCTCGGCGCCGCACGCGTCCGAGAAGCGCGCGAGCTGCGCGAAGTTCGCGATCGGCATGATCCCGGGCACGATGGGAACGGCAATGCCGGCGCGGCGTGCCTCGTCGACGAAGCGGAAGTACGCGTCCGCGTTGTAAAAGTACTGCGTGATCGCCGAATCGGCGCCCGCGTCGACCTTGCGCTTGAAGTTGCGCACCTCGTCGGCGGCGTTGCGCGTCTGGGGATGGTATTCCGGGTAGCAGGCGACCTCGATGCGGAACCAGTCGCCGGTCTGCTCGCGGATGAACTGCACCAGCTCGCTCGCGTGGCGCAGCTCGCCCGCGGCGGCGAGGCCGGAGGGCAGGTCGCCGCGCAGCGCCACGAGGTGCCGGATGCCGTTCGAGCGATAGCGCTCGAGCTGCTCGGCGAGGTCCTTGCGCGTCGAGGCGATGCAGGAGAGGTGCGGCGCCGCCTCGTGGCCGGCGGCGCGGATCTCGAGCACCGTCTCGAGCGTGCCTTCGCGGGTGGAGCCGCCGGCGCCGAAGGTGCAGGAGAAAAACCGCGGCTTGAGCGCCGCCAGCTCCTGCCAGGTCGCCCGCAGCTTCGCTTTCCCCTCCGGCGTCTTCGGCGGAAAGAACTCGAAGCTATTGTCCATCGACGTAGGGCTTGAGCGCCGCGTACACCGCGCGGTTGACGGGCGCGTCGAGGCCCGCCTCGTCGCTCATCCTCGCCACGGCGCCGCAGAGCCACGGCGCCTCGAGCCGCCCCCGGTTCTCGAGGTCATGGGCGAGCGAAGCCTTCATCCCGGCGTGCAGGCCGTCGGCGAACTTCATGCGCGCCTCGACGAAGTCGTCGGCGAGCGCCACGCCTCGCGCGCGGCCCAGGCGCCAGGTCTCTCGCATCGCCTGCTCGAAGAGCCAGCGCAGGTCGGGATCGCTTCGCACCACGCCGAGCGGCGCGCGGGCCACCGCCGTGGCGCTCGAAACCGCCACCAGGAACACGAACTTCTCCCAGTTCGCTCTTACGATGTCGTCCGGGATCTCCGCGTTGATCTTTGCTTCCCGGCAGGCCGCGAGGAACGCCTCGGCTTTTCCCTTCTGTGAAGGCAGGACGGGCCCGAACTGCAGCCGCGACATGTCGCCGATGTGCTCGATCACGCCCGGCGATTTGACGCGCGTGGCGATGTAGGCGGAGCCGCCCAGCACGGCCTGCTCCGGAAATATTTTTCTGAGGCGTGCGATCGATTCGACTCCGTTCTGGAACGGGATGATCGCGGTCTCCGGCCCGACGACCGGCCGCAGCATCTCGGCGGCCGCTTCGGTGTCCCAGAGCTTGACCGCAAAGATCACCACGTCGACGACGTTCGCTTCCCGCGGATCCTCGAACACGCGCACCTTGAGGGACGCGTTCCCATGCGGGCTTTCCACCTTCAATCCACTGGTGCGAATGGCTTCGAGGTGCCTACCGCGCGCGAAGAAGGTGACGTCGTGGCCGGCCTGCTGAAGCCTGGCGCCGAAGTAGCCGCCAACGCCTCCGGCGCCCATGGCGGCGATTTTCATTATTTCAGTAGCGGTAGTGGTCGGACTTGTACGGCCCGGCCTTCGCTACCCCGATGTATTTGGCCTGCTCGTCGGTGAGGTCGGTCAGCATCGCGCCGAGCTTCGAGAGCTGCAGCCGCGCCACCTTCTCGTCGAGCTGCTTCGGCAGGATGTAGACGCCCACCGGATACTTCGCCGTGTTGGTGAAGAGCTCGATCTGCGCGAGCACCTGGTTCGCGAACGACGAGCTCATCACGTACGACGGGTGGCCGGTGCCGCAGCCGAGATTCACCAGCCGCCCTTCGGCCAGCATGATGATGCGCTTGCCGTCGGGGAAGATGACGTGGTCGACCTGCGGCTTGATGTTGTCCCACTTGTACTGGCGCAGCGCGGCGATGTCGATCTCGTTGTCGAAGTGGCCGATGTTGCACACGATCGCGTTGTTCTTCATGCGCTTCATGTGCTCGTGGGTGATGACCATGAAGTTGCCGGTCGCGGTGACGAAGATGTCCGCCTTGTCGGCGGCGTAGTCCATGGTCACGACCTTGTAGCCCTCCATCGCCGCCTGCAGCGCGCAGATCGGGTCGATCTCGGTGACCCAGACCTGCGCCTGGAGCCCGCGCAGCGCCTGGGCCGAGCCCTTGCCGACCTCGCCGTAGCCGGCGACCACCGCGACCTTGCCCGCGACCATGACGTCGGTGGCGCGCTTGATCCCGTCGACCAGCGACTCGCGGCAGCCGTAGATGTTGTCGAACTTCGACTTGGTCACCGAGTCGTTCACGTTGATGGCAGGGAAGAGAAGCCGTTTTTCCTTCGCCATCTGGTAGAGGCGATGCACCCCGGTGGTGGTTTCCTCGGTCACCCCCAAGATGCCCTTTCCGACCTTCGAATACCACCCGGGCTGGGATTGCAGGCGTGCCTTGATGGCCTTGAAAAGCGAGACTTCTTCCTCGCTTTTGGGATCGTCGAGCAGGGAAGCGTTCTGCTCGGCCTTCTTGCCGAGGTGCACCAGCAGCGTGGCGTCCCCGCCGTCGTCCAGGATCATGTTGGGCCCGCCGGCGCCGAACTCGAAGATCCGGTGGGTGTATTCCCAGTACTCGTCGAGCGACTCGCCCTTGTAGGCGAACACCGGCGTGCCCCCGGCGGCGATGGCGGCGGCGGCATGGTCCTGGGTCGAGAAGATGTTGCAGGACGCCCAGCGCACTTCCGCCCCCAGCGCCTTCAGGGTCTCGATCAGCACCGCGGTCTGGATCGTCATGTGCAGCGACCCGGCGACGCGCGCGCCCTTCAGCGGCTGGCGCGATGCGTACTCCTGCCGGATCGCCATCAGCGCCGGCATCTCCGATTCGGCGATCGCGATCTCCTTGCGGCCCCAGTCGGCGAGCGCCAGGTCGGCGACCTTGAAATCCGTGAATCTCGAATCAACCTTCATCGAACCTCCTGAAAAGCAAAGGCGCTCGCACCGTTTCCAGTGCGAGCGCCGTTGGATTTGGCTGAGCCTGACCCCGCCGTGGTCGGACTGCGATTTGGCAGGGACGCAACGCTCCTCAGCGGCGTGAATTCTACCCGGATATTGTTCCTGTTCAAAGGCCGGCCGAGCCTGCATGCTGGCGGCCCGTGGACAGCTCGTACGTAGCCAGCGTCGTTTTCCTGAAGATCCAGGAGTTTGCCTCTCGCGCAGCGAGCGAGCAGGCGCGCCAGCGCGCGCAGCTCGAGGCCGTGATCGCGGTCACGACGGCGGACCTCGCGCCCGCGAGCCGCGTCGTGCTGGACGCTTCCGACGGCGCGGCGATCGTCGTGCTTGCGAATCCCGCGGGCGCGCTGCGGCTCGCCGAGCGCGCGCTCAAAGCGTCGGCGGCAGGCCTGCCGCTCTGCGCAGGGATCAACCACGGCGCGGTGCGCGTTCTCGGCAGCGGAATGGGCGAGGCCATGGTGGGCGACGGCATCGCCGTGGCCGCGAGCATCGCTCAGTTCGCGCCGGCCTCCGAGGTGCGCGCGACGCGGGCGTTTCGCGACGCGCTCGCCGACGCCGCCCCCGGACAGGAAGCGTCGCTGGTGCCGAAGGGCGCCTCCTCCGACGCGAGCCTGCGCAGCCACGAGCTCTTCACCCGCGATCGCGCCGAGCTGCAGCGCCGTGCACGCACCTACAGAGCGCTCAGCACCGCGGCCGTCGTCGTGCTGCTCGCGAGCGGCATCGGCTGGCGCGTCTCGCAGCAGGGCAAGGATGCCTTCTTCGACGGGCTCGCCGCCAAGTACCGCGCCACCACGGCGCAGGGCGAGCGTTACGTGCGCGGGCTCGTCGACAAGGCGAAATTCCAGTGAGCAAGCAGAAGAAGATCGGCCGCTACAAGATCCTCGGCGAGCTCGGCCGCGGCGCGATGGGCGTGGTGTACCGGGCCGAGGATCCGGCGCTCGACCGCGTGGTCGCGCTGAAGACGATCCTCCTCTCCGACGACGTCGAGAACCGCAAGGACTATGAGAAGCGCTTTGCCCTCGAGGCGAGGGCCGCGGGCAAGCTCAACCACCCGAACATCGTCACCACCTTCGATTTCGGCGAGGAGGGCGACCTCGCTTTTTTGGCGATGGAGCTGCTCGAGGGCACGGACCTGCGCACGCGGCTGAAGGAAAAGGGCCTTGCCACCGATGACGCGGTCGAGATCGCGGTGCAGGTCGCCGACGGCCTCGGGTTCGCGCACGAGCGCGGCGTCGTGCACCGTGACATCAAGCCGGGCAACATCATGCTCCTCGAGCGCGGCGGCGCAAAGATCATGGACTTCGGCATCGCCCGGATGCGCTCGGACGACTTCAAGACCAGCACCGGGATGGTGCTCGGCACGCCGCGCTTCATGTCGCCCGAGCAGATCGCGGGCGTCGCGGTCGACCAGCGCTCCGACGTGTTCTCGCTCGGCGTGGTGCTCTACGAGATGCTGACCGGCCAGATGCTCTTCGCCGGCGCCGACTCCGCGCAGATCGCGCATAACGTCACCAACATCGAGCACGAGCCGCCGTCGCGGCGCAACAAGGAAGTGAGCTCGCTCCTAGACTTCGTGGTCGCGCGCGCGCTGAAGAAGGATCCCGCGGTGCGCTACCAGGACGCCTACGAGTTCGCGGCGGACCTGCGCACCTGCCTCGCCGAGCTGCGCGGCCAGCCGGCGACCGAAACCAAGCGCGACACGACCAAGACCGTCAAGCTCGCGCGCAAGATCGACAGCAAGCAGCCCGCGCCGGTGGCGGGCGCGATCGCCGCGAGCACGCGGCTTTCGCTCTCGCGCCAGTTCGATTCGCGCGCGGCGCTGAAGCGCCTCGCCGCGCCCGGGATGCTTGACCGAGCCTCGCTCGTGCGCCCGCCGAGGCACGTCGGCCTGCTGCGCCGGATCTGCCGCGACGCCGGCCCGCGGCTCCTCTTCATCTCCTCGCTTCTCGCCGCCGCCGCAGGCAGCTGGATCGCCTTCGGCTGAGTCCCGCTTCGCAATCGGCTTTCAGTTCCTGCAGCATCAACGGTATGATCGCGCCCACGATGCATCTGGGACCGAGATCTATCGTCGCCGTGGGTGTGGTGCTCGCCGCCGGCTGCGTCAGCATGCCCGGCCCCGCCCCCGCTCCGTCGACCGATTCGAGCACGAAGGCGGTCTCGAGCCTGGTCGAGAGCGCGCGCGCCGACGCATCCGCGGGACGCCTGGACAGCGCCGCAGCCTCCATGGAACGGGCGATCCGGCTCGCGCCACGCAATGCGCGCTTATGGCAGGAGCTCGCGCGCGTGCGGCTCAAGCAGGGCGATTTCGCCCAGGCGGAGCACGTCGCCCTGAGGTCCAACAGCCTCAACCGCGGCGATGCGAGCCTGCGGGTCGAGAACTGGGACATCATTGCGCAAGCACGCGCGGCACGCGGGGATACCGCGGGAGCGAGCTCCGCACGCGAGCTGGCCAAGCGAATCGAATACTAGGAAGCCTCGAACGTAACGAGGCCCATGCCGGTGGTCATGGGTGCGTAGTAATGGCGATGGACGCGCTTGCCGCGCGCGGCCCCGCGCATCGTCAGCCACATGATCAGCTCCACCGCCTCGGCGCCGGCCTCCTCCATGATCTTCTGGTGCGTGATGCCGGCAAGCGCCGCGGGGTCGGATTCGAGCCTGTCGAGGAACCACTGGTCGAACGCTTCGTTGACGTGGCCGAAGCGCCGGCCCTGGAGCTGGTGCGACATGCCTCCGGTTCCCATGACCACGACGCGCGCGTCAACGGGGTAAGACTCCACCGCGGCCCGCAGGGCGTATCCAAGGCGGAAGCAGCGTCGCGCGGTGGGCAACGGGTGTTGGATGACGTTCACCTGCAGCGGGATGGCGCGCACCGGCCAGCCCCTCATTGCTTCCTGACCTTGCCCATGGGGAAAGCACAGGTTCATCGGCACGAGGAAGCCGTGCTCGACGGCGATCTCCTGGCACAGCGTGAGGTCGAATTCGTGCTCGTAGATGAGCGCTTCGGAAAGATGGATGGAGAGATCGAGGTCGCCCTTCACCTCGGGCAGCGGCCGCGTACCGAAGCCTTCGTCTCCGATGGCATAGCGCTCGGCAACGCCGAGCGCGAAGGTGGGGTACTTGTCGAAGCCGAAGTCTGCCGCGTGGTCGTTATAGACCACGATGGCGACGTCGGGTTTCAGTTGCGCGAGCCACTCGCGCACCGGGACGTACGCATCGAAAAGCGGCTTCCACGCCGGCTCCTGCGTGCGGTTGCGGTCCACGACCGGACCGACCGATGGAACGTGCGACAGCCCGATCCCTCCGACGATCTTTCCCATCAAACCGCGCCGGAGATCTTGCGGGTTGAGAGAAACTCTTCGTAGCTCTCGCCACGCATCTGGGCGCCCATCCGGTAGAGCCCGTTGCCGGTGACCGAGCCGATCTTAAGAAGGTAGTAGATGTTTGTGCCGGCCTCGATAAGACCCTTGAAGTCGCGCTTGCGGATGAGCTCTTTTTCAGTGTCGGTGAGCGCGAAGCGCGACATGACCGCCTCCTCGTCCCGCTTGAAGGCTTCACGCTCCTGCGACGAGCAGAGCGCCGCGCACAGCTTGTTCAGCCGCCGCCCGCGATGCGACAGGCGCAGATCGAAGATGCTGGTATCGGGAATCGGCCGCAGCATGATCCGAGCATACTACCCGGCGAACTCACCGAGGAAGATGCGCTTCACCTCGGCCGAGCGAAGAAGCTCCGAAGAAGGCCCGCTCAAGACCGTGCGGCCCGACTCGAGCACCACGCCGCGGTCGGCGAGCCGGAGCGAGAGCTCTACGTTCTGCTCGATGAAGAGAATGCCGATGCCCTGCTCGCCGCGGATGCGGCGCACCAGCTCGCCGATCTCCGCCACCATCATGGGCGCAAGGCCGAGGAACGGCTCGTCGATCATCAGCAGCTTGGGCCGCGCCATCAGGCCGCGCGCGATCGCCACCATCTGCTGCTCGCCGCCGGAGAGCGTATGCGCGAGCTGCGAGCGGCGCGTCCTGAGCAGCGGGAGAAGGGCTTCCAGCCGAGCGAGCGTCTCCTCGCGCTGTGGCCGGGCACGCGGATTGTGGGCGCCGAGGAGCACGTTGTCGTGCACCGTGAGGAAGGGAAAGAGCCGCCTTCGCTCGAGGACGTGCGCGATGCCCAGCGCTGCGCGGCGGTGGGCCGGCATGCCGTCGACGCGCTGCCCTTCGAACACCACGCTGCCGGCGCGCGGCCGCAGCAATCCCGAGATCGTGTTCACGAGCGTGGACTTGCCGGCGCCGTTCGGGCCGAGCACGGCGACGATCTCGCCGGCCCCCACACGGAGGCTCGCTTCCCACAGCACCTGGAAGTCGCCGTAGGCGACATCGAGCGAATCGACGGCAAGCTGAGGCGTCGCGTTCACGCGACGTAGGCCTGGCCGAGGTAGGCCTCGACCACCTTGGGGCTGCGCGCCACGGCAGCGGTTTCGCCGTCGGCAATCACCTCGCCCATGTGCAGCGCGACGATGCGCTGCGCGACCGCGGTGACCACCCGCATGTTGTGCTCGATCACGAGGAGCGTCAGTCCGCCCGCGTGGAGCTCGCGCACGAGATCGACCAGCGCCGGAATGGAGCGTTGGTCGACGCCGCCGGTCACCTCGTCGAGCAGGAGCACCCGCGGCCCGGTGGCGAGCGCCCGCGCGAGCTCGAGGCGCTTGCGCTGTCCGGTCGAGAGCGTGCGCGCATGGGCGTTCGCCTTCTCGAGAAGGCCGACGCGCCGCAGCCACTCGTGCGCCTGCGCGCGCGCATGCTTCACGTCCTTGGTTCGGGTAAGGGCGCCGACCATGACGTTTTCGGCGACCGTCATGCCCTGGAACGGGCGCAGCTTCTGGAAGGTCCGGGCGATGCCGCGGCGGCAGACGAGGTCGGGCGAAAGCCCGGTGAGGCGCGCCCCTTCGAGCTCGACTTTCCCCTCGTCGGGCGCGCAGAAGCCGCTGATGCATTCGAAAAGCGTCGACTTGCCGGCGCCGTTCGGGCCGATGATGCCGACGAGCTCGCCGGCAGCGACGTCGAACGTGATGCCGCGGTTGGCGATGATGCCGCCGAAGCGCTTGGTGATCGCGTTCACCCGAAGGAACGTCATGACGACTTTCTGAAGAAACCAACCAGGCCGAACGGCGCGTACCGGACCATGAGGATCAACGCGGTCCCGTAAAGAATGAGGTACAGCCCGACGAGGTGCGAGCCGAGCCCGCCGAACTCGGCGCGCAGCCACGTTTCCACGCTCGTCACGAGCACTGAACCGAGGAACGGCCCGAGCGCGGTGCCCAGCCCGCCGATGATCGCGGCAAGCGCAAAGCGCACCGAAAGGTCGACCGAGAAGACGTAGAGCGGATCGACGAAGCCGACGTACTGCGCCCAGAGCGCGCCGCACACGGCGGTGAAGGCTGCGCTCGCGGCGATCGCCGCGACCTTGAGCCGGCGCGCCCTCACGCCGAGCGAGAGCGCCGCGTCCTCGTCCTCGCGCACTGCCGCGAGCTGGAAGCCGCGTCGTGAGCGCTCCAAGTACAGCTGAGACAGATAGATTGCCAAGGCCAGGCCGAGGACGATCCAGACCCAGATGCGCTTGTCGGCGATGCCGAGCGTCCAGAACCCGGCGCGGAACGGCACCGGAATTCCCTCCGAGCCGGAAGTGAAGCCGCGCCAGCGGGCCGCGCCGAGGAGGAGCACCTGCGACACCGCGATGGTCGCGATGACGAAGTACGGCCCGCGCAGGCGGTTGGAAAGGAAGCCGATGACCGTGCCCGCGGCCGTCGCGAGTGCAGCGCCGATGGCGACGCCGTACCACGGCGAGATGTTCCAGCGCACCCCGCAGAGCGCGGCGGCGTACGCGCCCAGGCCGAAGAACGCGGAATGGCCGAGCGAGATCTGTCCCGCATAGCCGCCGGCGATGTTCCATGCGCCCGCGGCGCATCCCCAGACGAGGATGAGCACCAGCGTATCCAGAAGAAAGGCGTCGTCGACGGCGAGCGGCGCAAGCCCGGCGGCGGCGAAGAAGGCGATCGCGGCGGCCGCCGAGGTCCTCATACGCCGAGCGACTCCGAGCCGCGCTGGCCGAGAAGGCCCGCCGGCCGCACCACGAGAATGGCGATGAAGAGGAGCAGGTAGAGCACCTCCTTCCAGGAGGTCCCGATGGTGTAGGAGCCGACGACTTCGACGGCGGCGACGATGAGAGCCGCGACGAGCGCCCCCACCATGTCGCCGAGCCCGCCGAGCACGACGGCGATATAGGCGATGAGCACGAATTGCAGCCCCGCGGTCGGATAGACCGGATAGATCGGCGCGAGCAGCACGCCGGCCCCGCCGACGCACGCGATGCCGACCGCCCACGTCAGCGCATAGATGCGGCCGGTGTCGATTCCCATCAGCATGGCCGCGGAGCGGTCCTGGGCCGTCGCGCGCATCAGCTTCCCGGTGTAGGAGAAGCGCATGAAGGCGAAGAGCGCGCCGGTGGCGGCGACGGCGAGGACGAACGCCACCGCCTGCGCGAGATTCATCACCGCGCCGCCGAGGTTGATCACCGACCCGTAGTAGCTCGTGCGCACGAAGCGCGCGTCGCCGGTCCAGAGCACGAGCGCCAGGTTTTGCAGCACGATGGAGAGGCCGACGGTGGTGAACACCTGCACGTTGTGCGAGGTGTGCACGATGGGCCGCATGACGAGCGCGTAGCTTCCCCAGCCCACCGCAAGGAAGAGGGGCACGGCGAGGACCAGCGTCAGGTACGGATCCGCGTGCAGCAGCGTGAAGGCCCAGAACGCCGCGTACATTCCCAGCATCAGGAATTCGCCGTGCGCGAAGTTCACGACGCGCATGACGCCGAAAATCAGCGTCAGCCCGACCGCGATCAGGGCGTAGATCCCGCCGAGCAGGATCGTCGAGACGACGAGCTGGGCGACCAGGCTATTTACGCGGGTTATTTACGTTGCTGCCAAGGGCCGAGCGGCACCCACTTCGCGCGGTTGCTCGTGAGGTCCTCCGGCCAGACGGTGACGAGCGAGCCGTTCTGCCACTGCAGCATGTAGTGCTGCACGCGCTCGTTCGAATTCTGTCCCGATTCGTCGAACTTCACGCCCCAGCCGTTGATGAGGCTGCCGACCGGGACATCCATCTTCATCACCGCGGCGCGGAACTTGTCCAGGTCGTCGGTCTTGGCGGCGTCGAGCACGACCTTCAGGAGCCACAGGCCGCCCGCGGCAAGCTGGTGCCCGCCGGTGGGCACGTCCGAGCCGGTCTTGGCCTTCACCGCCTCGCGGAAGGCGCGCTCGATTTTCTGCCCGTCGGGCCGCATCTTGTCGACGAGGAAGCCCACGCCGGGCTCGCTCAGCGCGAAAGGCCCGTTCGAATCGTTCCCGAGCGCCTTGCCGAAGCCGGGATTGCCGTAGCCGGTCGCGCCGGCGTGCACCACCGCCTTCACGTCGAAATTCTGCTCGCGCGCCTGGCGCCAGAAGAGGATCGCGTCCTGGTCGCGCGCGATGTGATGCACCACGTCCGGGTTCGCGCCCTTCAGCTTGAGGATGACCGGCGTGAGATCGTTGGTGGTGAAGGTGTAGTACTCGAGCGCCACCTCCTGCATGCCGAATTCCTTCTTGGCGCGCTCGCGCGCCGCCTCGGTGACGCCTTGGCCGTACGAGGAGTCCTCGGCGATGTAGGCGATGCGCAGCTCGCTCGGCTTCTTGCCGAGGCGCGGCGCGAGGTACTTGGCGATGAACTCCACGTTGTACCAGCCGAAGCCGACGCCGTCGATTTCCGTGCGGAAGACGTTCTTCAGTCCGCGCCGGGTAAAGCGCGGATCGACGCACGAGGTCTCCCAGTAGATGACGTTCTGCCGCGCCGCCGCCTCGCTCGCCGCGCCGCACAGCGTCGAGGAGAACGTGCCGGTGATGATCTTTACCCGCTCGCGCGTCGCGAGCCGCGTGGCCTCCGACGCCGCGGCGGTCGGGTCGGGCGCGTCGCCGACCACGAGGACGAGCTTGCGGCCCATCACGCCGCCGAACTGGCTGTTGATGAGGTCGCGCATGATCTCGTAGCCCTCGAGGTGCAGCTTGCCCTGCACCGCGAGGTTGCCGGTGAGCGGCTCGAGCACGCCGAGCCGGTATTCGCCCTTGAGTTGTGCCTGAGTGATCCCGAGATGAAACGCCAGCACGGCGCCAAGCGCGCCGGCGATGAGCTTCTTCATGTCCCGCCCCCTCCTCACAGGTTGGAGAAACGGCGAGAGAATGCCCTATCGGCGCGTCGCGGTAAATGACCTCAAATCAGGGACAGACCACGTTTTCCCGCATCGAGGTCTGAAAAAACGTGGTCTGTCCCTGATTATGGGAGGGCGAATCAGCCGCCCCAGACTTCGCGGGCCGTCTCGATACAAAGGCGAAGCTTCGCCTTCTCCTGCTCTTCCGTGAGGTTGTTGCCGTGGTGGGTGCTCGAGAAGCCGCACTGCGGGCTCAGGCAGAGGTTTTCCATCGGCACGAACTTGGACGCCTGCTCGATCCGCTGCTTGAGCTGATCCTTGGCCTCGAGCTGCGGCACCTTGGAGCTCACCAGGCCGAGCACGACTTTCTTCCCTTTCGGGATGTAGCGCAGCGGCTCGAATCCGCCGGCGCGGTCGGTGTCGAACTCGAGGAAGAAGCCGTCGACGTCGATCTTCGAGAACGCGGTCTCCGCGACGTAGTCGTAGCTGCCGCTCGCGAGCCAGGTGCTCTTGAAGTTGCCGCGGCAGGTGTGGATGCACACTGCCATGTCGTCGGGCACGTCGCGGATCGCGGCGTTGACGGCCTCGGCGTAAAGCGCCACGTCCCTCTTCGGATCGTCGCCGAGCTTGCGGAACTGCTCCTGCACCTTCGGGTCGCCGAACATCGCGATGGTGGTGTCGTCGATCTGGAGGTAGCGGCAGCCCGCCTTGTACAGGTCCGCGATCTCCTCGCGATAGCACTGCGTGAGGTCGGCCCAGAAGTTATCGAGGTCGGGGTAGGTCTTCTTGATCGAGGCGCGGTCGGCGCGAGCGTGGAGCATCGCCGGCGAGGGCATGGTGAACTTCGGCGTGCCCTTGCTTACGTTCGCCTTGAGGAACTTGAAGTGCTCGAGCATGTTCGGCCGCGTGCGGCGGATGCGGCTCTCGACCAGCATGAACGGCGGCTGCTCGTCGGTGCCCTTGAACTTGGCGTCGCCGTAGGCGTCGCCCTTCGCGAGCTCCACGCCGTCGAAGCCATGCAGGAAATCGATGTGCCACCAGTCGCGGCGGAATTCGCCATCGGTCACCGACGGGATGCCGATCGACTCCTGCAATGCGATCACTTGCTTGATGCAGCGCTCCTGCACCGCCTTCAACTGCTCTTGCGTGATCTCACCTTTCTTCGCTCTGGCACGCGCCTCGTGAAGCTCGCGCGGACGCAGCAGGCTGCCGACGTGGTCGGCACGAAAGGGTGGTTTCATCGGACCTCCTTGAAACAAACTACGCTGCTTGCTTGAGCGCGAGCGCCTTGTCCGTGGCTTCCCAGGTGAATTCAGGCTCCTCGCGGCCAAAGTGGCCGTAGGCGGCGGTTTTCTCGTAGATCGGCCGCAGCAGGTCGAGCATCTGGATGATGCCCTTCGGCCGCAGGTCGAAGTTCGCCTGCACGAGCTGCGCGAGCTTCTCGTCGGAGAGCTTGCCGGTGCCGTGCGTCGTCACCATCACGCTGGTCGGTTGCGCCACGCCGATGGCATACGAGACCTGCACCAGGCAGCGCGAGGCAAGCCCGGCGCCGACGATGTTCTTCGCGACATAGCGCGCGGCATACGCCGCTGAACGATCGACCTTCGACGGGTCCTTGCCGGAGAACGCGCCGCCGCCGTGCGGCGCCGAGCCGCCGTAGGTGTCGACGATGATCTTGCGGCCGGTGAGGCCGCAGTCGCCGGTCGGCCCGCCGATCTCGAAAGCGCCGGTCGGGTTGACCAGATATTTCACCTTGCCCTTCACCATGTTTTTCGGCAGCACGGGCTTGATGATCTGCTCGATCACGGCCTCCTCGATCTGCTTGTGGGTGAGGCCGGGCGCGTGCTGGGTGGAGAGCACCACCGTCTCGATCGACTCGGGCTTGCCGTGCGCGGCGTAGCGCATGGTGACCTGCGACTTGGCGTCGGGCCGCAGCCACGGCAGGCGGCCGTCGCGGCGCACTTCGGCCTGGCGCTCGACCAGCCGGTGCGAGAGGTAGATCGGCATCGGCATCAGCTCCGGCGTCTCGTCGCAGGCATAGCCGAACATCAGGCCCTGGTCCCCGGCGCCCTGGTCGAGGTCGAGGCCCTTGCCTTCGTCCACGCCCTGCGCGATGTCGCGCGACTGCTCGCCGTAGGCGACGATGACTGTGCAGGTGTGGGTATCGAAGCCGATCTTCGGATCGGTGTAGCCGATGCGCTGGATGGTCTTGCGCGCGACCGCGTCGAAATTCACCCGCGCGTTGGTGGTGATCTCGCCGGCCAGCACCACGAGGTTGTTCTTCACCAGCGTCTCGGCAGCGACGCGCGAGCGGGGGTCCTGGGCTAAAATCGCGTCGAGCACCGCATCGGAGATCTGGTCGGCGACCTTGTCCGGATGCCCTTCGGACACCGATTCGGACGTAAACAGAAATTCGCTCATTGCGTGCGCCTTCTTGTGGGAGGGCGCAAGGATACCAAAATCTTGTCTTTCCCCAGCGTTCTCCTGCGTTTCGCCGGGAAGCTGCCGTTGCCGCTCTTGCATGCGTTGGGAAGCGCCCTCGGCTGGGCGATCTATGGGATTTCGCCCACCTATCGCAGGAACCTGCGCGCCAATCTGCAGCAGGCCGGGTACACCGACGCGCGCACCCGGCGCGAGGCGATCGGCGCGGCGGGCAAGATGCTCACCGAGCTGCCCGCGCTCTGGTTCCGGCCGCACGCCGAAGTGGCGGCGATGGTGCGAAGCGTGCATGGCATGGAGCAGGCGTTCGCCGCGCGCGACGAGAGAAAGCCGCTGCTTTTTCTCACTCCGCATATGGGCTGCTTCGAGGTCACCGCGCAATACGCCGCGCTGCACATGCCGATCACGGTGCTCTACCGGCCGCCCAAGATGGGCTGGCTCGACCCGCTCATGCGCGAAGGGCGCAACCGGCCGAACGTGCGCCTGGTGCCCGCAGACGTGAGCGGCGTGCGCGCGATCTTCAAGGCGCTGCGCGACGGCGAGGCGGTCGGCTTCCTCCCCGACCAGGTGCCCGGCGAAGGCGAGGGCGACTGGGCCGAGTTCTTCGGCCGCCCCGCGTACACCATGACCCTCGCCGCCCGGCTTGCCGAGCGCGAAGGGGTGCGCTGCTTCCTCGCCTTCGGCTGCAGGCTGCCCCGCGGGCGGGGCTACGAGCTCCGGGTCAGGCCGTTTCCCGAAAAGCTGGAGGGGGAATCCGCCACCCGGCGCCTGAACCGCGCGCTCGAGGACCTGGTGCGCGAATGCCCGGGCCAGTACCTCTGGAGCTACAACCGCTACAAGGTGCCGAGAGGAGCGCGCCCTGCTTAGCCGACTGCTCGGCCGGCTTTTCGGCCTAGGGTTCGTGGCCTTCATGTGGCTGGTGCGTTTCCTGCCCTTTCGCGCAGTGGCGGCGATCGGCGAGGCGACGGGATCGGTCGTCTTCTGGCTCATCCCAAAGCGGCGCAAGGTCACGCGCGTCAACCTCGCCAAGTGCTTCCCTCAGATGAGCGAGCGGGATCGAGAGGCGATCGCACGCGCGCACTTCCGCGCCTTCCTTCGCAGCTTCATCGACCGGGGGATTCTCTGGTGGTCGGCGCCCGAGCGGGTGGAGGCGCTGGTCGGGATCGAGGGCTTCGAGCATCTTCAGGCCGTCGCGGGACAGCGCATCGTGCTCTTCGCGCCGCACTTTCTCGGCCTGGACGCGGGCGGTATCCGCCTCGCCAAGCAATGGCCGCGCATGGCGAGCATGTACTCGCGCCAGAAGGATCCGCTGCTCGACCGGCTGCTCCATGCCGGGCGGCTTCGCTTCGGCGGCGCGATCTATCCGCGGCAGGCGGGCATCCGCAAGATCCTGCGCGCCGTCCAGGCGGGCGAGAGCTTCTACTACCTTCCGGACATGGACTTCGGGCCGAAGGCGTCGGTGTTCGTGCCGTTCTTCGGCGTGCCCGCCGCGACCACCGTCGGACTGTCGTATATTGCCCGGGTCACCGGCGCCCGCGTCGTGCCCTGCGTCACGCGCATGCTGCCCGACGGCCGTTATGTCGCTCGGCTCTACCCGGCCTGGGAGGGCTTTCCGACCGGCGACGACAAGGCCGACGCGCGGCGCATGCTGGCCTTCATCGAGGAGCGCGTGCTGGAGATGCCCGAGCAGTACCTCTGGATGCACAAGCGGTTCAAGACCCGCCCCGAAGGGGAAGCAAAATTCTATTGAGAGTCGCGGTCGTGGGCGCGGGCCACATGGGCCGCTACCACGCGGAGAAACTCGCCGCGCGCAGCGACTGCCGTCTCGTAGGCGTGGCGGACGTGGACCTCCAGCGCGCCCAGGCGCTCGCGCAGGATCTCGGCTGCCCGGCTTTTTCCCATTATCAGGAGACATTCAGGCATGCCGACGCGGCCGTGGTCTCGGTACCGACCGAGCGCCATCACGAGGTCGCGGGCGCCTGCCTCGACGCCGGCCTGCACGTGCTCGTGGAAAAGCCGATCGCGGCCGACCTCGCGCAATCCGATGACTTGATTTCCCGGGCAGGAAAGAAGAACCGGGTACTGCAGGTCGGCCACGTGGAGCGCTACAACGCCGCGTTTCGCGCGCTCGCCGCGCGCGTGCAGCGGCCGCTGCTGATCGACGCCGAGCGCCTTTCGGGGTTCAAGGCGCGCGGCGCGGACGTCGACGTAGTGCTCGATCTCATGATCCACGACCTCGATCTCTGCCTGGCGCTCGCAGGCTCCGAGGTGAGCGAGCTGAGCGCTTGCGGCTTTCGCCTCATGACGCAGGAGATCGACATTGCGACGGCGCGGATCGAGTTCGTAAACGGCTGCGTCGCGAACCTCTCAGCGAGCCGGGTCAGCCAGGTGCCGGTGCGCAAGCTCCGCGTGTTCCAGCCCGGGCTCTACGTGTCGGCCGATCTGCAGGCCGGGAGTCTGCGCTACGTCGGCCAGGCCCAGGGCACGATCGACGAGCGGGAAGAGAGCCACGCCGGCGGCGATGCGTTGGCGTCCCAGGCGGAGGCCTTCGTGAAGGCGATCGAGGGAGACGCGGCCGCCGGCGTCGACGGCGAGAGCGGCCGCAAGGCGCTCGGCCTCGCGCTCGAGGTCGGCAGGCTGGTGCGCGAGCGCCTGCAGAAGTTCGGATGAGCGCGGCGAATCCCATTCCCATGGCCGATCCGGCGGGCGAATACCGCCTGCTCAAGGTCGAGATCGATGCCGCGGTGAGCCGCGTGCTCGCTTCGGGCCGCTACGTCCTCGGCCCGGAGGGCGAAGCGCTCGAGCGCGACGTGGCCTCCTACGTGGGCGCGCGGTACGCGGTGGGCTGCAATTCGGGCACCGACGCGCTGCACCTGCCGCTCGTGGCGGCGGGCATCGGCGCCGGGGACGAAGTGATCGTGCCGGCGTTCACGTTCTTCGCTACCGCCGAGGCCGTTTCGCACACCGGGGCGACGCCCGTCTTTGCCGACATCGATCCCGGCAGCTTCAATCTCTGCGTCGATTCCCTGTCGAGGAAAATCACGGAAAAGACCCGGGCCGTCATCGCGGTCCACCTTTTCGGCCAGTGCGCCGACCTCGGCCGGATCGTCGAGCTCTGCCGCGGCCGCGGCCTCCTCCTCATCGAGGACTGCGCGCAGGCGCTCGGCGCCGCATACCAGGGCCGGCGGGCAGGCGCCTGGGGCGACTTCGGGTGCTTCTCGTTCTATCCGACGAAGAACCTGGCCGCGGTGGGTGACGCAGGCATGATCACCACCAGCAATCCGGGCCACGACAGCACGCTGAGGATGTTGCGTCATCACGGCAGCCGCCAGACCTACCTGCACGAGCGGGTGGGCTGGAACAGCCGCCTCGACGAGATCCAGGCGGCGGTGCTCCGGGTCAAGCTCCGGCGGCTGGACGAATTCAACGCCGCGCGCCGGCGCGTGGCGCAACGCTACCGCCAGAAGCTGAAGGGCGTGCAGGGCGTGCAGCCGCCGGTCGAGGACGCGCGCGGCACGCATATCTATCACCAGTTCACCGTGCGGAGCGGCCGGCGCGACGCCATCCGCGAGGCGCTCGCGCGCGACGGCATCGCGGCGTCGATCTACTATCCCACGCCCCTGCACCGGCAGCCCGCGTACGAAGCCGCGAACCGGGGCATGTCCTTCCCCGAGTCCGAAGCGGCGGCGAAGGCGGTACTCTCGCTTCCGATCCATCCGCGGCTCGACGACGGCTCGGTCGACCGCATCTGCGCCCGGGTCGAGGCCGCGCTCGCATGAAGCTCGCCTTCACCAAGATGCACGGCGCCGGAAACGACTTCGTGGTCATCGACGCCACGAGGGAGCCGTTCACCCTCTCTCGCGCGCAGCTCCGGCGCGTCGCCGACCGGCATCTCGGCGTGGGCTGCGACCAGATCCTCGTGGTCGAGCCGGGCGGGCGCGACAGCGACTTTCGCTACCGCATCTTCAATGCCGACGGCGGCGAGGTGGAGCAATGCGGCAACGGCGCGCGCTGCTTCGTCAAGTTCGTCCACGGCAAAGGCCTCAGCACGAAGCGCGAGCTGCGCGTCCAGACCCTCGGCGGGACGATCTTCCCGCGCCTGGAAGCCGACGGCGAGGTGACCGTCAACATGGGCGCGCCCACGAAACCGCAGTGGGAAAACCTGGCCGTGGGCGGCGACACCGTGGAGCTCGCCGTTCTGTCGATGGGAAATCCGCACGCGGTCCAGGTTGTGACAGACGTGGCGTCCTCGCCGGTCGGCACGCAGGGCCCGCTGCTCGAGCGCCACGCGCGCTTTCCCAACCGCGTTAACGCGGGCTACATGCAGGTGCACGACCGGCACCGTGTCGCGCTGCGCGTATGGGAGCGCGGGGCGGGCGAGACGCTCTCCTGCGGCACCGGCGCGTGCGCCGCGGTGGTCGCCGGAATCGCGCGCGGGCTGCTCGACTCCCCGGTGCGCGTCGAAACCCGCGGCGGAGCGTTGACCATCTCTTGGGCCGGCGGTGACAATCCGGTGTGGATGAAAGGCCCCGCCGAAACGGTGTACGAAGGTTTCCTGGACGTGTGAATCCATAACGACAACAGCCCGATGACGAACGACGAAATCGCCCGCTTCCTGCGCACCCATCCCAAGTTTTTCGACCAGCACCCCGAGCTCCTCGAGACGATCTACGTGCCGCATCCTTACGGCGGCCGCGCGATCGCGCTCTCGGAGCGCCAGACCGTGGCGTTGCGCGAGAAGGTCAAGCTGCTCGAGGGCAAGCTCGCCGAGATCATCAAGTTCGCCGAGGAGAACGACGCCATCGGCGAGAAAGTGCATCGCCTGTCCGTGGCGCTCGCCGGGGCGCGCGATTTCCCCGCGCTCGCGCGTTCGCTCTACTTCCACCTGCGCGAGGACTTCGCCGTCCCGCACGTGGCGCTCCGCGTGTGGGGCAAGTCCGTCGCGGCGGACCTCCAGGAGGCCGAGGCGGTGAGCGAGGCGCAGCGCCAGCAGGCCGAAGGCATGCCCATGCCGCAGTGCGGCCCCGCCGCGGGCAGCGTGTTCGCGCCGTGGTTCGGGGAGGCTGCCGAGCACGTGCGCTCGCTCGCGCTCGTGCCCATCGGCGACCAGGGGAAAATGAGCCCTCCCTTCGGCCTGTTAGCGCTCGGCAGCGAGGATCCGCAGCGCTTCTTCCCCGAGATGGGAACGCTCTACCTTCGTCGCATCGGCGAGCTATGCGCGGCCGGAGTGACGGCGCGGCTCTAGCCCGGGAGTACCTCGATGCCCTGCGGCATCGGCGCCGGCTCTCGCCGGCGACGCTGACCAATTATGGTCATGCGTTGAAGCTCCTGATAGAGCTTCTTCCCAGTCATTCATTTTCCGAGCTGGAGCCGGCGCAGGTGCGCCGCTTCGTCGCGGTGATGCATTCGCGCGGCCTCGGCCCGCGCTCGCTCGCCCTCATGCTTTCCGCCTGGCGCGGCTTCTATCACTGGCTGGTCCGGCACCACGGCTTCGGCGCGAATCCGGTGGTCGGCGTGCGCGCGCCCAAGGCGCCGCGGCCGCTTCCCAAGGCGCTTTCGGTCGAGGCGGCGCAGCACCTGCTCGACGAAAAGCCGGGAAGCCCGCAGCTCCTGCGCGACGCGGCGATGTTCGAGCTCATGTATTCGTCCGGTCTGCGCCTGGGCGAGCTGATCGCGCTCAACGTGGACGACGGCCGGCTCGATCTGCGCGAGGCGGAAGTCACCGTCACCGGCAAGGGATCGAAGACGCGCACGGTGCCGGTCGGCGCGAAGGCGCGCGAGGCGCTCAAGGCCTGGATCGCGAGCCGGGCTCAGGTCGCCGCGCCCGGGGAGCGCGCGCTTTTCGTCGGCGGGCGCGGCCGCCGCATCGCCCCCACGGTGGTCAATGCGCGGCTGCGGGCGTGGGCGCGGCGGCGCGGGCTCGCGCAGCGCGTGCACCCGCACATGCTGCGGCATTCGTTCGCCACCCACGTGCTGCAGTCCTCGCAGGACCTGCGCGCCGTGCAGGAGCTCCTCGGCCACGCCAGCATCGCCACTACCCAGGTCTACACCCACCTCGATTTCCAGGCGCTGGCGAAGGTGTACGACGCCGCGCATCCGCGCGCGCGCAAGAAGACCGCCCCTAAATGACCGTCCTTGTCCTGAAGAAGGGGCGCGAGAAGTCCCTGCGGCGGCGCCATCCCTGGCTCTTCTCGGGCGCGGTCGAAAAGCTCTCGGGCAAAGCGGGCGCCGGCGACACGGTCGACATCAGGGACGCCTCCGGCAAGGTGCTGGGGCGCGCGGCGTACAGCCCGAAGTCGCAGATCCGCGCGCGCGTGTGGACCTTCGACCCGAGCGAGGAAGTGGACGCCGCTTTCTTCCGCCGGCGCATCGAGCGCGCGCTCGCGCTGCGCGAGGCGCTGCCGGCGCGGCGCCACACCAACGCGCTGCGCCTGGTGCACGGCGAGTCCGACGGCCTGCCCGGCCTGATCGTCGACCGCTACGCGGACGTGCTGGTGGCGCAATTCCTCGCCGCCGGCGTCGAGCGCTGGCGCGACCCGATCCTCGACACGCTCTCCGAGCTCACCGCGGCGGAGGCGATCTTCGAGCGCTCCGACGCCGAAGTGCGCAAGCTCGAGGCTCTGCCCGCCCGGGTCGGCTTCGCGCGCGGCAACCGCAACGCGTCGCGCTGCCCGATCGTCGAGTACGGGCTCAACTTCCGCGTCGACGTCGAGCAGGGCCAGAAGACCGGCTTCTTCCTCGACCAGCGCGAGAACCGGCAGCGCGTGCGCGAGCTCGCGGCCGGCCGCGAGGTGCTCGACGGCTTCAGCTACACCGGCGGCTTCTCGATCGCGGCGCTCGCCGGCGGCGCGAGCAGGATCACCGCGATCGAGAGCTCGGCGCCCGCGCTCGAGGTGGCGCGCGAGAACCTGGCCGCGAACCCGTTCGACGCCTCGAAAGTGCAATTCGTGCAGGGCGACGTGTTCGCGCAACTGCGCACCCTGCGCGACCGGGCAGCGAAATTCCAGATGGTGGTCCTCGATCCGCCCAAGTTCGCGCCGGGCGCAGCGCAGGTGAAGAACGCCGCGCGCGCCTACAAGGACATCAACCTGCTTGCCTTCAAGCTGCTCGCCCCGGGAGGGCTGCTCGCCACCTTCTCGTGCTCGGGCGGGGTGTCGGCGGAGCTCTTCCAGTCGATCGTCGCCGGCGCCGCGCTCGACGCCGGCGCGGACGCGAAGATCGTCGAGCGCTTCGGCGCCGCCGCCGACCATCCCGTCGCGCTCGAGTTCCCCGAGGGCGAATACCTGAAAGGGTTGCTCCTGGTGAAGTCCTAAGCCGAACCTCAAAATCAGGGACAGACCACGTTTTTCGTAGGTCAACGCGACTCGCAGGTTGACCGTTGACTTCGCATGCCAAGGCGTGCGCGCATCATGCTTCCCGGAGTCGCTGTCCATGCGATCCAGCGGGCCAATAACCGTGGCGCATGTTTTGTCACCGACGAGGACCGCTCGTTCTATCTGTTTCACCTAGCCCGCGTGCTCGTGCGCACGGGATGCAGGCTGCACGCATACTGCCTCATGAGCAACCATGTCCATCTGTTGCTGACCCCAGATCAACTAGAAGCCTGCGCCAACCTCATGAAGGGCATCGGGCAGCTCTACAGCCAGTACGTCAACAAGCTTTACAAGAAGAGCGGGCACCTCTGGGAAGGTCGGTTCAAGTCCTGTCTCGTTCAATCCGAGCAATACGTACTCGCGTGTTATCGGTATATCGAACTGAACCCGGTGCGAGCAGTGTTGGCGGGGCGCGCGGACCAATACCGATGGTCCAGCTACCGCGCCAATGCCCTCGGTGAGCATTCGGACCTTCTGACGCCACACCGGGAATACCTAAGCCTCGGCAGGACCAATGAAGAACGGCAGGCGGCCTATCGAGACCTCTTCGGCATGGTTCGCCGCGATGAACTGGAATGTATCCGCGCCGCTACGAACGCGGGCTACGTGCTCGGCGATCCTTCGTTTAGGGCGATGATGGCGCGAAAGCTTGGTCGACGTGTAGAGAAGGGCCAAGCGGGACGTCCATCGGCGAGCGGCGTCATGGACGGCCAGCTCGATCTATTGAGCGGGAATTAAACGTGGTCTGTCCCTGATTTTGGGGTCCGGAAGCCGGGTCCGGCCGCGATTTATAATCCCGCCCTTCGCCAGGAGCAGTCATGGAAGACAGCAACATGGTGCCGGTGACGATCCTCACCGGGTTCCTCGGCAGCGGCAAGACCACGCTGCTCAACCGGATCCTGAAAGAGGACCACGGCCACCGCATCGCGGTGATCGAGAACGAGTTCGGCGAGATCGGCGTCGACAACGAGATCATCGAGACGGGCGACGAGCAGATCGTCGAGATGAACAACGGCTGCATCTGCTGCACGGTGCGCGGCGACCTCATCCGCATCCTCGGCACGCTCAAGGAGAAGCGCGACGGGGGCAAGCTCAAGTTCGACCGCGTGGTGATCGAGACCACCGGCATGGCCGACCCCGGGCCCGTAGCGCAGACCTTCTTCACCGACGAGGAGATCGGCAACTACTACCTGCTTGATTCGATCATCACGCTGGTCGACGCCAAGCACGCGCCGAAGCAGCTCGACGAGTTCCACGAGGCGCAGGAGCAGGTGGGGTTCGCCGACCGCATCTTGCTATCAAAAACAGACTTGGTTTCAAACGACGAGGCGGATTCGCTTTCCAAGAGACTAAAGAGAATGAACCCGCGGGCGCCGATCAAGAAGGTGCACTTCGGCGACGCGCCGATCGCCGAAGTGCTCGACATCCGCGGCTTCAACCTGAACGCGATCCTCCAGCTCGACCCGGAGTTCCTGGTCGACAGCCAGCACCAGCACCACGACGAGGTCGAGTCGTTCGTGTTCAGGTCCGACAAGCCCTTCGACGGGCAGAAGCTCGAGCAGTTTCTCTCCGGGATGATCCAGGTCTACGGCCCGGACCTGCTGCGCTACAAGGGCGTGCTGTGGATGAAGGGCAATCCTCGGCGCGTGGTGTTCCAGGGCGTGCACATGATGATGGGCGGCGACATGGGCAAGGCCTGGGGCAAGGGCGAGAAGAAGCAGTCGATCATGGTGTTCATCGGCAAGAAGCTGCCGAAGGACATCTTCATCGCCGGCATGGAGGAATGCTTGGCGAAATGAAGCTGCAGGGTTCCCAGGTATAGAATCCGCGGCAATGCTGCGCCGTCTCGCACGGTTTGTCCTCGCAGCGGCCTTCCTGGTCGCGCAGACGGCCGGCGTTGCGCACCAGGCGTGGCACGGCGCTTCTGCGGTCCTTGCGCACGCGGATGAAGCCGTCGGCCAAGGCAAGGTGCCGCAAAAGAATCTCCTCTGCGATTTCCATACGGCGCTGAGCGCGGTTCTTGGCGCTATCGGCGGCGACAGCCGCGCAGCTCCGCCCGAGGTCCAGTCCGCAATCGCATTTGCCCCCGCCGATGCTTCGGCGCGCGGGCTCTCGGCGCCCACACCCCGCTCCCGGGCTCCTCCCGCGTTCCTCTAGAAAGGCTTCGAGCGCGCGCCTGACGGCGCGTATGTCGAACTCTCGAGAGGAGCAATCCATGTTTCGCAAGGCGTGGTGCGCCGCGGCGCTGGCCGCGGCGATGCTTCCGGCGCACGCGCAGGACCAGACGCGCGAGGAAGTCAAGATATTGCAGCAGCGCGTCGACGAGCTCGAACGGCGCATGCAGGAGGCCTCGGCCCCCAAGCAGAGCGAGAACGCATTCAACCCCGCGGTGTCGGCGATCCTCAACGGCGTTTACTCGAACCTGTCTCAGGATCCGAACACCTACCGCATCAACGGCTTCGTGCCGACGATGGGCGACGTGGCGCCGCCGCGGCGCGGCTTCAGCCTCGGCGAATCGGAGCTCGGCATCGCGGCGAATGTCGACCACCTTTTCCGCGGCACGCTGATCGCCGCGATCCAGCCCGACGGCAGCGGGGTCGAGGTCGAGGAGGCCTACATCCAGACGCTCGCGCTCTCGCGCGGCTTCAGCGTCAAGGCGGGGCGGTTCTTTTCTGCGGTGGGCTACCAGAACCAGATCCACGCGCACGCCTGGGATTTCACCGACCAGCCGCTGGTGATGAAGGCGTTTCTCGGCGGCCAGCTGAACGACGACGGCGTGCAGGTGAAGTGGGTTGCGCCCACCGAGCTCTACGTGGATGTCGGCGCGGAATTCACGCGCGGGCATGCGTTTCCGGCGAGCGATCCGGACAGGAATGGCGCCGGCGCGGTCAACTGGTTCGCGCACCTGGGCGGCGACATCGGCGCGAGCCTCGCGTGGCAGACGGGGCTGTCCTATCTGACAACGTCGCCGAGGGAGCGCGTGTACGACGATCCGCAGAGCGGCACGAGCAACAGCTTCAGCGGCGCGAGCAAGCTGTGGGCCTTGAGCGGCGTTCTCAAATGGGCGCCGGAAGGCAACTCGACCGTGAACAACTTCAAGCTGCAGGGCGAGTACTTCCGGCGAAGCGAAAGCGGCGAGCTCACTTTCGATCCGGCGGGCGCCGCGCTGACCGACGGATATGCGAGCCGGCAATCCGGCTGGTACGCGCAGGGCGTCTACCAGTTCATGCCACAGTGGCGCGTCGGCTACCGCTACGATCAGCTCGACTCCGGCACGACCAGCATCGGGCTGGTCGATTCCGGCGCGCTCACCGCGGCGGATTTTCCGGTGCTCGCCGGCTACAAGCCGAAGCGGCATACGGCGATGGTCGACTGGAGTCCGAGCGAGTTCAGCCGGGTGCGGCTGCAGCTTGCGCGCGACTATTCGCGCCAGAGCCAGCCCGATAACCAGGTCTTCCTGCAGTACATCGTCAGCCTGGGCGCCCACGGCGCCCATACCTTCTAGGGGATGACATGAGAATTGCCTTGCTTCTCATCCTGAGTGTTTTTTCTTTCAAGGTGTTTGCGCTCAATGTCTTCGCCTGCGAGCCCGAGTGGGCGTCGCTCGCCCAGGAGCTGGGCGGCGACAAGGTGAGCGTCGTTTCGGCGACGACCGCGCGCCAGGATCCGCATCACATCGAGGCGCGGCCGAGCCTGATCGCGCGCATGCGCGCCGCAGATCTCGTGGTGTGCTCGGGCTCGGAGCTGGAGATCGGCTGGCTGCCGCTGCTGCTCACGCAGTCGGGCAACAATCGCGTGCAGCCGGGCTCGCCCGGCTACCTCGAAGCCTCGCGCTACGTGCTGAAGCTCGAGGTGCCGACCACGGTCGACCGCTCGATGGGCGACGTGCACCCCGGTGGCAATCCGCACGTCCATACCGACCCACGCAACATCGCCAGGGTCGCCAAGGTTCTCGCCGAGCGCCTAGCGCAGCTCGACGCCGCAAACGCTGCGACGTATCGGTCGCGCGCCGACGCCTTCGACAAGCGTTGGGCGGAGGCGATCGCGCGCTGGGAGAAACAGGCCGCGCCGCTGAAGGGCGTGCCGCTGGTGCAGCATCACAAGGGGTTCACTTACCTGATCAACTGGCTCGGCATGCGCGAGGTCGGCGACCTGGAGCCGAAGCCCGGTATCCCGCCGACGACTTCGCACCTCGCCGGCCTGGTCGAGCAGATGAAGAAGGCGCCGGCAAAGATGATCGTCTACTCTTCCTACGATGATCCAAAGGCGGCGCAGTTCCTCTCGCAGCGCACCGGCATCCCCAACGTGATGCTGCCCTTTACCGTCGGCGGATCGGATCGCGCGAAGGATCTCTTCGGGTACTTCGACGATCTTGTCGCCCGGCTGCTTACGCCGCTGCAATGAGTTTCGATACCGCCGCTTTCAACATCGTCTGGCCTGCGCTGCTCGCGGGACTGCTCGTCACCGCGACGCACGTGCCGCTCGGCATCCAGGTGCTGAGGCGCGGCATCGTCTTCATCGACCTCGCAGTGGCGCAGATGGCGGGCCTCGGCGTGATCGTCGCCGACCGGCTCGGCTTCGAGCCGCAGGGCGCGGCGGTGCAGTTCGCCGCGCTCGGCGCCGCGCTGGCCGGGGCGCTGCTGCTCAACTGGACCGACAGGCGCTGGCCCGAGGTGCAGGAGGCGGTGATCGGCGTCAGCTTCATCGTCGCGGCCAACGCCGCCATTCTGCTGCTCGCGACCAACCCGCACGGCGCCGAGAACCTGAAGGACCTGCTGGTCGGCCAGATTCTCTGGGCGGACCCGGCGCGCCTGGGCGTCGTCGCCGTGATCTATGCCGTGATCCTGGCGCTCTGGTTCGGGGTCGGCGAGCGCGCCGGTCCCATCAGCGAGATCTGGCGTGCGCGCTTTTATCTGCTCTTCGCGGTGGCGGTCACCGCCTCGGTGCAGTTGGTCGGCGTGTACCTCGTCTTCACTACGCTGATCGTTCCCGCGCTCGCTACCCGCCGGATGGCGCGCGGCCGCCTCGTGACCGGCTATGCGCTCGGCGTTCTCTGCTATGCGATCGGTCTCGGCATTTCGCTTTTTTCCGATCTGCCGCCGGGGCCCCTGATAGTTTGTACCATGGCCGGCATGGGCTTTGCGCTATTCTTGATATTGCGGCCCCAAGCCCCCACCTAGCGTTCATCCCATGGAACAACTGCACGGCACCACCATTCTGTCCGTGCGCCGCGACGGCAAGGTCGCGCTCGGCGGCGACGGGCAGGTGACGCTCGGCAACGTCGTCGTCAAGGGCGGCGCGAAAAAGGTGCGCCGCCTCTACCAGGACCGCATCCTCGCCGGCTTCGCCGGCGGCACCGCGGACGCCTTCACGCTGTTCGAGCGCTTCGAGGCCAAGCTCGACAAGCACCAGGGCAACCTGATGCGCTCCGCGGTGGAGCTCGCCAAGGACTGGCGCACCGACCGCATCCTGCGCCGCCTCGAGGCGATGCTCGCCGTCGCCGACCTCGAGCACTCGCTCATCATCACCGGGATGGGCGACGTCCTCGAGCCCGAGCTGGGCGTGCTCGCGATCGGCTCGGGCGGCCCCTATGCGCAGAGCGCGGCGAAGGCGCTGCTCGAGAACACCAAGCTCGGTCCGCGCGACATCGTCGAGAAGTCGCTCGCGATTGCGGCCGACCTGTGTATTTACACGAATCATCAAAGAACAATAGAGGTTCTCGAATGAGTGGCATGACTCCCCAGGAGATCGTGCATGAGCTGGACAAGTACATCGTCGGGCAGGGAAGGGCCAAGCGCGCCGTGGCGATCGCGCTGCGCAACCGCTGGCGGCGCCAGCAGGTGGCCGAGCCGCTGCGCCAGGAGATCACGCCGAAGAACATCCTGATGATCGGGCCCACGGGCGTCGGCAAGACCGAGATCGCGCGGCGCCTCGCGCGCCTGGCCGATGCGCCGTTCATCAAGGTCGAGGCGACCAAGTTCACCGAGGTCGGCTACGTCGGCCGCGATGTCGACACCATCGTGCGCGACCTCGTCGAGATCAGCGTCAAGCAGACCCGCGAGCAGGCGGTGAAGCGGGTGCGCGCGCGCGCCGAGGACGCCGCCGAGGACCGCATCCTCGACGTGCTGGTCGGATTCAAGGGCACCGAGGAAGAGAGCGTGACGCGGCAGAAGTTCAGGAAAAGGCTGCGCGAGGGCGAGCTCGACGACAAGGAGATCGACATCGAAGTGTCCGCGGCGCAGCCGCAGATGGAGATCCTCGCGCCGCCCGGCATGGAGGAGCTCACCTCGCAGATCCAGGGTATGTTCTCCAACCTGGGCGGCGGCCGCAGGCGCCTGCGCCGCATGCGGATCCGCGAGGCGATGCAGGTCATCGTCGAGGAGGAGGCGGGACGCCTGGTGAACGACGACGAGCTCAAGACCCGTGCGGTGGCCAACGCGGAGCAGAACGGCATCGTGTTCCTCGACGAGATCGACAAGATCACCAGCCGCTCCGAAGTCCATGGCGCCGACGTGTCGCGTCAGGGCGTGCAGCGCGACCTGCTGCCGCTCGTCGAAGGCACCACCGTGTCGACGCGCTACGGCATGGTGAAGACCGACCACATCCTGTTCATCGCGTCGGGTGCGTTCCACCTCGCCAAGCCCTCCGACCTGATTCCCGAGCTGCAGGGGCGCTTTCCGATCCGCGTGGAGCTCGACTCGCTGTCGATCGACGACTTCGAGCGCATTCTCGTCTCCACCGACGCGAGCCAGGTCAAGCAGTACCAGGCGCTCCTCGGCACGGAAGGAGTCACGCTCGAATTCCGCCCGCAAGCCATCCGGCGCATCGCGGAGATCGCTTTCCGGGTGAACGAGTCCACCGAGAACATCGGTGCCCGGCGCCTCTATACCGTATTGGAGAAGCTGCTCGAGGAGATCTCCTTCGACGCGGGCAAGCGCGGGCCGGGCACGATCGCGATCGACGCCGCATACGTCGACGCGCGGCTGGCCGAGCTCTCTAAGAACGAGGATCTGGCGCGCTTTGTTCTTTGAGGGCTTCCTCCAGGCATCGCCTGCAGAGGCAGCCCAGTCCCGCCACGGGGGTCAGCGCGGGGAAGTCCTCGCACCAGCAGCCGGGCGAGTCGGCGCCGCAGGTGAAGGCGGTGCCGCATTGCGCGCAGTTCTTCTCGGTCGGCACGGCTTCGGAAGTTTACGCCTGGGGCTTGAAACGCGCGCCGGCACCCCTATCTCCTTGTCACAGACTCAGGACAAGGAGACGCAAATGGCAAACATCACCCGGTTCGACCCATTCAATGAACTGGTCGACGACCTGTTCAAGGGCTTTCTGGTCCGTCCGTTCAGCTTCGAAGGCCGCGCAGAGGCGGCTGTAGGACAGCTTCCGCGGGCGAAGGTCGACGTCGCCGAGAAAAACGGCGCCTACCTCGTCAGCGCCGAGCTCCCCGGGGTGAAGAAGGAAGACATCCACGTAGCGATCGACGGCGCGCAAGTCACGCTCGAAGCCGAGGTCAGGCGCGAGAAGGAAGCGTCGAAGGACGAGCGCACCCTGCACAGCGAGCGCGTCTACGGCAAGGTGGTTCGCAGCTTCACGCTGCCCCTGGAAGTCGACGAGTCCAAGGCAGAAGCCAAGTTCAAGGATGGCGTCTTGGAGTTGACGCTGCCCAAGAAGGCGGCGGCGCAGCGCAAGCAGATCACGATTCAATAGGTTTTTCCGCAACACCCGAAGGGCCAGGGTCATGCCTGGCCCTTTTTGTTTGTAGAATCGGCGGGCGACGCCATGAACCCCCGGTTCATCACTTGAACGCGCCGTTCAACCATAGCCCGCAGGCGGCCGAGAAGGCGCGCATCCTCCACGAGGCGCTGCCCTACATCCAGCGCTTCCACGGCAGGACCATCGTGGTGAAGTTCGGCGGCAACGCCATGACCGACGATGCGCTCAAGGCGGGATTTGCGCGCGACGTCGTCCTGCTCAGGCTGGTCGGGATGAACCCGGTGGTGGTGCACGGCGGCGGCCCGCAGATCGAGGACATGCTCTCGCGGCTGGGGAAGAAGGGCGAGTTCGTCCAGGGCATGCGCGTCACCGACCGCGAGACCATGGACGTGGTCGAGATGGTGCTGGGCGGGCAGGTGAACAAGGAAGTGGTCGAGCTCATCAACCAGGCGGGCGGCAAGGCGGTCGGCCTGACCGGGCAGGACGGCGCGCTGATCCGCGCGCGCAAGATGCTCCTGCCGTCGAAGGAGAACGGCAAGGTCGACATCGGGCAGGTGGGCGAGATCGAATCGATCGACGCCGCGATCATCGGCACGCTGGAGCAGGGCGGCTTCATCCCGGTGGTGGCGCCGATCGCCACCGGCGCCGACGGCACCACCTACAACATCAACGCCGACCTGGTCGCCGGCAAGCTCGCCGAGGTGCTGCGCGCCGAGAAGCTCGTCGTGCTGACGAATACGCCGGGGGTCCTCGACAAGGACGGCAAGCTCCTCACCGGCCTCACGCCGCGGCGCATCGACGACCTCGTGGCGAAAGGCGTCATCTCCGGAGGCATGCTGCCCAAGATCGGCTCGGCGCTGGATGCCGCCCGCAACGGCGTGAAGGCGGTGCACATCATCGACGGGCGGGTGCCCAACGCACTCCTCCTGGAAGTGCTCACCGACCAGGGGGTCGGGACTCTCATCAAAAGCAAGTAGTGCGCATCGCACGTCTGGCTCCGTCGCGGCGCGTGTGGATCTTCGACCTCGACAACACGCTGCACGACGCCACCGCGCACATCTTCCCGGCGATGCACGACCAGATCAACGCGTTCCTGCGGCGCGAGTTCGACGTCGACGACGCGGGGGCGGACCGCATGCGCCACGAGTTCTGGGTGCGCTACGGCACCACGCTGAACGGCCTCATGCGTCATCACGGCATCCACCCGCGCCGCTTCCTCGCGGAGACGCACGTCTTCCCCGAGCTCGGCGACCTGGTCGTGCACGAGAACGCGCTCAAGCATGCGCTCGGGCGCCTGGGCGGCATGAAGCTCGTGTTCTCGAACGCCCCCCGGCACTACGTCGAGGGCGTACTGCGCGCCATGGGGCTCGGACGGTATTTCGACGCGGTCTATTCCATCGAGGATGCGCGCTACCGCGGCAAGCCCGCGCTGCACGGGTTTCGCATGCTGCTGCGAAAGCACAACCTCGATCCCCATCGCTGCGCGTTCGTGGACGACATGCTCGAGAACCTGCGCACCGCCCGGCGCCTCGGAATGTCCACCGTCTGGGTGAGCCGCGCGAACCGCCGAACCCCCTTCGTCGATGTGCGCGTCGCTTCGGTCCTCGAGCTGCCGCGCCTAGTCTTCCGTTACGGCTGAGCATAGAATCCGCTGCGACCGCCCATGCCCCGCGCCAAAGGCGAACGCAGGCTCGAAATCCTGAAGGCTCTCGCGCAAATGCTCGAGGCGCCGAAGTGGGAGCGCATCACCACCGCGGCGCTCGCCGGCCGCCTGGAGGTCTCCGAAGCGGCGCTCTACCGCCATTTTGCCTCCAAGGCGCAGATGTACGAGGGGCTGATCGAGTTCATCGAGAGCTCGGTGTTCACGCTGGCGAACCGCATCACCCAGACCGAAGCCGACGGGCTGCGGCAGGCCGGTGAGCTGGTCGAGATGCTGCTCGCGTTCGCGGAGAAGAATCCAGGCATGGTGCGCGTCATGACCGGCGACGCGCTGGTGGGCGAGCACGAGCGCCTGCAAGTGCGCATGAACCAGTTCTTCGACCGCTTCGAGGCCACCCTGAAGCAGGCGCTGCGCGTCGCCTCCGACGGCGACGCCGCCGGCCGCGCGGCGACGCTCTTGCGCTATTCGATCGGCTGCCTGCACCAGTACGCGAAGAGCGGCTTCGTCCGCAAGCCGACCGAGAGCTTCACCGCCCAGCGGCGGTATTTGTTGACTTAGTTCAAAAAACAGGGACAGACCACGTTTAAATGGAAAACGTGGTCCGTCCTTGGCTTGTCCCTCAAGGAAAACGTGGTCTGTCCCTGATTATCGAGTGCCACAGACCTTGCAACTTGGGTCCCGCTTGACGCGAACGGAACGCCAGTCAGCGCTCTTCGCATCGAACATCACCAGGCGCCCGCTCAGCGACTCGCCTGCGGCGGCGACGAGCTTGATCGCTTCCGCGGCCTGCATCGCGCCGATGACCCCGGTCAGGGGAGCGAACACGCCCATGACCGAGCACTGCACCTCCTCGACCTCCCCGTCCTCGGGAAAGAGGCAGGCGTAGCAGGGCGCGTCGTCGCGCCTCAGGTCGAACACCATGAGCTGGGCCTCGAAGCGGATCGCAGCCCCCGAGACCAGGGGCTTCGCGAGCTTCACGCACGCCCGGTTGAGCGCATGACGGGTCGGGAAGTTGTCGGAGCAGTCGAGCACCACTTCGGCCTGCGCGACGAGCGGCTCGACCTCTTTGGCATCGATTCGCTTTCGCAGTCCCACCACATTAACGTCGGGATTGAGTGCCTGAAGGACAGAACGGGCGGCGTCGACCTTCGCGTTCCCGACCGAATCGGTGCGGTAAAGGATCTGCCGCTGGAGGTTGGTGAGGTCGACCTGGTCGGAGTCCGCTAGCACCAGGCGGCCGATGCCCGCGGCGGCGAGATAGAGGGCGGCGGGACAGCCGAGGCCGCCCGCCCCGACGATCAGCGCGGCGCCGGCACGCAGCCGCTCCTGGCCCTCGATCCCGATCTCGGGAAGGAGGATGTGGCGGCTGTAGCGGAGGAGCTGTTGATCGTTCACGCCGCGTTTCCGCGGCAGCGATCAGTTCGTCTTGGTCTGGGCGACCGTGGGCGAGACTGCCTTGACCGGCTCGCCTTTGAGGTACGCGATCGCCTGCTGCAGCTGGAAGTCGTCCTTGGAGCCGAGCTCGACGGGCTTCATCTCCGCCGGCGAAATCGGCGTCTGCGGCTTGACCTTGGCCGCGGCCGAGCTGTCCTTCTTCTCCTCGGGCTTCTTCGCGTCGGCCTTCGGCTCTTCCGGCTTCAGCTGGCCGTTGTTCAGGTGACGCGTCAGGTCGGCCTCGCGCACCCGGGTCAGGGTGTCGGTCGGATCCTCGACCTGGACGTCGGGCTTGATGCCGAGCGCCTGGATCGAGCGGCCGCTCGGCGTGTAGTAACGGGCGGTGGTGAGCTTGATCGCGGTGTTGTTGCCGAGCGGCATGATCGTCTGCACCGAGCCCTTGCCGAAGGTCTGCGTGCCGATGACCGTGGCGCGCTTGTGGTCCTGGAGGGCGCCGGCGACGATCTCGGAGGCCGAGGCAGAGCCGCCGTTCACCAGCACGACCATCGGGACGGTCTTCACCGCCTGCGGCAGCGACTTCAGCACGTCCTCGCCACGGCTCCCGCGCGCATAGTCGTCGGGGGTCGCGTAGAACTTCTTCTTCGCGTCTTCCGCGCGGCCGTCGGTGGACACCACCAGCGTCTTGGCCGGCAGGAAGGCCGACGAGATCGCGACCGCGCCGTGCAGCAGGCCGCCTGGGTCGTTGCGCAGGTCGAGCACCAGGCCTTTCAGGTTGGGGTTCTCCTTGAACATCTGGGTGATCTGCTTGACCATGTTCTCGGCGGTGGCCTCCTGGAACTGCGAGACCCGCACCCAGCCGTAGCCCGGCTCGATGACCTTGGACTTCACGCTCTGCACGCGGATGACGGCCCGCGTCAGCGTCACGACGATTGGCGCGCTCTCGCCCTTGCGTGAGATGGTGAGCGTGATGCTCGTGTTCGGCTTGCCGCGCATGCGCTTCACCGCGTCGTTGAGCGACATGCCCTTCACCGGGGTCTCATCGAGCTTGATGATGAGGTCGTTCGGCTTGATGCCCGCCTTGAACGCGGGGGTGTCCTCGATCGGCGAGATCACCTTGACGAAGCCGTCTTCCATGCCGACCTCGATGCCCAGGCCGCCGAACTGGCCCTGCGTGCCGACCTGCAGCTCCTTGAAGGCTTCCTGGTCCAGATAGGCCGAATGCGGGTCGAGGCCGGTGAGCATTCCGTTGATGGCCTCGGTAATCAGCCGCTTGTCCTCGACCGGCTCGACGTAGTTGGTCTTGATGGCGCCGAACACCTCGGTGAACGAGCGCAGCTCCTCAATCGGCAGGGTGGTGCGCCCGGCACCGGCGCGGTCGGCGACCGCCTGGAAGTTCAGGCTGATGAGCACGCCCGCGACAACGCCGACGGCGATGAGTCCAAGGTTGCGAAGCCTAGATTTCATAAGATTCGGGTGGTTTCACTTGTTCAGCTTGACCCACCGCAGCGGGTCGAAGGCGCGGCCAAGATGGCGCATTTCAAAGTATAGCCCTGTTTCCTCATTGCCCCCGCTCGCCCCCGTGGTCGCGACGGACTCTCCGGCCGCCACTACATCGCCCACTTGCTTGAGCAGAGACTCGTTGTTGGCGTAGATGGACAGGTAGGCTTCACCGTGGTCCACAATCAGCAGATTGCCAAACCCTCTCATCCATTCTGCGTACACCACCTGGCCCCCGGCAATAGCTCGAACTGGCTGCCCCTGGGGTGCGCGAATGAAGAGTCCCTTCGCTTCCGTTCCCGCCGCCCCTCTTGGAGCGCCGAACCGACCGGTCAGTTCCCCGCGTACCGGCAAGCTAAGGCGGCCGCGAAGTTTGGAGAAGGGCTCTTTTCTCGCTTGCGCCGGAAGGAGCACCGCAAGCTCTTCCACGAGGCGCGCCAGGCGGGCCGCGTCCGCACGCAGTACCTTGATTTCCTTGCGACTCTGGCGGATCTCGCCCGCCGTCTGGTCGAGCACCCGGCGCCGTTCGCGCCGCTCGGCGAGGAGTTTTTCACGATCGGCGCGGCTCTGCGCCTGCACCGCGTCCAGACGTTTGCGCTTCGACTGCGCCTCCCCGGCGAGACGAGCGGCCTCGGCGAGAGTCGCGCGGTAGTCGGCGAGCATCGCGGCCGAGGCGCGCGCGACGGAGCTCACGTAGTAAAGGCTGCGCGAGACGGCGGCGGGGTCCTCGCCGGAAAGCGCGACGCGCAGCGCGTCGGGCGCGCGGTTCGCCTGCTGCGCGGCCAGCATGCGCGCGACCGCCTGCTCGCGCTCGGCAAGCGAACGCTCGAGAGCCGCGCGGCGCGCCGCGATGGCGGCCGCCTCGCCGCGCACTTTCTCTCCCTCCGCCCGAAGCTCCGTGAGTGCGCGGTTGGCCGCCGAAATCGCACGCTCGGAGTCGCGCAGGCCGTCGCGCGCTTCCTTGCGGACCTCTTCTTTTTTCTCCAGCTCGCGGGACAGCGCGTCGATGCGGCCGCGAAGCGCCTTCAGATCTTCTTGCTTGCTTGCCGGGACTGCGTTGCCGCCCCCGAGCGCGAGGAACAGACCGGCGAGAGGGAGGAGTGCGATCCCCCTCAGGTCTTTACCTTCCCCTGCGCCGACACGGCCGCGATGCGCTTGGCGATCTCGGCCTGGTCGCCGAGGTAATAGTGGCGGACGGGCTTGAGACTTTCGTCGAGCTCGTAGACCAGGGGCGCTCCCGTGGGGACGTTCAGGCCCACGATGTCCTCGTCGGACACATTGTCCAGATATTTGATCAGCGCGCGCAGCGAGTTGCCGTGCGCAGCGATCAGCACGCGTTTTCCGGCGCGGAGCGCCGGCGCGATCGTGCCGTCCCAATAAGGCAGCACGCGCGCCACGGTGTGCTTGAGCGCCTCGCTGCGCGGCACTTCGACGCCCGCGTAGCGCGGATCGGCGCCTTCGTGGCGTTCGTCGTCGGCAGAGAGCGGCGGCGGCGGGATGTCGTAGCTGCGGCGCCAGACCAGGACCTGCTGCTCGCCGTGTCTCGCGGCCATCTCGGCCTTGTTGAGGCCCTGCAGAGCGCCGTAGTGGCGCTCGTTCAGCCGCCAGTGCTTCTCGACCGGCAGCCACATCTGGTCGAGCTCGTCGAGCGCGATCCAGAGCGTGCGGATCGCGCGCTTGAGCACCGAGGTGTAGGCGAGGTCGAAGCGGTAGCCTTCGGTCCGCAACAGACGCCCGGCGGCGCGAGCTTCTTCGCTGCCGACCGGCGAGAGGTCGACGTCGACCCAGCCGGTAAAGCGGTTCTCGCGGTTCCACTGGGACTCGCCGTGCCGCAGCAGGACGAGCTTGTGCGCGGACCGTGACATCGCTCAATTATAATGATCCGTTCGTGGAACCCTCCCTGTTCGAATTCCTGAAGAAGGACAGCAACGGCCTTCTTGCCGCGGTCGCGGTCGTGTCGGGCGCGATGCTGCTGTGGCCCTACGTTCGCAAGTTCGGCGGCGGCCCTTCGATCAGCGCCGCGCAGGCCACCCAGCTCATCAACCGCGAGGACGCGCTCGTCGTCGACGTGCGCGATCCGGGCGAGTACGGCGTCGGGCATATCCTCGGCGCGAAGAACGTGCCGCTCTCGCGAATCGACGCCGTCGGCTCGGAAATTGCTCCCAAGCGCAAGGACAAGCCGCTGATCGTCTACTGCGACGACGGCAATCGCTCCGGCAAGGCGGCGGCCGCGCTCCGCAGCCAGGGCTTCGGCAAGGCGGTGAGCCTGACGGGCGGATTCTCCGCGTGGCGCCAGGCCGGGTTGCCCGTAGAAAAGTGACATGGCGAAGGTGCTGATGTACCTGACTGCTTCGTGCCCGTTCTGCCAGTCAGCCGACCGGCTGCTGCAGCAGAAGGGCGTCGCGGTCGAGAAGATTCGCGTCGATCTCGAGCCCGCGCGGCGCGCCGAGATGATGCAGAAAAGCGGCCGGCGCACGGTGCCGCAGATCTGGATCAACGGCCTCCACGTCGGAGGCTGCGACGACCTTTATGAGCTCGAGCGCGCGGGCGAGCTCGACCCTCTCCTCAAGGCCGCCTGATGGCAGATCCCGCCCAGCCGCAACCGTCCTCGGAGCAGAACCAGCCGAGCTTTCAGATCGAAAAGGTGTACGTGAAGGACCTCTCGCTCGAGATCCCTCACGCGCCGCAGGTCTTCGTGCAGCAGGTGCAGCCGCAGCTCGAGATCCAGATCCACACCAACGCCGCCCAGTTCTCCGAGGGCTACTACGAGTGCAGCGTGACCGCCACGGTGACCGCCAAGGCCGGCGAGCGAACGCTGTTCCTCGCGGAGGTGGCGCAGGCCGGCATCTTCTCTGTGCGGAACGTCCCCGCGCAGGAGCTCGATCCGCTGCTCGGCATCGGCTGCCCGACCATCCTCTTTCCGTACCTGCGCGAGAGCATCTCGGACCTCGTCACGCGCGGCGGCTTTCCGCCCGTGCTGCTCAATCCCGTGTCGTTCGAGGCACTCTACATGCAGCGGCAGCAGCAGGGCGCGGCGCAGCGCCCCGCCGAATCCAAGATCGAACTCGCCCGGTGACCCGCGTCGCCGTGCTCGGGGCCGGCGCCTGGGGCACCGCGATCGCTACCGTTCTTTCGTCGCGCCTGGAGGTCGCGCTCTGGGCCCGCGACGCGGCGCAAGCCGCCGCCATCGCCGGGACGCGCCGCAACGAGCGCTATCTTCCGGGCATTGCTTTGCCGCGGCAGGTCGAAGTCGAAGCGGATCTTGCGGTTGCCTTGGATGGTGCCGAGCTCGCGCTCGCGGCGACTCCGGTGGCCGGGCTGCGCGAGGTTCTGCCGAAGGTGAGGCTGCCCCTCGTCTGGCTCTGCAAGGGCTTCGAGGAGGGCAGCGGCCTGATGCCGCACGAGATCGCGGCGCAGACCATGGGGCCGCAGGCACGCTGCGGCGCGCTCTCCGGCCCGTCGTTCGCCGCCGAGGTGGCGCGCGGGTTGCCGTGCGCGCTGACCCTCGCTTCGCGGGATGCGGCGTTCGCACGCGACACCGCGGCGCTGCTGCACGGCGGCCGCATGCGCATCTACTACAGCACCGATCTCGTCGGCGTCGAGATTGGTGGCGCAGTCAAGAACGTCATGGCCATCGCCGCAGGCATTTCCGACGGCCTGGGGCTCGGTTTGAACGCGCGCGCGGCGCTCATCACGCGGGGCCTCGCCGAGATGGCTCGCCTCGGCGTGGCGCTCGGCGGCGCGGCCGAAACGCTCTTCGGCCTCGCCGGCGCCGGCGATCTCATCCTTACGGCGACGGGCGAGCTCTCGCGCAACCGCCGAGTCGGCCTGGAGCTCGCGCAGGGCCGCCCGCTGCAGGACATCCTCGCCCACCTCGGCCACGTCGCCGAAGGCGTGCGTTCCGCGAAGGAAGTCGCGCGCCTCGCCAAGGCGAAGGGCGTCGACATGCCGGTGAGCGACGCCGTCAACGCGGTCCTCGGCGCCAAGCTCACGCCGGCGAAAGCCGTCGAACTGCTGCTCTCCCGTGACCCGAAGAAAGAGCGTTAACGTCAGTCTCTGACGCCGCGGATGCCTTCGTACAATGCCATCAGCCGCGGCAGGTCGGCTTCGTAGTCGCCGCTCGTCTTGAACATCGGAAAGAAGCGGATCGCACGCGCGCCGCCATCGAACGCCACCGGCAGGATCGGCACGCGCGCCGCGACGGCGATGTGATAGAAGCCGCTCTTCCACGGCCGGGTGCTCGAGCGCGTGCCGGCGGGCGTGATGGCGAGGAACACCGACGGCGCTTTCTCGATCGCCTCGACCACCTGCGGCACGAGACCCTGCGGCGCCTCGCGGTTCACCGGCATGCCGCCGAACCAGCGCATCAGCCAGCCGAGCGGCGGCCAAAATAGCGTGTGCTTGGCGAGGAAGCGCACGCGGATGCCGAGCGCGAATACCGCCAGGATGCCGACGATGAAGTCCCAGTTCGAGGTGTGCGGCGCGACGATCGCGACGAGCTTCGGCCGGTCGGGGAGCTCGCCCTCGATGCGCCAGCCGGCGAGCGCCAGCGCCGCGCGTCCGAGCCAGCGCGAAAAGCCGTTGCCTCGACGCGGCAGGCTCGGCGGCAGGACCGGGATCGGGCTCAGGCGCCGCCTCCGAACGCGAGCTGGCGCCACGCCTCGAACACCACCACCGCAACCGCGTTCGAAAGATTGAGGCTGCGGTTTCCAGGCCGCATCGGCAAACGCAATCTGTTCTCCTCTTCGAGTCGCTCGAGAATGGATTTCGAGAGGCCGTGGGTCTCGGCACCGAAAACGAAGACATCATCGCGAGCGTAGCGGACGTCGGTGTAGAGATTCGTACCCTTCGTGGTGAAGGCGAACATCCGCTGCTCACCCAGAAGCGCGTGGCACGCCGCCCAATCCTTGTGGGTCTTCACCGAGGCGAGCTGGTGATAATCGAGCCCGGCACGCTTGAGGCTCCGGTCGTCCATGGAAAAGCCGAGCGGCTCGACGAGGTGGAGCCGGCAGCCGGTGTTCGCGGCGAGCCGGATGACGTTGCCGGCATTCGGCGGGATCTCCGGCTCGACCAGGACGATGTCGAACATCAGGCGGGCGGAAGCGTGCGCGCGACGACCCAGTTCACCACCCGCGCCGCGCCGGCGCGCTTCAGCGTCAGCGCGAGCTCGTCCAGGGTCGCGCCGGTGGTCATGACGTCGTCGACCACCGCCACGGTCGCGCCCGCGAGCGGTCGCCTGCAGCCGAAAGCGCCGCGCACGTTGCGCCGGCGCTCGTCCCACGGCAGCTCGGTCTGCGGTACGGAATCGCCCCGGCGCACGCACACGTCCACGTCGAGCTTCCCGCGCGCGAGCTGCCGCGCGATCTCGGCCGCCTGGTTGTAGCCGCGGCTGCGCAGCCTGGCGCTCGAAAGGGGAACCGGGATCACACGGTCCACGCTCCAGCTCGGGATCGTGGCGGAAAGCAGGCGTCCCAGGAGCGGCGCGAGGGCGAGCTCGCCGCGGAACTTGAGGGCGTGCACCAGCGCGTCGGCCGGAAAGTCGTAGGCGAAGGCCGCGATGGTGGCGTCGTACGCGGGCGGCTCGGCCAGGCAGCGGCCGCACACCGCCCCGCCGGGGCAAGGCAGCGCGCAGCGCGGGCAAAGCTCGTTCCCAAGACGCGGCAGCTCTTCGCGGCAGGCCTCGCACAGAAGCTCGCGCGAAGCGCCCCGGCAGACGAAGCAACTGCCGCCGAAAAGGAGCCTCGCGAGGAAATCGCGCATGCTATCTTTTCCCCATGTGGACTGTAGCGCAGCTGCGCGCCGATCTGGACGCCGGCCGGACCTCGAGCCGCGACCTCGTGGCGCAGGCGCTGGGGCGGATCGAGGACCGCAACGGCGAGGGCGGCAGGGCGTTCCTCAAGGTCTATGCCGACGCCGCGCGCGCGGACGCCGCCCACGCCGACCGGCTGCGCCAGGCCGGCGTACGCCGCTCCGCGGTCGACGGCCTGCCGGTATCGCTGAAGGATCTTTTCGACGTGGCGGGCGAGGTGACCCGTGCCGGCTCACGAATCCGGGAAAACTTTCCTTCGGCAAAAATCGATGCCCCTGCGGTGGCCAGGTTGCGGGCGGCGGGCGCGGTCTTCATCGGCCGCACCAATATGGTCGAGTTCGCCTTCGGCGGCGTGGGCTTCAATCCCCACTACGGCACGCCGAAGAATCCGTACGAGCGCAAGATCGGCCGCGTCCCCGGCGGCTCGTCCTCCGGCGCCGCCGTGGCCCAGGCCGACGGCATGGCGGTGATGTCGCTCGGTTCCGATACGCGCGGCTCCATTCGGGGGCCGGCGGCGCTGTGCGGCGTGACCGGCTGGAAGCCCACGGCGCGCCGGGTGCCGCGC